>Ga0137403_10008189_pt1 | contig 11710 bp, 13 predicted proteins | sample CZOMad2_1_16fung_FD_122057 | JGI IMG/M metagenome (GOLD analysis project Ga0137403, IMG submission 122057) | Vadose zone soil fungal communities from Angelo Coast Range Reserve, California, USA - CZOMad2_1_16fungal (Hybrid Assembly) | ecosystem: Environmental > Terrestrial > Soil > Vadose zone...
ACCGGGCGCTTATCCTTCGAGAACGACGCAGGCGATCGCGTGATGCTCGGTGTGGCTGAGCGTGATCAGTGCCGAAGTAATGCCTCGCTCTGCGGCAAATGCCTCGGCAGGCCCAGAAAAAACCAGAAAGGGTTCACCGGTGGATTTTTTTTGGATGTCGATGTTACGCCAACCCATCGCCTTGCCTATTCCGGTGCCGAACGCTTTTGACACGGCCTCCTTACCGGCAAAGCGCGCAGCCAGATGACGCTCTGGGAATTTCATCGACATCGAATATTCAATTTCACCATCCGTGAAAACGCGATGCAAAAAACGATCTCCGAATCGTTCAATCGAATGCTGAATGCGCGCACACTCGATAAGATCGACACCGATGCCAATTACGCTCATTGGAGAATTGTAGGGCGTTTCTGTGAAACGCCTGAAGTTGGCGTCTGACACAGACGCCCTACAAATACCGTTGATCTCATCCTGGATAGCTCTTCATCGCGCTGAGCATTTCTTTCACGGCTGTTTCGAGACCGACCCACATCGCCCGCGAGATGATAGAGTGACCAATGTTGAGTTCGCTCAGAGACGGGACCTCGTGGATGAGCTTGATGTTTTTGTAATTGATGCCATGACCAGCGTTGACCTGCAGATGGGATTCTGATGCTGCCTGCGCGGCCGCCCGCAACTGCTCCAGTTCCTCTTTTTGGATCTTCTCCGTGAATGCGTTTGCCAGTTTACCCGTATGCAGCTCCACCATTTCCACGCCGAGCTGAGCCGCGGCATCCACCTGCTCTAAAGTCGGATCGATAAACAGGCTGACCCGAATGCCGGCAAGTTGCAGCCGTTTCAGGGTCGGTTCCAGTTCCTTGCGTTGAGCAATCACATTAAGGCCGCCCTCGGTTGTAACTTCTTCACGTTTTTCCGGAACGAGGCAGACCTCCTCCGGCTTAATGCGCAGCGCGATATCAACAATCTCCTCAGTGTTGCCCATTTCCAGGTTCAATTTGGTCATGAGGTTCTGGCGTAAACGCTCCATATCTCGCTCTTGAATGTGGCGGCGATCAGAACGCAGGTGGGCAACAATGCCGCCAGCGCCGGCGCGCTCGCAAATTGAAGCTGCCAGGATCGGATCAGGCTCTGCGTTCTTTGATTCCGGCATCGTGGCATAACGCGCCTGCCGCAACGTTGCCACGTGATCAATATTAACTCCCAGGCGCAAATCGTTCATTTGGTCGCGCAAATAGGACTCACTCAGCGCGGCTGAGCAAGTCGGAAAGGAATTCGGGAGCCGTCTACGTCGAATCGTTCGGCCGGCTGGAATGTGGTGGGGCGCACTCCGCCCGCGCGCCGGCGCCGCCGTGCGGAGGACTGCCGGCCTTAGCGCCCTCTTGTAAGAACGACTTGCTTGCGAGTATCAGCGACTGCTTGGACTTGGTGTAGGTGTATTGCCCTCCTGGCTTGTCGATTGCTGCTCGGTCGCTTCTGCTTTGTCCTTGCTCTCTGCTCTTTTCGATTTGTGATGAGCTGTCTTGGTGCTCTCGGTCGTTTTCTCCCCTGTAGTTTCGACAGCTTCCTTGGTCTTTTTGCCAACCGTTTGGGCGGTCTCCTTCGTTTTCTCTCCAACAGTTTCCGCCGCCTTCTTGGTTTTCTCGCCTACGGTTTCGACTCCTTCCTTAATTTTTTGCCCGGTTTTCTTGGCCCCCTGCTTGACGGTTTCCACGGCTCCTTCCTGCCCAAACGTGGCTAGCGCTCCGGCTGTGACTAAAGCGAGGATCAAGCTCGTTATTCTCATGATTTACCTCCTTTTCGTTTGCACTCCCTGTACAAAGGAACGGATTACATGTGACAACCGCGCATCCGTGGGCATTCCAAGATCGCGTGGACTTCAATCTCTACATGGGCGAGCCCCTCCTTGGCGCGCAGCGCAACAGGTGCGTTTGTAAATTCGGGCGACTGTCGATAGTGGCACACCGCAAGCATAAAGCGCTGCGATGAAGCCGTAAGCGCATGTCAGGCGTGCTCGTCCAATCGTTTCATAGCGGCGGGCGCTTACCAAAATTCGCATGTCGCTGTGCATTACTCGACCGCTACGCCGCAGCCGGCGAAAAAATTCTACGTCTTCCATCACCGGGACCTCCGGAAATCCGCCAATATCAAGGAAGACATTGCGCCGGCAGAAGATCCCGTGATCTCCACACCGCATTCGGAGCAGGACGCCCGCGTAATGCGCAAAGCTATCCGTCAATCGATAAACCGGACCTGTCGGTAGACGAATACGGAAGAAGCCGCCGACGACAGTTGGGTCATTCAGCATTCGGCAAATTTCATTCAAACACTTTTGCGGTACTTCTGCATCGGCGTGCACGAACCAAAACACGTCGCCACTCGCGCCGCGTACGCCCAGATTCATTTGCACGGCCCGATTGGGTTTGCTCGAGACAAGCTGATCGCAAAAGTCCCTGGCAAGCTCAGCGGTTCCATCGGAGCTTCCCCCATCCGCTACAATAATTTCAGCTTCCGGCGCTCGCTCGCGCAAATGTCGCAGAAACGGCCGTATCAGCGGCGCTTCATTAAAAACCGGAACAATGATCGAGAACTGCATTGGAACGCGTGTTACCCAAATGTTTCTGCGATGTGTATCTCTAGCAAAGCAACTACGCTTGTCTTTTGGATTAAATGCAGAAAAATATATCGGAACGAATTAGAAGAACGAACCCAAACAGAGGAGTTAATATGATCTCGAGAATTATTATTGCAGCAGCTGTCGCACTGTTTTTTACGCCCGCCGCACGCGTGCTTTCACAAGAGCATCCAGAGCATCCCGGCAAGGGCACAGCCGCCAAGAAAGGCGGAGCTGAAAAGCGAGTGAGCACCACTGATATTTCTACCGGTATTAAGGCGAATATCGACGGCGAGACAAAAAAGAGCAGCGACGGTAAGTTTCATGTTCAATACGAGGGTCAGGATCTCGCGATGGACCTGGTAAAAGTGCATGATGACAGGCTGCAGGATCTTGGCGATGGCAAATACTTTGCCTGTGTGGACATGAAAGGAACGGACGGAAAAACGTACGACATCGACTTCTTTCTAACCGGTCAACCGGCCAAAATGAAAGTTACTGAGACGTCTGTTCACAAAGTCGACGGCAAACCGCTTTACAATTGGAAAGAAGAGAACGGCAAATGGAACAAAGTGCCGACCAGCTAATCCCAGAATAATCAATTGACGATGCGCTCTGTTGTCGTTCCGGCTTTCTTCCTGCTCGGTGGGCTCACCATTCATGCCGCCGGCGAGCCTGGCATTATCAAAGGCGCCGATGAGTTTCACTTCGTTTATCGCGTCAAACTTCCAGAAATCACCGGCAACGCTCGCATCTGGGTACCGCTGGCAAAGACAGATGCTTTTCAAACCGTAAGCGTGGAAGAACTGAATATCCCGATGAAATGGGATAAAGTTCAGGATCGCGATTACGGCAATGACATCTGCGTGGTCAATGCGGAGCCGCACGACAGTGGCAAAACGATTGAGCTGCGATACAAGGTGGTGCGCAAGGAAAAGGCCGCCTATCCCGCAGCCAATGCAGACGCCGCGCGGTATCTTCGGCCGGAAAAATTGGTGCCGGTAAACGAAACGTTTAAGACGCTCGCCGAGAAAGCCGTAGCCGGAAAAAGCGATGATCTCAAGCGGGCGAAAGCGTTGTACGACCACGTCATCAGCCGCATGCGGTATGACAAATCAGGTAATGGCTGGGGCCGCGGAGACGCCGTCTATGCGTGCGATGCCCGCACCGGCAATTGCAGTGATTTCCACGCGTATTTCATCGCCTTGTCGAGAAGCATCAACATTCCCGCGCGTTTCGCCATCGGCGCGACCATTCCAGCCGACAAGAATGAGGGCAAGATCGAGGGCTATCATTGCTGGGCCGAATTTCTCGCGAATGGTCAGTGGGTACCGGTTGATATTAGCGAAGCTTGGAAAAATCCAAAGCTGGCTGATTACTACTTTGGTCATAATCCGGCTAATCGGTTTGAATTGACAAAGGGTCGCGATCTGGTTGTCGATCCGGAACCTGAAAGCGGGCCGATTAATTTCCTTGTTTATCCGCTCCTTGAGATGAACGGCGAGGTCCTAAAACCCGAGACCACTTTTGAGTTCCGGCGAATCGGCACCTGAAAAACCGATCAAAATACCCTCAACGCATCCTGCGCTCGTCCTCTTATTCATATTCCTACTGCTGCTCGCTCTCTGAGATTGGTTCTAAAGAGCAAGAGCATGAGTAAGAATAGGAATACGAAACGATCCACCTGTGTCTCTTAGCAGCTTATGGCTTTAGCTGTCCCAAAAATTCCGTTGATGGATTATGTCGGGAGGCCCCTCTTGGCATGCTTGTTTGTGGCGCTCCTGTTGTTGCAATGGCGTTTTCCGCTGCGCCGCCACTATTTCAGCGTGATTAAGCGTCTGCTGCGCAACTTTGTGCTCTCGATCCCCGGCTTCGCGATTGTCCGTTTGGCTATGTTGCCAATCCCGCTGATGCTGGCGGTCTGGGCGCAGCGGCAGCACATCGGCGTATTAAACTGGCTTCCCTTTCCAGGCTGGGCTGCAGTCGTCGCAACGTTTCTTCTGATGGATTACGCGTATTGGTGGTGGCACTGGGCTAATCACATGATCCCGGTCTTCTGGCGTTTTCATAACGTGCATCACACCGATCTCGACCTCGACGTGAGCACTGCCGCGCGCTTCCATTTCGGCGAAATGATTTTTTCGATCGGCTTTCTTTCGCTTTCCGTGTTGGTCTTCGGCATCGCGCCACTAATGCTTATTGTGTTCTTCATCACACTCGAGGCTGCGACCCTTTTTCATCATTCCAACTGGCGACTGCCGATAAAGCTCGAGCGGATTTTGAATCTGATCGTCGTCACGCCGCGCATGCACGGCATTCATCACTCAATCGTTCAACGGGAGACGAATTCGAACTGGGGCACAATCTTTTGCTGGTGGGACAAGCTGCATCGCACGTTGCGGCGAGACGTGCCGCAAGACGCAGTTACCATAGGTGTCGCTGCATATCGCGAAGAACACGAACTTACACTTGGGAAACTTCTTGCGCTGCCATTTCGTCAACAACGGAAGTGGCGTTTGCCAACTGGCGAGATCCCCGAACGCGAGCCGAGGCCGGCGGACGGACTTGCAGAATAGCTCGACGCCGTGACTGAACGACGCGAAGGCGCGCACGCACTCTAACCGCGCAATCCGAATGCATGACATTTGGCCAGGTTGAAATCCAGCGCACCAGGCGTCAAGAAAAGCGCTGCTATGGCTTCACCGCTTCGATGGTTGCTGAGATCAAATAATCTTCAATTCTTTTACCGGGAAGCCATTCTCGGATGAAGGAGCGTGACGAATCTTTTGGCGCGATCTTAATGTCCCTAAATCCGGACGCTTGAAGCGTGCCCTCAAGCTCGGTGATTTGTGAAGCGCCGGAAATGCACCCCGTGTACGCATTCCAGTCAGCTTTGATGTCGTCGGGGAGCGGCGCTGTCGCGACCATATCGGCAACAGCAAGCCGTCCACCTGGTTTCAGTACCCGGAACGCTTCGTTAAATACGCGCTGCTTTTCAGGGGAGAGATTGATTACGCAGTTGGAAATGATCACATCGACGCTTTTGTCCGCCACCGGCAGCGCTTCGATTTCACCAAGGCGAAACTCGACGTTTGTGAATCCGTTCTTTTGTGCGTTTTCGCGTGCTTTCGTTAGCATCTCGTGCGTCATATCGACGCCGATTACTTTTCCCGTTTTTCCGACAGCACGAGCAGCGAGAAAACAATCAAACCCAGCGCCGGAACCGAGATCCAAAACGACCTGGCCGTCTTTGAGCAAAGCGATTGCCAGCGGATTTCCGCAACCAAGTCCAAGATTGGCCGCTTCAGGTGCCGCCGCCGCATCCTCAGCAGAATAGCCGAGATTCATAACGTCAGTTGATGTGCAGCAGTCATCGGCACACGCTGATTTACCTGATGCACTGGCGCCATAACGGCGCCGAACTTCTTCTCTGACGGTCGCGGACGGCGACTCAGTTGGAGGGATCTCCATCAATTTACGCATCGACAGCGCATACTTCGTCACACCAGCTTTCAATTTGCGCCCGAATGTCGTCACGAATCTTGCGTGTGCCTTGAAGCTGCTCCTGTTGAGTGCCAACAAGTGCGGATGGGTCGGGGAAACTCCAATGTAGTCGGTACGTAACACCGGGAAAAATCGGACAACCCGCGGCTTCCGACTCATCACAAACTGTGATGACGTACGGGAAAAATTGCCCGCTCTTAAAGACATCAAAGACGGCTTGTGTCTTGTTATTCGAAATATCGATTCCGACTTCGTCCATCACTTGAACAGCCAGCGGATTCAGCTCCCCAGGTTCAAGCCCGGCGCTTTCTGCTTCGAAATAATCGCCGCAAATATCGTTTAACCATGCTGCCGCCATCTGACTGCGCGCGCTGTTGTGGACGCAAATAAAAAGGACTTTCTTCTTCATAAGAATTTGAAACTTGATCGATCAGCTTACAGACCTTGTCCTGATACAGCCAGTTGAGCAACAACCTTCTTCGCGCCCGCATCGACAACCGACAACAGCCAGCAAAGCGCCAATCGCAGGAGCGACCAAATGAATCCAAAGACCGGGCAGGTGCTGCGAGACCACGGCTGGCGCTAAAGAGCGTGCAGGATTCATGAATGCCGCCTTTTTGTTCTTCACGCAGCACCGACAAAACGATATGAATTTCTCTGCTATTGCGACAGCGGCGGTTACTGCTCATTCATGATGAATCGTTTCACTCAGAAACTAGCAGAGCGGTCGATCTCGTTCTGCCGTGGGCGTCCAGAAATTCTTCAGGTGAACGTGGGCAAGCTTTGCAATCTGACGTGCGTGCATTGTCACGTGAACGCGGGGCCAAGACGAAAGGAAATCATGACCCGCGAAACGATTGATCGGATTCTTGATTGGTTCGGAAAAGCCGCTATCCCGACGATCGATCTCACCGGCGGCGCGCCGGAAATGATTCCGCATTTTCGCTATTTCATTGAGCAGGTGCAACCGGATCGGCACATTATCGATCGCTGCAATCTTACGATCTTGCTAGAGCACGGTTACGAAGATCTCGCCGCGTTTCTCGCAAAGCACAAAGTGGAGATTATTGCATCGATGCCGTGTTACTCTCCGGAAAACGTGAATGCGCAACGCGGCGACGGCGTTTTCGAAGGCAGCATCGCTGCTCTGCAACTGCTTAACTCGTTAGGCTACGGAATCGACCCGGCCCTGTCCTTGCATCTCGTTTACAATCCAGTCGGCGAATTTTTACCGCCGTCTCAAGCCGAACTTGAGGCCGATTATAAACAAGACCTCAAAACACATTTCGGAATCATCTTCAATAAACTCTACACCCTTGCGAATCTTCCGATCGGCAGGTTCGCAACTCACCTGCGGCATAATACCAGATTGGACGAATACATGGCGCTGCTGATTGAGGCGTTTAATCCCGCAACCATCGATGGCTTGATGTGTCGCAACACCATCAGCGTGGGCTGGCGCGGAGAAGTTTACGATTGCGATTTCAATCAGCAGCTCGGAATGCAATGGTCAAGTAATCTCGACCAGTCGGGCCTTTTTCTGTGGGATATCGATCCGGACTTACTCGAGGGTCGCGAGATCATGACCGGCGATCATTGCTTCGGCTGCACTGCTGGCGCGGGCTCAAGCTGCGGTGGCGCGATTGTGTGATCGAAAGTGCGCGAACCTGAAACCTGTTTTCAATCAGCTAAGGCGCTTGAGAATGAGTGGGAACGATTTCCGGTTCGATAACGTACGCGTAGAACACATGCCGTCCGACTGGATTACATACGTCTCCTGCCTTCCCACCAGGATAGCGCTCACGAATTTTCTCCTGGTGTTGCTCACTGCCTGGAAAGAATAGAAACGCGATCCCCTTTCCTGGCGTGGGAGTCAATGACCCCGCTTCTGGATTGTAGCTCGGGATGTATTCCTGACCATTTACGAGATATCGTGTGATCTCCGGATCGTAAGGATAGGGCGATTTGCCGACCACTATTATTCGGTAACCGGCCCCAAGTGACGCCATGTACCGGCTCTGGATGGTCTGTACCTCGTACATTCTCTGCGCGGCTTTGTAGCGGTCGCTCCTTAAGCTTTCCGGATTCGCGTAATACCTGAAAAAATAAAAGTGAATGTTCGCGTAGGCGAGTGTCATTAAACCCAGCAACGTGACAGCGGACGTTATCCAGTTCGCTCTGCTTGGCAGCGATCGGCGCACGGACGCCGCCCATGCCCCGGCTGGCAACCCAATCGCCGCGTAGAAAAAGGGGAAAGCCGGCGTCCAATGCGCCAGCATAGGTGGCGAGCTATTTGGATACAGCACAAGCGTGCCGCCCACAAAGAGCACTCCCAGGCCAGACAGCAGCAGTAGAAAAGCCGCTGGATGACGCCATCGCCAAATCAGCAGCGCTACTCCGACTAGCAGCAGGGCAGCCTCTGCAACGAGCAGCAGCGGAGCGAAGTACATGATGTCTTGCGCACTGCGCGTGCTGATTCCCAGCAGATTGTCAGACATGATCGGCCACAGCGTGTTCCACATTTTTTGCAAGTCCTGCCAGCTGGTCGGTATGTGGTTCCACGTCATCAGACTTGCGCCTCGTCCGTAGTACAAGCCCCGATGAGTCATGAAGTAACTCAGCAGCGGGCCGAACCCGATAAGGTACCCCAGCACCAATGCTCCAATGTGGGTAACGTAATCCCGGGCCTCGGTCCAATGGACCACTAACAGATACACGATAAACGCGATCAGAATAAACGGTAGCAATCGCGTCCCATAGTAAAAGTGCTCACTTACGCCTGCGGCCAGTCCGGCCAGCGTCCAGTCTGCGAGGCTGCGGCGGCGTAGTCCCCGTACGATGAAAAAGAAGCATGTCGTCCAAAAGAACGGCGTCGTAATATTGTTTAACGCCATGCGACCGTAGTGCACGTTCGCAGCGCTAAAGGCCATTAGACTCGCCCCTGCGATGGCCGCGATTCTTCCCCATACATTGCGCACAAGCGCGTAAAACGGCAGCACCGTCGCCGCGCCGAATAATGCTGCTGGCAATCTTACGACAGCTAGTCCAATGCCACACGCCTTGAGCGCTCCCGCAACAATCGCGAACCACAATGCCGGGAGTTCGATGCCGCTCCAGAGCGTGCTAAACACTGGCGCAGCAGTCGGACCGCTGAGGTAAGCCCGCTCAGCTACCACGCCGGTCATGACTTCGTCTGGGTAAATATTGAATGGCACACGTCCCAGATCCCAGACGCGCAAGGCCAGCGCGAGGACTACAAGCGACGCGACAACGGCAGCTTCCCACAAGCTCCACATCGGTAGACCGGGGGGTTGATCGCCATTGCGCGCGAGATCGGCACCGCCGAATAACCTGGCCCCAGCTAGAATCAGCCCAATCGACGCCAGCCACAGCAAGCCCGCCACGCCAAATGTCGCACCAGGCGCAGCGAGAAAGGCAATATGTGATGCGGCTGACGAAACGACCGCCGCAGCCACGATTGCCAGCGCCAACTTTCTCCTTTTCACCAGCAGCTGCGCGTTGGCAACCCGATCCTTCCGATCTAGCGGAAAAACACCAAACCATGGGCTATCGTTCCAGGCGACAACGGCCAGCACTCCTGCGGTAACCAGCAATAGGATTGCGAGTAGCCGCAAGTGCTCGTGGTTCAGCAGTTCAGTGCCGATGACGGCTACTGCAAATGCTATCGGCCCCAGCCATACCGCACGCGTGACGTCAGATAAATATTTCCGTCGACCTGGTATTTCACTCACGCGTTCGTGGCGGCGGACAATTGAAGCACGCTATCTTTTTGATACAGCAACAACGTGCGCAGTCATTGGCAAAACGAACTCATCATCTCTCGCGTATTGCCTGATTCCGTTTTCGATCGCGCGGCGAATTGAGTCTAAGGTTTCTAACGACTGACGCGCAAGAAGCCCGGCCGTGCGGACACCGGCGTCGCGTTCAGTTTCGAAGAAATAGGACGAAGTTGGGTGATGCCATTCCACAGTGCGCATCTCATAGCTCATTGAATCGCCATCAAAGCCGGCTTGTTCAAGTGCTTTATGGCACTCTTCGCTCTCACCGAACAGATAGTGCGGCGGGCCTTCGGGTAGGCCAACATCCAGATTCGCGTGCGCTTCAATTGCGTCATTAACAATCTTGGCGCCGGGATTCTTCTCCGGCCCAGCCCAGACGGTGAAACCCATTCGTCCATTCGATTTCAAAACACGACATGCTTCTGCGCATGCGATTTCGGGACGTGAGACGTGGAGCAAACCGAAGTTAATCAAAACGCGATCAAAACTAGCGTCTGGAAACGGCACACTGTGAGCATCACCTTGGATGAACAAAATGTCCGGGAACATTCCCTTTGCGGTCGCGATCATTTTTTCAGAAAAATCGATTCCCGTTGGAACCGCGCCCAATTCTTTCACTGCGGCGGACACATAACCCGGTCCGCAGGCCACATCTAATAGCGACATGCGGGCGGAGACCTGAGCGGCCCTGATTAGATGAGGAATAAATTGCCGAGTTAGCGACGACCACGCCGAATCGTATTTGTCTGCCACGCGTTGCCAGCCTGCGTGCTCGAAGCGGGCAAATGCGTCCTCACTTCTCATCCGCGAATTGTAGGGCGTTTCTGTGAAACGCCAAGCGAGTGGCGTCTGACACAGACGCCCTACAATTACTCCAGGGGAAATTCGATTGGTTCTTCTTCCTCGCGCGCAACGAGTTTGTTCCGTTCGATAATTCGCGCGCACGTGTTCCATCGTAGCAAGGCGTCATCATTTCCTACAGGGCGCGCGGCTTCGGCTTTTTCAAAACAGCCCATGGCCTCCCGGAAAAGATCGTACGCTTGAAATCGACAGTCTGGTGTGTGTTGAGCCAACTTCGCCTTGGCGCGACGCTCAGCAAAAATGCCGGAGTAATACGCGCGCTCGTAATCATCGCGAATTCGTCCAAGCAACTCTTTGATCTGTGTGTCGCTTACTCCGTAGCCTTTCGTGAAACGATCCGTCAACGCGAGCAAAAGCATGATGATTGCGTTCTGATTTTCCGGATCGACCTGGAGTATATCGAGACAAATACTCTCGGCTTCGCCAGGTTCGTTGAGCAAACGGTAACGCTCCGCCTTTTCCAGCGCGGCGGGGATTGCATCTTTGTGCAGTCGTTTCAGTTCGCTCATGTCGATTCCGTGGAAACGTTAATCAACGTCTTTACGATCAGCTTTCTTCTTCAGCAGTCGCCAAAACCAGCCCAGTGGATCGTAAAAGTCGTCCACCACGCGTTCTTTCAGTGGAATAATGCCATTATCCGTGATCTGGATGCTCTCGGGGCAAACTTTCGTGCAGCATTTGGTGATGTTGCAGTAACCGATTCCCTGCGTGTTTCGTAGTTCTTCGATGCGGTTTTCGGTGTCGAGTGGGTGCATCTCCAGCGCAGCAACGTGAATTAAGAAACGAGGGCCGATGAATCTTTCGTGCATTTGGTGATCACGGAGCACGTGGCAAACGTCCTGGCAAAGAAAACATTCGATGCATTTCCGAAATTCCTGCACACGATCGATGTCCTCCTGCTGCATTCGCCATGTGCCGTCCGGCGCGTCGGGCG
>Ga0137403_10008190_pt1 | contig 11710 bp, 10 predicted proteins | sample CZOMad2_1_16fung_FD_122057 | JGI IMG/M metagenome (GOLD analysis project Ga0137403, IMG submission 122057) | Vadose zone soil fungal communities from Angelo Coast Range Reserve, California, USA - CZOMad2_1_16fungal (Hybrid Assembly) | ecosystem: Environmental > Terrestrial > Soil > Vadose zone...
GAAAGGGCCGCGCAAGTGCGTCCCGGCGGCGTCGCCGCTTTCGGCGACGACATGGAAAAATTCGGCTGCTGGCCCGGCACCTTCAAGCATTGTTACGAGGATGGCTGGCTGGAAGAATTTTTCACCGCCCTCGAAGAAAATTCATCGTGGCTGAAGACCATTACTCCCGGGGAGTTCATGTCCAGCCATATGCCGCTCGGTCGCGCGGATCTGCCCGCCGCTGCTTACGCGGAGATGATGGAGTGGGTGCTGCCGACCAACACCAGGCAACGATTTGTCGCATTGGAAAAGGAATTCGCGTTGCGGCCGGAAGTGCTGGCATTTTTGCGTGGCGGTTCCTGGCGCGGATTTTTTCGAAAATATCCAGAGGCCAACCTGCTGCACAAAAAAATGCTGCGGGCCTCTGCGGCGGTCGCGTCCGTTCCTACGCGACGAACCAGCCTGGAGTACGCTGCGCAAAACCAGGAGGCCCGCGACCGTGTGTTGCGCGGCCAGGGCAACGATGCCTATTGGCACGGCGTCTTCGGCGGAATTTACGCGCCGCACCTGCGCACGGAAATCTGGCGCAATCTGATCCGGGCGGAGGCGCTGGCCGACCAGCTCACACCTGGCGGGTTGATGCCGCGCGTCGAGCTGGTGGACTATGACGCCGACGGCGCCGACGAAATACTTTTCAGCGCGCCCGAATTTCAAGCCCTGCTGAAACTTTCCGACGGTGCCACGCTGGCATTCTTTGATTTTCGCCCCGCGAACGCCACCCTGATCAATTCCATCCTCAGGCGGCAAGAAGCCTATCACTCCAGGCTTCGCGAAGCCGCAATCGCGAAACCCGGTGAGGGCGCGGCGATTTCCATCCACGATCAGGTGCGTGTGAAAGAGCCCAATCTCGAACGATTCCTGCGCTACGATCGCTATCCGCGCCACGCCTTTCGGTTGCTCCTTTTCGATCCGTCGCAGACCCAGGCCGATTATGAGGAACTCCGGCTGAAGGAAATTTCGGATGCCGCCTCCGGCTCCTATCTCTTGCACGCCTCTTCTGCAAACTATGCGGATTTGCAGTTTGCCTGCGAGCTTCCGGAATACGCCGTGGAGGGCGGGCCTGTTCCGCGACTCGCGGTTACGAAACTCTTTCTCTTCGGCCCGACGCCCCAGGGCTGCGAAGTCAGCTGCGATCTCTCTATTTCGATTTCTGCCCCGCTGTCACGCCCTCTGGCCCTGGGATTGGAGTCGGTGATCAATTTCCTCGCGCCCGCGGATATGGACCGTTTCTTTGAGACGCCCGCGGGCCCGCAAAACCTGCGTTTTTCCGGTGTCTTGCCGGCGCCGCTTCTCCGAGTGGAAGACGGCTGGCAAAAGGTTCGCGTCACGCTGCATGCTCCGGGCTCGCAGGAATTTTGGGTCGCGCCGATTGAAACCGTGTCGGAGTCCGAAGGCGGCTTCGAACGCGTCTATCAGGGTTCTCAGATACTTGCCCTCTGGCGTCCGGATTTCATGCAGCACACCTCGTTTTCGGCGCGCCTGCTCTGGCGCGTGGATTTGCTCTAGCCGCTTGCTTGGGTGGCACGGCCTTCTGGAGTTATTCTTTCCACGGTGAATGTTCGAATCCAGCCGCTGATTTCCTCGCCATGGTTCGTCTTCGCAGTCGCTTTGCTTTTGCGGCTGGGCTTCCTGTTTTATGAAGCCCGCCAAGTCCCGCCCGAAGCGCTGGCCACCGTTCCATTTCAAAATGAAGTGGGAAGCGTAGCCGCTGTGCTGGCGCAAGGGCAGGGTTTCTGCTGTGTGTTCCATCAGCAGACGGGGCCAACCGCTTGGCTGGCGCCTGTCTACCCACTCTTCCTTGCCGCTCTCTTCAAGCTGTTCGGCACCTTCACGGTCGCTTCGTTTTATGCCGCGGCCTGCTTCAACTGTGTTTTCTCGGCGCTCGTCTGCTTGCCGCTTTTTTATTCGGCAATGCGGATAGGAAATCGCGGCACGGCAGCCGCGGCAGGCTGGCTCTGGGCTGTGTTTCCAAGCGGAATACTTATCCCCTTCGAATGGATTTGGGATTCATCGCTCTCCGCTCTTTTGGCGATCACCCTTCTTTGGGCCACGTTTCGCGTGGTAAATGACCCTCGCCGACGGAATTTCATCTGGTATGGATTGTTCTGGGGGTTCTGCCTGTTGGTCAATCCGGCGCTAGGAGCCGTTTTCCCCTTCCTGCTCACGTGGATTTATTTTCGATCGAATTCTTTGCTGCGCCGGCGGCTGGCCGATTTAGCGCTGGTCGCTTCCCTGGCAGTTCTGGTCTGCCTTCCCTGGACCATTCGCAACGCCGTTCAATTTCACCGGTTCATTCCCATCCGCTCGGATTATCCCTTCGAGCTCTGGATGGGAAATAATCCTATTTACGATGCGCGTTCCCGGCAGGTGAACCGCATCACACGCTACGAAGAAGTGCACCGGTATTCCCAGTTGGGTGAATCCGCTTTTCTCGACGAAAAGGGCCGGGCTGCCTGGGATTTCATCCGCACCCATCCGGCACTCACTTTACAACTCGCGGGGCGGCGGGCGGTTGCGATCTGGGCAGGAACTGCGACGCCCTGGCAGGATTTTCGACACGCCGATTCGAACGTCGCCAGGTTTGTCTTTTTCTGGAATGCCATGACCATATTGGGAGTCGTCATGGGCCTCGTCTGCCTCTGTATCACTCGCCGATGGTTCCTGCTGCCCGTCGCCGCGTATCCACTCGCGTTTCCTTTGGCATATTATGTGACGCAAGTTTCGCTGCGCTTGCGCCACCCCTGCGATCCGGTCCTCGCGCTGCTCATGGCCCTGGCTGTCACCTGGCCCTGGTTGCGAACCGCTTCGCATGCAAATGCCGCGTGATTGCGGTACACTTCCGCCAGCCCAATAGCCCCAAAAATCAGTGAATTTATTGAAGTAATTTCATTCGTTAAAGACCTTACCGATGAACAGCAGCCCGCACCCCTCTTTCCAGTCGGTCCATGTTCAACTCCTGATAACCATTTTCCTCGCCGTCCTGCTCTGGGCGCTCTACCAGCGGCTCCGAAAAGTGGAGTTCTTCCACTGGTGGGCTTGGGCGTGGACTTGTTCCGTTGTTTTCCTCGCCGCAGCCATTGAGTCAGTGAAAGTTGGCTCTGATTGGACGCCCCTAAAAATCAGTTTGCTGGTGGTCGTCCTTGTTTTCGGGATGATGCAATCATTGCTGCTCGCGCTCGGAGGTCTCAGTTGGAGCGTTCCGGAGCGCTCGCTGAAGAAAATATTCCGGGCCGGGCTTTGGCTGACGCTTGCGCTTTCCGTAGCGGCCTTCTGGGTTGGTTTCAACCTGCGTTCGCATCGAGATGTCAGTTTTGCCGCGCGCAATTTGCCGCGAACGCTCACCATGATGGCCGCGCTCGGCTACTGCTGCGTCGTATTTTTTGGGCAGTGGCGCAGAAAGAAATCCTGGGCGGCATTGATGTCGGGCGCGTTCTGCTTGTTCTACGCGCTTAACCAGGTTTCCTACACCATCGATTTTGTCGGAATCTTGCGCAAGTATTATGGAACCGGCGCGGAGATCACCCCCAACCCGATCGATTACGTGCAGGTTCTGCTCGGCTCCCCGCTTTTCTTTCTGGATCTGGTGCACATCTGCGGCATCTGCCTGGGAATGATTCTGCTGCTCGTCGAACAGTCGCAATCGACCGAGCGCAGCCTGGAAGTCAGCGAAAGGCGCCGCCTGGGGCTGGCCGTGAATAACGCCGGGCTCCAGCAGGAAATTGACGAGCGTCACCGCGTGGAACTCGCGTTGCGCGAAAGCGAGGCGAAGTTCCGCCTGGTGGCGGAGACGGCCCCGTGCGCTATCTGGATCCTGCAGGGCGAAAAGCTCGTTTACGTCAACTGTCATGCGGAAACCCTGAGCGGCTACTCGCGGGAAGAGCTCCTCTCCATGAACGCGTGGGAGTTGGTGGACCCCGAATTTCGGAGGATGGGCGAGCAACGGTATGGCGCTCGGCTCCGAGGGGAAAATCCCGAGCCTCGCTATCAGTTCAGAATCCGGACGAAGGCCGGCGAACTCCGTTGGTTGGATTTTTCGGGAGCGCGCACGAATTTCGAGGGGAAGCCCGCCATCCTCGCCACCGCGTTCGACATCAGCGCGATTAAGCGTGCCGAGCAACAGCTTCTGGAACGCACCATGTACCTGGATGCGCTGATTGCCAACAGTCCGCTGGGGATCGTTACAAAAGACGAGCAGAACCGCGTGGTCTTCTGCAACCCGGCGTTCGAGCAGATGTTTCACTACTCCCAGAACGAACTGCAGGGCAAGGATATCGACAGCATCATCGCGCCGCACGACTTGGAAGAAGCCAGTCGAATGACGTTTGCCGTCAACGGCGGCGGAGTCGTCCACGCAACCGCGCAACGCCGGAAACAGGACGGCTCGTTGATTGACGTTGAACTTCACGGTATCCGCGTCTACTCCGGGGAAACATTTGTCGGCGCTTTCGCCATCTATCAGGACATTACCGAGCGCCGCCGTTCGGAGGAAAAGCTTCAGACGCTGCGCAACCGTCTCACTCGAACACAAGAGGAAGAACGTTCACGAATCGCCAGGGACCTGCATGACGATATCGGCCAGCGGCTGGCCCTTTTAAGCATCGATCTGGAGCAAATGAAGCTCGCTTCGCAGCAGGATGGCTCGGCCCTTGCCACAGAACTCGAAGCCCTGGTGCGGACCGCTGGTGAGATCACTTCGGATGTCCACAACGTATCTCGCCGCTTGCATCCCTCGCAGGTGGAATTGCTGGGCCTTGCGCCGGCGCTGAATAATTTTTGCCGGGAATTCGCCAACCGTAATTCCATGCACATTCAATTCACCAGCGCTTGCCTGACTTGCAAACTTCCCGAGGAAGCTTCCTTGTGCCTGTTCCGCGTGGCTCAGGAAGCAATCCGTAACGTTCACAAGCACAGCGGGTGCCGGGAAGCACTGGTGGAACTCGACGAAATCTCCAGTTCGCTCCGCCTCCGGATTTCAGATCGTGGTGCCGGCTTCGATCCTGTTTCAGCGGAGTCCACCCAGGGCCTGGGACTCCTGAGCATGGAAGAGCGGTTGCGCAGCATGGGCGGGGAACTGTTCGTTCACTCCCAGCCGGGCGGAGGCACCTGCATCGAAGCGTGCATCCCGGCGACGCAAAACGTCACGGCCTGACGCCCTGTCGGTTGCTGGCGATGCCGCGGATCCTCTGCTAGAGTTTTCTTTCAACGCTTGGAGACTGTTATGCCAATTCCCAAAGATGTTCTGGCCATGCTCGTCTGCCCCGTGTGCAAGAAACCCGTGCATGCCTTTCCAGACGATTCCGGCTACAAATGTGAGGCGTGCAGGCGGGTATATCCCGTGCGCGACGGCATTCCCGTGATGCTTTCCGAAGAAGCCACCATAGCGCCCGAATGACTCCTCAGCCGCCGGCCGACATGAAAACCAAAATCGCAAACAGCGGTCCTCGACTGAAACGCCTCCTGCCGCGCTTCAGCAAACTGCACATCGGTGTGCTTGGTGACCTGATGCTGGATCGTTACGTCTGGGGCAACGCAAATCGCCTGTCGCCGGAAGCCGCGGTTCCCGTCGTTGATTACGTTTCGGAACAGGACTGCCCCGGCGGGGCCGGCAACGTCGCGGTCAACATTGCCGCGCTTGGCGCGCAGGTGGAACTGTTCGGCGTAGTAGGCGCGCGAAAGGACTCAGACCGCGGTCAGAAGTCCGGGAAAATTGCCACGGATGAAGCCGGCACGGCGCTGCACGCCAGCCTGCGCAAGTTGGGTATCGGCGACCGCGGCATTGTCGCTGATCCCGAGCGGGTGACCACGCTTAAGACGCGCATTATCGCAAAGCACCAGCACATCGTGCGCATTGACCGCGAGCGCCGCAACCCAGTTGGACCGCAGACAGAAGAAAGGATTTTTCGGCTTCTTGTTTCCTCGCTTGAAAAACTGGATGGACTGGTTCTTTCGGATTACGACAAGGGGCTGCTCGGGGATGCGTTTGCTGACCGAGTGCTTAGCGCGGCCCACCAGTTGAAAGTGCCGGTCTTCGTGAAGCCCAAAACTTCCCGGCTTTACGCATACCGCGGTGCCCGCGTGATCGTGTGCAATGCCAAGGAAGCAGGCCATTACGTAGGCCGCACGCTTTCCGACGAAAAGTCCGTGGAAGAAGCAGGCCGCGCATTGCTTCCGCACTTTGGTTGCGCCGCGGTCGTGATTACTCGAGGTAACAAGGGAATGAGTATTTTTGAGGAAGATTCGCCCCGGCACGTACACATTCCAGCGACTGGTGTTGAAGTGACTTACGCACGCGTGGGCCAGCCAGGGATTGAACGTGGAACTGCCGGTCGTCAAGTCTTTGATCTCACCGGAGCGGGCGATACGGTGTTGAGTGCATTGTCGTTGGCTTTGGTCGCTGGCGCACCGCTGCTAGAGGCAGCCATGCTTGCCAACATTGCCGCGGGTGTGGTCGTCGGCAAACTTGGAACCTCAAGCGTCTCGCCGGAAGAACTTGCCAGTGCGCTCGACGAAAATCACGCGTAGCTCGCCCCAGGCTGCGCGGGCACGCTTCGGTTTTATCTCCGCAATAATTCATCAATTTTTTTGGATTCGGGGAAATTTACGGTGGGAAGCTGATCGACTTGTCGGACGGCAAAATCCACAGTGGAACGACCTTCGTTTTCCGGCTCTTCTCGCCATCCGACGCTTCCGGCATCGGCGAGAACGGGCTGATCGCCACATCCACTTCGATCGAATCGCTCTTCCGGGGCGCTTTCGCTCCCATGATCTTGTAGCTTTTCACTGGCCCGTAGTAACCGCCTGGTCCCCAGTCGGCCGTAAAGTCGCTCAGCCTGTAAGTCTCGGAGGGCTTCCACAACTCGTAAGCTTTATTTGTGTCGCCCGCGACCAGCGCGTCAAAAAAATGGGTGGCCGCTTTTTTCTCGGGATAATAGCGGAACGTGAACCACAGCACCACGGAAAGCGTAAGGGCCAGCGCCGCAAGCGTGAACGCCATCACGCGAGACTTGCGCGGCTTTTCCGCGGATGGTTCGAGCAGCGAGATTCGATTGTCTCCAACTTGCATGGTTCAACTCTCGGGCACATTGCGTGCTGCTCTAGAATGTTACAAGAGCAGGCGAACGCCCGCAAAGTCCCTATTTACTTGGACGCCGTTTTTTGTGAATTAGTTCCCCGGTCAAGCGAGATTGGGCGAAGCGCGAGTTTATCCGGCCAGCGCGCCGCCGGAACCCTCCGGCAGTTCAATCGCATACTTGGTGCGCGCTTTCTCGCGGTGCATTTCGAGTGCCAGGTCGATCAGCTTGTCGATCAATTCCCGGAATCCAATCCCCGAGGCTTCCCACAATTTGGGATACATGCTGATGGAAGTGAAACCCGGAATCGTATTCACTTCGTTGAGGAAAAGCTTTCCGCCCTTTTTTTCAACGAAGAAATCCACGCGCGCCATTCCCAAAAGCTCCAGCGTGAGGAAAGCCTTGACGGCCAGCTCCTGAATTTTTTTCGCCTGTGCGGGTTTCAGGTCCGCGGGGATCAGCAGTTGCGTGCCGTCCTCCAGATACTTCGCGGTGTAATCGTAGAACTCGCGGTGTGGCACAATTTCCCCGGGCACGGAGGCTTGCGGCTCGTGATTGCCCAGCACGGAGACTTCGATCTCGCGGGCGCTCACGGCTTGCTCAACCAGAATCTTCATCCCAAATTCGCAAGCCAGATTCAGCGCCGGCGCCAGCTCCGCGGAATTGTGCACCTTCGTCATTCCTACGGAAGAGCCAAGGGTCGCGGGTTTCACGAAAACGGGGTACGGGAATTTTGCTTCGATTTCGGCCTGCACCGCGGCTGGTTCTTTTTCCCAGCGCCACCGGAACACAGTCACCCAGGGGACAACGGGAATCCCCGCGCCCTCGCATAGACGTTTCGAGACGTCTTTGTCCATGCCAATCGCGGAGCCAAGAACTCCGGCGCCGACAAAAGGAATATCCGCCAGCTCCAGCATTCCTTGAATCGTGCCGTCTTCGCCAAACGTTCCGTGCATCACGGGGAAAATCACATCGAACCGTTGCGCGCCCGCTCCGCGATCGAGAGGCACGATCGCCGCTTCCGTCGGGTCGGCGGTAAGCATCACGCGCCGCCCACTCTTCAGAATGTCCGGCAGCAGCTTGGCCGCGCCTTCGCCGACCAGCCAGTGGCCGTCCTTGGTGATGCCGACGGGCACGGGTTCATATTTATCCGGGTCCAGGCCGCGAATGACGGATGCGGCGGAAACCAGGGAAACTTCATGTTCTCCGGAGCGGCCGCCAAAGAGCACGCCGACGCGGAGTCTTTTCTTCTTGTCTAGGGTCACGAATCGTTCCTGTCTTGCCGGGCCGAGGAAGCAATCATTTTAACTAAGAATTCAGTTATAAGTGGAAACTCCGGAAAAGGGAAAACCTCAGTCCACACACGTTGCGGAAGCGGCAACGCCGGTGTGAGTTCGCTGGCCGAGCACTGTTGTGATGCAGTCCGGACACTGCCCCCTCACCACCCGCCTCGGGAACCATGGGATGGCAAGCGTTATGCTTGACGTAACGCGTAACACCCGCTATTCTCTTGTGGTGATCGCCAGTTACCGTGATAAGCGAACGAGGGACTTCGCCGCGGGGAAATTCGTCAAAGCCTTCTCTGGGTTTGAACGCTCCGCGCGGATGAAGCTGGATCGTTTGGAGGCGGCCACATCGCTCGGAGACCTGGCTGCGCTGCCCGGCAATCGATTTGAGGCGTTGCTTGGCGACAGGAAGGGCGAGTACAGCATTCGCATAAACGATCAATGGCGCTTGTGCTTTGAGTGGCCCGCCCGATCGCCCGGGCCGTCCAACGTGGAGATTGTCGATTATCACTAGGAGAACTGTTATGGCTATTGCGGCTATCCATCCGGGAGAACACTTGGCGGAAGAACTGGAAGTACTTGAACTGAGCGCGGCGGAACTCGCGCGCAAAATGAACGTGCCCACAAATCGCATTACACAGATCTTGAACGGAACACGTTCCGTCACGGGCGATACCGCACTGCGCCTCGCTCATTTCTTCGGCACCAGCGCGCAGTTCTGGCTGAATCTTCAGAGCCTGTATGAACTCCGCATCGCCGAAGAGAAGGCCGGAAAGTCTATTAAAACACTGCCCAGACTGAAAAAACGCGAACCAGTCCACGTGTGAAATTCTGGCGCTTTGGTATTAGCGCTTCTCCTACAGAGGTTAGAGGATTTTCTTGCCGAGAGCGGAGAGGACAAGTTCCACGCCGAGCAGGGCTGTGCGGTTGTGCTCGTCGATGACCGGATTGATTTCCACCACTTCCATGGAAACCATGGCTTCACTGTCGGCAATCATTTCCATGGCGAGGTGGGCTTCGCGATAGGTGACGCCCCCGCGAACCGGTGTGCCGACGCCGGGAGCGTCGCTGGGGTCTACGAAATCCATATCCAGGCTGACAGCGATGCCGTCCGTGTCGTCCATGGCGAATTTCAGGGCGTCGGCCATCACTTCGCGCATGCCACGCTCGTCAATTTCGCGCATCGTGAAAGCTTTCACGCCAAGCTTCTTGATGAACTTCTTTTCGTGGGAATCCAGGTCGCGCACTCCTACGAGGGCCACATTCTGCGGCTCGACCTTCGCCTTGTAGCCATAGAGGTCGTAGAGTTCGGGAACGCCGTAACCCAGGATTCCAGCCAAAGGCATGCCGTGGACGTTTCCCGACGGCGAAGTCTCCGGAGAATTCATATCGCTGTGAGCGTCCAACCAGATGCAGCCAATCTGCTTCTTTTCCTTTTTGAAATGCGCGGCAACTCCGCTGACAGAACCCGCGGCAATGGAATGATCTCCACCCAGGACCAGCGGCGTCCAGCCCTCTTCGATTGCTTTCTGAACGGCGGCGCCCAGGTCTTTGCACGCGTCCGTGATTTCCTCAACATACTTGGCGCGCTTTTCGCCGACGGGCATCTCTTCCGGCTGCTTCACGGAGATATTGCCGATGTCTTCCACCTGTAGGCCAAGCTGCTTGATACGCGCCTGCAACCCGGCTACGCGAAGGGCGGAGGGGCCCATGTCCACGCCACGACGGCTGGCACCGAGGTCCATGGGTACGCCAATAATGCGAACTTTTTGAGGCATAAAAGGGCTCCGTGACTGGTGACTCGTGGCTCGTGACTAGCGATTGGCGTTCTCCGCGCGAAGAAGCACAAGCCACTGGTCACCACCCACCAGTCACTTTGGTTCATGCTAAAAACGAATGGTTGAAACAGCCGGGATGGTACCGCAACTACCCCGGATTAAGGATATACCCGGTAAATCATCCGTGGGAAGGGGATGACCTCCCGGATGTGCTCTGTACCGCAGATCCAGGCGACGGTGCGCTCCAGGCCCAGGCCGAAGCCGGCGTGGGGCACGCTGCCGTAGCGGCGGAGGTCCAGATACCATTGGAATGACTCCACCGGCAAGTTGTTCTCTTTCAACCGATTAACAAGTAGGTCGTAGTCATGGATGCGCTGGCTACCCCCTATAATCTCACCGTAGCCCTCCGGAGCGAGCATATCGAAAGACAGTGCCAAATCGGGACGCTGCGGGTCCGGCTGCATGTAAAAGGCCTTAATGGCCGTTGGATAGTGGTGAACCATTACGGGGCGGTCAAAGCTGCTCGAAATGATGGTTTCCTCGTCGCCGCCGAAGTCGTCTCCGAACTTGGCCGGGTTGCCGTTCTTTTGCAGGACGCCGACGGCTTCCTCGTAGGTGATGCGGGGAAATGGCGGCTTGATGATTTCGAGCTTCTTGATGTCGCGCTTCAGGACTTCCAGTTCGCGTGGCTTGTTTTTTACTACGCCCTGGACGATGGCGCTGACCAGGCCTTCGCTAAGATCCATCATGTCCGGCAGTTCGGCGTATGCCGCTTCCGGCTCCAGCATCCAGAATTCGGTAAGGTGCCGGCGGGTTTTGGATTTTTCTGCGCGGAAGGTCGGACCAAACGTGTAGACCTTGCCGAGGGCCATGGCGGTGGCTTCGATATAAAGCTGGCCGCTCTGGGTAAGATAAGCCTTTTGGTCATCGATGTAGTTCACTTCAAACAGCGTGCTGGTGCCTTCGCAGGCGGCGGGCGTGAACATCGGCGCATCGGTGAGGGTATAGCCCTGGGAGTCCATGAATTCGCGGGCGGAACGGATCGCCTCGGCGCGGATGCGTAGAATTGCGGCCTGGCGCGGTGTGCGAATCCAAAGGTGCCGCTGGTCGAGCAGAAAATCGACGCCGTGCTCCTTCAGTTGGATCGGGAAGGGCGTGGCTTCGGAAACGCGCTGGACGATCTGGATTTTGGTGACGCCCATTTCGTAGCCGCCGGGCGCGCGCTGCTCGGCGCGGATATTGCCGGTGACGATGACGCTGGATTCCTGCGTAAGCCCCTTCAGCGCTTCGAAGGCCTCGGGATTTTCTTTCAGCGAACAGACACCCTGAATAATCCCGGTGCCGTCGCGAAAAATGGGAAAGACCAGCTTTCCGGATTCCCGGATGTTGTAAAGCCAGCCGCGGATGGTCACTTCCTGGCCGTCGTATTTGCCTGCGTTTTCGATCGTGATCGTCGTCATGGTGGGCTTCTCTATGAAAACTCCAAATAATTAGTTTAGCAGAGAAGGGCAGACGCTTCTTCGATGGGGCGAGGGTA
>Ga0137403_10008191_pt1 | contig 11709 bp, 8 predicted proteins | sample CZOMad2_1_16fung_FD_122057 | JGI IMG/M metagenome (GOLD analysis project Ga0137403, IMG submission 122057) | Vadose zone soil fungal communities from Angelo Coast Range Reserve, California, USA - CZOMad2_1_16fungal (Hybrid Assembly) | ecosystem: Environmental > Terrestrial > Soil > Vadose zone...
CTCCCGGGAATTGAACCCGACCACAAAACGATTCTTACCAACCGCTCGATTCTCGAGCTGCCAGAGATTCCGAAAACCTTGATTGTAGTTGGGGCGGGTGCTGTGGGCGTGGAATTTGCATCCATCTACAATTCGTTTGGGACGCAGGTGACCATCCTGGAGGCTCTGCCGCGAGTTGTGCCGGTGGAGGATGAAGAGATTTCCACGGAGCTGACTAAAGCGTTTCAGAAAAAAGGCATCCAGGTGTTCACCAGTTGCGCGGTGGAGTCGGTGAAAAAGGACGCCAAGGGCGTGACGGTTTCGTTCAAGGACAAGGACGGGAAAGCGCAGACGCTTCAGGCGGAGAAACTGTTGCTGGCCGTGGGCCGCAAAGCCATGACGGATGGTTGCGGCCTGGAGAAATCGAAAGCCAAGGTGGAGCGCGGATTTGTCCACGTGGGCGATAACATGGAGACGGCCGAAAAAGGGCTGTATGCGATTGGTGACATCGTTGCCGGACTGCCGCAACTGGCGCACGCGGCGATGATGGAAGGAATCATCGCGGTAACGCACATCGCCGGAAAGCCGACGCATCAGATCGTGAAAACGCGCATTCCCAATGCGACCTACTGCGAGCCGCAAATCGGCTCGATTGGATTGACGGAAAAGCAGGCGCGCGACGCGGGCTACGATGTGAAGACCGGGAAGTTTCCGTTTGTGGGAAATAGCAAGGCCACGATTCTGGGAAATCATGGAGGGTTCGTCAAAGTGGTTTCCGACGAACAGTATGGCGAGGTGCTGGGGATTCATATCATCGGGCCGCTGGCAACGGAGATTCTCGCGGAGGCGGCGACGGTGTTGAAACTCGAAGGCACCATCGACGACATGATGAACATGGTGCATGCGCATCCCACGGTGTGGGAAGCGATGGGCGATGCGTTCGCAAGTGTACGAGGGCTACAGATCAACGTGTAGTGACTGGTGACTAGTGACTGGGAAGCCGAGCCTGGAAGCGGTGGATGGGATTTTTGCGGTGTTGTTTTTGACCAGTCACCAATTACGAGTCACCTTTTTGCAAAAGGCAAAACCGTGAATCCTTGCCGAGTGATTGATTTGGGGCTGATAGGCTACGCGGAAGCGTACGCATTGCAAAAGCGTGTGGTGGCGGCGCGCAAGGCTGAGGCTATCGAGGACGTGCTGCTGCTTTGCGAGCATCCGCACGTGATTACGCTGGGACGCAGCGGCAAACGGGAGAATTTGCTGGCCTCGGAGCACGTTTTGCGGCAGAAAGGCGTGGAGTTTCATGCCAGCGATCGCGGCGGAGACATTACCTATCACGGGCCAGGACAGATTGTGGGCTATCCGATTCTGAATCTTGGCGCGATCCGGCGTGATGTCGTGTGGTACGTGCGCACGCTCGAAGAAGCGATGATTCGCGCGACCGGGGAATTCGGGATTACGGCGGAGCGTGTCGCCGGAAAAACGGGAATTTGGGTGCGCGCCGGCAACACCGAGGAAAAACTGGCGGCCATCGGCGTACACCTCACCCGGTGGATTACTTCGCACGGGTTTGCGTATAACGTTTCGACGGATTTGCGGAATTTCGATTTGATCGTGCCGTGCGGGATTGCGGATCGCAAAGCAACTTCGCTCGAGAAATTGCTACGGCGCAAAGTCGAAGAAGGGGAAGTCGCGCCGCGCATCGCGAAACATCTGGGAGAATTGCTCGGGCTGGAGATGAAGGAAGCGTCGAAGAAAGAACTGCTGGAAAAACTGGAGCACGCCGAACAAGCGGTTGCGGTTTCCGTATAGAAACTGGAGCAGGGAATGAAGAAGGAATTGACGCGGCAGCAGTATCTGGATTTGTACTACTTTATGCGGCTGAACCGCGCCGTCGAAGACATGATGGTGAAGCTGTTCCGGCAGAACAAAATTGTCGGAGGGCTTTATTCCAGCTTGGGCCAGGAAGCGATTTCTGTTGGCACGGCTTACGCGTTGGAGAAAAAGGACTGGCTCGCGCCGATGATTCGAAACATCGGAGCGCTGCTGGTGAAGGGCGTAAGGCCGCGCGACGTTTTCATGCAGCACATGGCGAAATACGATTCGCCGACCAAAGGCAAGGATGGCACCAGCCACTTCGGGGATTTGGACGATTTGCACATCGTCTCGCCAATTTCCATGCTGGGCGATTTGATACCGGTGATGACCGGCGTGGCCATGGCGGGCCGCTACCTGGGACAAAAAATTGTGACGATGACCTGGATTGGCGACGGCGGCAGCTCCACCGGTGTGTTTCACGAAGGACTGAATTTTGCCGCCGCGCAGAAGGCGCCGTTTGTTTTGATCCTGGAAAATAATTTATGGGCGTATTCGACGCCGGTGCGCAAGCAGGTGCCGCTGGAGAATTTGGCGGACCGCGCGAAAGCCTACGGCATCGACAGTTACATCGTGGACGGCAATGACGTGGTGGCGGTTTACTCCACGGCGAAAGAAGCCGTGGAACGCGCGCGAGCGGGCGAAGGACCCATCCTGATTGAAGCCAAGTCTTTCCGCCGCCAAGGTCACGCCCAACACGACGCGGCGGAGTACGTTCCCAAGGAGATGCGCGCGTATTGGGAAGCGCGCGACCCGCTCGATCTCTACGAAAAATTTCTGGCCAGCGAAAAGTTGCTCGATGCCAAGGGCAAGAGAGAGATCGAGGAGAAGATCAGCACGCTTCTCGCCGCGGAGCGCGATTTTGCGGAGAATTCGCCGATGCCTCCGGCAGAGTTTGCGGAGACCGGCGTCTACTGCACCGGCGACGATTGCCACAAAATCCGCGCGAAGTGGGAGCGGCCGATAGCGGAAGTGACGCCGCCAAGATCGAGCGTCACGGCAGTATGGACGGTTCCAGGATTCGGATCCGGCAAAGGCTCCGGGGGCGCGAACGCGCCGATTCATTTTGGCGACACGCCGCCTGCCGCGCATAGTTCTGCCGGCGAAGCGAAATCCGCAAATGGCTCGAAGCCAGGCGCCAAAGCCGCCGTCAAAAGTGGAGGGAAAAAAGCCGCGAAAGCCGGGGCTGCAAGCTCTTCGAGAAAGGCGCGGAGATAACCATGGCCAAGTCCAACGGAGCCGCAACGAATGGCGGCGCTTCGAATGGCACGCCGATCACTTTTCTCGAAGCCATCAAGCAGGCCATGTTCGAGGAGATGGAGCGCGACCCCGCCGTCGTGCTGATCGGGGAAGACGTCGGCGTGTACGGCGGAGCCTTCAAGACCAGCGAAGGCTTGCTGGAACGTTTCGGTTGGGAGCGGGTGATCGACGCGCCCATCAGCGAAAGCGCCATTATCGGAGCCGCTTGCGGGATGAGCTACTGCGGCTTGCGCCCCATTTGCGAAATGCAATTCATCGACTTCATTGTTTGCGCGTTCAACCAGATTACGAACTTTGTCGCCAAGGGACATTACCTGTGGAACGCGCCGGCACCGATGGTGATTCGCGGGCCGTCTGGCGGCGGCGTGCATGGCGGGCCATTCCACTCCGCGAATCCGGAAATGTATTTTGTGCACACCCCGGGCCTGAAGGTCATTTATCCCTCGACGCCCTACGACGCCAAGGGCTTGCTGAAGGCCGCGGTGCGCGATAATAACCCGGTGCTCTTTTTCGAACACAAGTTTCTTTACCGCCGCATCAAAGGCGAGGTTCCCGCCGGGGACTACACCGTGCCCATCGGAAAAGCGGTGGTGCGCCGCGAAGGGAAACACCTGACCATCCTTTCCTATGCGGCGATGATGCATACTTCGCTCGAAGCTGCCGAAGCCCTGGCGCAAGAAGGCATCGAAGCGGAAGTGATCGATTTGCGGACCCTGTTGCCGCTGGATGAAGAGACGATTCTGAATTCGGTGAAAAAGACCAACAAGTGCCTGGTCGTGCATGAAGACACCAAGACCGGCGGAATCGCGGGGGAAATTGCGGCGATTCTGTGCGAAAAGGCCTTCGGCGATTTGGACGGGCCGCTGATGCGCGTGACGTCGCTGGATACGCCGGTACCGTACGCGCCCACTTTGGAAGAATATTTTCTGCCCAACGCGAAAAAAGTTTTTGCCGCCGCGAAGGAATTAGCGCGCTATTAAGATTTTAGAGAGAAGAGGAGAGCGATCATGGCCGTAGACATCGTAATGCCCCAGATGGGCGAAAGTATTTTCGAAGGCACCATCACCAAGTGGCTGAAGAAGCCGGGTGACAAGGTGGAGCGCGACGAGCCGCTGTTTGAAATTTCCACGGACAAAGTGGACGCGGAAATTCCGTCTCCTTCGGCGGGCGTGCTGAAAGAGATCAAAGTCGGCGAAGGGCAGACCGTGCCGATTCAAACGATTGTCGGCGTGATTGATGCCGCCGGTTCTGCGGCAGCCACGCCAGCGCCCGCAGCGGCGAAACCTGCCGCGCCCGCACCTGCTCCGCCGAAAGCCCCGGTGGCTGGTGCCCCAGCCCCGGTAGCGCCGAGGCCTGCGGCTCCCGCCCCCGCCCCAATTGCGTCTGCTCCCGCTGCCTCCGGTTCAGGCGGCGAGCGCATTCACAGTTCGCCGTTGGTCCGCCGCATGGCCTCAGAGCATGGCATCGATCTTTCGACGCTGGCAGGCACCGGCGCGGGTGGGAGGATCAGCAAGCAGGATATCGAAGCGGTGATTGCGGCCGCCGGCGCCCCAACTGCAGCTGCCCCAGCGCACTCTGCTCCGGTTTCGGCGACGGCTTCGCGTCCGGCGCCTCCTCCGCCTCAAGCAGCCGCGCCGGGAGTCTCCGGCGGCCAGGCGCACGTGGCGCTCGAAACGGCGGTGCCGCGCGAGAAAATGTATTTCGGCAATTACGAAGTGCAGCCCATGAGCACGATGCGCCAGCGCATCGCGGAACACATGGTGGCTTCGAAGCGCGTCTCCGCGCACGTATACTCCGTCGATGAAATCGACATGACCAAAGTCGCGGCACTGCGCGCCAAATCCAAGGACGAGTTCGAAAAGCGCTATGAGACCAAACTCACGTTCATGCCCTTCTTCGTGAAGGCCGCAGTCGCGGGACTGCGCGCCTATCCGACGCTGAACGCTTCGCTCGACGGAACCAACGTAGTCCTGCACAAAGAGATCAACGTCGGTATCGCCGTGGCGCTCGATTGGGGCTTGCTCGTGCCGGTGGTGAAAAACGCCGATGAAAAAAATATCCTCGGCATTCAGCGCAACATGAACGACCTCGCGGAGCGCGCCCGTTCAAAAAAACTAAAACCCGAGGAAGTGCAGGAAAGCACCTTCTCGATCACCAATCCGGGCGTATTTGGCGGCTTATTCGGCCTGCCGGTGATCAGCCAGCCCAATGTCGGCATTCTCGGTCTAGGGGCCATCGAGAAGCGCCCGGTGGTCATCAACGACTCTATCGCCATCCGCTCCATGTGCTACGTGACGCTCAGCTACGATCACCGCGTAGTGGATGGCGCCATCGCGCACCAGTTCCTGCACAAAGTGAAGGAAACCCTGGAAAACTGGAACGAGCCTGTTCTCTAAGAGATTACGGCCGGTAGGCAGAGGTACTCAGTAGCCGCAGCCACGCTTGTTGCGATTCAAACACACGGATTGATAGCCCCCTAACCGGCGCGACAGAGAGAATCCACGCCGCAGTTCCTCCCCAGCGAAGTGGGCGGGCAGAAATCGTGGATCAAGCATTGTCCGAAATTGGGACGGGCCTTCCCATGAGTGACCATGAGCGGCTTCTTGAGTACCGCCGCCAGACTATAAATAGCTTATTGTGAGAGACTTAGGGTCCTTCCTTGCTGGCATCCGGGCTGCGCTACCGCTCTCGGGCTAGCTGAGGGCCACATAAGAGAGAGCGGCGTCAGAGCTTTGAGCCTGTTCAAACTAAGGAAACCTGCAAACTAGGCCGCACCACGGATGCCTGTCATTTCAAGGGAACAGCATGATGCTTCAACGAATCCTCATCGCCGATGACCAGCAGGACGTCTTGGACGCCCTGCGGCTGCTGCTCAAGGGCCACGGCTACGCAATTGAAACTGTAAATTCGCCAGCGGACTTGCTCGCGGCAGTGGCGCACCGGGAGTTCGATATTCTCCTCATCGATCTGAACTATGCTCGCGACACCACCTCGGGACGCGAAGGCTTGGACGTGCTCAGCCGGCTACGGCAGATCGAGGACGCTCCGCCGGTAGTGGCCATGACCGGATGGGCCACTGTGGGACTGGCCGTGGAAGCGATGCAGTACGGCGTGAGCGACTTCGTGGAGAAGCCCTGGACGAATTCGCGGCTTCTTGAAATCCTTCAGAAACAGATCGGCCTGGGACGGGAACGCCGCGAGCTGCGGGCCCGGGAAGCCCAGGAGAAAAAAGCGCAACAGGAAGCCCTGCTCCACCAGCAGGAGCAGGAACGGGAGATTGCCGAGGCCAAAGCCATCCAGGAAAAACTGTTGCCGCGCGAGATTCCGCAGATGCCGGGGTACGGAATAGCCAGCGCCTGGCAGTCGGCCCGGCTGGTGGGCGGCGATTATTTCGACATTCTTCCGCTCGACGCGAAAACACTGGGCCTATGCATCGCGGATGTGGCTGGAAAAGGAATGCCGGCGGCGCTGCTGATGTCCAACCTGCAAGCGGCGGTGCGCGGACTGTCTTCGCTCTCGGTGGCGCCAAATCTCCTTTGCAACCGGCTGAACTCCATCGTGTACCGCAACACGGAAAGCGACCGCTTCATTACTTTTTTTTACGCCCATCTGGAGGCCCTAACGCGCCGGCTGTTGTACGTCAACGCCGGGCACAACGCGCCCTTCGTGGTGCGCTCCGACGGTTCGCACGAGCGATTGCGGGAAGGCGGCACCGTGCTAGGGGTGTATGCCAGCCGGGAGTATGAGATGGGTTCCACCCAATTGTTCCCAGGGGATCGCGTGATACTGTTTACCGACGGCGTGACGGAAGCTTGCAACCCGGCGGGTGAAGAGTTCGGCGAGGCCCGCCTGCTGCGTCTGCTGCAAGATTGCCGCACTTTGTCCGCCGGCGCGTTGCAGGCGAAAATCCTGCGGGAAGTGGCGGAATTCGGCGGGGGCCGCTGGCAGGACGATGCCACGCTGCTGGTGCTGGCCGTGGATAAATCAGGCCAGGATGGAAGCGAATTCCTCAAGCGTTCCGCGTGATCTGGACGCCGAAGCCGCCGCTGCCGCCGGATTTTCCATTCACGCTCACTGCAGCAGGGGCTTCAGTTTGGCCACCCACACGGCAAATCCCTCCATCGCCACTGGCTCAATGCCGGCGTCGCGCAGCGTGTCGCGGACAAAACGGTGGCGATCGTTCTCCGGGTTCAAAACCACATCGGTGACGGCGGCAAACTCCGTTTTCAGCTCGGCTTTGGCGGTGATGCGCTCTGTGGTATACGCCAGCAGTTTGGCGTCGGCCGGGGCACGCGAGACGGAGAGATTCTGCACGAAGCCGCGCGTGCCATTGCGGCGGTAGCTGTAATCGAGCCTCATGGGATCGCCGGGGAAAGTAAACTCCGCCGCGCGCACCGATTTTTCAATGCGCTCCCACAGGCGGGCTTGCCGGAAGACTTGCGAACAGTAGGAACGCATTTGAGCGCGGCTGCCGGGAGCCCCGACGCGGCTCGGAGCGCGCTGCATCGCGACGTGGTCGGCATAAAGCCGCTCCAGCTCGGCGTCGAGGTCCGTGGCATGCACCCCTTTTTGCGGGGCCAGTTGCAGCGCATTGGAGAGCGTTTCATCCCACTTGCCGAGGAGCTGCAACCAGCTGGTGCTGCTGCCATTCGAACTCTTGGCAGCTGCGGATTGAAAACGATCCTCTAGATCATCGCGGAGCGCGCGCAACAGCGTTTCGTCCGCCTGCGGATGAAGCCGCCGGACGCGGTTGTACTCCTCCTGTTCCTCGATCAAGCGCAGCCGGCGTTCGCCGGTCGAGGGGTCAAAGAGCAGGACGCCAATGTTCAGCCATTCGTCGCGAACCAGATTCGGCGTGTAACGGAGCACGCGGTAAGCGCAGTCTCGTTCAGCTGGCGATTTTCCGGTACCCCCGGGTGCGGCAGAGTTTTCATTCATGACTCACATCCAATTCGGAAACGGCTGGCGATTGCATCTTTTGGCCTCCAGAATCAGGTCCGGCACGCGCTGGCGCCGGCGGTACAGCTGTTCGAGCAGCCGCACCAGCGCATCGTAATCGTCCGCATACCACTCCGGCGGAATGGGCCGGATGATTTCGTCCAGGGCCCGCTCGGTCATCTGTTTTTCGAGGCGCTCCAGCCAGGGTGCGAAGGACTGCATTCCCGTTACGCCCTGGTACACGCGGTTGCGCGCATACAGCCCGCGCAACGGGGCATCGGGAAAATTCCATTCTCCGGCATTGAAGCAGAAGCCCTGGTCGATCATCTTCGTCTTGTAGCGCGCGGCGGCCTGCTCCGCGGCTTTGTCCGGATCGCAGAAAAAAACCGTCTGGCGGCCATTGGTGTTGCAGGTCCATTTGTCAAAGACCAGCATTCCGGCGAACTCATGCAAATTGTCCACTTCGCGCAGCTGCTCGTCGGGAAGAAAATCATGCAGCGCGAGCTGCCGCGGGTCTCCCGGATAGCGCGAGCCAAACTGCAGCCCGGGCTGGCAGGGAATCCGTGCGCGCGGCAGTTCCATGGCCAGTTCCGGGGTTAGCCGGATCAGCTCCTGGGAGACGGCGACAATTTCCACCGGGACCGTGGGCAGACCGAGACGAGCGGCCAACCGTGTTCCAAGCAGTTCGTTGACCAGGATTCGCCGGTGCTGCGGATTATTTTGGAATTTGACGACGTAGTAGAAGCCGTCGTCGCAACGCATCAGGTGCGACTGCGCGCCGCCCCGCATGCGGCGTATCTGCTCCAGTGCCCGCAACATGGAGAGTTATGCTAATGCTACGTGGCGCTCCAGGCAAGCCTGATGTTGGCGCCGGAAGCTTCCTTCCTGAATCGGAAAGCGCGGCGCCCATTCCGGGAAGCAATACGCGCTGGGACGATTCCAGTCCGGGAGGCCCGATTCCGCAAAAAGAAAAAGCCGGAACGGTGGTCCCGGCTTCTCCCGCCTGCCGATTTCTGGGCCGTGAAGAAAACCTAACGCTTCTTTTTCTTCTTCACCGTTTTTTTGGCCTTCTTCTTGGCGGCCTTCTTGGGTTTCGATTTTTTGGCTTTTTTCTTGGGCGCCGCTTTCTTCTTTTTCGCCGCTTTCTTGACCGGCTTTTTCGCCGCTGGCTTCGGCGCTGGTTTCGGAGCGGGGGCCTCTTCCTCGGGCTCCTCGCCGACAATCACCAGCTCCTCTTCCTCGGTTTCGACGATCTCTTCGGTTTCACCCGCCAGTTCCTCGTCGTCCTCCAGCCGAGACAGCTCGTTGTCGTCCTCGAAATTGTCTTTCTCGAAATCCATGCCATCCTCCCCTGGGAAATCTCTGGGTTCCGCTTCGAAAGGGATCCCGTGGGTCGCTGTTCTGGCCGGAGTACCTTAAAATTTCACCCCGCCCGTGAGCCGTTGTTACCGTACTCGCCGTTCGTTGTCAAGCATTCTGCGGTGCTCCCCGCGAGTGACGGCCAGTCTTGCGAAGAGGCGGGTGGCGCGGGGGCGCGGCGGGGAACCGCCCGCGTTCCCAGGATGTCTGCAATCTATTCATAGAAAAGGATTTAGTTGTGATTTGCCGCGACAGGTCCACTGCCGGTGCTGCCCGCCACCGGTTGTGAAGATTTTTTCTTGGACCTGGCACGCCCCCGCGCGGGAGAGCTTTCCGGAGCCCCGCCAAGCGTATAAACGCGCAGTACCATCCCGCGGCTCACTCTGTTGGCTGGCAAGTGATTCCATTTGCGCAAGTCGTCCGCACTCACGCTGAAGCGGTCCGCGATTCCCAAAAACGTGTCGCCGCGGCGCACGCGATAACTCACCAGGCGGCGTTTTGTTTCTGATGGCGGCTGCGTCGCTGGAATGATCAGTTTCTCGCCGGCATCGAGAGCCGCGCCGCGCTCCAGGCTGTTGGCGTCGGCGATGGCGGCCGCGGTCACGTGATATTTTTTGCCAATGGACGTGAGCGTCTCCCCGCTCTCCACGCGATGACGCCGCCAGCTCACCCATTTGTCCGGCGGAATATCCGCAATTTCCGCGGAGAATCTTGGCGCGGAGCCCGGCGGGAGATGCAGTTCGAATGCAGGATCGTCGGGAGTCGCCAGCCGCAGCAGCGAAGGATTCAGGGAACGCAGCGTTTCCACGTCGACGTCAATGGTTTCCGCCACCAGCCGCAGATCGATCGCCCGGCCCGGCTTTACCACGTCGCTGGGAACCGGCGCATCGGGTTCCACCTGGATGTTGTAATGCGCCGCGTCTTTGGCGATGAGCGTCAGGGCGATGATGATGGGCACATAATTTTTTGTTTCGCGAGGGAGCACATTGCGTTTGTAAAGTTCCCAGAAGTCGGCGTAACCGGTGCGCTCAATGCCCTTCTGCACGTTCCCGGGGCCGCAATTGTAAGCGGCCATCGCCAGATACCAGTCGCCGTAAATCCTGTAGAGGTCGCGAAGATGCTGCGCTGCCGCGTGCGTGGCCTTCTCCGGATCCTGGCGTTCGTCAATCCACCAGGTGTGCCGCAGCCCGTATTCCTGCCCGCGATAAGCCACGAATTGCCAGATTCCCCGGGCGCCGGCGCGCGAAAGTGCCAGCGGCTGAAACGCGCTCTCCGCTTGCGCCAGATAGATCAGATCCTGCGGCAGTCCCTCTTCCCGCAGCACGCGGGAAATCATTTCCCGGTAACGCCCGGCGCGGCGCAATCCGGTTTCCACGATGGCGCGGCCGCGAGGCGTCTGGAAAAAATTAACGAAGGAAAGCACCTGGTCGTTTACTGTCAGCGGCATGTCGTGGGAAACATTCTTGGCCGCTTCCTCGGCGCGCTCTTTCAGCCGCGGATCGACGGGAAAAGTCATCTCCGCCACTTCGTCAATCGCTGCCGGAACAGCCGGAGCCTCGCTGAAACCGTCCCCGGCCCGGAACGCTTGCAGTTCGTAGGCGTACACCGTATCCACCACGCGGTGAAACAGCTCGCTCAGTTTAGGATCCCCGTTCGGGTCGTACCCGCTTTCCAGCATCCAGTCCACGGCGTCGTCAAAATCCCTGCGCGCCGCTTCCAGATGTCCGGCTTTGAAATTCTGCTCGCCGGAGGAGAATTTCTCCTCGACCTTCTGGATCAGATAGTCCCTTCCGGACGGAACTGGAGGCAGCAGCCAGACGAAGTAGCGGTGGGGCGGATTCTGGACGGGTAAGAGCGCAAGCTCCGCGGGAGCTTGCGGAGCATTCTTCAATGCCGGCGACAGCGCTGGAATGCGCGCTTGCACCGGTTTTTTCCCCGCGTCTTCGCAGCCCACCAGACCCGCCGCCAAGAGCAGGACTCCCGCAGCGATGCTTAGCCTTTGCCGCATCCCTTCATGGTAAGGAGCGGCTCCCCATAAGGTCAATGCATTCCAGCAGGCGGGGGGGGTGACGCTCACACTACAAGCCGAGTCATCGCCAAGAACCCCTTGCATTGTCCCCGATCTCGTGGTATTCTGTTTTTGCGTTTGTTGCTCTTGTATCGCCTTTGGGTAGTAAAGCGGTCGCAAGGTCACACTTGCGGCCTATTTTTTTGTTCGGTGGACCGCTTTGCGGTCCATCCGCACAAAGCTTGAAGACGGCCGCGGCTCTGTTGAGGGGCTCGGGACTTGGGGCATCA
>Ga0137403_10008192_pt1 | contig 11709 bp, 10 predicted proteins | sample CZOMad2_1_16fung_FD_122057 | JGI IMG/M metagenome (GOLD analysis project Ga0137403, IMG submission 122057) | Vadose zone soil fungal communities from Angelo Coast Range Reserve, California, USA - CZOMad2_1_16fungal (Hybrid Assembly) | ecosystem: Environmental > Terrestrial > Soil > Vadose zone...
TCGACCTTTCGAGCGAAGCCATCCGGCTCGCGCCAAACGATCCCGCCGGCCACGTCCAGCAGGGGGGAACAATTACAGCACAGCGCTTCCCAAACAACGTCGTCCCGCAGAGTCGATTGCACCGCACATCGATTCGCTTGCTGGATTTTTTGCCGCAACCGAACCAGCCGGGCAGCAGTCTGTCGGCGAATTTCCAACTCGGCAAGAGCTCGCAGATCGACAGAGACCAGTTCAACCAGCGGGTGGACTTTGTCGAAAGTGTCAGGTCCAACTGGTTCGGCCGATACAGTTGGAGCGGCGAAACCGAGGTCCAGCCGGAGTTCTATCGTAACGGAAGCAACGTGCAGACACATGTGCATCAGGCCATGCTGTCGAACACCCGTATCCTCTCGACGTCGACGGTCAATGAATTCCGGCTCGGCTTCAACTACTTCTACAACCTGAAGGCGGGCCAACTGGCCAATGTGCGTGACGTCACGTCGGAGCTGAAGCTTCCCGGAATATCGCAGCTGCCCGGGATCGCCTGGGGAACTCCGCAGATCGTCATCTTGGGCTATATAGTGAATGCAGCGGGCACCGGCACCACATTCGGTGACAACTCCAATGGTCCATACTTGAACACGAACCGCACCTACCAGGCGATTGATAACTTCAGTTGGACGAGGGGCACTCATTCATTTCGCCTTGGGGGAGAATTGCGATGGGATCAATATAACCAGTTGGGTAATCAGTTTCCCCGCGGTCAGTTCAATTTCCAGTCGAACGCAACTTCAAATCTTGGAGCCGCCGGCACCGGGGACGGATTCGCCGATTTTTTGCTCGGCTACGCCAAGCAGTCGCAGGGCTCAGGATCGCTTGCTCAGGTCAAGTTCCGGGCAATGAGCCAGGCCTACTACATCGATGACACGTGGAAGATCCACCCGAAAGTGTCGATGAATTACGGGCTGCGATACGAGTACACGCCGCCATCCCTGGACCTGACAGGAAATTTGGTCAACATGCAAGTCCCGTTTGTCGATATGACTCCGAACGTCACGGATATGAGCCGCCACCCGACGTTCGTGCGCCAGGGGAGCGGAGACTTCTATGAAGGTTTTCCAGTAAGATTCGAGTCTACAGTCAAGGTCGCGCGGGATGGCCGGCTCGGCGAGAGGCTGGTTGCCCCTGACAAGAAGAATTTTGCGCCGCGGCTCGGCATTGCCTGGAATCCGAGTTCCAAGTGGGTGATCCGCACGGGCGCAGGGCTCTTCTTTGCTCAGGATACCGGCAATCCGCGCTTTGACATGGCTCGCAACCTTGCGGGCCGCCGCCGCGACATTGCGACGCCCGCGATCACGGACTTGACGTGGAATGCGCCATTCCGCGGCTTGAGTGGAACAACGTTTGTAATCCCGCAGCCCTATGTCCTCGCCAATATCTATAACCGGCGGACACCTTACTCCATCCAATACCTGCTCAATGTCGAGCGTGAGCTGGGTGGCGACACGGCGCTCGAGGTCGGTTATATGGGTTCCGTGAGCCGAAGGCTCGAATCGCTTCGGGCTTTCAACGAGGCATACCCCACGGCAGATCCGACGCTGTCTGTAGCGTCTCGCTCGCCCTATCCGGAGCTCGGCCGGATCCAGGAGGTCGACGGCAGCGGCAAGGCGAACTACAACGCGCTGAGTGTGAAATTGCAGCGCCGGTTCACGCAGGGGCTGACGTATCTGTTTGGATACACCTGGTCGCGATCGATCGATTACGGGAGCGCCATCCGAGTTCACGACACGGATGTGCTGTTTCCTCAAAGCAGCTTTAACCTCCGCGCCGAACGCGGGTTGTCGAGTTTCAACCAAGCGCACCGGGCCGTGACATCCGTACTTTATGATCTGCCCGTGGGTAAAGGACGACGGTTTCTAAATCAGGGTGGCGTTGCCGACGCGATTATCGGAGGCTGGGAACTTGGATCCATTTTCAGCGTCCAGAGCGGTTTTCCCCAGACTGCAGTTGACAACAAAGACCAGTCCAATACAGGCATAACCTACGACAGGCCAAATGCGACTGGCCAGAGCGCGGTCCTCCCCCGGGATGTACGCAATCCCGGTCGCTGGTTCAACACCGCCGCTTTTGCGCTTCAGCCTTTTGGGACCTTCGGCACGGCGGGGCGGAACACGATCGTCACACCCGGAAGTATTCAGTGGGATTTCTCAGTACATAAGCAGTTCCGGGTCGTCGAGAATCAAGCGCTCCAATTCCGGCTGGAGGCGTTCAACTTTCCGAACCATCCGAACTGGGGTAATCCCGACGCGAGCATCACTTCCTCGACCTTCGGCAGGATCAATAGTACGCGCACCAGCATGCGCGAGATACAAGTCGCGCTGAAGTATATGTTTTGAGGACGAAGGACCTGCAGGCTCAATGGTCTACGCTTCTCTTACTCCGTGGCTGCGGACGAGGAGGAAATAGGCGGCCACCAGGACCAGGAGGGCGCCGTTGATTGCGATGACTCTCGGCGCCCCGATGATCGTCGCGAGGTAGCCGCCGGCGAGGCTGCCGAGCGGCATGCCGCCGCGGAACGCCACCATGTAGATGCTCATTACGCGGCCGCGCATCTCGTTAGGCGCGATGAGCTGTACGAGCGAGGTGACGGTCGAAAACACCATCATCAGCGCCGCGCCGGTGAAGAAGAGCAGGATTTGGCTCAGCCACATCACGCGCGACATGGCGAATGCCAGAATCAGGACACCGTAGATCGCCTGCATCAGCAGCGCCGTCAACCCCATCCGCCTGAATTTTCCGAGCCACGCCACGACGAGCGCACCGGCGATCGAGCCGGCGCCGGAAAACGCCATCAGGCGGCTGTACGTGCTGGCGCTTCCATGAAACACGCGCTGCGCGAACACCGGCAGAAACGTCAGGATCGCAAACCCGAGAAACGTCGTGGCCGCCGCGAGGACGATGAGGGCGACGAGGCTGTTGTGGTGACGCACGTAGTGGAGGCCGCCCTGCAACTCGTCTCGCATGCGCCGGGTATGCGTCGTCGGGACGTGCTTCACGTGCAGCGACATCAGCGTGCCGATGACGACGAAGAACGACAGCGCATTGAGGAAAAAGGCCGCGTTCATCGCCTGCGGTTCGTTGTACCCCCATTTTAGGAACGTGGCGAGCGTCGCGGCGAACAGCAGCGGTCCGAGCACCCGCGCCAGGTTGAACTGGATCGAGTTGAGCGCGACGGCGTTCGGCAGATCTTTCTTGTCCACGAGCGAGGGCAGCAGCGACTGATAGGCCGGGCCGCCGAACGACTGCGCGACGCCCGTCATGAACGACAGTGCCATGATGTGCCAGACCTGGACGACGTGCAGGTACATCAGGACGGCGAGCGCGCCCGACGTGAACATCTGGACGTACTGCGACGCCAGCAGCGTCTTGCGCCGGTCGTAGCGATCGGCGAACACGCCGCCGACGAGCGTGAACAGGATGATCGGAAGCTGCTGCAGGAACGCGTCGAGGCCGAGGTAGAACGGGGAATTGGTCAGCGAGAGGACCAGCCAGTTCTGCGCGACGATCTGCATCCACGTGCCGATCGCCGAGCTGCAGGCGCCGATCCACTGGACGCGGAAGTCTCGATAGGCGAAAGCCGCCAGCATCCGGCGCATGCCGCGTTCAAGCGGCGTCGAAGGCCTGGTGTCGGCCTCGACAGATTCGACAGGATCGGTGGTCTTAGCGGTGGCGGTTTCTGACAAAGTGGTTCCAGGCGCTTCTTGTACAGTGGTCGTTTCTTCGACCTTCTTCACCAGGTGCCCGTCTTCCCCTTCGATCGTCTCCTGCCCAGTGTGTTCAGTCATAAGTATTTCCAGATCCAATTCTGATCGCTGATGGTTTCATTCGCCACGATATTGAGCAGCGGGTCGATTTGGCAACTCGGTTTAACCACACGACCAGGACGGCGGCGAATCAGCGGCTCTGCTCGCAGCTGGTTTCAGGCTGCCTCAGGGCACGAATTGGCACAGACTATCGACAAGGACGGCAAATTGTTACAATTCCGGATTACCGTCGCGCGCGGCTTGGCGGCCGCAACGTTTTGTTAGACCGCCTCTCGCGAGCCACGGCCTCATACAGAGTCTCAGGCGCTATATCGGCGCCATTCGGCCACGCGACCGTACCGCCTTCGATGAAGAATCGTCGAAAATATGAAGCATCTTTGAGGGGTTCGAAGATTGGACCGTCCAACCACTGACGGAAATCGATGGTTGCCTCGGTGTTGTCATTAAAGGTTACACGAATCCGAAAACCTCCTCGGTACTCAGCATTGATCACAGACGGTAGAAAACTCATGACGATCCTCACTCCAGGGGCGCAATTCTTTCGAGAGTATCACCTGCTTTCATCTTCTTCCAATTGCTCTCAAGCTCTCCACGATGAATCGCGGCCCACTCCTTGATGAGACGCCGAGCCGTTCTGGAATTGATATTTCCGGCAATCATCTTGCCATCCAACCCGAACTTCGCTTGCTGGCCCTGATACTCCGCATGGAAGTGAGGCGGCTCATGCTCTCGATAAAACATGCGAATTACGATGCCAAAGAAAGCCGAAATGATCGGCATGGATTCAAGTTTATCGCGTCACGCAAGGATGCGGGGCGGTCTAACGACTCTGGCGCTCAGCCGCGAGCGGCGCGAGAGGCAACTCGCGCCAAGTGAAAACCGATACGCGCCGCTCGTCGGTCTGCAGCGCCGTTAGGGCGTTTGTACCGGCCGTGGCAAATTGCCCTTGCCAAAATCTTTTTCATAGGACTTAGCTGCACCTGGTTCTTCAACAGTGCACATTCGGGTTTCCAATTGGTTTCCCTTATTAAATGCTGTAACAAAATAACGTTTGCCGATTGCGTAGTGTGGGAGGCAGCCACAACAACCGACGGTGGTATAGACAGTAACGACAGATCCTTGGACGCCCTTCCAAAACCGCTCTACTTTGAAAACAACCTTTGCGACAGTGCGCCCCTCGTCCTCCCAGCTCGGTGCGGCTATGACGGCGACCGGCTCGACACTTTCGACAGTTCCTATGAATAAGGCTCCATCGAATGCGTTAAACCAATTCTGACGCGCTTTCTTTGTGGTTTTGACTCTCACCTCGCTGCAATCGCAGGCAAGAAGACTTGGCGCTGTCACGTTTAATGCGGCAATCAAAACTGCTAGACGGACCCACTTGTTCAACTGGGACCTCCTTGAAATTGCGAATCGCCCTAACGGCTTGACGATGAGCCGCGCGTTTTTTGCGCCGGCTCCATCGTTTTGTTAGCCCGTTTCGGGGCCTCGGGCCTCCGTCGTGTTGTAAACCCGTTTCCAAATCAGTTCCGTACCGGAAAACTCGCTAGTTCGCCGCAGTCCCAGACGCTCTGCCACCCTAATGCTTGCCGCGTGTGTGGGTTGCAACTCTCGGACCATTCTGCAACCGACTGAGTAGTTTTTGGGCGCCCCGTAGGAGAACGCCTCAACATGCCTCAACATAACGCCCCCGCCGCGACATTTCGGGCAAGCTGACAACTTGCCCCTCTCGCTTGACTTTAAATCGATTGCGTCCCCCTTAACAGTGATAACGAAGCAGGCATCCGACAGCACCGGAACGCTTTCCAACGTATCGGGAGCGAGCATCTGTGCGGATAGAGAGGTCAGTTCCGGTGTGTTGAGCGCTGAAGACGTGATCCGAAAGGGAATCAGTGTAACCTTATTAATACGGCTCGTGGAGGACTTGTCGATCAATCCGCCGTCATAGACGCCCTTCGAAGCGGCCAACTGGCTGCGGCCGGACTCGACGTATTTGCCAGTGAGCCCGTCGTTGACGATCCATTGCTTCGGTTGGATAACGCAGCGGTTCTGTGTTCAACGTCGCCCGTGTTACGCGTCACATTATTTCGCCTTCCCGGAACGTTCCGGCGTCAGATTTCGACAGGATGACATCAGACTCGCCCAGGATTAGCCGGATCGGTTGAGAACGAGCACGGTAATTGATGGAACGATGGCTTTTCTTGATCAGGATAAATGATGGTTCCGGTCTTATCTGCTTCTCCCGTAACGATGAGCAAGATAATTGGGTACCGCTTCAGATTCCCTCAGAAAGCGCGATTAAAATTTGATCACGAAATTCGTAAATAACTCAGCCGGATATAGATGAGAGCCGAACGATCATATATCTTGATCAAGGAATCGCTCTCTTCATCAATTACAGTGCTCATTTTCACTGTCCCAACCCCCCAGCCGGATCGGTTTCTGTAACGAAAGCGAGGCGATTCTGGGTAATTTCGTTACAAAGTCGAGTCCCCTCGCTTTCATTCTTGGCTTTGAGCGCGGGCGCTATAGAGGTCTGAGCTGAAGCCCCTCGGAAAAAGAGGCGACGACCGCCGGCGTTCTTTGCCGGCGCTCCTTATTGCTCCTACTCCGCCTTCCTTCCGTCTCTTAGAGGAGAACGGGAACGGAAGGCTCAACCGCTCCGGGCCTTCCGATCCACCTGGAACAATGAAAACCCTGGAGCCTGGAATAAGGCTCTCCGTAACAGCCCGAACCAGCATCGTGATGGATGCGTGGTCACGACAGCAGAGAATCAGCGTCCATGGGTGGATCTACGCCATCGACAATGGCCTCTTGCGTGATTTGGGTGTTTCCATAACACGGCCTGCGGAAGCGCCACAGCAATTACGCCGCGGCGGTCAGGAGTCTCGCTCATCCAGCAGGCTGCGGAAAAACGTTTACTGTAGCGGTGCCTATGAAAGTTCCGATCGGAATTTCGCAGTTCTGCACGGGAATTCTCAAATTCCACGCGGAATTTTCGATTTCTACACGGAATTGTTAAATTCCGCCTCGCTTTTTGAAATCCCACACAGAATTTCAAAATTCCGGTCGGAAATTTGGGATTCCCGTCTGGAATTCTCAATTTCCACACGGAACTTTGGATTTCCAGATGGAATTTTGGATTTCCAGACGGAATCGCGAAATTCCGCGTAGCATTTTCAGATTCCACACAGAATTTCGAAATTCCAATCGGAATTCGAGATTTCCGTCTGGAATTCCCCAATTCCACACGGAATTTTGCATTTCCGCACGGGAAATGAGAAATTCCGCGTAGCATTTTCAAATTCCAGACAGAATTTCGAAATTCCGATCGGAATTTGGGATTTCCGGCTTACCACAAGAAAGTGCGTTTTCGATTCCCAAATTCGAAAGGGGTCCGTTTTAGCGATAGGAGGACAGTAGCTCCGTGTCCTCCCATCTGAGAGTCCTATCTAGGACGCAGGTCGGGCATATTGGTTAAACCACTCGATGCTGCGAACCCATGCCTGCGGCGCGGTGACTTTGTTGTAGCGTTCCGGCGTGGCGTCATTGAAGAAACCATGGACCGAGTTCTGCCAGATGTGGACTTCATTCGGGATATTGTTCTTCTTCAGTTCCGCTTCATACGCGGGATACGCTTTGACAAGGTTCATATCGAGCCCGCCATGGTGCATGAGTACCGCTGCTTTGATTTTCGCCACGTCGGCCATCATGGGATTGCCGCCATAGAATGGAGCGATGGCCGCTAAATCCCCGCTCATCAGAGTGGCCAGGGTATTGCACACGCCACCGCCGAAGCAGAAGCCGGTGGCGCAGACTTTGCCGCTCGAGAGCGGATGTGCTTTCAACCATTGCGCGGATGCCAGGAAATCCTGAAGCCTTTTGGCGGGATCGATCTTCCCAAATAACTGGCCGCCCCTGTAGTCGTCGTTCGGATAACCACCGACTGTCGTCAGCGCGTCCGGCGCAAATGCCATGAAGTTCTCCAGCGCGAACCGCCGTGCGACGTCTTCGGTATGTGGATTCAGTCCGCGATTCTCGTGTATGACGAGAACAGCAGGCAGCTTGGTCGGTTTTTCGTCACGGGTATCCTGGCTGAATGGCCGGACGAAATAGCCCCGAATGTACCCATTTCCATTGGGCGAGGCTATCGTCTCGTAGGTCGCCTTGATTCGCTCGTCGTCCTTGCGAACCTGCTGCCCCAGTGCGTAGTTCGGCATCAACGCTTGAACAATTGCCTCCGCACTAAGGCCAGCAATGGCGAAACGCTTCACCCCACGAAGGAAGTCCCGACGATTGACCTCACCGTGAATGTAACGTGTGTACAGTTCCACCGCTTCCGCGGGGAGTTTCATCCTTACTTGTTCCTGAACATGGTCCATTGATGCCTCCTTTCGGCGGGTCGAGGATATCACCCTTCTTTGCCCGGAATAAAAGCGTTTGGAATGGAATTTCTGCAGTGGGATCTCCGCCAGCGGCGGCGGCGCGAAGAGCGAGTGATCCCGACAGGGTGAAGAACGTCTTTGGCGCCTGCCAGGCTGAGCCGCGAAATGCCGTGTCAGGCGACACTGCCGAGGCACAGTCAAAGAATTTATCTCTCCGAAACGCCGGTCTCAAGGGTGGAAGGGTTCCACGTAGGTTTTGCGGAGCAGCGGCGCGGCCTCCGGCGAAATCATGAACCGGATCATTGCGCGCGCGGCCTCCGGCTCCTTCGAGATCGTCAATAGACCGACACTCGATAGGCACGGCTTGTTCAGAAAGCCCGGCAATGGTCCGACATAATCCGTTCCAGGCACGCCGACCATGATGTTGGTCTGCTGGATGCCGATCTCGACGTCGCCGCGCGCCAGATAGTCGGTGACGGGACCGCCGGTAGTGAAAATTGTCTTGTCCTTCAACTGCTCGGTGAGGCCGACTTGCGCGATCCCCTCTCCGACATTCGTGCCGCTGCAGCCGCGCGAATAGCCGATCGATTTGGCCGCGAGCAACGTCGCCTTGTAGGCTTCCACCGTGCTGATGTCGGGTTTGGGCGCGCCGGCCCGCACCGAAAGCCCCAGGCCCGCGCGCACGAATGGCGTCACCGTGCCGGCCACCACTTTGCCGTTTCTGACGAGCTCCTCGATCGGGCCGGGATTTCCGGTGATCAGATCAGCCGTACCGTCGTCGAGTCTCTGCTGCAGAATGGCGTCGTCTGCCTGGATGACGGTGACATTGTGACCGCTCGCACGTGAGAACGCGGCGGCGAGTTCTCTTACGCCCGGCGTCGCGCCCTGGTTGGTCAGGATGACGAGGTCGGCCGCCATGGCCGCTCCATGCGGGATCGATCCTGACACTGCCAAAATGCACGCTGCAGCGAATTTCGCGCAACTTCCCATGGCTTCCTCCCACTCCCTGTCGAGCATAAGGCGTTCAAGCGGGGTCGTGAGCTACTTGGCGTTCTGCGCTTCGGTACTCGAGGTGTAGCCCTTCGCGAGCCAGACCTTCCAGCGCTCGATCGCCTCGGCGCTGCCGTTGCAACCGCCGTCGGCCGGACTGATGAAGGTGCCGTTGGCGAGCCTGACCCATCCGATGCCGCCGCCCGGACGGCCGTCTCTCAACGGACAGTATTGGATCGTGATCGTACTCCCGGGCTCGAACGTGAATCCCGTGATACCGCGTTGGAGCAGCTGTGTCGGCGACGAACCCTCGAAGCTCCAAAGTGTTTCGCTGCCGTCTTTGTTCTTGACGTTCAGGTAGAGCCATGAATGCGGGTTGTTGAAGGCCCAGCGCACGACCGAACCGGTTACGACCTTCTCAACGCTTTTGTCGAACATCGCGAACGAATGGTGCGCAGTGGCGACGCCCGCTGTCAGCAGCAATGCGATCAAGATGGCCGGCAGCAAACTGAAGATCCTTTTCATCTCCTACTCCTTTTTACCCGGCAGCGTGGTGTTGTAGATCGGATCGCGAGACTGGCCCGGTAATTCCGGGAAGAGCGTCGTGCCCCGCACATCTCTGAACCCTTCCTCGCCCGGCAGCTTCGAGGTCGTCGTGCCGTTTTGAAAAAAGTCATTGCTGCTCGTTTCGCATTCCCAGTGTTGAACGCGATGGCCGGCCGCTTCGAGCTCCTTGGCGCTACGAAATGCGTAGACGGCGCTGACCGGTTTAACAAATGCGTACTTGTCGTAGAACGTGACCTGAACCTCGAGCCGTTCGATGCCGCCCGGGTACTGCTTCAGCTCCCATGTTTCGACCGACTCGAATTGATTGCTCGTCATCGGCGACCAGCGCGTGAAGTCGGCCGGCAGTAGATATTTCGTGCTCGTGACGAGCCTGGCGCCATCCCAAAAACCAATCGTGTCGCCGTACCAGGAATGCGTGCCGTACACGTTCTTGTGCTCCTGACCGATATAGACGCGTCGGATTCCCGGACCGAAATCGTTGATCATGTACGACTGCTGCGGCAGGTTGACGAACTCGTGCGAGTACGGCTCGAGCAGCCACCGCGGATAGCCTGGCGGCTCGCAGTGGGTGAGACGATCGTATTGGACTTCGCCAAGCTCCTGCTGCTGGCGCCAGCGCTCCTTGTAAGCGGTTTCGTATGGTGGCGTCAGCACGCCTTCGCGAACCTTGCCCTTGAATCCGGATCCGGGCGGATCGATGAACATATCCATGTGGGTGTTGCCGGCGGTCACCCACAAGCCGTCCCAACGCGGCACGGACGTGAGCGTGTGCTTCGTGCCTCCCTTTGCCTGGGCCAACAGATACCCATAGTGCTCGTCGGATGTCGCGAATGTTCTCGGCGGAGGCACGACGTTAAGCGCCGGCCCGTACCCACCTCCAAACGCTCCAGGTTGCGCGAACGCAGGCAGGCTGCCGAGCGCGAATACGACGACGGCGACGCAACTCAGACTTTTGATGAAGTTCATCAGGGACTCCCACGAGATATTAGCCACAAAAAGGCACAAAGTCACAAGGTTCCTCTTTGTGAGTTTTGCGCCTTTGTGGCGAATCCCCTACTCGGGGTGAATGGCGGCGTTCCCCATTCAGCCTATCGGATCAGACCAACAGTCACGGTCTGGTCCGATGCCGATCCGACCGCGACCGCGGTTCCCCGGCTTTCGTAAAATTCGATGACGTCCGGATCAAGCCAGGCACCATCCTCGATATCTTCCCAGGCGAATAATTTGTAATCGCCCGGGGGAACGGATTCGAAGCGGAATTCGCCGGACTCGCCGGTACGCGCAGTTTTGAAAAGGTCGATTCGGTTACGGCGGGCCGGCACAAGCACGACGTGGACATTTGGAATGGGCTTGCGCTGCTCATCGCGTACAGTGCCGTTCAATGAGCCTGGAGTGGTTCCGAGCACGATGTCGATTTGACCGTCAGGTTGCCGGTCGATATGCAAGCCGTCGTTCAGGAGATCCTCGCTCCCAAGCCGTATCGACTGTATGTAAAAACCATTCGGAAGGGAGTCAACCAGGACCCGGTGATCTCCAGCCGGGACATTTTTCAGTGTAAAACTCCCGTCCCCGACTAGTGCTTGCGGTGCTCCTCCGAACCAAGGAATAAAAGGATCGTTCCGCAGGCGTACTTCGAGCTTTGCCAGGCCCGCCTCACTTTTCGGTTCTTTTCGCCCTTCAATGGTGAGGTGACCAGCGATGTTGAGTCCCGGCACGACGGGTATCACAACATTCTCCAAATCAGCGTCCCGCACCTCGACCGCAACGCGTCCACCCATCTCGCTGGATTGTGCAATCAGCAGGTACTTTCCGGAAATGACATCGCGCATTTCGAATTCGCCCGCCGGTCGGCATGGCGCGGGGACGGGATGGTTGGACAAAAATGAAGGGGCGTCGTCTTCAATATATGACGGAGGATCATCGACTCTCCACGTTTGGCAATCCCGCAAGGCCGCACCCGGCCG
>Ga0137403_10008193_pt1 | contig 11709 bp, 14 predicted proteins | sample CZOMad2_1_16fung_FD_122057 | JGI IMG/M metagenome (GOLD analysis project Ga0137403, IMG submission 122057) | Vadose zone soil fungal communities from Angelo Coast Range Reserve, California, USA - CZOMad2_1_16fungal (Hybrid Assembly) | ecosystem: Environmental > Terrestrial > Soil > Vadose zone...
CAGAAACGACGCTCGCGACGGTACTTCGTAAGGCGCGGTTCTGGGAGACACATGGTAGCGCGATGATAAACGACCGGCAGCGTCTCGTCCTGAACAAACTCCTCAATGGATTCGAAGGAAAACTCACGTCATCGAAGTGGGCGAAACTTACGAAGTGCTCTCAGGATACGGCATATCGAGATATCCAGGATCTCATCGAACAGGGCATCCTGGTCAAAGACGTAGCTGGCGGAAGGAGTACGAACTACTTGCTGAAAAACGGTGACAAATAAAGGAATATGCCAACCAGGAATCAGGCCTTTTTGACGATTTTCGTGAGCAATGGCGGGCCGATATCCAAGCGGGCAACCCATCTATGGCGAAGCTCAGACGCCGCCTCAAGGTAAGATCGCATGATTCTTTCAACGCGGTCGAGTGGCCGCGGGAGGTTGACGACAGCGCTCTCTCGCTCGATCTCCGTAAAAATCGATCTGTCGCCCCAAGGGGTAGCCGCTCGTCAAAGGGCTGGTCCATAAGACTCGCCGATTGTCGTTTTGAACCCGCAATCTTGTGCAACGGCTTACGCAACATCAGCGATTTGTACCACCACGCCCAGGGTCGGATATGCTTATACATTCACGCTGGAAGCTCCTGGTGGTGATCGCTATCAGAAGTAAGGCGGCGGCAGCAGGACATGGACGACCCTATTGAATCCGATGTTCTGGATCGACTGGATCGCGCGGGCCTGGAGGATCGGGTAGCCGACCTGGTGCTGGCTGCGCTTCTCGACGACATTGAGGCGTGTCTTGGGGGCAAAACTCCCTCGCGGCCCTCAATCAAGCCGAAACAAATCGAACAGCCTGTTCGTGCGTATGTCGAATCCATCAGTGTCGAAGGCTTTCGCGGCATAGGCCCGAAGGCTACGGTCTCGCTTCGACCGGGCCCGGGGCTGACGTTGATTGTCGGCCGCAATGGGTCGGGAAAGTCGAGTTTCTCGGAAGCCCTGGAGCTGCTCCTCACCGGAGAGAATCAGCGGTGGGGCTCGAAACGCACCAGGATCTGGAAGGAAGGGTGGAGGAATCTTCATCACCCGGACCTGGCTCGCATCGAGGCGAAGCTCTCGATCGACGGTCGGGCAGGATCCCAGACGGTAGCCCGATCCTGGAAGGCCAGTGACGACCTTGAGGATGGCGGTGCCACTGTTTCATACAAGGGTAAGTCTGCACCGCTGACGTCGCTTGGGTGGGCGGAAGCGCTCTCCACCTATCGTCCGTTTCTCTCCTATAACGAACTCGGTTCGATGCTGGAGGAGGGGCCGTCCCGGCTCTTCGATGCACTCGCCGCTATCCTCGGACTCGAGGATCTGATTGCTGCGGCGGACTCATTGAAAGAGACGAGAGTGTCGCGAACGAAAGCACACAAGGCAGTTCGGGACAGGCTCGATGAGATCTGTGAAATCCTCAAGACGCATCCTGACGAGCGTGCGGCAAAATGCCTCGAAGCATTCGCAGACAGGCACTGGCAGCTCGACGGCGTGACCGCGCTCCTGTCTGCAGACAGCACATCTGCGGAGGCAGATTCCGAGATCCGCAGGTTGCGTGAGCTCGCAAGCCTGCGCGGTCCAGAGCCGGCCGCCGTAGACGACGTTCTGCAAGCCTTGAACTCTGCGCTCGCCGCCCGGGCAGCCGTTGCTCATACCGACGCGGCAAAGGCGCGCCGCCGGGCCGAGATACTCGAGAAGGCTCTAGACTTTCATCATCATGAAGGCGACTCGGACTGTCCCATCTGTGGCCGACCGTCCGCACTCACTGATACGTGGCGGCGCCAGGCGGAAGAGGAAATCCGAAACCTTCGTAGAGAAAGTGAAAACGCCGATGCTGCAGACCGGCACGTTCTTGCTGCCGAGCGAGCGGCGCGGCACTTCATCGCGGCGCCTCCGGCGTCCATCAAAGACCCGGATCTCCTGAAGCTGTGGAACGTATGGAAGGAAGGCGAAGCCAAAGCCGGCAAAGAGCTCGTCGCCCATGTGGAATACTTCGTGCCGAAACTGGACCATGCAATCCAGAAACTTCGGAGCGATGCGCAAATAGAGCTTAAGAAGCGGGAAGACCTGTGGCGTCCCGTGGCCGAAGTTCTTGCACAATGGATTCCCGACGCTCGGAAGATGTTGTCCGAACTGGAGGCGGTGAGCTGGCTCAAATCCGCGGAGGACTGGCTGCGTACGACAGCGACGACGATCCACAACGAACGCTTCCTGCCAATCAAGGAACGAGTCAAGCGAATCTGGGAGCTTTTGCGAACCCAGAGCCATGTCGAGCTCGAAGACGTCTCGTTCCAGGGGAAGTCCACGTCCCGGCGAGTCAACCTGGATGTGACGGTTGACGGTACGCGGGGAGCCGCGCTCGGCGTCATGAGCCAGGGAGAACTTCATTCGCTGGCGCTGGCCCTGTTCCTGCCGCGCGCCACACTTGAACACAGTCCTTTTCGATTTGTATTCATCGATGACCCTGTCCAGTCCATGGATCCGGCCCGCGTCGACGGGTTGGCGCGCGTCCTGCAAATGGTTGCGAAGAAACGGCAGGTCGTGATCTTCACACATGACGACCGTTTGCCCGAAGCGGTCCGGCGGCTACAGATCGAGGCGAACATCATTGAGGTTCTTCGACGCGAAGGCTCGGTGGTTGAGCTTCGTGAAGTGCGAGATCCGGTGCGGCAGTAATCTGGACGACGGGAAATCGAAGTGAAGGGATCCGTCACGGACGTGCGTGACCTGAAATCGCCCTTTTGAGTTGAGGAAAGTTACTGCCATGGGCTACAGGATCCGCAGGATTTTCAGTAGGGATAGCCAAGACCAGAACTGACTCCGGTCATTCATTCTTATTAGCGGAACGCGATTTCTCTGGTGAGATCAGTTCTAACCTTGGAAAGGAGGTCCGGTACCGGCGTGTGTCGCGAGTCAGCAATTTCATACCTCGAACCGCAGCGTGTGCTCCGATGTAGAAATCCGGTAAAGGCGAGCCGCGTCGGCCTCCTCGTCGTCGATACCGCAGGAAGCATTTTCCAGCGAGAAAGGCAGCTTCCCATGGCAGCGGGTCACGACGGAAATAACTCTCGGCTAATGCATCCTCCACCTCTTCGATACTCTCAAATCGGACGGACACCTCAGCATAGATGATGGGATTGATGACAAGAATAGCTTGCTCTGCGTAGAGAGCAAGGTTGGATGCCGACCATTCCAACCACTTTGCGTCCTCGGTTAGGACATCGAGTATCACATTGCTGTCCACGAGAACTTCTGCCACGCTAGTCTCGGGTCAAGGCCATAATTTCGTCAGTCGTCAGTTTTATTGTCCCTTTCCCTCGCAGATGGGCTATGAGCTGATGCCCGCGGTTTTTACTTCGTTTCTGCTTTCGAATGCGGACAGTATCTCCGACGACGTCGAAAGTGACTTCGGTATTGGGAAACAGCCCGAGCCGTTCGCGTATGTCTTGTGGAATCGTGACTTGTCCCTTCGATGTTACACGCATAACTGTCTCCTACTCTTACTGATCTTACTCTTACCAACCTGCCGAGATCAAGACACGACCTCCTTGTTGAAAAGACCAACCAGCAATCCTTCGGCTCGACGTGGCGGCGCGCCGCGGCGATTCCGTCCCGGCACTTTTCACAGTAGTTCTTGCCAAAGACGATCGTCACTGAATCGCGTCCGGGATGCAGAGCGCACTTAGGCACTTGTCCTCCTCACTTCATTGCAGCGCCCGGCTGACCTCATCTAGCTGGTGCTGTCTGGCCGCCCGGGCCGCAGGCTCGCCAAGGTCCTCGTAAAAGCGCTTCTCATCCAGAGCGGCCGGCGGATTCGGAACGAAGTAGTGTCGCAGAAGTTCCGTGATGGACCATGCATTCGCCGTCCCGCCATAGTCCGCATAGCGCACTTGCCGAAGTTCGTCCGCGGATTTGTCCAGCATGTCGCGCAGGGCGCGCTGTATTTGCCTTCGTTGGTCGTCAGTTTCAGATTGCCTTTCGGCGTTCTTCAGGAAGGCCGCGATGGAATTCTCGGCGTTCGACGGCGAGGAAGAACCTGGAGAAGAACCGCCCTGTTTGCAGGCAGTGTTTACGGAGACCACCAACAACAATGTTGCCACGCTCAGGAATCGCATGCCCAATTCGAACACGGCGGGCATTATATGATTGGGCCTCGTAGTTCCAAAGCATCGACGCGTAGGTTGAATACGGCGGCGCAGGGATCATCAACAGCCCTTGGGCCAGAAGTTTTAGCGAAAGATGTGCAAGGTTATTCGGAAATACGCGTCAGACCGGACAGGCTGTCGAAACCCGAGTCGAAACTCAGTATCCGCTTGACGCTGTTTCGTTCCATCACGGCTACATGAATGGCATCTCGGGCGGAGAGTCTTCGTTTGCTGAGTACGAGGTCGCGGGCGCGTTCGTTGTCTGAGAGTTGAATTGAATAGACTTCATCGACGAGATTCAGCAGCACGGTAAACGAGGGCTTGATCGCGTTGCGGCATGAAGGGCGACATACCGATGCAGAATTTCCTGGAACACCTCGCATCCGTCACCAACGGAGTTCGTTCCGCCACGAACCGTTCGAGAAGCCGTCGTGCGTCATCCTTGTGAGGGTGGGGAGCGCCGACCAGATACATCGGGATGTTGGAATCGACAAAGATCATTTGCGGCCGGTATAGCCAGTCTCGATCTGTTCCATCATTTCATCGACATCTGCTGTAGGAAAGGAATTGCGGGCGGCCGCGCGAATGGCGGCCAGCTTAGAGGTCGGATCACCGCTCGACTCGCCCTTACGCGCGGCGCGTAAGGTCTGGCGCACCCACTCTGCGACCGTCATCTGTTTGAGTTCTGCGATCCGTTGGATCTCCAGGAGCTCTTCAAAATCGTACAAATCCGCATGCTCGGCCAGGAAGTCTTCCGTTTCAGTGCGACTCAGTCCCAGCAACCACCCACTTGAAGCTGATTAAGCGTCCCGAGTCGATACCCCTCTCGGGCCAATGCTTCAGGGGCCATACGCGAGAGCTCCCGGCCTCCAGCCGTGAGCTGCGCTGCGATCTCATCGGGAATATCGATAAAGACCTTGACGCAGCTCGGGGGCGGTCGGAATAACCGGAAGGTGTATATTGCGCGAGTGAGCTCCATGCCTAACGGTACGAATTTCGTCGATCAACATTCAGCGGCCGACGCCAAGATCAAACTATTTCGCTCTCTTTTCCGCGGGCGAGACGATGTTTATCCGAGGCGGTTCGAGAGCCGGAAAACCGGAAGGGCGGGTTACGCGCCTGCCTGCGGCAACGAGTGGATCCGAGGCATTTGCGAGAAGCCAAGAATCAAGTGCGCGGACTGCCAGCATCAACGATTTCTTCCGATGACGGATGAAGTGATTCGCTGGCATCTGTCGGGATTTGATCCAGCGGGTCAGCCGTTTGTCGCGGGCATTTACCCGATGCTTCAGGACGAGACGTGCTTCTTCCTGGCCGTCGATTTCGATAAGGAGGGCTGGCGCGAGGACGCTGGTGCATTTCTGGAGACTTGCCGCGCCTTTGGCATTCCGGCTGTGCTGGAGCGATCCCGGTCTGGTCAGGGTGGGCACGTATGGTTGTTCTTTGAGGAAGCCGTCACCGCCGCATCCGCGCGAAGATTGGGTTCATTCGTTTTGACCGAAACGATGGAACGCCGTCCGGACCTTGGTTTTGGTTCCTATGATCGATTCTTTCCGAATCAAGACACCTTGCCCCACGGAGGCTTCGGCAATTTGATCGCACTGCCGCTCCAGAAGCAGCCACGAGACCTGGGTAACAGCGTTTTCCTGGACGATCAGATGGTTCCCTACGGAGATCAGTGGTCGTTTCTGTCATCGGCGGTGAAGATCGGCAGAACGACAATCGAAGACCTCGTGCGGGATGCCGAACGGAGAGGACATGTCGTCGGCGTACGCCTGCCACAGATGGAGGAAGACGATCCGGAGCCGTGGACGGCGCCGCCTTCGCGCCGCCGGAAAGAACCGCCGATTGCTGGAGAGCTTCCTGGGGTCTTGGAACTCGTCGTCGGGAACGAGATCTACATTGCGAGGGACGGCCTGCCTCCGGGACTGCGGAACCGGTTGCTTCGCCTGGCGGCCTTTCAGAATCCCGAGTTCTACAAAGCGCAGGCCATGCGCCTGCCAACTTACGACAAGCCGCGCATCATCGCGTGCGCCGAAGACTATCCGCAACACATCGGGTTACCGCGCGGCTGCGTGGACGACGTGCAGCAACTTTTGTCGGATTTGAACATAACGACTGTTGTGCGTGACGAGCGGTGCCATGGCCAACCCCTGCATGTGACATTTCAAGGAACGCTCCGGCCGGAGCAAAAGGCGGCGGCTGATTCGATGCGAGGGCACGATATTGGCGTGCTCGCAGCGACCACGGCATTTGGCAAAACAGTGGTGGCGGCCTGGCTGATCGCAGAGCGTGGCGTCAACACACTTGTGCTGGTCCATCGACGACAGTTGCTGGATCAATGGGTCGAACGCTTGTCGACGTTTCTGAATATGAATAACCGTGATATCGGACGCATCGGCGGTGGACGCCGTAAGCCGACGGGCGCGCTGGATGTCGCGGTTATCCAAAGTCTGGTCCACAAGGGCGTCGTCGATGATTGCGTCGGTGAATACGGTCATGTGATCGTCGATGAGTGCCATCACTTGTCGGCCCACAGCTTCGAACAGGTCGTCCGGCGCGCGAAGGCGAAGTTTGTCACGGGATTATCGGCAACGGTCACACGGAAGGATGGCCATCATCCGATCATCTTCATGCAGTGCGGGCCCGTGCGGCATCGTGTGAACGCGAAGGCGGAGGCGATGCGGCGGCCCTTTACTCACAGCGTTCTCGTGCGTCCAACAGCCTTTCAGCCGGCAATGCCGTCTCCTGCGGACAAACGAGTCGAGTTTCATTCACTCTACGGGGAACTGGCCGGCGACGAATCGCGGAATCGCCGCGTCTGCGAGGATGTGATCGAAGCCGTCGAGGCCGGCCGCTCGCCGCTCGTGCTCACAGAAAGAAACGAACATCTCGACAGTCTCGCCAATCAACTGGCGGGGAGAGTTGGCCACGTCATCGTGCTCCGCGGCGGCATGGGAAAGAAGCAGCGCGAAGCCATGGCCGCCGAGCTCGCCGCGGTTTCCACGGAAAAAGGGCGGGTGATTCTTGCGACTGGGCGTTACATCGGCGAAGGATTCGATGATGCGCGGCTGGACACGTTGTTTCTGACGCTGCCGGTGTCCTGGCATGGAACGATTGCGCAATATGCGGGACGGCTTCACCGTCTCTATGACGGAAAGCGCGAAGTTCGCATCTACGACTACGCCGACTTGAACGTGCCCATGCTAGCCCGGATGTTTGATCGGCGTTGCCGTGGATACGAGGCCGTTGGATATTCGATCTCTCTGCCCGCGAGCGCTGTTCCGGGCTGGCCCACAGACGTAGTTCTTCCGTCGGATCCGGAATGGAAGCGTGATTATGCTGCCACTGTGCGGCGGCTCATTCGTGACGGTGTGGATACACCTCTCGCGAACCTGTTTGTCCGCGCAGTCCAACCTTCACTGCCGGAAAAGACCGGTCTGGAAAGGGCGCGCAGCGCGAGCGAAGCCTTTTTATATCGGCGCCTTGAAACTCTTCCTGAGACAAAAGGCCGGTTTCAATTGAACGTTCGCTTGCCGATTGCGTTCGACGGCCAGAGCCAAATGGAAGTCGATTTCCTCAACGAGCCTTTGCGCATCGTTGTGGAACTTGATGGCTCGCAGCATCTCTCCGATCCAGAAGCCTACCGTCGCGATCGCCGGAAAGACCGGCTGTTGCAGCAGAACGGCTATCTGATTCTGCGATTTCTTGCAGAGGATGTCGGCAAGGATCTCGATGGTGTTCTGGATTCCATACTGCAATGTCGTGTAACGCGGTCGCGATCAATTAAAGAATGCGTTTGAGGTGTTCGTCGATCATCAAAGGCCGCCCCACGCTCGACCCACCTGGCCCATCCGATCATGCCGATTATTTTGACTATCCGCCCGGGACCGACGTATCCTTTCGCGACGCGATTTCTTGCTAAGTTCATTTGCGAAGGAGAGACCCATGAGTTCGAAACGATCTGGTCGAAGGGAATTCTTGAAAAGGAGCGCCGCGTTGGCCGGCGGTTTGACGTTGGGAGCAGCAGCACCCGCGATGGGACAAGCACCAGCATCCCCACCAATGATCAAGGGCGACAAGGATCAGATCGCCTACGGTGACCGCTCGATTTTCGTCAAATCGGTACGCATAGCCCACGGCGGCAGGCCTTCGCCCGATGACTTCGGGCTCGTCTTTCATGTGGCGTCGCCGCTGCAGGATTCGGTGGGCGTGATCACACCATCCTCGCTCCACTTCGTGGGGACGACCCGTGGTTCCTACATCCCGGAGATCGATCCCCGGGAGCATCGTCTCATGATCCACGGGATGGTGGACCGTCCGCTGACCTTCACCGTGGAGGATTTGAAGCGCTTTCCTTCCGTGACCCGCCTTCATTTCATGGAGTGTGCGGGGAACCGAACGTCGCGCAGGGCCAAGACGGTTCAGGAATCGCACGGGATGACCAGCACCGCCGAATGGACCGGCGTGCTCCTCTCTGTGCTGCTCAAGGAGTGCGGCGTGAAAAGCGGGGCATCCTGGTTCGTCGCAGAAGGGTCGGAGGAAGTGAAGGGAGCGTCGAGCATTCCGCTGGCCAAGGGAATGGAAGACTGTTTCGTGGCCTACGGCATGAACGGCGAGGCCTTGCGGCCCCAGAACGGGTTTCCGCTACGGCTGATGGTCCCCGGCTTCGAGGGAATTTTTCATACCAAGTATCTGCGGCGAATCAAGGTGACGGACCGGTACTACATGAACTACAACGACTTTGGGCATCTTGACAAGGATGCTACAACCGCTGCGTTGGGGTTCCAGATCGGGCCCAAATCAGTCATCACTTTCCCTTCCGGCGGACACCAGCTGCCTGGCCGCGGATTCTACGAGATTAGCGGCCTGGCCTGGTCCGGTGGCGGAGCCATCAAGAAGGTGGAAGTGTCCACCGACGGTGGCCGGCGCTGGAACAACGCCGAGATCAAGGGGATCGCGCATCGCATGGCGCATACCCGGTTCGGTTACACGTGGAATTGGGACGGACAAGAGACCGAGATTCAGTCGCGCTGCACGGACGAGCTGGGTCAGGTTCAACCGTCGCGCGCACAGGTCGCCAAGCACTGGAACAAGCCCCTGGATCCCTCATTCAGCGTGCCGGGACTGGACAACACGATTCAGCCTTGGAAGATCGGCAGAGACGGGAGCGTGACCAATGGGCTTGCTTAGGGTTCTGCCGTTGGTGTTACTCATGGGGGTCTCCGCGCTGGCGCAATCGGCTACTTATGGTGTGGGACGCAGGCCGAGCCCAGAGGAGATCCGTGCGTGGGATATCTCGATCGGCCCTACCGGAGAGGAGCTCCCGCCAGGGCGCGGAACCGCCAAGGAGGGCGCGCAGATCTATCGCGCGAAGTGCTCGGGATGCCACGGGGCGACGGGTATCGAGGGCAAGGCGCCCATTTTGAAAAGCAAAGCTGGCCCGGCTGGCACGGATGTCGACATCTGGGCACGGGAACGAATACTGCCGCTTCGCGCGCCGTTCGCGACGATCGTCTGGGATTACATCAATCGCGCCATGCCCCTCAATAGAGAGGGAACGCTGACCGCCGATGAGGTATACGCGCTGTCGGCGTTTCTGCTCAACATAAACGGCGTCATCCCGGAGGACCAGGTGATCGACGCCCAGAGTCTGCCGAAGGTCAAGATGCCGATTGGTGATAGATACGCTCCCCTACCTGACTGGAAGCCCAAGACGCCAAGGCTTAAAGGCTATCCGTACTAGATCTTCGTCGAACCGCAATTTCTTTTTTGGGCCGATAGCGACTATCGGCCTGTGCACTCGCCGGCCTCGGCGACGCGGGGCAGATCCAATCGCGTGCCAGTCCTCGCCAGCACCTGCGAAATCGGCTCATCTGTGTAGGACCTGACCGTCGTATTTGGTTCCGGCAAAGGCTCGGTCAACGTCAATAGCGGATCGCGCCTGGCCTTTTGCCCTTGAAAGACCGGTGCACCAGGTGTGAGTTTGCAGCTTTCCTCACGGCGGATCGCCGGAGTCGCTTTAGCGGCTGCTGGGCATGAACCAGTTTTCGATTTGGACGTCCTTGAAGCGTGTGAAGTCTCTTGTATTGATCGTGACGACCGTCAAGCCGCTGGTATGAGCGATCGCGGCGATCTGACCATCAACATACGGGGCCGGCCGACCGAGATCTTCCAATCGTGCCCGCTCTCGGCCATGCCAGGCCGCAGCTGCTTCGTCGTACGGCAGAATGGGAAAGGATGCTTGTACGACGTCCGCCAGATAGGTTTCAAGAGCAGTTCGTCGTTTCCCGCCAGGAAGCCGGTGGCAGCCATACGTCAGTTCGTGCCAAACGGGTGCCGCGATTGCGGACTCATGTCCATGCTTTTCGAGTCGCTTGAGGATTTCCGGGTTTGGTGCCCTGGAAATTGGCGACGACACGATGCTCGTATCCAGGAGATATCTAAGGGTCACAAAGAGACCTTACGGCCTGTGCCTCTCTCCCGAGCGGCCTGAAAGAAATCATCTTCGACTCCCACGTCTTTGAGCGTATGTTTTCGAAGGAACGCTTTGTAGACATCGGCAAATCGAGGCCGTTCGCTCCGCAACCGCTCAAGTTGGCGATGCGAAATAATGACAGCAACGGGCTTACCTCTGCGAGTCAGTTCGACTTCGGCTCCCGCCTCGGCTTGATCCACGATTTTAGGAAGATTTGACCGAGCTTCCGCGATGGAATACTTTTTCGGCATGACTAGAATGTACATCGAGTTGTACATCTGCGCAACGACCAGGCTGTAACCACTGTCTCGCCGGATGATATTGCTGTTTCGCGTACGAAATTGTGGGTAATAATTTGCGTAATGAATCCTTCAAAAAGCCTCGCAATTCGCCAAAATTCCTGCAAACGGTGTTAGAGCCTCGAGGTCATTTAATTGTTTTCTTTCAGAAGGTTGCGAAGAGTTTCAAACAGGACAAAAACTGCAAATTCCCCATTACGACTACCTTGATTTCTATATGGGAACAAACTCGGTGTCGCAGCGGGCTGCGATTTGACTCCGGTCTACCAGATGATTTTCAGGCGGCTCAAAGAACGGCTGCTGAGTTGGCGTTATCGGTTTCCGAAGTCGGGCTTGTTTGAAGTCGACTTGGCGTATAAACCAGACGGCGCAAGGACTCTGGAAATCAGAAAAATCAACCGACAAGCGATCGAAGATGCTAAAGAACACCCGGTCCCCGCAACCATCCTCGCTTACCAAAGAGTCTATGGCTCCTTCCCTACGGGTTGGCCTCCATGGCAATTCGACAATCAGGACGACTGACGAGATGTTTCATCGGAAGGGAAGGTAACGGACTTGATTGGCATATTCGCCGTCGAGACTGCACGTCGCTCAGCATCAAGTCAGCGATCGCTTCTCCGAGGGGATCTCCTGGCCGATCTCGAAAACTCCGGTCATTGGTTTGCCGGAGTCCACGCGGGCGTACCCAAGTTTCGTCATCGTTGATGCGTCAGTAGGAGTCTGTTTTCGCTCGCGGCCCCTTCCAAGATTTCAGGATCTCGTTTG
>Ga0137403_10008194_pt1 | contig 11708 bp, 15 predicted proteins | sample CZOMad2_1_16fung_FD_122057 | JGI IMG/M metagenome (GOLD analysis project Ga0137403, IMG submission 122057) | Vadose zone soil fungal communities from Angelo Coast Range Reserve, California, USA - CZOMad2_1_16fungal (Hybrid Assembly) | ecosystem: Environmental > Terrestrial > Soil > Vadose zone...
AACTGGTCTGGCGCGGGCACCGTCACCTTGGACGACGGATCAACCGAACGGATTCGCTGCCGTGCTGCTTACGCGGTTGGCGCCGGCGGTAATGGCCTCCAGCAGACCCTGACCTGCGCCAGCGACAGCTACAAGTTCAATATTGTCACCAATGTCATGGCGCAGGGCGCCGCGGTTTCCGGGACATGGAGCGAAACCAGTCGCAACATCAACGGCGCCATCGAGGGGCGCTCCGGCGGCGGCAATTTTCAGGTGGTAGCGACGGCGCCCGGGTTTTCCGCCGCCATCTCACTGACGACGCGCGGCAACAAGCAGTCCGTGGTGATCAAGGCCGAGACCCAATTCAGGGGCGTCAATATTTCGTTGTCCCGCAGCTAGGCCGAGAGCCGATAGCGCCTCCAGATCAGTTTCCGCCGGCAAGCCGGCGGAAACTTCCAGCAGGAATTTGGCCTTCGCGCTTCCCGCCTACGCGGTTGGGACAAACGCGGTGACTTCGATCTCGACCTTGGCGCGGGCGTCGACCAGGCCATCGATGTAAAGCAGCGTCGAGGGCGGGAAATTTCGCCCGAGCGTCTCGCGCCAGGCCGCGCCAATGCCTGAACCTGCCGCCTCGTATTCGCTCCGGCTGGTCAGATACCAGGTCAGGCGGACGATGTGCTCGGGACCGGCGCCGGCCTCGTTGAGCAACTTCACAATCCTTCGCAGCGCGACGCCGACTTGCCCGGCCAGATCGGGTTGATATTCGCCCTTCTCGTCGCCGCCGGTCTGGCCGGCCAACACGATCCATCGGCCCGGACCATCGACCGCGACGCCATGCGAGAAGCCGCGCGGTTTCGGCCAATCGGCCGGTTGCAAGATGCGCATGAGCAAGTCCTCCACGTGTGGGCGGGATCATCATTGCGGAATGGCCGCGCGATCGGACGACCAATCCCTTGTTCCCGGATTTCATTCGAACTATTCGCGCCCCAGATGTGCACCGCACCTCTGGGAATGTCGAGCAGGAAGTCATGACTTCGATAGTTCGGTGCATGCGAATCGCGATTGATGCGCGCGCATCACTGCGTCAGCATATTTGCGCGTTGCAAACCGGTTCGATGTCGTCGATACCGGCCTGCCACGCCGATCTTTCCCACGCCCTTCAAAACATGTCACGCATCCTCCCCTGATGGACCGAACACCTTCCAAACCAAAGGCTGCGCTGTGGATGACAGGCTGGCTCAGCCTGATGCTGATCGTGGCTATCGCCGGCCGCGAGGCGACGCGCGAGCTCAATGTATTCCAGATCATGGAGCTGCGCTCGGTCCTCGGCCTGGTGATGCTGTACCCGCTGATCCGCTTGTCCGGAGGCTTCGCGGCGCTGAAGACGTCGCGGCCGTTACAGCATGTGATGCGCAATCTCATTCACTATGCGGCGCAACTCGGCTGGTTCTTCGCGCTGACCCTGATCCCACTGGGACAGGTCGTCTCGATCGAATTCACGATGCCAATCTGGACCGCCATCCTGGCCGCGAGTTTTCTCGGCGAACGCATGACGATCTGGAAGATATCGGCGGTTGCGCTCGGTCTTATCGGCGTCATTGTTATCGTTCGCCCGGCCGCCGGGGAGGTCAATCCGGGCCAGCTGATCGCGCTGGCGGCGGCCGTGGGATTTGGCACGTCGGTGGCCATGATGAAATCGCTGACCCGGACCGAGACCACAGTGGCTATTGTGTTCTGGATGCTTGCGATCCAGTCCGTGGCCGGCCTTTTCCCTTCGCTCTACGTTTGGACATGGCCATCGCCGTATGTCTGGTGCTGTGCCGTCGTGATTGCCTTCAGCGGTACATTTTCTCACCTCTGCATGGCGCGCGCGATGCTGTACGCGGATGCCACGATCGTGCTGCCGATGGACTTCCTTCGCGTTCCCCTGACCGCCGCCGCGGGCTGGCTGATTTATTCGGAGCGGCTGGATGCTTTTACCGTTCTTGGCGCGGCGCTTATCCTGAGCGGCAATCTCTTGAACCTGAAGCCCCCCGCTCGGGCTCCGCTGCGGGTCGGAAGCTGATCCGGATCATCCGACCCGAATCTATTTTGTGCAATCCGCGTAACCTTCGGTCAGCTTCACCATCTTGTCGGCGCCCGAGGTCAGCCGGCACATTTCCACTTCCTTGCCCGCCGGAACGGGTTTGACGCAGGTGATCTGTGGATTGTTGTCGTATTTGGTGGTGGAGAATCTGCAGGTCACCATGCAGGAGGCGCTGCCGTTCAGCGAATTCGTCATCATGACGCTGGCGACTTCCGCCCCCGGCAAGATGACGCATTTGAACGGGACCGTTTCCGCAGATGCCGGTGTCGACAGCAAGGCGGTGATCACTGCAAGACGGGAAATAGCTGACCGCGCCCCCATGAGGTTTGCCAAGGTTATTTGCCCGCCGCCCTTCTCAGTGCGTCGTTGATCCGGTCCTGCCAGCCCGGCCCGCCCTCCTGGAAGTGCGCCAGCACGTCTTGATCGATCCGCAATGAGACCAGTTCCTTCACACCCGGAAGGGCCGCCTGCTTCGGTGGCGCCTCCGCTACCTTCGTGGTCACCTTCTTGAACACATTCTCGGCTTCGGTACGCGCATCGTTTAGCGTTCGTGGTCGTCTTGGTTGATCTGGCAAGGCTAAATTCCTTCGAACAGGGCTGTCGATAAATAACGCTCGGAGAACGAGGGCACGATGGCGAGAATGGTCTTGCCCGCATTTTCCGGGCGCTTGCCGATCGAAAGCGCCGCGGCAATTGCTGCACCGGAGGAGATACCGCCCGGAATACCCTCGGTACGCGCCAATGCGCGAGACATATCGAGCGCGGTGGCGCTGTTGATCTTGACGATCTCATCGATGACGGAACGATCGAGGATTTCGGGAATGAATCCAGCGCCAATTCCCTGGATCTTGTGCGGGGAATGCTGGCCACCTGACAGCACCGGGCTCTCCTCGGGCTCGACGGCGACGACACGCAGCGAGGGTTTACGCGGTTTGAGCACCTGCCCCACCCCGGTGATGGTTCCGCCGGTTCCGACGCCGGCGACGAAGACATCGATGTTGCCGCCGGTATCGTTCCAGATTTCTTCCGCCGTGGTGCGGCGGTGAATTTCGGGATTGGCGAGGTTCTTGAATTGTTGCGGCATGACAGCATTCGGGGTGGTGCGCACCAATTCCTCGGCGGTTGCGATCGAGCCTTTCATGCCCTGGGCCGCCGGCGTCAAGACGATTTCAGCGCCAAGGAACGCCAGCATCTTGCGCCGTTCGATCGACATCGATTCCGGCATCACCAGTTTCAGCCGGTAGCCGCGCGAGGCAGCCACGAACGCCAGGGCGATGCCGGTGTTTCCCGATGTTGGTTCGATCAGCACGGTGTCGGCATTTATCACGCCGGCCTTTTCCATCGCCAGGATCATGGCCGCGCCGATGCGGTCCTTCACGCTCGCTGCGGGACTGAAATATTCCAGCTTGGCGAGAATGGTCGCGCTCGACCCGTGCTGCTGCGGCAGTTTTTGCAAGCGGACGATCGGCGTATCGCCGACGGCCTCCACAATGTTGTCAAACACGCGACCCCGGCCGGGACGGTACGCTGCGCTCAAAGCCGAAGATACGTCCATGACCTACTCCTCTGACCGTGCTGTGGGTAGATTTGACGGCGCTTCCTCCATTTGGAGGCAGCACGAGCCCGAGTACAAGCCGGAATTGTGCGAGTCAAAAATTCGCTGCATTGCAAAATTCGAATTCGATCAAGTAACTTAAAACCAACGCAATTATGTTGCGATATCGTCAAACAAATCAGCGTATGTTCGGCTCACGGTTCAGATCGCAAGGAGGTCACGATGCCAGCAGTTGCTGAAATCCCGTCGACCGTTGCGCCTAACCCGGATCCCCGTGGTTGCGATCTGCCTACCTGCCCTGTCTGCGCGGATTCAATGGTCGCTGCAGAGGCTTCGGCCTTTCTGTCGGACAACATTATCAGCTATCTCTGGACCTGCGATACCTGTGGTTATGGTTTTGTGACCAAGCATTCAGCCAAGCGTTTGGTGCGCAACTAGGTTTGCCTTCACTAAAGCTTGAACCCGTAAAATTCAGAGCGTTGACATAGGTCTGCTTTGGAGCGCGGCGGCTACGGTCGCTCTTCGCCGATCAAACCTGAGCCATGCCGCCGTCGGCGAAGATTTCGCTCCCCGGCTTTCGGGAGGACCTAGGGAAAGGCGCTGGCTCCACTTTGCGAGTGGGGCACCGGATATACGAGCGACGTTGAGGCGATCGTGGCACGCCGCAAAGCTCGCGAGCGTTGACACGCGGCGTCTGCAGCGATCGGGATGAAAGCGGACGTAGCGCGGACGCCGTCAAACAGACGCGAATGATCCACAGCCGATGTGGGCTATTGCAGTAACGTGAATCGCTACCATAGGCAGTGGCGCGCAGGGCGTTTTTCTTCATTTCTCACTCGCTGCCATGTCGTAACCTGCTATAACCTGCCATTCACAGCGCGTAGTCCTTATAGAGGGCACATGCAGCGGCGCAAATTCATCACGCTTATCGGTGGTGTAGCGGCGAGCACGTGGTCACTCGCGGCGCATGCGCAGCAGTCTGACAGAGTGCGGCGGATTGGCGTGCTGATGGCGCATACCGAGAGCGACCGGGAATTTCAGGCATACTTGGCTGCATTCCGGGAGGGCCTCAAAAGGCTCGGGTGGACTGAAGGCCGCAATATCCAGATCGACACTCGCTGGGGCGCACTTGAGGACGCGGAAGTCAGGCAACGATCGGCGAGGGAACTCGTCGCTCTCCGACCCGACATCATTCTTACGCAAAACACGCCGCCGACCGCTTCAATGCTGCAACAAACTCACACCATCCCCGTCATTTTTGTCATCGTTGCCGATCCGGTCGGCAGCGGCTTCGTGGGGAGCTTGGCGCGGCCGGGCGGTAACGCAACCGGTTTCACCATCATGGAGCCAACGACTGCTGGCAAGTGGCTTGCGCTGCTCAAGGAGATCGCACCGCGCGTCAACCGCGCCGCTTTTTTGTTCAATCCGAAAACGGCACCATATGTCGACTATTATCTGAGCCCGTTCAAAGCGGCCTCAGGATCCTTCGGGATGGAGGCGATCGCCGCACCTGTTCGCGATACGGCCGAACTCGTTAGCGTCATCGCGGCGCAGGCACGCGAGCCAAATAGCGGACTGATCGTGATACCGGATGGCTTCCTAAACGTTCATCGCGCTGAGATCATCCTGCAGGCTGCTCACTATAATCTTCCTGCCGTCTATCCGTGGCGTTTCTTCGCTGAACAAGGTGGCCTGCTGTCCTATGGAAGTGAGCAGCGCGATATGTTTCGGCTTGCCGCGAGCTATGTCGATCGCATCCTCAAGGGGGAGCTGCCGAGCGAGCTTCCGGTCCAAGCCCCAGTCAAGTATGAGTTGGTGATCAACCTCAAGACTGCCAAGGCGCTCGGCCTCATCGTACCACCTGCGCTGCTCACAAGCGCCGATACGGTGATCGACGAATAGAGACCCCGGCAGTGGCGCATCAGCGCGGGGCGATATCACCCTTTGCCCATTCGGCGCGCGTGCGTTGGCAAAAGCCCTCGAACGTTCCCGTTGAAATCGCCGCCCTGATGTCGTGCATCAGGCGCTGGTAATAGGCGATATTGATCTCCGACAGCAGCATCGCGCCCAGCGTCTCGCCAGACTTGACCAGGTGATGCAGGTAGGCGCGCGCATAGCCGCGCGTGGAAGGCCAGGAGCTTTCCTCGTCGAGCGGCCGCGGATCGTCGGCGTGGCGGGCGTTGCGCAGATTGATCTGGCCGAACCGCGTGAAGGCCACGCCGTGACGCCCGTTGCGTGTCGGCATCACGCAATCGAACATATCGATGCCACGCGCGACCGCTTCCAGGATATCGTCGGGCGTGCCGACGCCCATCAGGTATCGCGGGCGCCCCTCGGGCAGGATCGGGGCGACCTCATCGATCATGGCGAGCATGACCGGTTGCGGTTCGCCGACCGCGAGGCCACCGATCGCATAGCCGTGAAAACCGATCTCGACGAGGCCACGGGCGCTGGCCTGACGTAGTACGGGTACGTCACCGCCCTGTGCGATGCCGAACAGCATGCAGCCCGTAGGCGCAGTCTCGAAGGCACGCTTGCTGCGCTCGGCCCAGCGCAAGGATAGCTGCATCGCGCGTTCGATATCGCTGCGTTCGGCCGGCAGCCGTACGCACTCGTCCATCTGCATCGCGATATCGGAACCAAGCAGCCGCTGCACCTCGATCGAGCGCTCCGGCGATAATTCGACCATGGCGCCGTCGATGTGGGAGCGAAAGGTCACCGCCCGCTCACCGACCTTGCGCAGTTCCGACAGCGACATCACCTGGAAGCCACCGGAATCCGTCAGCATCGGACCATTCCAGCCGGTAAACGCCTGCAAGCCCCCAAGCGCTGCAATGCGCTCCGCGCCGGGCCGCAGCATCAGGTGATAAGTATTGCCGAGCACGATATCGGCGCCGGCGTCCCGCACCTCGCGCCAGTGCATGCCTTTCATGGCGCCCGCGGTGCCGACCGGCATGAAAGCAGGCGTTCGGACCACGCCATGCGGCGTATTAAGCCTGCCCGTGCGCGCCCGCCCGTCACGGCCGAGCAATTCGAAATGATTGGCTGTTGTCATCGGATCGACCTATCACGAAACAGCAGGCAGGCATCCCCATAGGAATAAAACCGGTAGCCGCTCTTGATGGCGTGCGCATAAGCCCGTTTCATGGTCTCAAGGCCGCTGAATGCCGATACCAGCATGAACAGCGTCGAACGCGGCAGGTGAAAATTGGTCAGGAGAATATCGACCGCGCGAAACCGATAGCCCGGCGTAATGAAGATCGCGGTTTCCCCGCGGAACGGCGCGATCGTGCCATCTTCCGCCGTGGCGCTCTCCAGCAGGCGCAGCGAGGTGGTGCCGACGGCAACGATGCGGCCACCCTTGGCGCGCGCCGCGTTCAGCGCCTCGGCGGTGTGGCGCGAGATGTCGCCCCATTCAGAATGCATCTTGTGGCCGCCGGTATCGTCAGCCTTGACCGGCAGGAAGGTTCCTGCCCCGACATGCAGCGTTATCCGTTGCATTCCGACACCGCGCTGGCGCAGCGCCGCTTCCAGTTCGGGGGTAAAATGCAGTCCTGCGGTCGGCGCCGCGACGGCACCCTCGGCAGCGGCGAACATGGTCTGATAGTCGCAAGTATCGCGCTCGTCGGGTGCGCGCCTGGAGGCGATGTAGGGCGGCAGCGGCGGGCTGCCGAGATCGGCGATGGCCTGCTCGAGCACCGGCCCGTGAAATGAGAACGAGAAAGTGACCTCGCCGTCGTCGCCCTTATGCTCGACCTCTGCGTCGAGATGGCCGAGAAGGCAGACCTTGGCCTCATTGCCAAAACGAACCACGTCGCCGGGCGAGAGCTTCTTGGCAGGTCTAACCAGCGCCTGCCAGCGCGAACCGTCGAGCCGCTTGATCAGGGTTGCCTCGATCTTCGGCTCGGTGTCACGGCTGATGCGTCGGCCTTTCAATTGGGCTGATATCACCTTGGTGTCGTTGACCACGATCTGATCGCCGGGCTCGAGCAAAAGCGGAAGCTCGGCAACCCTGCGGTCACGCAAGACCGCATCGGGCTGCACGATCAGCATTCGCGCGGAATCGCGCGGGCTCACGGGGCGCAGCGCGATGCTGTCGGCGGGAAGTTCGAAGTCGAACAGATCGGTGCGCATGGGCGCGTTGCGGTCCAGCATTGTCGGAACGTCATTCCGGAGGCCACGCGAAGCGGGGCAATCCGGAATCTCGAGATTCCGGGTTCGCGCTTTGCGCGCCCCGGAATGACGGTTAGCGTTTAAGCCGCATCAATCGCCATATGGGCCTTGATGATCTTGTCCGGGTCCTTCACCGGCTCGCCGCGCTTGATCTTGTCGACGTTCTCCATGCCCGACGTCACTTTACCCCAGACCGTGTATTGCTTGTTGAGGAAGGAAGCATCGTCAAAGCAGATAAAGAACTGGCTGTCGCCGGAATCGGGACTCGCCGCGCGCGCCATCGAAGTGGTGCCACGCACATGCGGTTCGTTGTTGAATTCAGCCTTGAGCTTCTTGCCTGACCCGCCGGTTCCGGTGCCATGCGGACAGCCGGTCTGCGCCATGAAACCTTCGATCACGCGATGGAACACGATGCCATCGTAAAATCCCTCACGCACCAGTTCCTTGATCCGCGCGACGTGGCCGGGCGCCAGGTCCGGCCGCATCTCGATGGTGACACGTCCCTGAGTGGTTTCGAGGATCAAAGTATTTTCGGTGTCAGCCATGCTCTTTTCTCTGCAGGTTGGGGTGGAAGTTTCCGGTTGCGAAATTGTATGGCGAACGGCCGGCCGGCAACGGCGCCGGCCATCCTTTCAGTAAATGGCATCGGCGTGCAGCGTTGCAATGTCTCCATCACCGCGATCCGATACATCAGCCGGTCGTTGTCGTCGGCCCGTTCCGATTCATAGGTGATCCGGGGGTGGCCTAGGATTTCGCCGGCCCGGTTGAAGCTCACGATCACGGTGATGTCGATATCGGGATGGGCGCGTGGCGGCGGCTTCCAGCAGGTTCTCAGCCTAGCAAATACGTCGCGAATGGTATCGACCTGCGCCGGTTCCGCCGGCGCGGAGGTTGACCACACCAGCAGCAGCGCTGCCACACACCGGATCCGCAGAATGCGAGGCCGGTCCACCGCCGGCTACTTGATGTCGGATGCGACTTGCACCTTCACCATCTTGTCGGGATCGGTCACGCTGCCGCCTTGCGATCCCGGCGGCGCCTTCTTCAGTTTATCGACCACATCCATGCCCTGCACCACCTCGCCGATCACGGTGTACTGGCCATCGAGGGGAGTTCCCTCTGCGAACATGATGAAGAACTGCGAATTGGCGGAGTCGACGCTGTCGCCGCGCCGTGCCATGCCGACAACGCCGCGCGTGAAATGAACCTTGGAAAACTCCTGCTTGAGGTTCGGATATTTCGAGCCGCCGGTGCCATTGAAATTCTGGCCGTCGCCGGTCTGTGCCATGAAGCCGTCCATCACGCGGTGGAACGGAACGTTGTTGTAATAGCCCTCTCGCGCCAGCTGCTTGATACGCTCGGCGTGCTGGGGTGCGATATCCGTCCTCAGCTTGATGACGATACGGCCCTTGGTGGTGTCGATGACGATCGCATTCTGCTTGTCGAGAGCAGCGGGAAGCGGTTGTGCGATTGCGGGCGCGGCGCAGATCAACGCGGCGAGAACGGCAAGAATTCGAATCATGAAGGCTCCAACTGAGAGATAGAAGGCTAGCGGGTGAATTTGGCCTTGAGGCGCTTGGCGACGGCCTTGGGGACGAAGTTCGAGACGCCGCCCCCCATGCCGGCGATCTGACGCACCAGTGTGGCGGTGATCGGGCGAACGGTCGGCGAGGCCGGCAGGAAAACGGTGCGGACCTGCGGCGCCATGGCCTCGTTCATCCCCGCCATCTGCATCTCGTAGTCGAGATCGGTGCCGTCTCGAAGGCCACGGATCAGGATCGTAGCGCCGGCCCGCTGCGCGGCGGTGACGACGAGGTCATCGTAGGTGATGGCCTCAAAGGCACAGCCGGCCTTTGCCGCGACCGGACCGAAGACTTCCTGAAGCATCTCGAGGCGCTCTTCCGCCGAAAACAACGGCGCTTTTCCGGGATGGATGCCGATGGCAACGACCAGCCGGTCGCACAGCGCGACGGCCTGCCTGACCACGTCCAGGTGGCCGTTGGTAACGGGGTCGAATGAGCCGGGATAAAGCGCGATACGAGGCATAAAACCGTCTACCCTGCCCGGGCCTGGGCCGCAAGCCGATCCGGTTGCCGCAATCGATGCCGCTCGCCGGGACTATTTCTCCTCGTCCATTGAACCAACGCCGGACCTGCAAAGTCTCATTCAAGTGGGCTTTGTTTCGTCCCAGGCCGGGGCACGAAACAAAACTGTGCCGGGATGAAACCAGTTTCGGAATTAGCGAAGAACTCCGGAAACCGGCGCTTTGTATCACTGGGCCAACGAATGATGGGCCAAAGGCCCAATGCAGGGGACCGTCATGATCAAAGCTCTTTCGGCCATCGCTATTGCTGCGTTTGTCGCTGCTGCCCTGACTGTGCTGCCCGGATTTGCTCCGCAGGTCGAGGCCAGCGTGCCGCAGGCACTTGCCAAGGGGGACCGGCTGGACATCCGCCCAGCAGGTCGCGATTGCTCGCAGCAAGCCTGGCCGCATTTCGAAGCCTCCTGCCTGCACGTGGCGGGCTCCACGACCAGGATTCGGGAAGCCCGCCTGGTCACGGCCGACCGCCGGCCATAGCGAGCTGCTGGCTGGTCACAGCCGACCGCACGCGAACAAGCGGGCTCAAAATGGCAGGGCTGATCTGATTCAAAAGGAAGCTGGGACTTGCGATGGCCTCCATTGCCGCTCTCGGTTTCGACTTAGGCCCGCAGCCTCGTTTCGTTGCGGATGCACCTTCCTAGTGGCTTGAATCCGACGTTTGGTAACCCGGCCCGGACCGTCCTCACTGCCCGGGGAGGGACTGCAGGGGGTGGGCAGACGTGAGCGCTCCGGGCTGCTACGTGTACAGAATGTCCAAGGCCGACACTTCGTCGTTTAGAATGAACGATCTTTCGGATAAAGCTCGAGCTGAAGTAGCGGACTTGCTGGACGTCCAGCTGTCGCCGTTGGGACTCCGTGCAATCGAGGCGCTTTCGCCCCAAATTGGGGAAGCAGTACTTGATGTGGGCTGTGGTGCTGGCCAATCAGTCCTGCAACTTGCGGACCTGGTGGGGCCCAGAGGGAGGGTCACAGGAGTCGACATCGCTCCGCTGGTGTTAGAGGTCGCACGTCGCCGGGCAGTGGGGCGCAGCCAAGTGGACTTCATCGAGTGCGATGCGCTGAAGCTCGCGCTTCCCGAGCGCAGCATCGACTGTGTCTTTTCGCGCTTCGGGGTGATGGCTTTCCGCGACCCTGTCGCTGCGTTCTCAAACTTCCGGCGAATGATGAGACCCTCGGGTCGGTTGGCCTTCGTCTGCTGGCGATCGCTGGACGAAAACGAATTGGATTTACTTCCCCTCCAAGCGGCCGGGCTTGAAGAATGGCTCGACCCGACGCCATTCAGCTTCGCAGACCCCGGCTACATCCGAACCACGCTTCAGACAGCTGGTTTCCGACAGGTCACGATCCAGGCGCACGACGAGATGGTCTCCAGCGGAGATTTGGACGCCACGATTGTGGTACTGCTGAGCGTCGGCGCGCTTGGCAAGATCATCCGAGAAAATCCGAATGTGAGGGCGGCGGCGGAATCCCGCGTTCGGGCAGCTCTAGCGGAGCGAGGGAATCAAGCCGCTGTAGCGTTGAACGCGGCAACTTGGGTTGTCACCGCCCGGCCGTAGTCCAGTCGGCAACGCCCGCTAAGGCCCGTGAAGACGCCATGCTGCCGGGTTAGGTATTCGGCACTAACCATCGCGACGCTGACGATGCTAACTGGATGCACCAGTGCACCAAAACGGAAGGCGCGCGGCCTAGCCGCCGTTGCCGTTCTCGGCTTCCTCGCCGATATGTTCGACCGAGACCACATGCTCGTCTTCGGCGGTGTCGAACACGATCACGCCCTGGGTCGAGCGGCCGGCGATCCGGATCCCCTCCACCGG
>Ga0137403_10008195_pt1 | contig 11706 bp, 8 predicted proteins | sample CZOMad2_1_16fung_FD_122057 | JGI IMG/M metagenome (GOLD analysis project Ga0137403, IMG submission 122057) | Vadose zone soil fungal communities from Angelo Coast Range Reserve, California, USA - CZOMad2_1_16fungal (Hybrid Assembly) | ecosystem: Environmental > Terrestrial > Soil > Vadose zone...
ATTGTTCGGGAAGGTGGAGTCCATCATCAGGACGTGGCGAATGAACTGGTAGTTGGAGTCGTAGTCGGTGATGTTGTTGAAGACCACCAGGGAATAGAATAGGGCTACCGCGAAAACGAGCGCAATTCTGCAGATCCGGAGAGTCACGGTTTCTCGCCGGCTGTGAACGTTTGGAAGTAAGCGATCAGCGCGCGGAGCGTAGCTTCGTCGTATTCGGGGAAGCTGGGCATTTGCGCGTTGGGATTTTTCTGTCTGGGGTTGTGAATATAAGAGGCGAAGTAATTGGGCTGCGCTGTGGCCCATGCGGAGAGTACCAACCACGGGTGGCCCGCTTTTCGTCCGCCTTCCGCGCCCATGTTGTGACACCGGAAACAGTTTTGCCGGGCGATGCCGTAGCCGGCCTGGACTTGCTGGTCATGAGCTTCCGGGCCGCGTGGAGCGATTGCCCCGAACACGGCAGCTTCATCGCGGCGGAATTCGAGGCGCACTACACCCCAGGGATTTTGCTGCTCGTCATCGTGCGCCAGAATTTTGAAACTTGGCGTGAAATGCGGGTGCGAAATCAGGTAAGGGCTCATGTCGAGATTTTGGCCTTCGGCCGCTTTGGGCCAGCCCGATGGTGGCTGGCCGCCGATTTTCAAGACCAGTACCGGATGATGCGCGGCGATATAGGCCGGAGGAAAATTGCCGCGGTATTGGTCGCCGCAGATCGCTACGACCAGTTCGGAACCTGGGCTGTGGGACAGTTGACGCGTGACCTCTTCCAGAGATACTCCGCTAATTTGGGTCGGGCCGGCGAAATTGGCGTCGCCAGTTACAGTGAAACTCACCTGCGGCAGAGCTAAAAGCTCTTCGCGCGTGAGGTAGCGGGTTGAGTCGGCCGGCAGTCCGGCGAGATCGCCACTCACTTCTAGGTCGAGTGGAGACGTGCGCGCGGTACGCCCCAGTAGCACAGGCACTCCTGACTGTGCCCCCTTAAGACTCAGCGGATGTCTAAGCGAGTGTCTAAAGGTTGCGACGTCCGCGCGGTCCGTGGGTCCTGCAAAAACTAGCGCATTCCGGGAAGTAATCGAGAAAGTTAAACTGGTTAACAACAAGAGGGCAACACCAACGAGCAAACGCGTAGAACGGCGCCCGCCTGCCGACGCGGCCGTTTCCACTGCACCGGGACGATTCTGCATGGCACATGCTAGCTCAGGTCCAAATTGGCGCAAGCGAAAAAGTCGGTGACCCGCGGATGCGCAAGCGCACTCATGTTAAAGTGGCGCGACATTCGGATCTATCGAAGGCGGAAAAAAACTATGGCGCCCGGAGTGGATGCGCGGCTTGCGGAACTGGGAATCGTTTTGCCGGCGCTGCCTTCGCCAGGAGGCAACTACGTTCCGGCGAAAACGGTGGGCCACATGGTGTATCTATCGGGCGTAATTTCGCTTGGACCGGCGGGCGCGATCGCTGGCGTTGCGGGTGCGGACAAAACCATTGACGAAGGCTATGCGGCCGCCCGCGCGTGCACCCTCACCCACCTGGCGGTCTTGAAACGTCATTTAGGTTCGCTCGATGCTGTGAAAAGCGTGGTAAGCGTCAACGGTTACGTGAATGCCGTCCCCGGATTTCCGGATTCGCCCGCGATCATCAATGGCGCCTCCGATCTGCTGGTGGAAGTGTTCGGCGAAGCGGGACGCCACGTGCGCGCGGCCATCGGCCTGTCGGCCTTGCCCCGAAATGCGCTGGTGGAAATGCAAATGACGGTAGAGATTTAGGGGCGGAAATGGCCGAGCACGTTTTGTCCGCGGAACCCACGCATTCGAGATGGAACCGCGCTCTGCCGCCGCGGATCGCGATCGCGCCGGGCGACTCGGTACACATGGAATGCCAGGATGCCAGCGGGGCCCAGGTTCGACCCGGCATGAGCGTACCCGAGTATCTCAAGATCGATCGCGGACGAATCCACGCGTTGACCGGGCCGATCTTTATCGAAGGCGCGCAACCCGGCGATGTCCTGCAAATCGACGTGGTGAAGGTGGCGCACAAGGGCTGGGGCTGGTCGAGCGTGATCGCCGGGCTGGGATTCTTGAAGGAGCGATTTGCCGATCCGTATCTTTTTCACTGGCACCTCGAGAGCGAGGAAAGCCGATCGCTGACGCCGGCCGTCGTGCCGCTGCGGCCATTTTGTGGCGTGATGGGTGTCGCCCAGGCCGAAGATGGCGAGTTTCGGACGCGGCCACCCGGAAATTTCGGCGGCAACATGGACGTTCGCGAGTTATGCACTGGTGCGACGCTGTATCTGCCGGTGCTTAATCCTGGCGCTCTATTTTCCGCCGGCGATGCGCATGCCGCGCAGGGTGACGGCGAGGTCTGTATCAATGGGATCGAGTGCCCGACCGACGTGACCCTGCGATTTCAGCTCCACAAGCACAAGGCATTGTCGGGACCCCTGATCGAATCCGCTCCGCATCGTCCACAGGACGCGCTCGGCGAAGCCTGGATTGTCGTGGAATCGGCCAGCGACGCCATCGCCGCGGCGCGCGCAGCGACTTCGCGTATGATTGATTTCCTGGTAGCGCGGTGGAACTTCCAGGGCGTCCACGCCTACCTCCTATGCAGTGTCGCCATGCACCTGAGTCTGAGCCAGGTCGTGAACGAGCCGATGTTCACGGTCAGCGCCGCCATCGCCAAGAGCGTCTTACCTCCCCGTAAGCTCTTCTAAAAAACTACCCTCATCCCTACCTCGTGTACGGGCGCAGCACTGCTTACGCTGAGATTCGAAGGGTGTGCGCGCCAAACCGCCCAGCTGCATGCCGATTACAGCGCGGCCAAAAAATTAGCTCCCCGCGACATCGCCTGTGCGTCGACTCCAGCAGGATGCGGTTAGAATGCTCGGAATGCCCGTCGCCATCAGCCCATTACAGCAGCTCCGAGCCGCGCTCCAGTCCGGCGAAATCACGCCGCGCGCCGCCGTCGAGCCAGCTCTCGCTCGGACCAATAGCAACGCCGGCCGAAACGTTTACATCTCTCTGGATCGCGAACGCGCACTCCGCGAAGCCGAAGAACTCCCCAAGCGATTTCCCGCCGCGACGAAACCCCTGCTCTACGGTCTTCCCATTTCCCTGAAGGATTGTTTCGACCTAGCAGGCTTCATCACTACCGCTGGCACACACTACTACGCCGCACGCAACGCCCCCGCACCAGAAGATTCCGCCGTAGCCGCCCGCCTCCGCTCACAAGGCGCGATCATCATCGGCAAAACCCACATGCACCCGCTGGCCTACGGCATCACCGGCGAAAACCCCGACTACGGCGACTGCACCCAACCCGCGAACCCCGCGCTCCTGACCGGCGGCTCCTCCAGCGGTGCCGCAGCCAGCATCCAGGAAGGCTCCGCCGCTGCCGCTATCGGCACCGACACCGGCGGCTCCATCCGCGCGCCGGCCGCCCTCTGCGGCCTCGCCGGCTACCGCGCCTCCATCGAGCTAGCCCACCAACGCAACCTTTGGCGCGGCGCAGTCCACCTGGCTGCCTCGTTCGACACCCTGGGCTGGCTGTTTCAAGACCTCCGCGACGCCCCCCTCCTGGCAGAAGCGCTATTCAATTTAGAGCAAAGTAGCCGTCGCCGACCGTTTACCATGAGCCTCGAAGGGCGGGCACTTTCTGTTCTAACAAGCACAGAAACTAAAATCCGCATCGGCGTAGTAGCCCAAGAATTTCTGCACGACTGCGAACCACAGGTCCTTACCGCCCTCACCGACTGGCAAAAACGCCTAAACAAACTCGGAGCCCAGCTAACCCCAATCGATACCACGTACTGGGAAGACGCCATGACCATCTATGCCCCCATCCAAGCCAGCGAGGCCGCAGCAATCCACAGGCCGGGGACACGCGGCGACTTCTCCCACTTCGAACGATCGATAGCCGACCGCCTAACCTGGGGCGCCTCCCTCCCACGCGCCGAAATCGAAAAATTCCGCGAAGACCACGCCTCCTTCCGCGAAAAAACCGAAGCCCTATTCCGCCAACACGATTTCCTGATCCTCCCCTGCGCCCCAGTCGCGCAACTCCCAGCCGGCGCCGACCACGCCAACACCCGCAAAGCAATCCTGCGCTACACCACACCGTTCAGCCTCGCGGGAGTTCCAGTAATAACTCTGCCGGCAAACTCCGGCGCCGGCATTCAACTAGCCGCCCCCCGAGGCGCCGACGCCCACCTACTGTCCTACGCCGCCCAACTGGGAGCCACCCTTGACACCTAACCCCAACGGTGTGCAAACAACTAGCAGCCGGCATCCTCCCGGCTCCCCAGGCCCGTCTCCAACAAGTTGCCGTAGGCGCAGCTCAATTCGGCCTGGGCTCCCAAGGTGATTTCTCTTGACTGTTAGTGCCTTTAGAGTATAATGACGTATAGATAAGAGTCGACGCGAAAAGGCCGGTCCCGGAGCAGCTCTATTTTAGAGTTGGGAACCGCTCAATCTTCGGTCGTGCCGCTGGAGTCGGCATCTGTGGCCCAATAGAATCATAGACTTACAAATTGCTATTCGCGTAAGTCCCATGGAATGACATTCATACAAAAATACCGGGGGTGGGGGTAGTCCGAAGCAGCGATCCTAACGGCCGTAAGACGCGAACGTTCCAATTTGGGAATTTCAGCCTTAGTGGCTGGCCTCGAACGCCCGAAACCTTCGCTCCAACTCCCACTGCTGCCCAGCCTTCTCGCTGGTCCCGAGAAATACCGCGCAGTTTTTCGACGGTTTGTCCTGACCGAACGTCTCTTGTGCACAGGCCGCCGCAGGACGCTTGAAAATACCGGGATCGCTCCAAAAGCTAGCCCCGGGCAAAAAAGTGTGCTCCAAACCCGTGCGAACAAGCACCTTAAGGTCGGCATACCGTAGACCGTAAGTTTCCACGGCACGCACATATTCGTGCGTCAGATCGATCCGTGACACCCCTTCGTCGTCAGTCGCCAGCGCCACCGGCACTCCAAACTTCCGGTAAATGGGAAACGGATGATCCTTCCCGCTCACTCCCAGAATCACGTCGTTGCTGGTCAACGCGATCTCCACCATCACATGTTTCGCCGCCATCTCTTTTAGCAACTCGTAAGGCCGCTGTTCGTACATCACATCGACGCCGTGTCCGATGCGTTCCGCGTGTCCCTGCTCCACGGCCAGCCGAATGTGGCAGCACAGGCCCTCTTGGGTAACGAGTCCAGGGGCCAACTCGCCAGCGTGATGCGTAATATGCACTTTCGGATATTTGTCGTGCAGAAATCCAGTCATGCGCATCTGCCAGGCGTAGTCGGTCATCGAGATGTATCCGTCCTCCGGCATCACGAAGTTCAGGCCAACAACATGGGGATCGACCGAAGCCGTCTCAAATGCCAGCAGCGTCTGTGCGAAAACAATTTCCTTCGGAAATCCGCGCAAGATCTGATAAATAAACCGAATTTGCACGCGACACGCCGGAACTTCATCCGGCTGCCCGCAGCGCTCGATCTTGGCACGCAGAGTTTCCGCGTCAGCAAAACTTTTGCGCGCGGCTGCAATGTCCCCTTCCAAATGACGCGCTAACAGGGCGTCGCGAATCTGGCCAAAATCCTCGTGCCACCCGATTTCATGCGCAACGCCGCCAATATGCGTGAAATCAGGTGTTTCCATCAGTTCCAGATATTGCTCGTTCTGCGCGGCCGCCCGCGTAGCCACTTCGTCGAGCCACTCGCCCTTGTGGCGCGGATCGGTGCCTCCGAATTTCGCGAAGGTGTCAAAAAAATGATCGTGTCCGGAGACGCCAGGCGAAGGCACGTAGCTGCGCATCGAGAACCCATTGATCAGCGCATCGTAAAGATGTTCATCCTTGTATGCCTGGCCGGCCGGAACGTTTCCGTCGTCACATCCCATCTGTTCGGGAGTTTTTCCAGTTTCGTGAACAGGCTTGACGAACGAAAGCGTCGCGATCTTCACGCAAAGGCCGTCTTCGGCCGCTGCGCGAATCCACGATTCGGCGTAGACTGCGCCACTAAGATGACTATGCAAATCGGAGCCCTTCGGCATCTCGACGAGGAACGCGTGTAGATCGAGCGAATTCGCACGAGCGGTCTCGAGAGCGCGGGCGGTTCGTTGTTCAGCCATGGATTGTTGCCGGGAAGCGGCTGACGTAACGTTCTGCGGCAATGCCGGCGCCGAAAAGAGCAGCAAAAAGGCGGGAATCCAAGTCCATGGGGAGAAAGTATTGCCCAGTCGCGGAGTTCTCATTTTGTGTCCTTGCTCTTGGATTTGCGTGGAGACACTTCACCACAATTGATTCACTGCGACAAGATAGTTCATTGCCGTTGGATGGAGAGCTGGCGCGAAAAACTGTTGACTGAATGTTCCAACCTTGGCGGCAAACATCCCAAGGACTAGAATGCGAGAAGGTATGTGTTCCCACAGAATCGGCGATAGCTTTCCTGCGGCTTTCCTTTTCTCGACGATGGCGCTGCTCGCTTGCCCTTGCGCCAAGATGTCAGCCCAGACTTCCTCGGACGCAATCACCGTCAGTGGCACTGTTCGCAGTTCGTCGGGGGAACCTGTTGCCGGAGCCTCGGTATTCCTGGACGCAAAAAGTTCTAGCGCGCATTTGCAGACGAAAACGAACGCGGACGGCACGTTCGTGCTTTCGCCGGATCGCGCTGGTACTTATACGGCGCGCGCAGAAAAATCCAGCCAGCGCGGAGCCGGCAAAGAACCACTGGTCCTGGCGGCGGGAGATAAAAAGCATCTCGATCTAATTCTCGCGGTTCAAGTTGCGGCGGGAACGATGGAATTCAAGGACGAACCCGATTTCACGGTTGCGGGCGTCACCGACTGGTCCAACGTCGGCCTGCATGGGTCGGACACCACCTCGCGGACCAGCGAAGCGCTAGCCAAAGAAACTTTGTCGCTCAAGGCGGGCGGCACGGAGAGATTGCCCGGTGGCAAAGCTGAAGGGAAATATGAGTCAGCCTTGGAGTGCGAAGCAAAAGGTGACTTCGTGAAAGCCCGCGAGGAAATTCGCAAAACGCTGGCGGCCTCGGACGATGCCGAAGGCCATCATTTGTTAGGAGACATCGACGAGCGGCTCGGCGACCCGCTGGAAGCGGTGCGCGAATATGAACGCGCCGCCCGCATGTATCCCAGCGAGCAAAATTATTTCGATTGGGCCACCGAACTGTTACTTCACAAAGCCGCGCAACCGGCTGTCGAAGTTTTCACGAAGGGGTCCAACCTGCATCCGAATTCGGCGAGAATGCTGGCGGGACTTGGCGCCGCTTTGTATGCCGTCGGCTCTTACGACGACGCGGCGCAGCGTCTTTGCGCAGCGTCCGATCTCCGGCCGGCGGAACCCTCTCCCTATCTGTTTCTGGGCCAGATGGAAAAGACGGTGCCGGCCCCACTGCCGTGCGGGGAAGAAAAACTGGCGCGGTTTGCGCAGCAACAACCCGCGAATGCGCTGGCGAATTATTACTACGCGGTTGCACTGTGGAAGCGTCAGCGAGGATCGGAGACTGCCGCAAGCTCACGCCAAGTGCAGGCGCTGCTCGAAAAAGCGGCGAAACTAAATCCAAATCTCGCCGAAGCGTACGTCCAACTGGGCGTCGTCTATTTTGCGCGAAACGATTCCGCGCAGGCGATTGCAGCGTTTCAGCAGGCCATCAAAGTCAGCCCGCAACTCAGCGAAGCCCACTACCGGCTCAGCCTGACGTACAAGCGAAACGGGGACGACGCGAGAGCCCATCAGGAATTTGCAGCGTACCAGGAAACCGAAAAAATGGAGACCGCCGCGGTAGAACGGCAACGGAGCGAGTTGAAGCAATTTCTGGTTATTTTGAAGAACCAGCCCGGTGCTGGCGCGCCGCAGTGAGCGTCGCGCTCATTTTGCCTTGGGCTTGAAAGTATCAACAATGCCGCTGCCCTCGCGGATGGTGAGGATCTGATTGGCCTTCACTTGCGCGAATTTTTCGATCTTCTGCGTGGTCGGCCACTTCACTTCCAGCACGTCGATGATCTGCGTTTTCCCCAGCCCGAAATGCAGCCGCAGGTCCGACTGCGACATCACACTCGATCCACTGTGAACCTCATCCATCTGGGCGTGATTCCCGGTGACGACGCGCACGCGCGCCCCAATCGCCGTGCGGTTGCACTTCGTTCCGATCAATTTGATCTTGATCCAATTTTGCGCGTTGCCACCATCATTGCGAAGGAGTGACGGCAGATCATTCATATTCAGTATTACCGCGTCGATGTCCCCATCGTTGTCGTAGTCTCCGAACGCCGCCCCGCGGCTCGAGAAGCGTTCTGTGATGCCCGGGCCCATTTCGGCGGAGACATCCTTGAACTTTCCGCCGCCGAGATTCTTGTAAACCAGGCGCGGATTCTTGAACGTCTGCCCGGTGTCGTGCCCTTCAATCTCGGGATACACGTGGCCGTTGACCTGCAAGATGTCGGCCCAGCCATCGTTGTCGTAGTCGATGAAAGCGCAACCCCACGCCACATATTGATTGTTGATTCCAATGCCGGAAGAAAAGGTCACGTCGCTGAACGTTCCGTCGCCATTGTTGTGGTAGAGATTGCAGGTGTCGTCGGCAAAATTTGTCTTGAAAATATCGAACGAGCCGTCGCAGTCGTAATCGGCGACGCCGACACCCATGCCGGCTTGCTCGTGGCCATCCTCGCTGTAGGCCACGCCCGCGATCACGGCCTGATCGCTAAACGTTCCGTCGTGATTGTTGCGAAACAAAATGCTGGGTTGCGAGTCCACGGCCACATAGATGTCGGGCCAACCGTCGTTGTCGAAATCGTAGGACGCCGCGGTGATGGAATAGCGCGGACCGGGCTTCAGGATGCCAGCTTTCTCGGTAACGTCGCTGAACGTTCCGTCTCCGTTGTTGTGGAACAAAACGTTGGTGTCGCCGGGCAGACCGCGCGGCCCGCACATGGTGGGAATCCCCTTCCATTGGCAAACGGTCGGCTCGGTTTTCGACGGAGTATTTTCCGGGTCGAGCTTGATGTAGTTGCACACGAAAAGATCCAGCCGGCCGTCGCGATCGTAGTCGAGCCAAGTGCAACCCGCTCCCCAGCGGATTTTGTCGTCGTAGACGCCGGCTTTCCGGGTGACGTCGGTAAATGTGCCGTCGCCATTGTTGCGAAACAAGATGTTGTGGCCCCAGAAGCAGCAGAACAGATCGTCCCAGCCGTCGTTGTCGTAGTCGCCGACGCAAACCCCGGTCTGCCATCCGGTGCGAGCCAATCCGGATTTGGCGGTGACGTCGGTGAAGGTTCCATCACGATTGTTTTTGTAAAGATGCGACGTCGGCTCTTTGCCCGGCTCCCATTTGGCATCGAAGCGCGTGCCGTTGGTCAGATAAATGTCCAGCCAGCCGTCGTGGTCGTAGTCGAAAAATGCCAGCCCGCTGCCTTTTGCCTCGATGATGTATTTCTTGTGGTCTACGCCGCCCCACACATTCGGGGCATTCAAGCCAGCCTCGCGCGCGACATCGGCAAAGTGCACGGGAGAAGCCGCGGCAGGATTCGCAAGCGAGGAGGCTTTCACAATTGCGGAGCGATTCCATTTCCAAAGCGGGGTCGTGAGCGCTTCCAGCAAAGTACCACCGAGAACGACCAGCGAAGATCCAAGAAAACGCCGCCGGGGGAAAATCACGGCTTCGTCACGTTCGCAGTAATTGTCGGGAACGCACGCGGCACAATTCCCGACCCTTCTTTGACGGCGATGATGCGGTCAATGGGCACGCTGGTCAAATGATCCAGTTGTCCGCTCGGCCAGGTAATTTCGAGTGATTCGATTTTTGTCGGCTTTCCCAATCCAAACAGGATTCGTGGATCGTTGGCCGACATATAGCTCATGCCGCCCTTGGCCTGTTCGACGTGAGTGACGCCTTCGGCAGTCAGCTTCAGTGAAGCGCCGACACCGTCGCGATTCGATTTCGTCCCAATCAAGAAAATTTCCAGCCAGTGATTGGCGTTTCCACCATCGTTGCGTAAAAGTTCCGGATAATCGCCGCGATTGTTGATGGCGATGTCAGTATCGCCGTTATTGTCGAAATCGGCGGTAGCCAGGCCACGTCCCGGGATCGGGCGCACGAAATCGGGGCCCATCGAATCCGAAACTCTCTCGAACATGCCCTTTCCCAGATTCCGAAACATCAGCAAAGGTTCTTTATACGAAACTTCGCCGTGATACAGCTGCACGTTATCCAGCATCGCGCTGTTCAGTTGCAAAATATCCGGCCAGCCGTCGTTATCATAATCAACGAACTTCATCGAAACGCCGCTCAGCAAGATTGCTTTGTTTCCGATGCCGGATTTATAGGTGTAGTCGTCGAACGTTCCATTCTGATTGTTGCGGTACAGGCGGTTCAACTCGAAATCCAGGTGCGTGATGTAGATATCTTGCCAGCCGTCGCCGTCCACGTCTGCCGCATCGATACCCATGCCGGCTTCATACCGGCCGTCCTCACTGGCGGCGATGCCAGAGACTAGCGAAACATCTTGAAATGTTCCGTCGTGCTTGTTCAGGAAAAGAAAATTTGGCCACGTATCGTTGGCGATGGCGATGTCGGTCCAGCCGTCGTTGTTGAAATCAGCAAGCACCACGCCCATGCCCTTCGATTCGGGTTTTCCGACGCCGGATGAATCGCTCACGTCGGTAAAGGTTCCGTCGTGATTGTTATGGTACAGCTTGGTCTTCTGCCCTCTGTAGTTGCCCGGATTACAGTAGGAGCGATAACCCGGCCGGCGTTCACCGCACCATAAATTGTTTTTCGGAGTCCACTCGATATAGTTGGTGACCAGCAGATCGAGCCAGCCGTCCTTGTCGTAGTCGAACCAACCTGCGCTGGTGGACCATCCGCCTTCATCGGCGACTCCGGCTTTTGCGGTGACGTCGGTAAAAGTTCCGTCGTGATTGTTGTGGTAGAGGATGGCGCGGCCGTAGCCGGTCACGTACAAATCCGGATAGCCATCATTGTCGTAATCGCCGACGGCCACACCCTGCCCGTAATGCCCCGCGCCTCCTACGCCCGCCTTTTCGGTGACATCAGTGAAAGTTCCATCGCCATTGTTGTGATAGAGCGCGGAGCGCAGCGGATGAGCCGGCTTGTAAATGTCGGTCGCCGCCGATTGGACGAAATACAGATCCATCAAGCCGTCCTGGTCGTAGTCGATCCAGCCAACTCCTGTGCCCATCGTTTCCAGGTAGTATTTTTCATCTGTCTGCGTGGAATCCTGCAAGAACGTGATTCCCGCAGCCTGCCGAACATCGGTGAAGCGGACGGGAATTCCGGTCGCTTGCGTCTTTGGAGACTGTGCGCGCAAGCCGCCGTAAACTGCGACGAAAGCGAACGCTCCGAGCGACAGAATCGCGACACATGCGGCCTTCGAGCCGAGACCATCCAGACTTTCTCGCGGATTCCGGCGCCGCTTCTAGGACGCGGAAGCAGGAGCCGGCTTTTTCGAGCGGGATTTCGCCGCGTGCCGGCGCGGGGCCCTGGCCGCCGCACGCTTGCGTTCGACATACGCTTTTCGACGCTTTCGCTTAACGGTGACTCGGTGTTGTTGACCCATGAGGCAGTTGCTATAGGCCGGAAGCGCCAGCGACGCAATTTGGAATCGTGGGCGGAATGCGGCGTTGGCAAGGGACCGAACTTTGGGGCTGAGGAAAAAATCCGCAAATTAGATATTG
>Ga0137403_10008196_pt1 | contig 11702 bp, 7 predicted proteins | sample CZOMad2_1_16fung_FD_122057 | JGI IMG/M metagenome (GOLD analysis project Ga0137403, IMG submission 122057) | Vadose zone soil fungal communities from Angelo Coast Range Reserve, California, USA - CZOMad2_1_16fungal (Hybrid Assembly) | ecosystem: Environmental > Terrestrial > Soil > Vadose zone...
CAAAATGCGCAGGAGGTCGGCAAGCAAGCCGCGGCGGCCCGCGCCGCCGGTGATGTAGACAATGCCACGCTATCATTCGGTCAAGACGCAGGCTTGATCGATTCTATCAAAAGCGTGAGGGAAGTTGTCCAAGAGATAGTTACGGAGGCGGAGGAAATCATCAAAGGCCGCCTGCCTAGTCTTTTGCGACAAGCTCAATGAGAGGCTATTCTAAACGCAGAAATAGCTAGAGAAGAAATTTGCTGGACGAAACCAACATCCCTCCCGTGCCTGAATCGGACCAACGTCACAACAACGGTCTGTGAAATGAGTTGCGAAGAAACGAGTTTTACTAAAGGCTTTTTCTCGTGGACGTGAGGAGCTTGGCCTGCTCGATGCCGGATTTTGCCGGTTCCTTTTGACGCGGACCTTCGGTGTTTTTCAGCTGCCCGTCCAGCGCCTGTTTCAAAACTTCTTCCTGCGGCGAAGCCTGCGCGGCGGCAGCGACGGACTTTGCGGTTTCCACGGGCAGGTTGTCGTCGTTGATAAAAACCGCGGCGGCGAAGACGGTTGTCCAGAGGCCGTCTTTATTGCCCACCGCCGACTGAGTGATATTGGTGGTACGGACGATCTTTCCCGACATCTTAAAAATCTGCTCCCGTTCGTCCCAATCCATTTCCGGATTAAATTCGATCCCCACAGTGGTCGCCAGCATGCTGGCGGCAAGATCTTCGGCATACTCTCCCGCTTTTTCGTCCGTCTCGCCAAACGAATGATGCTCGGAAAGATAACCATGCATGGAGGAATCTGCGGGAATCGCCAGGCCGACGGATGCGGCAATGAGGCGATTGGGCTCGTTGTAACTTTCTCGATCATAAACTGCAAATACGATCTCACCTGGCCGTAAGAGCTTTAATCCTTCTTCTTTGGGGATAATCTTGCAGCCTGGCGGATAGATGCTGGAGACGAGGACCAAATTGCAGTGAGCTAAGCCAGCGACCCTCAGCGCCATCTCAAAAGAAGCCAGTTTTTCCTTATGAACGCCGACTCCTTTCGTGAAAAAAACTTTTTTGGGAACCATTTTGCCGGAGTTTAACATGACAAGGGTGAGCCGACAAGAATAATTTCTATACTGATTTTGCCGGAAGGATCCTTTACGCCGCCATGCCGGTCACCGTCGAATTGATCCGCAGGCTCCACGATGAATGGCCATGCGCGGTTATAGGGTCCTTTGTTGACTAGTTTTATAATCGCCGATCCAGGCTTCGGTATTGAATCGCCTCGGCGATGTGGGCGGGCTGGATTTCATCGGTGCCGGCGAGGTCGGCGATGGTGCGGCCGACTTTGAGGACGCGGCTGTAGGCGCGGGCGCTCAAGCCTAATTTGTTGATTGCGGTTTCCAGCAGTCTTTCCGCGTCATCGTTCACTGAACAATATCGCTTGATGTATCGCGTGCCCATCTGGGCGTTGGCGTGGATGTTTCTTTTTTGAAACCGCTGCAGTTGAACCGTGCGCGCATTATTAACTCGCTGGCGAATGAGCTCCGATGGCTCGCCGGCATCGCGGCTGGCGAGATCTTGATAGCGGATCGCCGGCACTTCCACTTGGATGTCGATGCGGTCGAGGAGTGGGCCGGAGACACGGGAGCGATAGCGTTGGATCTGTAGCGGTGTGCAGACGCATTCTTTTTGTGGGTCGGTGAAAAAGCCGCAGGGGCAAGGATTCATTGCAGCCACCAGCATCACGCCGGCCGGATAATTGATCGAGCCGAGGGCACGGGAGACAGTGATGTTGCCATCTTCCAGCGGTTGCCGCATGACCTCAAGAACGTTGCGCCTGAATTCCGGCAGCTCGTCGAGAAAAAGGACGCCATTGTGCGCGAGGGAGACTTCGCCGGGTTTGGGTATCGTTCCGCCGCCCACAAGGCCAGCGTCGGATATTGTGTGATGGGGGGAGCGGAACGGACGCGTGGCGATGATCGGCGCGCCGTTTAACAGCCCCATGACGCTGTGTATCTTGGTGGTCTCGAGGGCCTCGGCGAGGGTCAGGTCGGGGAGAATGCCGGGCAGGCGCTTCGCCAGCATGGTCTTACCGGAGCCCGGTGGGCCGACCAGGATGACGTTGTGACCGCCGGCGGCCGCGACTTCAAGAGCGCGTTTGACGTGCTGCTGTCCTTTAACGTCGTTGAAGTCCGAATCGTATTGCGAGTGCTGACTGAACAGATCTTCGAGATTCACATGTGTGGCTGCGATGGTTTGGGCTCCATTGAGAAACTCAACCACTTGCGGCAGGTTTTGAACCCCAAGGACTTCGATTCCGCGCACGACGGCGGCCTCCGATGCATTGGTCTCGGGCAGGATGAGTCCTTTGTATTTTTCCTTCTTCACTGCCATGGCGATGGGCAGGGCGCCACGGACGGGCTTGACTGAACCGTCGAGAGAGAGTTCCCCGATCAGAAAATAATCATCGAGGAGGTTCTTCTGGATAAGCCCCTCGGCGGCTAGAATTCCCACCGCCATGGGCAGGTCGTAAGCCGAACCTTCCTTCTTTATATCTGCCGGCGCAAGATTGATGGTGATTCGTTTCGCCGGAAAGGTGTAGCCACAGTTCTTCACCGCAGCGCGGATGCGGTCTTTGCTTTCTTTGACGGCTCCTTCGGGCAAGCCGACCGTGGCGAGTTGGGGCAGGCCGCTGGCTAAGTCGATCTCCACTTCGACGCGTAGAGCATCGATCCCATAGAGCGCCGCACTGTTGACCTTGGCGAGCATACACCCCCGTTGAAAGCCGCCGTACCCTAGCAAACGGAGGGGCGAATAACAAACGGTGGGGAAGAGCTGGCGGTTTGCGGAAGCTTAAGCAGTCTAATCTCCGCGGATCCAGTTCTCAGGAGATTGCTGCGTAGAAGGATTTCCCAGACCCACAAAGTCCGTCATTCCGAATGCTTCTATCGGTAGTTCGGCTGGGCTCGCCGCACGGGGCAGCAGTTTGTTGAAGTGGAATCCACAACATTGACTGGACCCCGATACAGCTTTGAGACCAATTCTCGTAAATGTTTGGTACCCCGTTAGGTTACTTCGGGCTTACGGGAAAAGGGTCAAGGATTTTGATATTTGCTGCTTTGAACAGTCTAGAATTTATCTTTTTTGAACGACTTGAGAGATGAGGGTCGGCTGCGGAGAGCGTCGTCTTTGGTGACGCGGTCGAAGACGTGAACGCCGCGGTTATGGAGCAGGGTGGGTTGCGAGATCGCGCGCCGGGCGCCGGCGGAGCAGAGCGCGCATTTCTTCAAGGGTTTTTCTGCGACCTTTTGGATAGCTTCGAAGCGGTGGCCTTTCGCGCATTCGTATTCGTAAAGCGGCATAACGATCCTTGTAGCTATCATATTGAAATTCGGGTCACAACGATGAGCTGATCTTGTAACGATAAATCTTTACTGGTATAAGATTTTATGTTGCTGTGTGCATTCCAGTTACGCAAAAACCCAGGCCCCGGCTTGGGTTTTTTTTTAGCTTCGCTCAGAGGTGAGTGATGTTAGAACAAGAAGTCCTGCCGGTCGGTTTAACTTTTGATGATGTGCTGTTGATTCCCGCCGAGTCCTCGATATTGCCCGGAGACACCAACGTTTCGACCCGGCTCACGGAACGAATCATCCTGAACATCCCACTGGTGAGCGCGGCGATGGATACGGTGACGGAATCCAAGACCGCTATCGCTATGGCGCAAGAGGGCGGTATAGGAATCATCCATCGCAATATGCCAGTGGCGGCTCAGGCGGCGGAAGTCGAAAGAGTTAAAAAGTTCGAGAGCGGAATGATTTCCGACCCGATCACCATAGCCCCGGATCAAAAAATTTCCGAGGCGCAGGAAATCATGAACAAATATAGGATCTCGGGACTGCCGGTAACCAAGAATGGCCGGCTGGTTGGAATTCTCACGAATCGGGACCTGCGCTTTGAGAAGAAGCTCGACCGGGCCGTCTCAGAAGTGATGACTAAAGACAAGCTGGTGACCGTCAAGCCCGGCGTGGATCTGGATGAAGCCAAAGAGATTCTGCATCACCATCGGATCGAAAAGCTTTTGGTTGTGGACGATAACTTCGAGCTCAAGGGACTAATCACCGTCAAGGACATCGAGAAGAAAATTCAGTATCCGAACGCCTGCAAAGATGAGCGGGGCCGGCTGCGCGTCGGTGCGGCGGTGGGGGTCGGACCCGACTGGGAAGAGCGAGTCGAGTGGTTGGTGCGGGCAGGCGTAGATCTCGTCGCTGTCGACACCGCGCATGGTCACTCCAAAAATGTTCTCGACGTCGTTAAACGGGTTCGGCGGCGTTATCCGGATCTCGCGCTCGCCGCAGGCAACGTCGCCACCGACGAGGGAACCTCGGCATTGATCCAGGCGGGCGCCAATGTAGTGAAGGTTGGCGTCGGCCCAGGGTCGATTTGTACGACGCGGGTTGTCTCCGGTGTGGGCGTGCCGCAGATCACGGCGATTGGTAGCTGCGCCAAAGCGGCCGCACGCCAAAACATTCCGATCATTGCCGATGGTGGGATCAAATTTTCAGGAGATATTACCAAGGCTTTGGCCGCCGGCGCTGATTCCGTCATGATCGGCAGCCTCTTTGCTGGCACGGAGGAAAGTCCGGGAGAGACGATTTTGTACCAGGGCAGAACTTATAAAGTCTATCGCGGCATGGGTTCTCTCGGCGCCATGGGGCAGGGGAGCCGGGACCGGTACGGCCAGGCCGATGTCGAGGACGCCAAGAAACTGGTCCCCGAAGGAATCGAAGGACAGGTGCCCTACAAAGGGTCACTTTCCTTTAACATCCATCAGCTCGTGGGCGGGTTACGCGCAGGAATGGGCTACCTGGGTTGTAAAGACGTTACGACGCTTCGCGCCAAAGCTCGATTCATGCAGGTCACGGCCGCGGCCCTGAGAGAAGGGCATGTTCACGACGTGTTCATTACGAAAGAGGCCCCGAACTATAGAGTCGAATGATCCTCGTTCTTGACTTCGGTTCACAATACACGCAACTGATCGCGCGCCGCATTCGCGAAGCCAGCGTCTACTGCGAAATACACCCGTTCAACATTCCCAGCGAAAAGATCCACGCGCTGAAGCCGGAAGGCATCATCCTGTCCGGCGGCCCAGCCAGCGTTTACCAGGAAAACGCGCCCAAAGTTAAGGAAGAGATCTTCAAGCTGCCGGTTCCATTTCTTGGCATCTGCTACGGTATGGGCATGATCAACCTGGCTTCGGGAGGCGAAGTCGCCCGTGCTGAACAGCGCGAGTATGGCCCCACGGAATTGATAATCGATAATGACACGGACCTATTTCGCGGCTTTGCCAAAAAAGACTTGGTGCGAGTGTGGATGAGTCATGGGGATAAGATGACGTCGATTCCCAAGGGTTGGCAAGTGCTTGCCCACAGCGGGAATTCTCCCGTCGCCGCCTTTGCCGATCTCAGCCGGCGGTTCTTCGGTGTTCAGTTTCATCCTGAAGTGGCGCACACCCCGCGGGGCAAGGAAATCCTCGATAACTTCGTCTTTCGCATCTGCGGTTGTCAGCCGACCTGGACCGTGGCGCACTTCATCGAGACTTCGGTGAAGAGGATCCGCCAACAGGTCGGCGACGGCCGGGTGCTTTGCGCCCTCAGCGGCGGCGTCGATTCTTCAGTTGCCGCGACGTTGGTTTACCAGGCGATCAAAGAGAGACTGGTCTGCGTCTTCGTCAATAATGGGCTTTTACGACAGAATGAGGCCGAGCGGGTTTGCCAATTGTTTGCCGAGCGGTTTGGCCAGAGCTTTCGCTACGTCAATGCCAGTGAGAAGTTCCTTTCCAGGCTAGAGGGCGTGGAAGATCCTGAAGAGAAGCGGCGGCGCATCGGGCATACATTCATCGAAGTTTTCGAGGAGGAAGCCAAGCAGCTCGGCACCGTTGATTTTCTTGCCCAAGGAACCCTTTACCCGGATGTCATCGAATCCGTATCCTTTGTCGGCCCCTCCGCCACGATCAAGACTCACCACAATGTTGGCGGGCTACCGACCAATATGAAGTTTAAGCTTATTGAGCCCTTACGCGAGCTTTTTAAAGACGAAGTTCGGAAATTAGGAAAGCAGCTCGGCCTGCCGCCTGAGATGATCCAGCGCCAACCTTTTCCGGGCCCCGGTTTGGCCATTCGTGTTTTAGGAGAAGTAACGGAGGAGCGGCTCAAGGTTCTTCGCGAAGCGGATGTTATCGTCCTGGATGAGATAAGAGCTGCCGGACTTTATGAGAAAGTCTGGCAATCCTTCGCCGTGCTCTTGCCGATTCGAACTGTCGGCGTCATGGGCGACGAGCGGAGCTACGAGAACGTCATCGCCCTTCGCGTTGTCGACAGCCAAGACGGCATGACGGCAAACTGGGTATCCCTGCCGACGGATTTACTCGCTAGGATTTCCAACCGCATCATCAACGAAGTGCGCGGTGTCAACCGCGTGGTTTACGATATCTCCTCAAAGCCGCCAGCGACCATCGAGTGGGAGTGAGCGCTCCTAGGTCTGGTTCCGATTGAATCCTGGAAGCACGCGAGCCGCATGAAAGAGATCGCCATGGCGCTTCTGTTCGATCGATTCAATCGATTGCTGATCTACCTGCGCGACGATAAGCCGGAAATCCCTTTTCCGAATCACTGGGACTTTTTTGGCGGTCACCTGGAAGAAGGGGAGACGCCGGCAGAAGCTTTAGTTCGTGAAGTTAAGGAAGAGATCGGTGTCGACCTAAAACACTGGGTCTTTTTTAGGCGCTATATTTGTACTGAAGGGGATGCTTATCCCAACGTTAAATATTTGTATTGGGCAAAAATTGACAAGATTGCCGAAGAACTGACCCTCCATGAAGGACAACGACTCAAGGCGATCGCTGCGGTGCAGCGGAGCGAACTTAGGTTTGCAAATATCCTCGGGCAAGTCCTTGATGATTTCGTAGGGGACGGTCTTTGGCCGCAACCTGTGGATAACTTTTAACGTCGATTCACAAAAGATTAATTGAGGGAAGAAAATCTTTGTGCTAATGATGATCTAGCTTCAATGGAACATTCCCGTTTCGTCCACTTACACTGTCACACCGAATATAGTCTTCTCGATGGCGCCAATAAAGTCGACAAACTTTTTCAGCGCATCAAATCGCTAAAGCAGCCGGCCGTGGCCATGACCGACCATGGCAACATGTTCGGCGCCATTGAATTTTATCGCGAAGCGATGAAACAGGGCATCAAGCCGATCATCGGCTGCGAGATCTATGTCGCGCCCACCAGTCGGTTCGAGAAGAAAGGCGTCGACAAGGGGCCGAAGGAATACAACAATCATCTCATTCTCCTGGCGATGAACCGGGAAGGTTACCGTAACCTCTGCAAGCTGGTTTCCATCGGCTATATGGAGGGGTTCTATTACAAACCGCGAATCGACAAGGAGCTGCTTGGGGAGCTCAACGGTGGGCTCATCGCGCTCAGCGCTTGTTTGCAAGGCGAAGTTTGCCAGGCGCTTTCGGCGGGCAATACAGAGAAGGCCAAAGCTGCCGCGGAAACCTACGCTTCAATCTTCAACAACCGCTACTACATCGAGATCCAGGACAATAAACTGCCGGAGCAGGAGAAAGTAAACCGGTTGCTGGTTGAACTGGCCAAAGACTTGTCGATTCCCGTCGTTGCCACCAACGATTGCCACTACGGCGAGCGGGCCGATTTTCATGCCCACGATGTGTTGCTCTGCGTCCAGACCGGAAAAACGGTCAATGAAGATAATCGTCTCAAAATGGAAACCGACGAGCTCTATCTCAAATCGGCGGAGGAGATAAAGCAAGGGTTCGACTACTGTCCTGAGGCGGTGGAGCGGACCTTGGAGATCGCCGATCGCTGCAACGTGGAAATTGAATTTGGCAAATATCACTTTCCCGCTTTCACGCCACCTAAAGAGATTAGTTTGGACGACTATTTGGACGAGTTAGCCTACAGCGGCCTCAGGGAGAGGCTTGAGGGTGTCAACGATGCCGCGGTCAGAAAGAGCTATGAAGAGCGGCTCAACTATGAGTTGGACGTGATCAAACGAATGCAGTTTCCGGGTTATTTTCTAGTGGTGGCTGACTTTATCAACTACGCCAAGAAGAACGGTATTCCCGTGGGCCCAGGAAGGGGATCTTCGGCCGGTAGTCTGGTCGCCTACGCGCTCAAGATAACCGATCTCGATCCAATCCGCCACGTGCTGCTGTTCGAGCGCTTTCTCAATCCCGAACGGCGCTCCATGCCGGATATCGACGTTGACTTTTGCATTCGCGGCAGAGCCCAGGTGATCCAGTACGTTAAGGACAAGTACGGGGCCGATAGGGTTGCGCAGATTGCGACTTTTGGAACGCTCAAGGCCAAGGCGGCCATCAAAGATGTCGGTCGCGCGCTCGGCTTTTCGTTTGCTGAGACCGACGCGATTGCCAAGCTCATCCCGGCTCCCAAGCAGGGCTTTGATTATCCGCTCACCGAATCCATCAAGATGGAGCCGCGGCTGCAGGATCTGATGAAGAATGATCCGCGGGTCAAGAACCTGATGGATCATGCATTGCGGCTGGAAGGGCTCACGCGTCATGCCTCGACCCACGCGGCGGGTGTAGTGCTTTCGAATCTGCCACTGGTCGACCATCTGCCACTGTTCGTCGATAAAGAAGGCGGAATCGTGACGCAGTTCGACATGGGTAGTGTCGAGAAAATCGGTCTGGTAAAGTTTGACTTCCTCGGCCTCAAAACGCTGACCCTCATCCATGACTGTTTGAAGCTGATCGAGACGACGCGGAACGTGAAGGTTGATCTCGAGCATCTCCCTCTCGACGATAAGAAAACCTACCGGCTTCTCTGCAACGGCAACACCACGGGGGTGTTTCAGCTTGAAAGCACCGGTATCCGTGAGATGACCGTCAAGATCCGCCCCAACTGCTTCGAAGACTTAGTCGCTATTTTGGCGCTCTATCGACCGGGGCCGTTGGATAGCGGCATGACGGAAGAATACATCAAGCGGAAGCACGGCAAGGAAAAGATCAAGTATCTTCATCCTCTGTCGGAGCCGATTCTGAAAGATACCTACGGGGTCATCGTTTATCAGGAACAGGTCATGCAGATCGCCCAGGTGCTCGGCGGCTATAGCATGGGGGACGCGGATATTCTGCGGCGCGCCATGGGTAAAAAAGACCCCGAAGAGATGGCGGCGCAAAGAGAGCGATTTGTTGAAGGGGCGCAAAAGAAAAAGATCGACACGCAACGGGCTACCGAAATTTTCGACCAGATGGAGACCTTTGCCCGCTACGGGTTCAACAAATCCCATTCAGCGGCCTATGCATTGGTTTCCTACCAGACCGCTTATCTGAAGACTCATTATCCCGTGGAATTCATGGCTGGATTGATGACCTCGGAAATGGGGGATACGGACAAGGTCATCAAAAATCTTGCCGAGTGCCGTGGAAAAGAAATTGAAGTTCTGGCTCCGGATATCAATGAAAGCCGCGCGCACTTCACCCCGGTGGGCGACAAGATCCGCTTCGGTCTGGCGGCAGTGAAGAATGTCGGCGAGAAGGCTGTCGAGGTCATTCTCGAAAGCCGCGGGAAGGAAGGACCGTTTGACTCGCTGTTCGACTTCTGTCGCCGCGTCGATTTGACGGCGGTGAACCGGCGCGTGGTTGAAAGTTTGATCAAGTGCGGCGCCTTCGACTCAACGCAAATGTCCCGTGCCCGCATGTTCGCCGCATTGGACGAAGCGATCCGGATCGGCCAGGCGTTTCAACGCGACAGTCAAAGCAACCAGATCGATATCTTCGGCTTGTTAGGGGGCGACAACAAAGCAGCAAAGAAGCCGGGTCATATCTATCCAGAAGTTGAAGAATGGTCTGTCCAGCAGTCGTTAGCTTTCGAGAAGGAGGCGCTTGGGTTTTATATTACCGGCCATCCACTAGATAAATATGACAGAGTGATCAAGAAGATCACCAGCGGGACGATCGCCGAGTTGAAGGAAAAGGCTGCGGCAGGGGACGTAAAAATGGGCGGAGTGGTGTCCGCCCTCAAATTGCGGAACACCAAAAAAGGCGACCGCTACGGTAGTTTCAATTTGGAAGACAAGAGCGGCTTTGTCGAAGTCGTTGCCTGGCCGGATGTCTACCGCAAGTCCGTAGAGCTTTTGAATGCCGATGATCCGATTTTCGTGAAGGGACGCATCGAGGTTGGGGAGGATAGGATGCAAATCTTTGCCAATGAGATCACCCCCCTCGCCCAGGAGGTTTCGAAGGCACGCATGAACGGCGGCGCGAACGGCAAGACCAACGGCAATGGTGATCCCTCGACTCGGGCCCCGGCGATGACTGGGGGCCACTCCCTCGGAATTCCGCCGGGAAGTCGAGGGGTCGTCCTGAGCGAGCGAAGCGAGTCGAAGGGCGACGGAACTGTTGCCCCGGGCTTGCCCGGTGGGCTCCACAGGGTTCACCTCTACGTTCGCGAATCTGAAGTTTCTTCTGATGAGTTAGTGCAATTGCGCGAGACTCTTCTTGAACATCGGGGCCCGTGCGTGGTTTTCTTGCATCTCTTTGCTACCGGTAAGGGTGAAACGGTCATTGAACTGCCCGACCAGGTGCGGGTGGCCTCGACACCCGAACTTGAGGCAACGGTGCAGCGTCTTTTCGGCAATCGAGTCAGCTTTCATTTCTTGGAATCTTGAAGCAGACGACTTCCCATCTGCGTCGCCGCGAAGAGAGAGCCCTCCTGGTCGGTGTCGAGCTGCCCTCGAACAACCGGAAGGTTCCGCTTGAATACAGCTTGGAGGAGCTCCAGCGGTTGACAGAAACCGCCGGCGGCAAAGTCATCCAGAAGTTCAGCCAACAAATTCGCCGGGTGACTCCCGCGACCTTGGTTGGCCGCGGCAAAGTGGAGGAAATTCAAGGCTCCCTCAAAGACTTGAAGCCGGATCTTGTCGTCGTTGATGAGGATCTGAGCCCGGCGCAACAGCGCAACCTGGAATCCGCCTTTAAGATTCGAGTCATCGATCGCAGTCAACTCATTCTTGATATCTTTTCCCAGCGGGCGCGCAGCAACGAGGGAAAACTTCAAGTGGAGTTGGCCCAATTGGAATATCTTCTACCGCGCCTTACGAGACAGTGGACCCATCTTTCGAGATTGGGCGGCGGCATCGGCACCCGCGGGCCCGGCGAGACTCAATTGGAAGTTGACCGGCGTAGGATTCGAGAGCGTATCGCTCACCTGAAACGGCGTCTGAAAACGGTGGAACGGACGCGAACCCTGCAGCGAAAAGAACGGGATGAAGTCCCGTTCGCCACCGTAGCTCTGGTGGGATACACCAATGCGGGCAAGTCGACCTTAATGAATGCGCTCACGCGCGCCGGGGTTCTCGTTGAAGACAAGTTGTTCGCTACATTGGACCCGACGATTCGCTCGCTCAGATTGCCCACCGGCGACAAGGTGATGATCGTCGATACCGTAGGGTTTATCAACAAGATTCCCCACTCGTTGATCGAAGCCTTCAAGAGCACGCTGGAAGAAGTAAGAAGCGCTGATCTGCTTTTGCACCTGGTCGATATGGCCAGTCCGCTATTCGAAGAGCAGATCCGGGTGGTGGAGGAGGTGCTGCAAGAGATCGGCGCAGGAGGTGTTCCAGCGATCTTGGTGCCGAACAAGATCGACATGGTTTCTTCGGCGCCGGTCCAAC
>Ga0137403_10008197_pt1 | contig 11702 bp, 6 predicted proteins | sample CZOMad2_1_16fung_FD_122057 | JGI IMG/M metagenome (GOLD analysis project Ga0137403, IMG submission 122057) | Vadose zone soil fungal communities from Angelo Coast Range Reserve, California, USA - CZOMad2_1_16fungal (Hybrid Assembly) | ecosystem: Environmental > Terrestrial > Soil > Vadose zone...
ACTCTCTTACGTGCGAACCCTTCGCGCTAAGTAGCGATATTAAGATGGCCGCCTTCCTTATCGACACCGACGAACTCATCGATATCTCCCGAGGCAATACTGATGCGGCGGATTTTGTGGACGCCTTATCGGGAGACGTATTCATCGGCCGGATTTCCGCGATGGAGCTGATAGTCAATTCCCTAACAATTCAATCTTGATTACCGATTGGCGATGGCCTTCGATGTGACGAGCCGGATGATTGGAATTGCAAGTCCAGACGCTTCCATCCTTGCCAAACTCAAGCTCGCGAGTGTAGGTCACCCGCGTCGGCATCGGAATCACTGTCAGTTTTTCCGCCTTCGGATCGAACTTCATCAACGTGTCGCTGCCCGCGCCACAGATCCAAACTTGTCCCGTCCGCCGATCGACGTTTATCGCATACGGAATGTCGTCTCCCTTGCCCGGAAGCGGATAGACTTTCCACTTATCGTTCTTTGGATCGTAACTGCAGAAGTCGCCGCTGCCATAGCCCGGTATCCACACGACTCCATCGCCCGCTACTTCGAGCCGTCTCGGACCGTAGACCGGCGGCTTCCACTCAGTGATCTTGCCCGTAGCCGGGTCGATCACTCCGACTCGCTGACCGTTTAGCTTCGTGTACCAAACCTTACCGTCAGGCGCGATGTCGATACCGTATGGAGTGATTCCTCCGGTCTCGCCCATCGTCGGCACATTCGACGCCTGCTCGGGTTTGAGCAGTTGATACTGTTTGATCTTGAGCGTCGCGGGATCGAGCCGGAAGATCGCGTTCATCGCGGCATCGGTGTACCAGCAGATGCCGTTCTGATCGAAGCGCAACGTGTGAGGGTAGCCGCCCCGCCTGCCGCCTTCGCCGCTCTCGATCAGAAGAAACTCTTTCGTCTTCGGATCGAAGCGAGCCATCTTGCCGCCGAGCGCCAATGTGATCCACATATCGCCGTTGGGAGCCTTCTCAATCGAATGCGGTCCCTGGAGAGGATAGTCGCCCGAGCCGTCCTTCACCCCGCCGGGAATCGAGTAAGACTTTCGCTCGCCGGTATCGGGATCGAGCGTGCGGAGCGCATCGTGCACCATATCGACAAGATAGATCAATCCGTCATCGCCAATTTCGAGGTCGTGCATCAGCGCGCTGTTCTCGTGCCCGACGGGCCACTCGGTGATGACGACGTTGAGCGCGTCGCCCGATGGAGCCGGCGGCGGCGTGTAAGTGGGCCAGTTGGCTTCCGAGCCTTGTTTGTAGGTCTCGTACAACATCCCGGGTAGAGTTTGCTGAGTCTCTTTATGAAGCAGGCGGAAGGCGCCGAGTCCGATGCGGCTCGACATCACGTCACGAACCATGACATACCAGTCGCTTTTTTCTTTGGGAGCGCGAAAGCCTTCGGTGCCGACTTGATGACAGTAAGCGCAAGCCATTCTGAAATTCAATCGCGCCTCGTCATTCGGCCATTTGATCAGCCGAATGCGGTCCACGCTTGTTTCCTGCATTTTCGGATTGGCCGCCAGTCTGAGACGAAACGCGACGGGTGCGTTGCTTCCTGACTTGTAAGCGACGTTCGCGAATTCATCCTCGAAGCCGGGCAACCGCGCTCGCAGCTTGTAGTCGCGACTGGTCAGCCCCGGCAGTTTGAAGCGCCCGCCTTCTTTTGTGAAGACGGTTATCGTCTTGTCTTCGACTGCATCGAAGGCGGTGATCATCACACCGGAGAGCGGCTTCTTCTGCTGGTCGGTTACGGCGCCAGCGATCGAGTAGTTGTTCGGTGAGCTGCCGGTTGTCGGGGGTATAGCGAGACTCAGCAGGAACAAACTGAAGCCAAGGAGTAGGAACTTTTTGAGCGGCATGGTGGGTTGCTCCTTTGGGAAGAGTTGCGGTGACATCGTATGGCGGAGGTGGGTGAGAGTCAAGCAGTGGCTTCGGCTGAAGAGGGACACTGTGTCGCTGAAGGTTAGATTGAAATCGAAGTGTTAATGAGGGCCACATCAGCATTAGGACCCAAGTCATTTCTAATTGATTCATTGATTCATTGAGTGAATGAGTCAATGAATCAATGACTCAATGAATCAATTCCTCACTGGGGTCGCCGGCCGAACTGGGCGCCGCCTCGGCCGCTGAAGCCGTTGTTCGGTGAATCTATCGCAGCCACCCCAAGCACCCCTCTCACCATTGTGAGCCTGGCAAGGATTCTCGGTTCGGCGAGTTGAAACCTCTCGGTCATCAACTGAGCCTTATCGAAATCGGTCCTGGCCAACGAAGCCAACTCTGTGCCGTATCGCATAACGATGCCCGTCAGTGAACCGCCACCTTGAAGCGGTAATTCGCCGTCCTTGAAAATGTTCACTTCAAAGCCGCTGAGCATCGCCGCGGCCGAAAGAAGCTCATTGATCTGGTTGATGCCCGGCTCCAACGTTTCGAAGCTGCGCGAGGCGTCCAGCGCGGCATAGGCATGAGCGACGTTCACCTGAGCATCAAACTGAGCGTAGTTGGTTGCCCGGTGGGTGACTATGCCTCGCGCTTCATCGAGAAGCTGAAGCGCCAGCTTCGGGCTGTCAGCTTGCAGACTGCCGGCGAACTGAAGCAACAGCGATAACCGCTCGTCATCCGTCTGCGCCCGGTTGAGTGTCTTACGTATCTCATCCATCTTGTTCGGCGTCGAGTTCACCGCCTGCTTGAGTTCCACCGCGTGCAGCATGTTGGTTCGCGCGGTCCCATCGAGGTGCTGGTTGGCTATGTCACGGGCGCGATCGGGATTGACTTCATCGAGAGCTTTAGTTGCGGCCTGCTGATAGAGTCGATTCTGCATACCTTGAGGCGCAGATGCAGCGGCAGTCATCAAGCTCTCCGAAGTTCCCTGTTGCATGAGGTTAGCCATCTGACCGAAAGCGCCGCGCGGGTCGCGATCCATGCCCATTTGAGTCAGCTTCTGGCGCACGGCGAGACTACGATCGGGCAGATACTGGTCGATCTGCGGTTGTAAGCTCTGCAAGCCCATCAGCAACATTCGGGCGTTGGATTGCTGGATGTCCGCTTCACTCAGCGGCGCGGCTGCGGCGCCCTGGACAGGAGTGTTCGGCCTGCCGCGAAAGCCTCCCTGGCCACCGCGCGCCGCCGTGTTTTGCGGTTGCGGCGTCGCTCTGAGGGCCGCGGTAATCGTCGCGGCCATCACATCGCGAAAAGCCGATTCAGCAAGGAGCTGGTCGGAATTCCCTGCGGCCGGTTGCGAGCCGTCACCCGATTTCGTCTCCGTGCGCGGCCCCGGGCGCAACAAGCTTAGCGACAGGCGGTCGGCGTCGGGCTTCGCGAGCAGCTCCTCGGGCTGCAGTTTTTTGACCAGTTGGTCTGAGAGTTTTGTCGCTGATTCAGAGTCTTTGGTTTGAAGCTGAGAAAGCACTTTCGAGAGGGACGCCGGGTATTCGCCCTTATCGAGCCACCCCTGGGCGTTCTTAAGCGCCGTCTTCGGATCGTTGGCCGCAATCGCCGCGACAATGCTTTGCTCGAGGCTGCTTTGCGAGTCTTGTCTCCTCACGCCCGGACCGGCATCCGGAGTAGCGGGCATGGTTTGTAGTAACTGATAGGCGAATTCGCCGCTGTGCCGGGCCACCGTGATCAATAGTTCCTGTCGCAACTCAAGCGCGGTCCGATTCGCGTTAGCGGCCCGCCGGTCGTTTGGATCATTTCGCCGCATCATCTCCGCTATTGCTGCGCCAGCTTCACCAAACAAAACTCGAGCGCGCGACTCGTCGCGATCCCAGAGCACATCTCCGGCGGAGATCTGAATGTATATGCGGTTCTCCGGCAGCTTGAGTCCTCCGGCCTCGGCGACGACCTGATCCAGCAATAGAACTGCCTTCTTCTCAGGTGTGACCTTCTCTTTGTCCTGCTGGTCGGCCGATTGTTGTGGACTGAGAGGGTCCTGCGCCCGAGAGACCGGAGCGAATCCGAAAACGATTGCAACTGCTATCACCATAGCAGCGCTATTCTTTGTGTTCATTGTTTCTCCACAAAAGGCTGGCAAGGCGGCCACGAGGCTGATTTATAGTAGCTCATTTGAATAGCCTTCTCCAAGTTAAACTTCATTGACGCTTGACCTTTGGTTGGCGAGAATGAGACGCATTTAAATTTGAGCCTTTGGTGCCAAACAAATGCCGGCAGAAGATACCACCAGTCACCCCCACGATCTACTTCGACAAGCGGATTGGGTAATAGTAGTTTTTCTTGCTCTGGTGTACTCGGCCACTCTGACATCTGACTATTACTGGGATGGCATTACGTTCGCTCTACAGATCGAAAAGGTTGCGAAGGCTGAGAGAGGAGCCGCCCTGTTATTTCATCAGAATCATTTGATTTACAACGGCTTCGGCTATGTGCTTTATCGCATCACCCAAGCGTTTGGTTTTTCCATCCGCGCCCTTCAGGTTTTGCAGATCGCAAATGCAATTGCCGGAGCAATCGCAGTGGGCGTCTTTTATCGCCTCGCTTTCCATGTAACACGAAGTCGCGCCGCAGCCATTCTCTCGGCAGCAGCGCTGGCGTTTTCGGCTGTCTGGTGGAAGCTGGCGACTGATGCGGACGCCTATGTTATCAGCATCCTGCTGATCCTGATCTGCGGTAGTGCGCTGATGGGCAAAAAGCCGAGCTGGATACGGGCTGGCCTGGCGTTGGCCGGCGCGATGCTCTTCCATCAACTAGCTTCGTTGTTCTACCCAGCGGCGCTGGCCGCGATTCTCGCCAATCCGCATATCCAGAAGAAGCGCCGGTTTGCGCTCGGGCTCAGTGCGGCGGCGTGGGGTCCGACTCTATGCGCTTATTATGTCTGCGCAAGCCTGCTGCATGATATTAAAGACCCCCTGGGTGTTATCCGATGGGCGGCATCCAATCCGAGCGGCGTGTCGCCTTCACGCAACCCCTTGCCCGGAATCGCCCTCCTGCCACGCGGAAATATCGATCTGATCGTCGGCCACAACTTCGCGCTGTACCGTAGCCAGGCTGGATGGATCGAGCATCTCTTCACACTCATCGCAGTTTGTACGGCCATAGGATTCATCACCAGAGTTGCGCGAGAACCTCGCCGGTCGGAATTTGTGAAAGGGCTTTATCACTTTGGCGGTGACACCCGCGCCCAATGGCGGTTGTGCGGATCCATGCTGACGATCTGGGTAGGAGCCTATCTGACTTTCCTGCTTTTCTGGGAGCCGTGGCAAACGCTTTACCGTGCATTTTATTTGCCTGCCCTGGCGTTGGGGTTCGCGCTGATTCTGTGGAATCTTCGCCAGGTGATGGGTGTTTCGGTCTCAACCAGGGCGGCGCTTGCCATCGCGACGCTAGTCTTTTTCAACTTGAGTTTCTTTGTTTTACCGCATATGAGGGTAAACGCAAATCCGCGAATAGCCGCCGCTCGCCAGGCCAATCGAGACTGGAACGAGGCGACGGTGATTTATTTTGCGGATCGCAACGAGGCAGACACAGCATTTGAGTATTTCAACGACAAGACCGATTGGCGAAGGCTGACTCCGACGGTGAAGGCGAATTTCGATGATGAGGTTCGCCTGGCTCTCGGCCAGGGCAAACAGGTATGGCTCAATAAAGGCGCCGTCGATGCGCTGGGCGCAGAGTGGCTTGCGAGGCGATCGCAGGGCAGGGAGATTCTGCTGGAAGAGCCACAAGCGCCCGCGTATTACATCGAGCTACGGTAGAATTCAGGGAGGTTCGTTCAATTGAGGAGTTGATTGAGCGATCAATGTCGCGATCAAGAAACAGAACAACGACAACTCTTGAACGAGGCTTTTGATTCACGGACGACGGCTCAAAGTGGATGATCAGAGTGACTTGATTCGCGAAGCAGCCGAGTTCAGGAAAATCGTCGAGGGATTGAAACAGAGGCGGTGACGCTTGCGGTGACTTGCTCTATCGGCGAATCGCCGGTTTCGCGCAAAGACGCAAAGTCCCCGCAAAGATCGCGAAGGACGAACTTCAGGGGCGGCAACCGCGTCCTTTTGGTCCAAGCTGCGAAGGTAACAACTCATAAGCAGTCGCCACCCATTCGCACAACAGCCGGCGCGTGTCGCGCGGATCGATGATCTCCTCAATGCCGAAAGCTTCGGCTGTTCGAAACGGCGAGCGCAGTTCGTTGAGGCGCTCTTCGATCTCGTGGCGCCGCGCCGCCGGATCCGGGGCCGCTTCGATCTCGCGCCGATAAGCAGCCTGCACACCGCCTTCGATCGGCAACGATCCCCAATCACCGGAAGGCCACGCATAGCGAAGGTTCAGGCCCTGCGCGTTGCCATGAGCCGCGCCGGCCACGCCAAATACCCGTCTCAAGATTACCGACACCCACGGAACTGTCGCTTGATAAACCGCCGCCATCGCTCGCGCGCCGTACCGCGCGGTGCCGGCGCGCTCGGCCGCCGTGCCGATCAGGAAGCCCGGCTGATCGACAAAGTTCACGACCGGCAAATGAAATGTATCGCACAGATCGACGAAGCGCGTCATCTTCTCACTGCCCGGCGCGTCGAGCCCGCCACCGCCCTGCTGAGGGTCGCTCGCCAACACGCCTACCGGATGGCCGTTGAGCCGCGCCAGACAAGTTACCAGCGGGCGTCCATAGTACCGGGCGATCTCAAACACCGAATCGCGGTCGAACACCAGACCGAGCAGCCGCCGCACGTCGAACCCGAGTCTCCGATTTCGCGGGATGATCGAGATCAGCTCTTCTTCACGGCGATCAGGGTCGTCGCGTGGGTCCGATCTCGGAGGAACCTGCCAGACGTTGGAAGGAAGATAGGAGAGAAACCGCCGGATTGCGGCGAACGCCTCGTCTTCGCTATCGACCTCGTTGTCAACGGCGCCGCTTCCACGAGCGTGGATGTGCGAGCCGCCGAGTTGTTCTTTGGTCACCTTCTCGCCGACCCCACGTTCTACGACCGGCGGTCCGGCTACAAAGAGCTGGCTGGTGCCTTTGACCATCAACGAGAAATGCGAGGTGACGACTCGCACGGCGCCGAGACCGGCGACGGATCCCATGCAAGCCCCGATGACCGGCACTTCGGACATCAACGCCACTACAAGGTCCCAGGCGGGGTTGGCGGGCACGTATGTGCGCTGCATCGTCTCGAGCGTTTTGACGCTGCCGCCTCCGCCGGTTCCATCAACCAATCTGATGATGGGCAGGCGCAGCTCGCGAGCGAGTCGTTCGGCAAACCCGGCTTTGTCGCCGACTCGCGCATCGGCAGCTCCGCCGCGCACGGTGAAGTCATCGCCTGCGACGACGACCCGGCGACCTTCAATGCGTCCCGTTCCCATCACGAAGTTCGACGGAATGAATGAGACCATCTGGCCGTTTTCGTATGCGGCCTGCCCGGCCAGCGCGCCGATCTCGTGGAACGAGCCGGGATCGAGCAACCGGTCGATGCGCTCACGCACGGTTAGCTTGCCGCTTGCGTGCTGGCGCTCGACGTTCGCCGGTCCGCCCATCTGCTTCGCCAGTTCTTCTCGGCGTTTTATCTCTTCAACTTCCGGTTCCCAGGTCAACAGAGACTCTCCAATGTAGTGAATTCGTGGATCATCGAGTGCGAGGGCACGTCTGGACCGTACCATTCTTCCAACGGCTGTTTCAAACCTCAGATTGGACTGTGCCGAGATTGGCCGCGCTGCCAAACAGCAGTTTGATGGCTGAGCCGGCAGTGCTAGAATCATTGCGGTCAGAGAGGATTATGAGCACTACGACGATCAATCCGCATCAGGAACTAATCGAAAAGTTACCACCTGCAAGCACTCTGATCCTGCACGAGATCAGTTGGGAAGAGTATGAGGAGATCCTCCACGCCCTGGGTGAGGCAAAAGGCTTGCGCGTCAGTTACGATCAAGGAACGCTGCAAATCATGACCTTGTCAACGAGACACGAAAAGTACGCCAGACTCATCGATAACCTAGTTAGCCTGTTTAGTATTACGAGGCGCATCAAGGTTCTCTGCTATGGCTCGGCCACAATGAAGAAGCAGCACAAGCTCAAAGGTGCAGAACCTGATTCCTGCTTCCATGTTCAGAATGCTGAACTTGTTGGCAGGAAAACTGACATAGATTTCAGCATCGATCCGCCACCCGACCTGGTGGTGGAAGTCGACTTAGGGCACGATTCACTTTCCAAGTTCCCCGTCTATGCTGCGTTGGGGGTGAACGAAATCTGGCGCTACGACGGCCAGTTCTTGACTATATATCATTTGGTACAGGGACAATACGTCGCGGCGACAGCAAGCCAGGCATTGCCAGCGCTGTCGAGTGAGACGTTAACTGAGTTCCTCTCGCGCAGCCACCACGAAGATCAATACGAAGTCCTCCTCGCATTTGAAGACTGGCTTCGGGCGCAGGGGTAGTAATCAATCAGAATGTCGCATCAGCGCGTCACAAAAGCACCGCAACGTCGTAACACGTCCGGTTCCTGGGAACTTGGCATCTTTCCGCATTGCAGCATTCGACGCCATCATCGGTCGTGGTTCAAACGTCACTGGGTTTCGTCTCAAGCATGATGCGAACGTTGTGCTGCTTACCGTCATCTACAAGGGCGATCTCCGGCGTAGCGAGCTGCTCTCCGTCAAGCTCTATCTTCGCGATTCCCCGGCTGAGGCCGTGTGGATTCTCGACAACCAGGTTATAGGTTGCCGAACCACGCTTGTAAACTATCTCGAACTCTCTCCAGGCTCGGGGAATGCATGGATCGATTTGCAGCCGGTCACGGCGAAGTTTGAAGCCCAGGATCCATTCCAGACCTGCCCGGTACATCCAGCTCGCCGATCCTGTGTACCAGGTCCAGCCGCCTCGCCCCGTGTGGGGCCACCCTCCATAGACATCGGCTGCCGCAACATAAGGCTCAACTCTGTACTTGTGCAATCCCGCACGCGTCGAAGCGTGATTGATTGGATTCAACAAAGCGAACAGTTCACCGGCGCGATCCCCGTCGCCCAGCATTGCGTAAGCGATCAACGTCCACAGCGCCCCGTGCGTGTACTGGCCGCCGTTCTCTCGCACTCCCGGCACATATCCCTTTACGTATCCGGGATCGAGCGCGCTCTTGTCGAATGGAGGCGTGAACAGAATCGCCAGCGCGTCACCACGCCGAATCAGATACTCTTCCACGGCGGTCATCGCATGCGCCGCGCGACGCGGATCAGCGGCCCCTGAAATCACTGCCCAGGATTGCGCTATCGAATCGATGCGGCACTCTTCGTTCTGCGCGGAACCGAGAGGAGTTCCGTCATCAAAATACGCGCGTCGATACCAGTCGCCGTCCCAACCATTCTCTTCCAGCGCCTGCTTTAGTTTCTCCGCGCGCGAACGATATTTTTTGCCTCGCCGTTTTTCGTCGCGCGCGTCGCAGAAGGGAGCGAACTCCAGGAGCACATTATGAAGAAACCAACCGAGCCAGACGCTCTCGCCCTTGCCGGCAAGGCCGACACGGTTCATTCCATCATTCCAGTCGCCTGAACCCATCAGCGGCAAACCGTGTTCTCCCACGGCGAGGCTTCGATCAAGCGCGCGAGCGCAATGCTCATAAAGGCTCGCGGATTCCGCGGCTGTCGATGGCTGCGTATAAGATTCACTCTCTGCGGGCTCAAGAACAGGAGCCTCAATAAACGGCAATATCTCTTGCAGCACCGATTCGTCGCCTGTCACCTTCACATAGAAGCTTGTGACGAACGGAAGCCACAGCCGATCGTCCGAGCAATGCGTTCGCACGCCGCGTCCGGTAGGCGGGTGCCACCAATGTTGCACGTCGCCTTCTTTGAACTGGCGCGCGGCCGCTCGCAGTATTTGCTCGCGGGCAATCTGCGGCTTCGCGTAAACGAGCGAGCACACGTCCTGCAACTGGTCTCGAAACCCGTAAGCGCCGCCCGATTGATAGAAGGCGGACCGCGCCCACACACGGCACGAAAGCGCCTGGTAGAGCAGCCAGCGATTCAGCATTATGTCCATCGCCGGGTCCGGCGTTTTGACTTCTACCGTTTTCAACAAGTCATCCCAATAGACTATGACCTGCTCGATCGCTTGTTTCGCTACGGCGACCTTCTTGTACTTAGCCGCCAGACTGCGTGCTTCTTCAACGTTCTCACCTTCGCCGAGGATCATCACGACTTCGCGCTCTTCGCCTGGAAGCATCTCGATGACTGTTTGCATCGCAGCGCAGGGATCAAGTCCCGCGCCGACTCGGCCCGAGAGGTTTACACGGCCGAGCGCTGCGGGATTCGAGGGAGATCTGTTACGGCCCAGGAACTCTTTGCGGTCGCAAGTAAGGGTGCGGTCCGATTCGCTGATGTCCGCGAACGCCACTCGATGCGCGAACTCGTTGTTGTACGGGTTGCGGGCGAAGATCGCTCCCGTATCGCTATCCAGTTCGGTGATGATCAAGGGGGCCATGCGGCCGCGCTCGACTCCAAGCACCCATTCGGCGTAGCTTGTAACGGAGACTCGTCGCTTTCTTTCTGTTTCATTTCGGAGACGCAGGAGAGAAACTTTTACCGGAGCATCTACTGGGCAGAACGTCAAGAGTTCTTGATAGATCCCGTGACTCGAATGCTCAAAGATCGAATATCCCTGCCCGTGTTTGATCAAATACCTTTCGCTCTCGCGTATGGGCGACGGCGTGGGCGACCACACTTCGCCAGTGTCCTCATCCCTCAAGTAAATCGCTTCGCCGGCCGGATCACTGACGGGATCGTTTGACCAGGGCGTCAAGCGATTCTCGCGGCTGTTGACCGACCAGGTGTACCCGGCGCCGGTTTCTGAAATCTGAAAACCGAAGTCCTTCGAATTCGCGATCACATTCAACCAGGGGGCAGGCGTCCACTGGCCCTCGGCCAGGAAAGTCCCGTACTCGCGGCCTCCTGGAGTGAAGCCGCCAAGTCCGTTGAAGAAGCTAAGCCCCGGGTCTATTAGCGCTCCTGCTGGATATTTGCGCGAAGGCGCGCGGGCGATGAATTTAGCAGGCAGGTCGTCTTCGACAGGCCGTTGCACGAGTTGCTCTTCGAGCGGGCCGCGATCCGCAACGACCACGACTCGCGCAACCGCGTGCAGCAGAATCCGATCAGCTTCGGGAATCAGATCCGAGCGGCGAAGAAATACGCCGCCGGGCTTGTCTATCAAGGCTTGCGAGCCACTTATGCGGACAAGCCGTTGCAATTCATCCTGCAAAGATTGAGCGTAGCTGGGCGGATGATCATTCAAGACGACCAGGTCAAAAACGAGACCCTTCAAGCGCAGGTACTCGTGGCCGCGCAGGAGCTGACGCACCATGCCCAGGTCGCCCTCTTCGCTGATCCGCACGAGAGCAATCGGCATTACATTGCATATACCGACATTGGCTGGGCGCGATCTGTGGACAGCGGCAGGACCTGGATATGGTGGGATGAGAAAACGAGGCCTGAGTGGCGGAACACTTGTTACGAGGTGGCGTTTGATCCAGCAATATCCGGCAAGATCTGGGGAGCATTTTCTGATGTCCATGATATTCCGAATGACAATATAATTTCTGAGCGGCATGGCCATAATCACCCGGGCGGCGTTTGTATATCGCTTGACTTTGGGGCTTCCTGGAAGGCGATTGGCTCAGGCCTGCCGCGTAAACCAGTCACGTCCATTGTGTTAGATCCAAATAGCGACAAAGGCTCGCGCACACTATATGCCGGCGTTTTTGAAG
>Ga0137403_10008200_pt1 | contig 11701 bp, 15 predicted proteins | sample CZOMad2_1_16fung_FD_122057 | JGI IMG/M metagenome (GOLD analysis project Ga0137403, IMG submission 122057) | Vadose zone soil fungal communities from Angelo Coast Range Reserve, California, USA - CZOMad2_1_16fungal (Hybrid Assembly) | ecosystem: Environmental > Terrestrial > Soil > Vadose zone...
CCTTAGCGCATCCACATGTCGCGCTTTCAGCGCTTCCGGTTAATGCGCGGATCATACCCGGGCCGTTGGCCCGGGCTCTTACATCCCGCGCCTTTGGCGCTTCGGAACTCGCGTCCGAGTTGATTGATGAGTCAAGTATGTTGGTTGGTGTCCCTGCAAGGCTTGCATAGTTGTCAGTCGATCGGCAGTTCCAATAGTTTCAGCGCTTCGGCAAAGCGTTTCTTGTTGGTCTCATCCTGATAATTCTTTGACCCGGCGACGGCGACGTCATAAGCGGTCCGGTCTTTTTTATCTTTCAGCTTTATGTCCGCATCCTTCGCTAGAAGGATCTTGATCTCGTCGAGGTTCGCCCGGAATGCAGCGGCCATCAATGCCGTACCTCCTTCGTTGTTCTGCGCGTTCACCTCAGCGCCGGCGTCGAGCAGCGCTGCTAATATGCCCGGGTTGCTCTGACTGGCCGCGATCATGAGCGCGGTTTCGCCGGCGTTGTCTTTGGCGTTGACGTCGGCGCCTTTCGCGATCAGGAGTTTCGCCATCTCCGGATTATCGCGCGCCGGTGCGACCCAGAGCAGCGCGGTCCTGCCCTTGTCATCTTTTGCATTCACGTTCGCGCCCTTCGCGAGTAGATCTTCGACAGCTTGGATGTCTCCATCCTGGGCCGCTTTTCTCAGAGCTGCATCTGTCTGTGAAGCGTTGTCCGGATTCTGGCCCGCGACAATTACGGCAGGGCAGGTGATGAGAGCAATCAAGAGTAAGAAACGTAACGCTTTCATGGCTTGTCCTTTCTATCAACGATTATGATACCCAAGTACGAACGGCGACGCTACTCGTTTCGGCGGCGGTAGTGTCTGAATTTCAGCTCTTTTCTGCGCAACCCTTCGAGATGTGGCGCGCCTTCAGCGCTTTAGACTGATTGTTGGGAAATCGATCCAGGGGCGTTGCCCCTGGCTATTACATTTCACGCCTTCAGCGTGAAACACCGCCTCTCTCAAAGAAGCGCTATCACTCGACTCTTGACTTACCCCATCAGTTCGCATAGAACCCTTCAGCTCTTTCATTTTTGTCTCGGAGACTTCAAATGAAACGATTGTTGGTTGTGGTTGTGGTTTTAGGCGCGCTCTGTCTGCCGGCGTTGGCGCAGAAGAAGGGCGCGGACGATTTCAATGATCTGATCAAGCGTTACTATACGGCGTGGAACACGCTGAATCCTGATAACGCTTCGTTCCTTTACGCCCGGGACGCCGATTTGGTTTTCTTTGACATCGCTCCGCTAAAGTACAGCGGCGGCTGGCAGGAATATCGCGACAACTTCAAGAAGAATGTCGCGCCGGGCTTCTCTTCGCTCATCCTGAAGCCGAACAATGATGTGAAAATTACGCGCAGAGGCAACATGGCCTTGACCACTTTGACTTTTCATCTCTCAGCCAAACAGAAAGACGGCACCGCGATGGAGTTCGACTGCCGCCATACGATCGTTTGGGAAAAGAGAGGCGGGCAGTGGCTGATCATTCATGAACATGTTTCCAAGCCGCTGTTCTAGTTTGTGACCGCGCCCCAGGCGTGTGATTGTGCTTTGCGCCTTGGCGTGAAACAGAGCAGGTACGCTTAGTTTCGCGCAAAGGCGCAGAGGAAGAGCGGAAGGCGCCAAGCCACTTCTGACGAGCAAATGTCTTCGACAAAGCAGTTCATAGATTTAAGCCACGCCATCGAGCACGGCCTGATCACTTACAAAGGCCTGCCGGCGCCGGTGATCTGTGACTTTCTCAGTCGCGAAGAATCGCGGCAGCACTACGCTCCCGGCACCGAATTTCAGATCGGCAAGATCGAGATGGTGGCCAACACCGGAACGTATTTGGATAGCCCTTTCCATCGATTTGCGGCTGGTCGTGACTTGTCTGAGCTGGAACTAACTTCGCTGGCCGACCTCGACGGCGTGGTAGTTCGTCACGATCGCACAAGCGGACGAGAGATCGCGCCAAACGCTTTCGCTAAACTGGGCGTGCGCGGCAAAGCAGTTCTGGTTCAGACTGGTTGGGACGACTATTGGAGGACGGAACAGTATTTTGAACGGCATCCTTTTCTGACGAAAGACGCCGCGGCATCGCTTGCCGATTGTGGCGCGGCTTTAGTTGGGATTGATTCATACAACATTGATGACACGGCGGACTTATCCAGACCGGCCCACACAATACTTCTTGGTGCGGGCATTCCTATCGTCGAGCACATGTGTAATCTTAAACAGTTACCACCAGCCGGCTTTAAGTTTTCCGCGGTGCCGGTGAAGGTGAAAGGGTTTGGGACTTTCCCGGTAAGAGCGTTCGCGATCGTCGAACGCTAACCAGCCCGTCTCTCGACCCTGCGGCGCACTGTTGACTCTGCGCGCTGATTATCATAAAACCCTCGGCTGGCGAATCGCTTTTAGACGAATCATCGAATCCAAAGGAGAACGAAGATGGCTATTTACATGGTGGACCGCGACCTGCCGGGAGTAACGATGGATCAACTGGGAGCCGCCCAGAAAGCTGCGATCGAAACCGGCCAGAGGTTTACCGAAGCAGGGAAGAACGTACGTTACATTCGCACAACCTTCGTGCCCGGTGAATCGCACTGCATGTGCCTGTTTGAAGCAGACAACGCCGACCTGGTGCGCGAGGTGAACGAGGCCGCGCAGATTCCCTTCACCCGAATTATCGAGGCCATGGACTTAACGCCTTCAGCTTAACCACACATCTTCCAGGGAGAATTCAAATGCGTGCAACGTTCCTCCTGCTCATACTTGTCTTTGCAGCAGGCGCAACCTTCGGCCAATCTGATCTCAGAACGACGGTGTACAAAGGGCCCGCTCTCGCGGCTTTGCCTTGCCGCGATCAGGATCTGTCGGTGCGTCATGTGACTGAAGATGCGGCGATGGGCGGACTCAGGACGATCGACTATGCGTTCAAGAACAAGTCGGCGTCGGCATGTACGCTGAAAGGCTATCCGCGTTTTGAACTCATCGATAAGTCAGGAGCTGTTCGGCCGCGCGGGCGGGCGATCAATTCGCAACAACTGCCTGGCGATGAGTCGAAACAGCCTCCGCAATTGGTGACAATTGAGGCGGGCAAAGAGGCAGGGTTTAAGGTTTACTACAACGCCGGTGGTGCGGGGTACATGGGGAAGGCATGTTCAATCTCGCGCAAAGTGAGGATTAGTGCGCCCGGCACCACGCGACGTTTCGTTTTGCGCGAGCCGATTTCATTCTGTGGCAAGGTTGAGGTTTCAGCGGTCCGCAGAGAGGTGCGCAGCTCCGACTGAGGTCGGAATTCTAAAGGTTATCTTCGGCGGGCCGGCCCCGGCGCGATCTCAATCAACCGATGCAGCGGATCAAATCTCAGCTTGAACGGACGCAGAGCGGTTAGCCCGAGCAGGACCGGCGCATCGGCTTCTGCTCCGGAAACCATGTCGGTCGGAATCCGTCGCAGGGTAAGCGAACCGATCGAAACTGTGGTCGCGGCAACACGCCTCGCCGAGATTTGTCCACCACCTAAATCACGCACCGCAGAAACCGGCGCCCTCGAGTCCGGCGACCCTGAATCGCGAATTGCCAGACCCAGACTAGATCCCGTATCAAGCAATGCTCGGTCGCCATTGTCGAGCATCACAAAAGGTCTGCGGCTCAGCCCTGAGCGCTCCCAACGCACGACCGTGCCTTCGTCGGGCTGTTGGTTCACGGTCACAGGATCGGTGCGCGGATCGAAAGCGGACAACTCTTGTTGCGGCAAATCGAGAACGTAGCCAAGTGGCGAAAAGGCTTCCGTCGGATCCAGCACGCCGTCTAGATCGCGTGGCAGTCCACTGGTAACGATCGCGTCGCCCTTGGCGGGCAAGACATTCTCGCTATCGCCAATCGCCAGACTTTGAATTGAAGCATTACGGGCTGACGTCGCGATACCGCTGAGACCTGCGATTGAGGTGCGCCCAGCCTTGATCGTTACTCGCGCTTCATCCGCCACTCTTTGTGACAGGAGTGTCGCGCCGGCTCCCGTATCAATAGCGAAGTCAAACGGGCCGACAGAGTTGATCCACGTGCGCACAATCAAACCTCGTCCAGGAACCTCGCGGAACGATACTGGCTGCGGAATCTTCATCTCCACCGCGGCCTTGTTCGTCCGCCCGCGGTTTTGACCGACAACAGAAAGGGCAGTTCCAAATGAAACTGCCCTTCCGACTGTTGTCAGGAACAACAAGACCGCAAATAGAAGTCTGATGTTTCTGCTCATGCCTCGATCCTTCGATTAGTACCGGCGCGGAGATCTCTTGCGCAGCTTATAGGTATAAAGCGCAGAACTGCCCAGACCTGCGAGCGAACCGATACCGGCGCCCTTCTTGCCGCCGATCAAGCCGCCGATTAACGCACCGCCGCCAGTACCAATGGCGAGCGTGAGCTTATCGCGGTGCTTCTGCCAGAACGTGCGTCCGTGCCGAGTGGTACCATAATCGTAATAGACTCTGCGGCCGTTGCTGTATCGGCGAACTGGCGCCTGATACGTCGACGTCGAATTACTATACGTCGCCGGAGCACGGGTATTGACCCCCGCGGTGCAGTTCGCCAAGCCATCATCAAAACCCTGGCGATAGGCTGTCTGTTCCTGACTAGTGCTGAACCGCGAACTGTTCTCAGTCGCTATCTGGTCAACAGTTTTTCCGTCTGTCCGATAAGCGGCCTGCGAATACGTCGCATCCGGATAAGCCACATTAGCCGTCTTGGCGTTGTCGTAGCTCGTGCTTGGCGCGGTATTGCTGGCGGCCGAGTGCGTGATAAGCGAGCCGACGCCGGCGCCAACCAGCGCACCGACCAGTGTCAAAACAAGTAGCATCTTTTTGGTAACAATCATCTTTCTACTCTCCTTTTTACTTATGGCCGCGAAGCCTGGATTTATCGTCGCGCAGTAATTGCGGCAAGATGCATGCCTCTAAAGTTGAGTTTTCTGCGGATCTTTAGTGAGGTCGGGCGACACCGGCTCATTCTCCAGTCAATGCTGTCTATTGCAATTGAATCGCAAGACGCTGAGAAGGAACGAGTCGTACGCCAAAGCGAGATCAGGCTCTCATCACGAGAGAGGGATGCCCTAAATGGGATCACAGGGCATTCCAAATGATCACAAGACGGTCAGTCAGGCCGCTCGCTGACTGGGAGTGCATGATGCGTAGTCGATTTCTTAACGGCGCCATCCAGCATGCACTTGCGAAATGGCTGATCGGGCGCGGGGCGAGCATTCTCAAAAGCGCTGGTTTGCCAGTTGTCGCTGGCGCGGGCTTTGGGCAGCCATCCTGGCAAAGGCATCATGAGATACCGCGACAACACATATGTGTACGGTTCGTACATCGCCCGCAATTCCTCGAGCGTCTTTTCGTCACCGGCTTCATTGCGCAAGGCGACGCCCGTCTCCGACAGAACCTGACGCAGGGTTTCGAGATCCTGTTGCGGCAAGCGAGCGCCATCATGCTTTACCGGCGAGGTGTTGAAGATTTGCGAGATATCGACGACCGCATGACGGGCCATCTTAAATGTCAGTTGGGCCTGCCACTTTGGTATGCCATCGATTCCGACCATCACCAGGCTGCAGGTATCGAGGACGGTATTGAGCGCGGCCAGCCACGATTGATTGTCGTGCTGTGATCGAAAGAAGCACAACACGGGATATGACAAGTGGCTCTCCATCAGATCGGCTGCCCACATTTCCCAGTCGCTCAGGAACTGATCGAGACTCTCCAGACTCTGTCCCTCCTGATATCGCCGCAGCAGTTCGGCCGCGGTTGGCGGCGTACCGGCTCGCGCGTCCAGCATGGAAATATTTACCTCGCGGCGCGAGAAGGCCTGATAAAGAACCGGAAAATAACCAATCACCAAAGCCAGCAGGCCCAGACCAAGGCTGGCTTCGATCACGGTCATAGCGCGCGCCGCCGCCCCGGCGGGCGAGATATCTCCAAGACCGAGAGTACAGAAAGTTGTGCCGCTGTAATAGAGATCCGAGAGAAAGCCCGCGGACCCGTCAACCGAGCTGATGTGGGACCCAAACGACCAGTGCAGCAGGGCGAAACCGAAAACCAGGGCCGCGACCCAGAAGAGCAGCAGCCCCAATAATGAAAGCGGGCCAAACACGCTGAGAAAAGTCTCGCGTCTCTTGTTACGCTTGAGCCCACGAGCAATCAACGACCATGGCGACCAGACCAAACGATAGAAAGCGCGGGTCAAGCGAAATCGCCTGGTGACGCGACGCGGCAGGACAATGGTTTCAAAGACGTCCCAGAGGACGACCACGATCAGCGCCAGACCAATGACTCCCGTTAAAATGAACATGGTTCCGAAACGGTTGAATGAAAAAGAAAAAGACCGGACAGACTAGAAACGTCGCTCCGGCCTTTTCCGAATTAACTGACAGCCCTGTTACGCCGCGCGCTGCGCCGGAGCGGCCGCCTTGTCGCGCAAGAGCTCGAGCGCCTTCTTCATCTGCGTGTCTTCCGGCTGCGGTTTGGGCGCGACGGGCTGAGACGGCGGAGGTTTGACGTTAGGCTGATTAGGTTTCTCCTCGTCATTCCCCGTCAGGTCTTCAACTTCACCGGCATCCTGACCATCCGCACGCTTAACTTCTACCGACGGCGTGATGCCGGAACGATTTCGGTCCTCACCCAGGAATGGCTTGCCGCTACCCGACGCCCACTTAACGGTTGTCAGCAGTAATCCGTCGCCATCGCGGAGAGTAAACAGTTGCTGCTCGGCTCCGGCTCCGAAGCTCTTCTCGCCCACGACATCGCCGCGTTTACCCTCCAGAAAGGCTGAGGCAACGACTTCGGCTGCTCCGGCAGTGCCCGTGTCGATCAGAACGACTACCGGGCCGTTGAAAAGAGTGACCTTGGGATCAGCTTCAAAACTCTTCAGAACTTTCTGCTCGCGGCCGATTGTCTTTGCGATTTGTCCATCGCGGATGAAATAGTTTGCGACCGTTGCGCCTTCCTGGATCTCGCCTCCTGCCACACTACGCAGGTCGAGAACAATCTTCTGTGCTCCCTGTTTCATCAGGTCTTGCAGGCGCGCGCGCACATCGGCAGCTTCGCCGTTGTCCAGACTGTTGATTCGCAACACTCCGATCTTGCCGGCCTCCATCCGCGCTTCGGCCGCCGGGGCGCGGAACGACCCGCGCTTGACGGTAAGCGTCAAAGCCGGGGTACTTGCCCGCAGAATACGCAGCTTCACTTCAGATCCGGGCGCCCCGTTGAGCAACTGTCGCGCGTCGTACAAAGAGATGTCGCGCGTGGCCTTGCCGTCGATATACTCAATGATGTCGCCCGCGCGGACACCGCCCTGATCGGCCGGCGAGCCCTTCACCGGGGCCACTATGTAAAGAAACGAAGCGACCTGAGATAACTCTGCGCCCAGGCCCACCTGACCGCTCTTGGTACCGGCCCGGTAGTCCTTAACCTGATCAGGAGTCAGATATGTCGAGTAAGGATCGAGGCCGTAGGCCAGGCCGCGCAAGGCGCCGGCGCGAACCTTTTCCATGTTTGGCTCATCAACATAATCGTCCTGGATGTGCTTGAGCACGCTCTCGAAAATCCTCTGCTGCGCCCCGGGATCGTTCGCTGGTTGCTGGGCGCGAGTGGCCAGCCAGGCGCCGGCGATAGTGTAAACTGCGAGCGTTGCCGAAAGAACAATCAGCGTGAATTTGCTTTTAAAAGACATCAGTTAAACCTCGAATTAATCAAAAAGGCCCGGCAGCACAGGGAAGACTTAAGCGAATTACCAAACGCCTGTATCATACCGTGGCTCTAAAACGTGCGCAAGCGATGCTTACTTAAACGATGATTGGACTCTCTGACCTGGACGAACCAGAAACAGTGTCAACCGCCACGTTGCCGGATTCCGCCGGCCGGCTGCTGGCACTCGACCTGGGGGCCAGGCGCGTGGGCGTCGCTGTTTCTGACGAATTGAGAATCACTGTGAACTCTCTACCAGCGATTGAACGCCGAAGCTGGAAAGACCTGCTGCGCCGTGTTGCCGCCATCATCGAGACTTACGATGCTCAGGGTCTGGTAATCGGTTTGCCGCTAAGTTTGACGGGAGCTGAAGGATCGGCCGCTCAGGAGGCGCGCACTACCGCCGGGAAGTTTCAACGATCTCTCCCTGTTCCAGTCTATTTACAGGACGAACGGCTAACGACCGTTGCTGCCACCGAGCAGTTGAAAGCGGCGGGCCGAAGCCCGAGCGAGATAGAAAACCAGGTCGACAGCGAATCGGCCACAATAATTCTAAGTGACTTCATTGCCCATAACGCGCACCGCAACCTGGTGAATCAGACATAGAAGACGAGTGGTTATCAAAAGAAAAACCAGGTTGCGGATATTGATTGTGGTGGCGTTTGTCTTATTTACCGCGCCCACGGGGTTCTCGTTATGGCTCTACAGCGAGTTGCATGCGCCGGTGAGCCACGGAAAATCAAACGACTATATCGAGATTCCGCGACGCTCAACGCCGGAAGGAATCGCCAACAAACTCCTGGCGGAAGGCGTAATTCGCCGCACCTGGCCTTTGCTCTTCTACATAAAGCTCACCGGAAGCGCGAAGCTGATCAAGGCGGGCGACTACCGCTTCCCTTCTCCCGTCTCGGCGCTCGGCGTCCTAAGAAAACTTGAAGAGGGTGAACAGCGGCTCAGCCGTTTTGCCGTAATCGAAGGTTGGACGCGCTGGGACATCGCCGAATCTCTCGCGCGTGTTCCTGAATTGCACTTGCGCGACAAAGACGAGGCGCTCGCGCTAATGGATGATCCGACTGGCATCCACGATCTCGACCCGTCGGCGACGAATCTGGAAGGCTATCTCTTTCCGGCGACCTACAGTTTTCCCGACGATACCAAACCAGCCGCGATGATAGCCGGAATGGTAAAGCGATTTCGCCAGGAATGGACGCCTGAGCGGGCCGAGCGAGCACGGGCCCTCGGGAAGTCACCGCGGCAGATTGTGATCATCGCGTCGCTCATCGAGAGCGAAGCCAAGCTCAAGGAAGACCGTCCGCTGGTTGCTTCAGTCATTTACAATCGCCTGGATAAACATATCGCGCTGGGGATCGATTCGACGATCGTTTACGCCTCGAAGCTGGCCGGCAAGTGGAAGGACAACGGCAAAGTCTATAAGAGCGATGTCGACCGGCGCTCGCCTTACAATACGCGTTTGTTTTCCGGGTTACCGCCGGGACCGGTGGGTTCGCCGGGCGAAAGCTCGATCGATGCGGCGCTGAATCCGGCGCAGACGGACTACCTTTACTACGTTCGTGATCCTGCCCGGAACGATGGCGCGCACAATTTCTATAGTAAGGAAGCGGATTTCGAGAAGGGCGTGCGGGCCCTGCGAGAGTGGGAACGAACCCAGGGACGCTGAGCATTCGAAGACGCGGCCCAAATCCTTTCACAAATTCAACTCGTCTGCTTGTATTTGCAGATCAGGTGCTCTATTCTCAGATTGTTTCCCCTCGGTCTTAGTCTTTGAAGTTTGGGGTGAGCTCAATGAAATATCCAATCTGCCTATTTGCTTTGCTGGTCCTGACCATCACCGCAGCATCTGCGTTCGGACAAGGAAAGGGCGTCGATACCCAAAGCCAACGCATCACCGATAACAGCAGCAATAAGGCCCCGGCGAACAATGGCACTAAGACGGATGTCGGCACGACCGGATCGGGAATCAACTTTGGCGGCGGCAAGACTGCGCCGGCATTTGTTATCCCCAACCCGTATCGCATGGCCGCACGACGCGATGCGATCGTCAAGGCCGTCGCCGAAGTAATGCGCGATCGCAAGCTGATCATCGACGACGCGACCTCGAAACCCGACGAAGGCATGATGGTCAGTCAGCCCTACACCTTTATTAAAGGCACCGTCGTTGCCCAGCCAGAGATCAATCGTTATGCCCGGGTCGAGAATTCACAATCACGCAGTTGGACCAAGGGCCGTTACACAATCACGGTCGAGGTACAGCCAATTGACGGCACGAGCGCAAACGTCTCTGTGAACGCAAAGATCGAAGGCCGCACCGATGGGGCGACCGGCGGTGAATGGATTACGCTGCAAAGTACCGGTTTGGCCGAGCAGGACTTCCTCAGCGCGCTAATTGAAAACTTGACTGGCTCCACTCCGGGACGACCTAAACCGTAATCCGTACCCGCCTTTTGATATTTCCTAAGACGTAATGCAGATCCTAAATCAATTAGAAACCAATCCGATTCCGATTGAGGAAGAAGAAAAACGGCACGGGCGTCGCCTGCTGATCGGCTTGCTCTGCGCCCTGCTCTTAACCGGCGCGGTGCTGGGTGGTTATCTCTACCTTCGCAAAAGGCACGAACGGCAGATTGCGGCTGCGCTGGCGGTACAGAACCTGAAGCAAGCTGCCAAGGTCGAAGTCTTCGTTGATGACGCCACCGTCAACGGAAAGACGACCTTGCTCGGCGGAACTATTCACAACATCTCGAATGAACCGCTCCATAACGTTGCGGTGGAGTTACAACTGCGCCGGCGCACGGGTGGCGGAGTTGAAACCCGAGCCGTCACGCCCGATCACCCGGAGTTACCTCCCAACGGAAGCGCCTATTACCGCCTCGAGTTGCCTGTGCAAGACTACGTTAGTGTCACCTTTCTTCGAGTCATTGCCGGCGATGATCATGCAGCAGTCGCTTTCAGAGCTTTCCCGGGGACGCCGCGACCAGCGATGGAGTCGCCCGCCGCCAGAACAGTGATCGTCAAACGGCCCGCGGCCAACGGTGAAGAGTTCATCAACACTCCCAATACTCCAGGTCGAGTTCCATAGACAGTCAGGATTAACTCGCCCGGTAATCTTTCTTTGCGCCGGCCAACGATCGGCGGGGGTTTGCTCGTCACAGCATTGCACTTTGACTTGAGCACGCCCTTAGCTTTCGGCTAGGATTGCTCCCGAGCACCAAAATGGTTTTGCGTAGTCCCCAAGCGTCCCCCTTCATTTGTCGGCGTGCGCTGCTGTTAGCGGTGGCCCTTCTGTTTTTGGGTTCCGTATCGACCTACAGTCAAATCAAGCCAACTCCTACGCCGCCGCCTTCTCCCGAGTCGCCTTCAACTAAGCAGGACAAGCCGGATTCGCCTAATTTCGGTTCGCCCGAAAGTGAAATGCTCGAACGGAATAGGCTGAAGACAGAAAAGAAACAATACGATGAGAATCTCGCCCGCGCTCGCGAGGCTGCGACGATTGCTACAGAACTCGTCGAGGGCTACGAAGCGAAAAAAGCGTTTAGTTCGGATGAGGGCAAGAAGCTGGAGCGGCTGGAAAAGCTGACCAAGAGAATTAGAAACGAAGCCGGCGGATCAGAGACCGATGCCGACGTAAAAGACATTCCCAACGCGATGGCAGCGGCGGTCAAGCGGGTAGCTGAGCTGGCCGACGACCTGCGAAAATTAGTCGAAAAAACTCCGCGCCACGTGATCTCGGCCTCGGTCATAGATCAGGCCAACAAACTGCTCGGATTGATTCAGCACGTTCGCGAAGGCCGGTAATCAGTCGCGATGTAAGGTCAACGTTAGCAGGGTGCTGAAAAAAGCAAAATCGCCACAGAGTCACAGAGTCACAGAGCTTGGAAGGATTCAGAACTCATCAGAAATGCCAACAAATGCTTACCCTCTTTGTTCTCATCTTTCTCTGTGTCTCCGT
>Ga0137403_10008202_pt1 | contig 11699 bp, 9 predicted proteins | sample CZOMad2_1_16fung_FD_122057 | JGI IMG/M metagenome (GOLD analysis project Ga0137403, IMG submission 122057) | Vadose zone soil fungal communities from Angelo Coast Range Reserve, California, USA - CZOMad2_1_16fungal (Hybrid Assembly) | ecosystem: Environmental > Terrestrial > Soil > Vadose zone...
TATCCACACCACGGCAAATCCTTATTCGCTGGTAACGCCGGTAACGAAAATTATCCGGCAGATGTCCGCCGATGAACCCGTTGAGCACGCCGCCACTCTCGAAGATATCCGTGCAAAAGTGCTTGCGCCAAACCGTCTGAATTCCCTGGTCTTTGGCGTGTTCGCAGGGGTCGCGTTGCTGATTGCGGTCGTTGGCGTCGCGGGCGTACTGGCGTTTTCTGTCAGCGCGCGCACCCGCGAATTCGGCATCCGCCTGGCGCTTGGCTCGCAGCCGAAAAATATCCTCAGAGGTGTTGTCACCGAAGGCGTCCTGATGGCCGGCGGCGGCGTTCTGGTGGGCGCGGCGTTCGGGCTCGTGGTTGCGCGCGTGGCCGGCAGTTATTTCGGCGACATAAAAATGCCGGGCGCATTGCCTGTGATCGTTTCTGCGTTTGTGCTGATAGGCGCGGCGGTAGTCGCTTCGATGCTCCCGGCGGCACGTGCCGCACGCGTCGACGTCATACAAGCGCTTCGCGCGGAATGATTTTCCCGGCGCGCGTAAGTTTCCCGTTCTTCTCGTCGAAGGAACCATCCCAAATGAAAGGACTGCCACCGATTCTTGTGTTCTTAGTCGTGGTGGCGGATTGGTCCGACGGAACGCCTGCGAGCAAGCATCAAGAGTAGATTGACCCACTACGCAATCGAGCATCCCACTGACTTCCGGCTGGGCAACCCAAGTGGTCGGCGCAGCGAATTGTCGGCTCAACCGGAAGTAACCACCACGAAACGTGGGCAAGCCATCGTCTCGAATCGAGCACCATTTTCGAACCTGTGGTGATCGTGGCACGGCTGGTTTTTTTCTGTTCCGCTTTACCTGCTCTCATGGCTCGCCCGATACCGCACCGATCTTCCCAGTTAAGTAGGCCACCCTTTTTCTGCCACTCATTTTCCTGGGCACTGCTTCAGGCTAATTCCTGCGTCCGACAGCTTCGCGGCTTCTGCTTTCCCGGTTCCGCCCTTACCCCATTGGGTTCCCTCCGATAAAGCAGCCGCTCGCTTTGGAAGCAGAAGCCTTCGCTTCCGGGTGCCCCAGGAAAATGGGGCAGAAAAAGGAGACACTTTCATGTCCTACTTATAAGTTAAGTGGAATAGGTTTTCAGAGGGTTCTCTCGGGGACGTTCACGTCATTAGAGCACGTGAGGTGCTTCCATGGCCACTCCCGGAACGAAGGCCTGCGACGCCTTAGGCGGCGCGCTTAGGCCGTAGTGGAGGGAGCGGCCATCGCCCTTATTGTTGTCTCTCGAAGTTAAGACTGTCCTCCTCTTGACAATCAGTAGGAGAAGTGTATTCTTCCTCTTGATCCTCAGGAGGAATGCGTCTATGGCAGACAAGCCTAGCGATCTCGTTCAAGGCACTCTGGACATGCTCATTCTGAAAACACTGGCGCTCGAACCCATGCACGGATATGGGATCTCCGTCCGGCTCGAACAGATGAGCAAGGGCGTTTTCCGCCTGAATGCAGGTTCGCTCTTTGTTGCCTTTCAGCGGTTGCAACGAGATGGACTGATCAGAAGTGAATGGAAAGCCACCGAGAATAGCAGGCGCGCAAAGTATTACGTCCTGACAGACAAGGGGCGAAAGAGGCTCAACAGCGAAACACGGGAATGGGGAAGGCAAGTGGCGGCGATCGCCAGAATCTTGGAGGCGTCGTAAGCGAACTATGTCATTGCTGCGAAGCATAGCGAGCGGGCTCCGATCCTTGTTCCGAAAGGAGCAGGTCAGCCAGGAGTTGGACGAAGAACTAAACGGCTTCCTGGAGATGGCAGCCGAAGAAAAGATGAGGCAAGGGATGAGCCGCAAGGATGCGCTTCGCGCCGTGCGCTTGGAGCGAGGAAGCCTCGAAGTTACGAAGGAAGCGGTCCGCTCCGCGGGCTGGGAATCGCTCTTGGAGACCTGGTGGCAGGATGTCCGCTACGCGCTGCGGATGTTTCGCAAGAACCCTGGCTTTACCGCTGTTGCTCTTCTCACTCTGACACTCGGGCTCGGAGTCAACTGCGCCATCTTCACGGTAGTAAACGCCGTCTTGTTGCAACCTCTGCCGTACCCTAATTCCGAGCACCTAGTGCTTGTTCAACGGCAGTTTCCTGACGGGATGTATCCAGCCACCAGCTCCACGAAATTTCTATTCTGGCGCGAGCATGCGCGCGGCTTCGAAGCATTGGCCGGATACACGTTTGCTTCCTCTGGCGTTAATCTCACAGGTACGGGAGAGCCAGAGCGGCTTCATTCCTTGCGTGTCAGTGCAGATTTTTTCCGCACTCTCGGAGTCCACCTTTTTTTGGGCCGCGCTTTCACTGACGATGAAGATCGTCCCGGTGGACCCGACGCCGTTGTACTTAGCCATAATCTTTGGCAGAGAGACTTTCGAGGAGATTCCGGGATTGTTGGCCGGACCATCAGGCTTGGCGGCCAATTGTGCACCGTTGTCGGAGTGGCTCCGGCGAACTTCACGTTTACGCCCGCAGCAGATTTGTGGACGCCACTTCGAGCTCAGTCTGATCCCCATGATCAAACCAATGTATACCGCGTTCTCGGCCGCCTCCGTCCAGAAGTGAACTACGCCCGCGCGGACCAATACGTCCGTGCAGCCGGTGAAGAGTTCCGCCAGCAACATCCGGATTTAATGAATGACAAAGAGGCGGTTTCCGTAAGAGGTTACCAAGATTCCATCGTCGGAGATGTGCGTCCAGCCTTGTTGATCCTCTGTGGCTCCGTGGGATTTGTTCTGCTGATCGCTTGCGCGAATCTTGGAAGCCTACTGCTTAGCCGCTCGACTGTCCGCCGCAAAGAGATGGCCGTCCGACTGGCCATGGGTGCGAACCGCCTTCGTTTGACTCGCCAACTTCTAATAGAAAGTACGCTGCTAGGCATCACCGGCGGTGGAATGGGGTTGGCCGCAGCCGCAGGAGCTTTGCCATTGCTTTTGAGATTGACTCCGGAGAGCTTGCCTCGTCTTGGCGAAGTTCGCCTAGATTGGCACGTATGGACATTCGCGTTCGTGGCAGCTATTGCTATCGGCATTCTTTTTGGACTGGCGCCGGCATTGCAAGGTGCCAAGGCTGGCCTTCGTGACGCGTTGCATGTGAGCATCCGAGGCGCCAGCGCCAGCCGCGGAGCTACGCGACTGCAACGGCTCCTCGTCGTCGGCGAAGTTGGCCTTTCGGTTGTTTTGCTTGTCGGAGCTGGACTCTTGATTCAGACCTTTTGGCGGTTGCAGCATGAGAGCCCCGGATTCGATCCCCGGCACGTGCTTACCGCACAAGTGACCTTGGATAACCAGCGATACAACAAGACGGCCGCCGTCGCGCAACTGGAAGATCAAGCTTTGACGCGTCTAGAATCGCTACCAGGAGTGGAAGTAGCTGCAACAGTCTCGAACTTGCCCTTTGATTTCGGTCCGGACATGAATTTTGCGATTGAAGAAAACCCATCGGGAGGCGATCCGAGCGGAAGCACCGAATGGCGGGCCATCTCGCCGCATTATTTGCAGACCATGCAAATTCCATTGTTGCAAGGGCGAAACCTCACGGACAGAGACAACGCGTCGGGAGCACCGGTAGCGCTGATCAATCAGGCTTTGGCCGCGCGTTTTTTCCCCGGTCAAAACCCGCTAGGACAACACATCATCATTGGTGCCGGTGCTGAAGCTGTGGGGCTTGCTGATCGCACGCGCGAAATTGTCGGCATCGTGGGCAACACCAAGGAGTTTGGTCTCACTCGGCCCGCGCCCGAGACCCTCTTCGTTCCTGCGGCTCAAGTACAGGATGGCATGACCGCTATCGACAATCGGTTGATACCTCTGGTCTGGGTCGTACGCACTACTGGCGAGCCACGGTCACTCGCCAGGGCTGTGCAGCGTGAACTGCTAGCCGTCTCGAGCCAAGAGGCGCCGGACAATTTCCGAACGATGGAAGACTTGTTGAGTGCTTCAATCGCACAACAGCGCTTCAATATGTTGCTGCTGGCCATGTTTGCTGTTCTCGCCGTTGTATTGGGAGCAGTTGGGCTCTATGGAGTGCTCGCCTATCTCGTGGCGCAGCGCACGAACGAAATCGGGATTCGAATGACTTTGGGCGCAAGTCGTCGCGAGGTTCTACGTCTTGTTGTCAGCAACGGAATGCGGATGACTTTTGCGGGTCTTGGCCTCGGAATCGTTGCTGCGCTCGGCCTTACTAGGCTTCTTGGAGGGTTGCTATTTGGCGTCAAACCAACTGATGCGTTCACATTCGCATCGGTCGCGATTCTGCTGTCCGGGGTTGCCCTGCTGGCGTGCTACATCCCAGCCCTCCGTGCCACGCGCGTCGATCCAATCGTGGCCTTGCGTTACGAGTGAGGGTCCATGTCACTGCTGCGAAGCCTATCAGACGGATTGCGATCGCTGTTCCGAAAGGAACGGGTCGAAGAGGAGTTGGCCGAAGAACTGCGCGGCTTCCTGGAGATGGCAGCCGAAGAAAAGATGAAACAAGGGATGAGCCGCAAGGATGCGCTTCGCGCCGTGCGCCTGGAGCGCGGGAGTCTTGAAGTTACCAAGGAAGTCGTCCGCTCTGCCGGCTGGGAATCTTTTGTCGAGACGTTGTGGCAAGATTTGCGCTTCGCCAGCCGCATGCTGCGCAAGAATCCCGGCTTCACTGCTGTTGCTGTGCTCACGCTTGCCCTCGGCATCGGCGCCAACACAGCTATCTTCAGCGTGGTGAATGGCGTTCTTCTCAAGCCCTTGCCCTTGACCGTTGAGGCTAGCAAGTTTATTTTTTGGCAGCAACATAGCCGGGTCTTCGAGGCCATGGCCGCCTTCGACATCTTCGGGACCGGTTTCAACTTGGCCTCGGGAGGTCAGCCTGAGCACGTCACGGGGATGCGGGTTTCGGCAGACTTCTTCCGAGTCTTGGCTGTTCCGCTCCCAATTGGCCGCGGTTTTACTGCAGAGGAAGGACGTCCCGGCGGGGCCAGCCTCGCTGTTATTAGCAACAATCTCTGGAAGCACCAATTTGGCGGCGATCCGTCGATCATCGGCAGAACGATCTTGCTGAACGACGAGAATTACGCGGTGGTGGGCGTCATGCCGGTGGGTTTTGAATCGCGTCCCTCTGCTGACATTTGGGTGCCGCTTCGCCCAGTGTTCAACCCCAAAAATGATGGCGGCCCACTATTCATCGTCTTGGGGCGGTTGAAGCCAGCTGTAACGCTAAAGACCGCGCAGTTTGACATGAAGCGAGTGGACGAGCAATTCCGCACTAGTTTCCCAGGTTTCGCGGGAAAGGACGAAGGCGTCGCAGTAGTTGACTATCAGAAGCATCTGGTCGGCGATGTGCGCCCTGCTCTCTTAATACTCTTGGGTGCGGTGGGCTTTGTGTTGATGGTCGCCTGCGGTAATGTCGCTAATCTGCTGGTGGCGCGGGCAACGACTCGCAGCAGAGAGATCGCGGTCCGTATTGTTTTGGGAGCGGGACGTTCACGGCTTGTGCGGCAATTGCTCACCGAAAGCGCAATGATTGCATTGGCAGGAAGTGGACTGGGCCTGCTGCTTTCCAAAGGGTGCTTGCTTGGCCTTTTGCGAATGGCTCCGGGGAGCCTCCCTCAATTTTCGACAATCCACATCGATCAGCATGTTCTTGGGTTCACGCTCGCCGTCGCGTTTCTTACGACGCTCGTGTTCGGCCTTGCGCCCGCGCTAGAGATGTCCGGAACTGATACGAACGATTCGTTGCGGGGAGGAGGGGGCGTACGGCAGGGAGCCTGCGCCACACTCGGCTGCGCGACATTGTGGTCGCGGTGGAGATTTCGCTTTCGCTAGCTCTGTTGGTGGGAGCAACGCTTTTGATTCGCACTTATGCCAACCTTCGCGGGATCAATCCGGGCATTGACCCTCGAAACCTCCTCATCATGAAACTCGCTTTGTCGGGACCCAATTTCGAAACCACATCTGCCACATCGGAATTCTTCCAGAAAGTGGTTGACCGCACAGAAAATCTACCCACAGTCGATGCCGCTGCATTTGTTACGGTGCTCCCTCTGGAACCAGGACCCGACCAGCCATTCCAAATCGAAGGGCGAAGGAACAACGAGTCCGGGGATGCCCAGTTTCGCGCCATCACCCCGGATTATTTTCGCGTCGTGAGAGTCCCCTTGCTCCAAGGTCGGTTCTTCACCCAGGCCGACAACCCGCAATCACAAGGAGTGGTGATCATTAAGGAAGCGCTTGTTCGCCCATATTTTCGTGGCGGGTACCCTGTTGGAGAGTATTTGACTATCACGGGAGGCGCTGCAACGGGAGCACGCACAATTATCGGTGTGGTCGGAGACATTCGCGAGGATGGCTTGGATAATCCGCCGCCGCCCACACTTTTCGTTCCCACAGCGCAACTCGATAACGAATTCACACAACTCATGAACAAGGTAGTCGCTACGAGCTTCGTCGTTCGGACAAAGGCAGCCCCCATGAGCGTTGCCACTGAGGTCCAAAGGGAAGTATTTGCCGCGGACGGCGACGTGGCCGCATTCGACTTCCGCCCCATAGAAAGCTTGCTTGCTGGCTCCATCGTGCGCCAAAGATTCAACATGCTTTTGCTTGGCACGTTTGCGGGAATGGCCCTCACGTTGTCTGCGGTCGGCCTGTACGGAGTGATTTCCTATGCGGTTGCTCGGCGCACTCACGAAGTCGGTATTCGCATGGCTCTCGGCGCAGCGCATGCTGATGTTCTGCGTCTGATCGTCGGACAGGGAATGAAACTGGTCGCCATTGGTCTCGCCTTGGGCATAGGCTTTGGGCCTCCTCTCGACCCGGCTGATTTCGAGCTTGTTGTACGGGGTCCGTGCGACGGACGCGGCAACATTAGCCATCGCATCACTGGGATTAGTTGTTGTGGCCTTTCTCGCGACATATATTCCAGCGCGGCGAGCGATGCGTGTCGACCCGATGGTGGCCTTGCGTTACGAATAGTTTCACCGCTGTTCTTGATCCGAGTCTGCTCCCCAAGTTGATTCTCTCTGAGTCTGGTAAGTAGCCTTTTTTTTTGCCGCTCATTTTCCTGGGCACTGCTTCGGGCTAATTCCTGCGTCCTGCAGCTTCGCGTCTTCTGCTTTCCCGGTTCCTCCCTTAACCCGATGGGTCCCTCCGATAAAGCAGCCGCTCGCTTTGGAAGCAGAAGCCACTCGCTTCTGTGTGCCCCAAGAAAATGGGGCAAGAAAAAGGAGAAAATTCAGCTATGTCTTACCTATATGTTAAGTGGAATAGCTTTTAGTGCGGTTCGCTCGCCGACGGTTCTGTCATTAGAGCATGGTTTGTCTTCGCTGGCCACTCCCGGAACGGAGGCCTGCGACGCCGTAGGCGGCGCGTTTAGGCTGCAGTGGAGGGAGTGGCCAGCGCCGGAGTCTTAGACGACTGTCGTCCCAACGGCATCCTGCGATACCGCCGCGGCCGCCGTCTGCATTAGTTCCGACTTGCCCGTCACCCGCCCAAGGACGACTACGAGGCCGCCGAAGACTCAAACGTAGTCCGAGCTAATGGCCAGATCAAGAAACTTTTACGCAGAGTTCGGTACCACTTTTAAGTGGGAGATTCACGGAAATGAAGCCGTTTGCCGAATCGCGAATGAATTCGAGAAAATCCGGTTCTGCGTTGTCGTTCACGACGTAGCCCCCAATACGAATTTGAGGAGCGATGACCTGGATAAGTTCGCGCGCGAGCGAAGGTTCCTGGGAAACTGGCCAGCCGTCAATCAGAACAAAATCAACAGGACCGCCAAGATCGCTAAGAGTTACGCGCGCGTCTCCCTCTCTAATATCAACGTAGCCCGAAAGTCCAGCGTCCGCCAGATTGCTTTTCGCAGTCGCGATTTTCGCCGGCACGAGTTCTGAGCCAATTACGGTGCCACCGCCATTGTCATGCATGGCTGCCGCAAAATAGAGAGCTGACATGCCGACCGAGGTCGCGAAATCAACGACCCGTTTCGCGCCGATACCGCGGCAAAGCAAATAGATCAGCTCGCCTTGCTCAGGAACAATCGAAAAACCGTATTCCGCGTAGTCATAAGGATCAAGACTTGCGGCCGGATCGTTGTGTGGACCACCGCTCGGCGGGCGACGCGGCGCCTCCGCAAGCCGGTTGATGACAGCATGAACGCGCGCATTTTTAATCGGGCTCTGAAAGCTCCTGTTTGGCATGAGAAAACCTCTTTCCTGGTTCAATTTTTCCTGGTTCAATTTGGGCTGGCTTCCCGCGGAATTTCCGGCCGCCGTGGGAATTGTCGCTATTTGCTTCGGATTTCGTCGATCGCGCGACGGAGGATTGCGAAAACTCTCTTTCTCTCTTCCGGCGGCGCATCGAACTTCTCGCAGAGCGCGGCCTTGAGGTCATTTCGCACCTCGCGAAATTCCCGTCTCGCCTCGCGCCATTCTGATTTGATCCCGTGCCGGGAATCGGTTCCTGAGTTTTCTCTCTCTTCATCTTCGTGTTCCGCAAATTCCTTCTGGAATTCGGCGAGCTTCCGGCCAAAGCGCGCCAATTGATCGAGTGTGTCCTCCACGCTGGCCCGGTTTTCATTCAGATACGCGGTACCAGTTTCCGTGATTCGGTAGAGTTTCTTGGTGCCCTCTGACTCTGAAGCTGCGTAACCCATCTCTTCGAGATAGGTGAGCGCCGGGTACACCATACCGGGGCTTGGCGTATAAGCCCCACTGGAATGCTCTTCTACCTGCTTAATGATCTCGTATCCGTGACGCGGTTTTTCGCTGAGCAGCGCCAGGATGATGAGTTGAAGATCTCCCGAGGCGAGCATTTTCGCGACCCTCATCCCCGGTCCACCCAAGAAGCCCGCGGCAAAGTGACCGTAGCGTCTTCCCCTGCGCCCGAAGTGACCGCGATGACCGCGGCCTTCAAAAGAAGCAAAATCGTGATGTCGATGCATGTGATTCTCCTTGAACTTCACAATATATCGTAAATGTATATCGTACGATACGTTGTGAGTCAAGTCTTTTGCGCTAGGTCATCGGGGACGCACGTCTCAGCGAAATCGGGTTGTAGTTTGCTATGGGTCGTGTAGAACTCTCCGGCCCACAAGCTACTGATTCCATGTGATATGCGAAGCCGGCTGCGGGGGGGGTCGGGCCGACGCCGGGAAGGTCAACGCAAGAGCCCGATGGCTTCTCGTGGTCTCCATAACTCCGCGACCTCGCGTGTAGGTGTTTTGTTGCCAGGCTGATCCACCTATTCTGGACGAGTGGTCGCTAGCCTTGATCGGAAATGCCTCGAGCAGAAAGCCTTCCGTGATCCTGAACGTCGATCCGAGGCATTTTCGATAAGGAGACTAGGAGGAAGCCGCTGGCGTTTGCGGCAGATGCGGGGCTATGGGGATTGATTCGACTTTCGCCTGTAATCGACAGAATTTACGATAGTTGCCGGCATGGGGCGAAAGTGAAAAAAGCGAGTGAAAACGCCAGGTTGAGGCATGACTCGCGGAGTCTAGCACGCGAAGCGTCTGCCGCGCCAGCGGCTTAGTCCTGGTCGGCCACCCGGAAGTAACCGCCGCAAAACGCAGGAGCCCCTCGAATCGAGCACCATTTTCGAATCTGTGGTGATCGTCGCAACAGCTGACTCTTTCTCTTCCGCTTTGCCTGCTCACATAGCTGGGCCGATACGGCACCGATCTTCCCGGTTCAGTAGGCCAGCCCTTTTCTGCCGCTCATTTTTCTGGGCACTGCTCGTGGGGCCATTTGGCGTCGAACGGGTTGGCGATCTTGGCTTTGACAAAATTCACCCTTGGCCAAACACCGTCTCCCTTTGCGTGAGTTCCGGTGTAGTGTGGTCGACCGAAGAGGTCGATTTGTGAATCCAACGCGGGATTGCGGGCAATGTCGCATCAACCTTACACCCGCCGCGACTCGAAGTCTTTCTTGGCAAGGGCTAAACTGTGATGGCCATGAGCGTCATCGACGAGGTTCTTGCAGCAAACGAAGCCTACTCGCGCACGCACGAACTACGAAACCTAACGCCCTGTCCCGAGCGCAAGCTCGCTGTCCTGACGTGTATGGACACCCGGCTTTCGATTCGCACGCTGGGTCTAAAGACGGGGGACGCGCACATCATCCGCAATGCTGGCGGCATCGTTACGGAGGATACCCTGCGGTCCCTGCTCGTATCCCACTACCTGCTCGACACCGAGGAGTTCATGGTCATCAATCACACCGACTGCGGGCTGATGAATACGGACGAACAAGCGTTACGCGCCCGAATCCAGGGTCGCACCGGTACAGCCGCCGTTGCTCCCGCTTATTTCTACGCGTTCAAAGACATCGAAGAAAATGTCCGTCAGCAACTCCAGAAACTCCGTACCCACCCGTGGATTCCGAAGACGATCGCTATTCGCGGCTTCGTATATGACGTCGCCACCGGCCTTCTCCGCGAAATTAAAGACGTCTGAGCAGACGATGGGCACTGATGCGGTACGCCGTCGGTACTTTCGTTCCCATCACTTCCGTCCGACCGCAAGCGCCCTTACAACCCTTAGTCTTCAGAGATTTTCGCTGTCACTTCCTCGACCACTGTAGGCCCGAAAACGCTCGGAGAGGGGGACGGGAAACAGATGAGGGCACACTGCGGGAATGCATCAATTTTTCAAGGCAAAGCCATCTCGCACAACGGCAGAGTGTTATACTTCCGGAGGTGAACTAAACGGCAACGCTTGCCCGAACCAAACTTGTGCGACAAGTTTGGAGCCGCCCATCATGCCTGCTTGATAGTTCTGCCGGGGAAGTCCGAATGCCTGTCGCCACTAGAGGAGAAGAGTTTCGGCCACTCTGTTTTGAACATCACGCTGAGATGAAGCTCGGCCTCGACGGGCGGTCACGCCTTTTCTTCTGCGATGTTCCCCGCTGCACGATCAGTTACGCAAGTTCCAGAGGTTATCTTTTTAGCCTTAGTGCAATTCAGAGCGAGGTCCAAGCCTTGCCGAGTGTCACTTGTGTACTCGATGGAAATCCTATGTATCTCGCCGAGGTCAAACCGCAGAATCAGAGCTTTCGTTTGTGGAAATGCCCCAGGTGTGATCGGACTCACACGAACGAAGATCAGATACAGCCGACAAAGTAATTCGCACGCGACAAAGCGAGACAGGTGGTTCGCTATAGGCCCATCTCCTCGTGACTAGCTTCGCCGAGACTGCCGACAACACCGCGTCGACTTTCGCGCTCTATTTCGGTTCTACCAAGGGCCCGACGCCTCCGGCTTGGGCTTTTCCGGCGGCGACCACCCGAAAACACTAACCGGCGCATTCTTCCTGCGCGCAAAAATAAAGCGTGAACGGAGTCCACCAGACGCGCCTCGCTGTGCCTCCTCCTGTGCTCTCCTCAGCATCCGATTTTTCCTGAGTTCAGTACGCTGTCCCTTTTTCCGCCCGATTTTCCTGGTCACTGCTTCAGGCTAATTCCTGCGTCCTGCAGCTTCGCGGCTTCTGCTTTCCCGGTTCCGCCCTAAAAACATTGGGTGCCCTCCCAGAATGCAGCCGCTCGCTTTGGAAGCAGAAGCCCTCGCTTCTGGGTGCCCCAGAAAATGGGGCAGAAAAAGGAGACATTTTCATGTCCTACTTGAACTCAGTAACGATCGTCGGATTTGTTGGAGCCGACCCGGAGCAGCGTCAAGCGCGGAACAACGGTTCAAAATTCACCGT
>Ga0137403_10008203_pt1 | contig 11698 bp, 10 predicted proteins | sample CZOMad2_1_16fung_FD_122057 | JGI IMG/M metagenome (GOLD analysis project Ga0137403, IMG submission 122057) | Vadose zone soil fungal communities from Angelo Coast Range Reserve, California, USA - CZOMad2_1_16fungal (Hybrid Assembly) | ecosystem: Environmental > Terrestrial > Soil > Vadose zone...
TGTTGCACCGTGCTGGACTGTCGGCGGTCATAGACCGCCGCTACAGTAAGGAACATCCTTAAGTGAACCGTATTGCCGCTAATCCTGATTCCAGAGATGGGACCAGACAACCTTAAGATCAGAGCATGACTAAGAAAAGAGAAGACGAAACTTCACCGTTATCGTTTCTGAACACCGAGTTCCTGAAAAGCCCTGCGGCGAGAGCCATCAGGATCCTCTCGGAGTACCTGGAACCCGCGGAACGGCTTCGCCGCGCGCGTATACGTGACACGATTGTTTTCTTCGGGTCCGCCCGGTCGCCATCACCTGAACAGGCGGCACAGCGGTTGGCGCAGGTCAATGAAGAGATCGCGCAGGCGGGCGCCGTATCGGCAGAACTGGCCGAGGCTCGAACGGCCGCGGAGACCTCGGTCAGGCTGGCGCGCTACTACCAGGATGCGGTCGAACTGTCGCGACGATTGACGGAATGGTCAAAAGCGCTGACGGGCAATCGTGACTTCATCGTCTGCTCCGGAGGTTCTGGAGGGATGATGGAAGCGGCCAATCGCGGTGCTTCGCTCGCCGGAGGCAAGACCATCGGGCTGAATATTCAGTTGCCGCACGAGCAGGCGGTGAACAGCTATGTTCCTCCTGAGCTGGTCTTCAACTTCCATTACTTTTTCATGCGCAAGTTCTGGTTTGTCTATTTTGCGAAAGCACTCGTGATCTTTCCTGGCGGCTACGGCACGCTGGACGAGTTCTTCGAAGTCTTGACATTAATTCAAACCAACAAGCCGCGCAAAGTCATGCCCGTTGTGCTCTTTGGTAACGAATATTGGGATGAAGTGATCAACTTCGACGCCTTCGTCCGGTGGGGCACCATCAGCGCAAAAGAGTTGGAGATATTTTATAAGACGGATTCCGTTGATGATGCCTACAAGTATCTGACTGCCAGGCTCGAGGGGCTTTACGCGACTCCTGAAGGACTTGATCAGATCAAGCTTACCTGATCGGACCGGCTGCACTTGACTTTGACGGAACGCTCGTATCGTTTCTCGTATCCACAGGTGGCGGATATTTTCCAGACGCCAATGGCCCAGGACCACGATGGCAACATGGCCGAGGGGAGTTCCTTTCAGTTCATCCATGACCGGCCGGGCACCAGCCTTATTATTTGCCTCATAGCCGGACTTCAATAATTAGTGATCCGCAATCCACACGCTCCGAACTTATGCGCCCAGTTTCGGCATGCCCTCCAGGGAAGGCGTTTATTGCAAGACGCAGAACTTCTGATCTTCGGGAAAACGTGCGAACGGAAGTGATTGGGTGTATGCTCGGCGCAATCGAAGAATCTCAGACTGTCCTCAACGGAAATGATATGCGCTGAACATCCGCAGCGGAGGAACCTATGAAATTTCGTGTCAATCGGAGAGCAGGTTCGTTGGCGGTGGCGTGCGCCCTGGCGGCTTCGTTTACCTTGTTGGCTCCGTTTACTGGGGTCCACGCGCAGCAGAGAGGCGGGGCCACGGTCGCGATCGATGGCGATGACATCGGCGGAGTCGTCGCGAGCGCGAAGGGCCCGGAAGCCGGCGTGTGGGTGATTGCAGAAACCACTGACCTGCCGACGAAGTTTGCCAAGATGGTTGTCACCGACGATCAGGGCCGTTACCTCCTGCCCGATCTGCCGCAGGCAAGCTACCAGGTCTTCGTGCGGGGCTATGGGTTGGTCGATTCGGCGCGCGTCCCTGCGAGGCCCGGGCAGCACCTCGATCTCAAAGCGGTTGTCGCGCCGGACGGGCGTGCGGCCGCACAAGTGTATCCGGCAAATTATTGGCTGAGCCTGTTGGAGATCCCCAAAGGCGAACATTCCGCCAAGGACGTGGCTCTCGAAACCAAGGCGTGCTTCTCATGCCATCAAGTGGGCAACCGTGCGACTCGTGAATTGTCGAAGGACCTTGGCTCATTTGCCTCGACTCTCGATGCCTGGGATCACCGCATGGTGATGGGGCCCAACGGCGCAAACATGGGCAGCGTTTTCAAGCGTCTCGGGGCGCAGCGCAAGGCGTTCGCCGATTGGACCGATCGGATCGCCGCCGGCGCCTATCCAGAAGCGCCGCCGCGTCCCGCCGGTCTCGAGCGCAACCTCGTGATCTCGATGTGGGACTGGGCCTTGCCGACCAGCAGACGGAGCGATGCGGCTGGCACGGACGAGCGGTCTCCAACGCTGAACGCGAACGGGCTGATCTACGGAGCCATCCAGTCTTCCGACATTCTTGCGGTGCTCGATCCGCGGGAGAACAAGACGACGGAGATCAAGATTCCGTCGAGCGGTCCTGTGCTCGATGCCAACACTCCCCGTTCTCCGGCGTGGGGGGACGAGAAGATCTGGCAACGGCAAGCCGACCCCCGCAGCGTGGCGATGGACGGCAAAGGACGCGTGTGGGTCACGGCACGAACTCGCGCTCCACAGCAACAGCCTGGGTTCTGCAAGGACGGGTCGACGAACAAGTTCGCCAAGTACTTCCCGATGGCGAGCCCGAGCGCAAGGCAGATCGAATTGTATGACCCCAAGACGCAGGAGTTCGCGTCGATCGACAGCTGCTTTGCCGCGGACCATAACCAATTCGACGAACACGACACGCTCGTCTTCGGCCAGGACGATGCCGTCGGCTGGCTCGACACGTTGAAGTTCGACAAGACCCGCGACGCCGCCGCCTCGCAGGGATGGTGCCCGGCCGTCGTGGACACCAACGGCGACGGCAAGATCTCCACCGGCTGGACAGAGCCCAAGGAGGCGGTCGATCCCACGAAGGACCACCGAATCGAATTCGGATGTTACTCGATTGGCATCAGCCCGACCGATGGGAGCATATGGTGCTCGGGTATTGGTCACGACGACACGACGCTCGTCCGTCTCGAGCGCGGGGCCAACCCGCCCCAGACATGCAAGGCCGAGGTCTATGAACCGCCGCCATCCAAGATACCGCTGCCATATTCGGGAGGCGTTGCCATAGACAGCAACGGCGTGGTCTGGCAGAACTGGCGGGGCGTCCATGAGATTCTGAGCTTCGACCGCCGCAAGTGCAAGGTGCTGAACGGACCGACTGCCACCGGTCAGCAGTGCCCCGAGGGGTGGACCTCATACACCAAGCCCGGACCCACGTTCAAGGGGGAGCCGGATCTCAGCACGGACATGCTGTATCTGACCAACGTCGATCACCACGACACGCTCGGTCTCGGGAAGGACGTCCTGGTGGCCGGCGACTTCAACGCGGATTCATTCTTCGCCCTGGTGCCGCAAAACGGCCAGATGAAGACATTGACCTTACGCGTACCCTACCCTCTGGGATTCGCCGCTCGTCATGCGGCCGGACGGATCGACGACCCGAAAGCGGGCTGGAAGGGCCGCGGGCTCTGGTCGAGCTACTCGATGTACACGCCCTGGCACCAGGAAGGCGGCAAGGGGACACGGCCAAAGATTGTGAAGTTCCAGGTCCGGCCAAATCCTCTCGCGAAATAGGGTCACAGACGGATGGCAAATTGGTTTGAGACTTAAAGGAGGTTTCCAAATGAGAAATCTTGTTCTCACTTCAATGGCTGCGCTGGTGCTGGCGACTGTACCCGCCGCCGGCCAGGCGCCGAAGGCAGCGCCGAACGCGAAGACCGCGGCTGCGGTGAAGGGAACGTGGACTCCGCCACGTACGCCCGACGGCCAGCCCGACCTTCAGGGAGTATGGACCAACAACACCCTTACACCCTTGCAGCGCCCCAAGGAGCTCGGCCGGAAAGAATACTATTCGGAGTCGGAATTGGCGGACGCTCAAAAGCGGCAACTCGAGCGCCTGGCTGTGAATGAAGCTGAGGGTGAGCCGCCTGCTAACCATTCAGGCGTACCAGGCGCACCCGCGGAGTACGTGCATTACGATCACGCCCAGTTCGGGCTGGACTGGCTACAGTCCAAGGTTGCCTGGAACCGGCGAACCTCGCTGATTGTGGGGGCGGAGGGAACCATTCCTCCCTTGACGCCGGAAGCCCGAAAGAGACTCGACGCGAGGGCGGCTAAGGAAAAGGGACATGAATTCGACGGCCCGCAGAACCGGCCGTTGGGCTCGCGTTGTCTGGCTCGAGAGAACGTGGGACCGCCCCTGCTTCCCACCCGCTACAACAGCAATATGCAGATCGTACAGGGTCCCGGATACGTGGCCATTGAAGCCGAGGAGATCCACGACGTCCGGATCATTCCCTTGGACGGGCGTCCGCATCTTCCCAAGAATATCCACCAGTGGATGGGCAACTCGGTCGGCCATTGGGAGGGTAACACGCTGGTGGTTGACACCACCAACTTCACGGATCTGAATCCTTTCCCGGGAGCCCAGAACCTGCACGTGACTGAACGGATCACGCGCGCCGACGAAGACACGATTCTCTACCAATTCACGGTGGAAGATCCGGGGATGTGGACCAGGCCCTGGTCGGGAGAAGTGCCCGTCAAGAAGATCGCGGGGCCACTCTGGGAGTACGCCTGTCACGAGGGGAACTATGGGTTGGAGAACACCCTGCGTGGAGCTCGCGTGGCCGATGCGGAAGCCGCGAAAAAGACAGCAAAGTAACTCACACGGTTAAGGTTAAACACAAAGACACAAAGAAGGCCGCCATCAAGAATTGTTTGATGGCGGCCTTCTTTGTGTCTTTGTGCCCTTTGTGTCTTTGTGTTTAACCTTATCCCGACGCAGTAAACCACTTCCACCAGGATTCTTTGCGGGTTGTCATGCGTGCCAGACAAGCCTCAATACTCGATTCAAGCTGGTTCATCTCGATGGGTTTCAATAGAAAATCGAAAGCGCCAAGCTTGAATGCCTGACGCACGATTTCACGATCGGCAAAGGCGCTCATGAGGATCACACCGACATCTTTGTTGCGGCTCCTCAGCTCCCTGAGAGTCTCCATACCGCCCATAGCCGGCAAGACCAGTTCGATTAAGACGATCGATATGGATGCATCGCGTTCCAGGATTTCCAAGGCCGTCTTTCCGCTCTGAGCTGTCAGGACCTTGTACCCGGAGCCGATCAAATACCTGGCGACGATGTCGACAACCTCACCTTCCTGATCAACGACGAGAACTGTGACATCAGTCGGCGCTGCAATCGTCGTCGATCCATTGCCCAGGAACAGCTGGACGGTATCCGCCAGGCTTTCCGGACTCTCGTCGCTGAGCACGACGTTTTCGAATCCCATGCCGCGGGCTTTCTCGGCAAGATCATCGGAGTCCACGAGCACAATAATTTCGGGTGAAGGCTGCGCGGTACGAAAGGTCTCGATCAGGCGCAACCATGCTCCTGGCATGCCGGCAATCACCAGGTCCGGACGCAACAGGCCAAACAGATACGCCGCCTCTTCTTCAGTTGTAGCGCGAGCCGCCGAGATAGGGAGCGCCCTGAAAAACGAGAATAGGGTCTCAGCCAAAGACTTGTTGGGGTGAACGATCAGAACAGTCTTCGGCTGCTTTGGATCTCGTGCACTGTGTGTATCTTTGTATTCGTTTTGCATTCCCTTGCATGGAGACAAACGAAGTTACGTGTCAAGTTCTTGGACGATCAACACCAAGTAGTTTAAGTTTTGACATATTTTGAGCCGAGTAGCACCGAAATTCTCCGGTCGGCTCCGCCTGGTTAAAAAAGGCTTTGGCAGCACCATCCGACACTTCGCTAAAATCACGATAGGTCTTCTGTCTTTTGCGTAAGAATGACAAGTTCGGCACGAATTGTGCTTAGACCGGCACGAGACAGCGTTGGAGGACACGAAGTGACGGTAATGGAACTGATTTCGGAGTTGAAAGCAACACGAGAACATTTCGATTGGAAGCTGGTCGGTAGCAAGCAACTCCTCCGCGGATTTCGGAGAGATGGCGAGAGTCGAATGCCTCTCGACCCGATTCGAGCTCTATGTCTTGCCAGGAGCGGCCGGATGTTCGAAGACGGTTCCCACGTCGATGCGGGTCAAACGATAGGACTTTCCCTATCCGACTGTTCTGACATCATTGATGCTGCCGACAACCGTTTACAGGAAGGTTCCGACGCGTCGATGCCCTTCGATCCCTACAAGGAGTGGTTGCGGCGACAGCTCATCTTTGCCGTTGGACTCAACTCCTCATCCAACCGGAACACTGTCTGGAACACCATCCTGACGAAAAGTCTCTTCCTGCTTTAAACCCGCGTCGGGTGAGCTACCGCCATTTCAGTTCCATTTTCGACGTAGCACTGCCACCCGGCTGCGTACAGTGTAGCCGTGAATTGTTTCCAGTCAATGATTCATTACCACGATGAGCTGAGATCCACAGCCGCCCGGTCTTACCTGCCTGCCGCATCACGCAATGTTTGCGCAATGGCCAACGTCGCCCAGCTGGTGCCCGCCGAGGAGATCCATTGATGTCTGCCGAATGGAAAGCCGCTTTCGAAGTACCGCTGCTGTGGAAAAGAGTGAGTCTTCACGAGCCAGGCACCGTCCTGATACTGCGTCCCGAGCAGGAACGCCACGCCTTTGCGGTACACCTTGTCCGTCGCGGGCATGCCCGCAATGTGCAGCGCATACAGGGAGAGTCCCGTCGCGTAGGCATCCGGCTCGGTGCGGCCGAACTGAGACCAGCCGCCGCTTGCTTCCTGCCGGTCACGAATCTCTTTCATTGCGGCCGCCACACGATCTCGCGGCGCATCGGTCCACACGAGGCCCATCAGGCGCATGCCCCGTTCTTCCGCTGACTTAGGATTCGCCGCAAGCAGCCATTGCCGGGATCGCCGCAGGCTGTCCGTGATCTCGTTCTTACGACCGGGCAGCGGATAGGACTTCAAGCCGCCCACGGCGATAGCGGTATGGCTGATGGTGCTGTATTCAGAGGGTGGGCGGTTGATGCCGTTGCCAAGCCATCTCCCATCCGGCATCTGTCGAGCGATGAGCCAATGGGTCATCGTTGCCGTCACGGCGTCTGGCGGATACCCTTCCGCGGCGAGCGCCAGCATCGCGTAGCCGGTAGTGAGCGCTTCGCCGCCAACGGCGGGATCCCCCAGCATCATCCGAGGCGAGCTGCTCTTGAAGAAGGTCAGCAGGTCATCGAGATTCTTGCGGGCGCGCACGAGATCCACATCGATGCCCTTCCGCTTGGCGGTTGCCGCAGCCAGCGCCGGCATGGCGTTGTGGTGACAGGAAATGCAGTTCGCCTTTTCGCGGAAGCCCGGAGCCGCGTCGAGTAGCCGCGCCACGCTCCTGGTCATCGAGATTCGCGGACCGACGATGCCTCCTTTTGCGGCGGGAGCAATTTCCTGCTGACGCGGACCATCGCCGCGTTTTGCGCCGTGCTGCTTGAGAACCTGGATCTTTGCCTCATCGCCTTTGTATATCGCCCAATCGAGCGGCGACTCACCTTCCGTCGTCCGCACGTTCGGATCGGCGCCGTGCTCGAGCAGCAGTTTCACTGTGCCGGCACCCGCTGCCTCTGAAGTGACGGCGGTCAGCAGGGGGGTTCTGCCATACTGGGCCGCGTTGCTCGCGTTCACGTCTGCCCCCGACTCCATCCAACGCGCAACCAGCGTCTCGGGTTGCCAGGCGGCGGCAGTGATCAGCAGATCCGGGGCGGGCTTTAGTCCTTTCGAGATCAAGTATTCGGTAGTCGGAAGATCGTAGCGTGCAAACCCTACGCGGCGTGCCGCAGGGCTGAGCGTGTCAGGATCCAGGCCTCTCTCGACCAGATAACGAACGACCTCGACGTCCGCCGATCTCACGGCGAGCGCCAATGCCGTCGCGCCTCCCTGGTCCTGCGCGTGGATGTCGCCCCCTCGATCAAGGAGCAGCCGTAACACCTCGACCGTCCCCGGGTAACTGGCGGCCACGAGCAGCGCGGTCCGCCCTGTCTCCGACCGTGCGTTCACGTTGGCGCCGCGTGCCAGGAGAAGCCGAACCTTCTCCAGGTCGGGAATCGCCCACATCAGCGCCGTGGTCCCCGAAACAGCTGCGCGATTCGGGTCGGCGCTGTGTTGGAGAAGAAGCTCCACCATTCGAGCGTTCGCGAATAATGTCGCGGCCATCAGGGCCGCGGTGCCATCGGCCCCCACGATGTTTGGGTTCACCCCACTCTCGAGCAAATGCGCGACGTCGTCGACAGCTCCGCGGTGGATCGCGGCAAAGAGCGCTTCGCGAGAGCTATCGGTTTGAGCCGAGACCGCGCCCACGAGCAATACAACGAGCGACATTCGAAAGAAAATCATGGTTGGCCTCATTTTCGCGGAGCATACAGTTTTTTTGCGTTTCGCGGACATCTTATTTAATCATGCTCATGTTAAGTCCAGGAGAAAACGATGGCGGTAATCAAGATTACGGACATCGCCTATGGGCGGCTACGGGCGCCGGATCTCGACGTGATGGAAGAGTTTCTGACGCATTTCGGATTGGTCAAGGTCGAGCGCACGAACAACGTACTTTACATGCGCGGATCGGGCGCCGCCCATCACATCCACATCACGGAAAAAGGCGACCCGAAGTTTGTCGGCGCGGCGTTTTACGCTCGCAATCTCGATGACTTGAAGAAGCTCACCCGGCTTCCTGGCGCGTCAGGAATTGAAACCATGGATGAACCTGGCGGCGGCAAGCGGGTTCGGCTGAAGGAGCCCAACGGTTTTCAAATCGAGGTCGTTCACGGAATCAAGAATCTAAAGCAACTGAACGTCAAGCGCGATCCGACCAACTCCGGCGAGGAACCGCTGCGCCGCGCCGGTAAGTTGATGCGGCCGTCGAAGGGGCCGACGCCGGTCAAAAAGATCGGCCATTGCGTGATGGCCTCACCGAAGGTCAAAGAAACCATTCGGTGGTTCCGTGACACGCTTGGGCTCATTCGGTCCGATGACCTCTACGTCGGCACCAGGGACAACGTCATCGGATCGTTCAACCGGGCCGACCGCGGCAATATCTATGTCGACCATCACGTGTTTTTCTGCATGAACCAGGGCCCGGTCGCTGGCCTGAACCATTTCTCGTTTGAGGTTCCGGACATCGACGCTGTGTTCGTCGATCACCAGTATTTGACCGGGCTGAACAAGTACGAGCATATGTGGGGCGTCGGCCGGCACCTGTTGGGCAGCCAGGTGTACGACTATTGGGCGGACCCATGGGGACGGGTGCACGAGCACTGGGCCGATAGCGATCGCCTGAACGTGAAGAGCGGTTCGCATTTCTGGACTCCCGAAGAGGGGTTGGTCTCGCAATGGGGCGAGCCGCCGCCGGAAAAGCTGATGCACCGCGTCTGCCCGTAAGCGACGCGCTTTATTAACAGGATGCGGAAAAAATGCTCCGAGAAGGCAAACTGCACTGTAGCGGCGGTCTATGACCGCCGGTATTTCGTTGATTTCAGGAAAGACCGGCGCTCATAGAGCGCCGCTACAGTTGCTCGATCCGAGTTTTTCCGCAACCTGTCAATTGCTTGTGCGGCCGGGTGCGACGTTTTTGTAGACTTTCCCGCCTTTCATGACGAAGACAACGCGCCGGAAGGCCGTAACGTCGTCGAGAGGATTGCCATCCACCGCGATGATGTCGGCTTCCATACCGGGGGCGAGTGTTCCGATCTTATCCTGCATCCGGATCGATTCCGCCGCTCGAGAAGTTGCAGAAATGATTGCTTCCATCGGTGGTTGACCGCCGTCCCTGATCCGATAGATGAACTCCTCAAAGTTTCTTCCGAGGCCTCCTGCTCCGACGTCGGTACCGAAAACCATTTTGATTTTGCGGTTCATAGCGCGCTTGAACGTGTCGATCCCGATCGGGATGCCCTTCTGCATGTATTCGAATCCTTCTTCGTTGAAATTTCCTATGCCCAGAAATTTCTCTTTGTTCTCGATGTAATTGTGAAGCAAGAGCCCGAAATTGGGATCATAGTAGGTTCCGTGTTGCGCCATCAGGTCTAATACCTCATCGGTCAGCCGGTATCCATGCTCGACTGACGTGCAACCGGCGAGGACCGCAGCCCTGGCTCCTTCGGGACCCTGAGCGTGAACGATGGCCCGCTTACCCAAAGATCTGGCCTCGCCGCAAGCAGCATCGACCTGTGCCTGCGTCAAGATGGGACCGCCCCCTTCGCGGATACTTTTCGTCGCAAAGATTTTGATCAAGTCTGCTCCATCCGCCACGACCTGCCGGACGAAGGCGCGAATTTGTTCGGGAGCCCCAGTCGTTTCATTTACAGGCCGCAATGAGGTGAGCAACCGTGGGCCGGGAATCGTTCCGCGTGCAATGGCATTCCGAAGGTCCCGGTCGCCTGGGGATCCGACGCTCTGCACGGTAGTGAACCCGGCCATCAGCACGTTGTACGCATTCTCGACGGCATAGAGCATGGTCTGTTCCGGCGTCTCGTCCCTGGAGAGGGCGGCATCATGGCTCTTCCCACTGGGATCGAAATGAGCATCGATGTGGACATGCGTATCGATCCATCCAGGCATGACGGTCAATCCCTTCAGATCGTACGTCGTGCCCTGAGCGGTTCGGTCGGCTCGGTCGATCCTGGTGATACGCGTTCCCTGTACGACGATACTCACATTGCGGGTAACCCCACCTTTGCCATCGAGTAACGTCGTTGCCCGGATCACAGTAGGCCGCTCTTGCGCTCGAGCCACTTCAGGCAATATCAAGCCGGCGACCAGAAGAATCCACAATCCTGATTTCGCAACCATATGTTTATCCTCACTTGTCCATTTGCCTGCGACGACTTTACCGCATTCCATCAGAAATTCGAACAGCGTGTTTGTTGACTTGATGCAGGGAGTGATCGCACGCCGCGGCCCCTGGGTATCGGATCTGATTGCGGACGCCCGGCGCCTGGGCGACGGGACGCTGTACGTCATCGATCAGCGGACACGCGCCCCCCAAGGTCCAGTTCGTGAGGTCCCAACGGAGAATATCTTCGGTGAGTTCGACGTGAAGGACGGCCAAATTGTGCATGGCTCTTACCGCGCAAACCCAAAGCACTACTTATTTTCGCCAGACGGGTTCTTTCAACTCGGAGCGCAGCTGCAAGATTGTTTGTTGGAGGTGCTGGCCGCTATCTCCAACCCCGATGATGATTCCGAACTGGGCGGTTCGCAGAATTCGGTAAACTGACCAGCACATAACCGGTGTGCACGTCCGTCCCGACGCGTGCAGGCAGTAGATTCCAATTTCCGTAGGTTCCCTGGCGCCGCGCCAAACGCGCTTTGGTCCTCAGTTTTTGTTGCCGGTCATGCACGTGATGACGACGCCTGCGATTTCCTCGATCGGTGATCGCTTTGGTTCGTGAAAGTCAGAAGAACTCGAACGTGTTTTGTGGCCATGATGCGTCCTCCTTTTATTTAACGGTTGATGTTTGTGAGTGTTTCCGCGACGGAGCAAAGCTTCTTCGTAGGAAAGGAATGTTGGTTTGCCGCGAAGCAATGTTTGTTCGTCACAAAGCAAACTTTGTTCGTCACAAAGCAAACTTTGTTCGTCACGAAGCAAACTTTGTTTGTCATGAAGCAAACTTTGTTTGTCATGAAGCAAACTTTGTTCGTCACGAAGCAAACTTTGTTCGTCACAAAGTAAACTCTGTTTGTTACGAAGCAAACTTTGTTCGTCACGAAGCAAACTTTGTTCGTCACAAAGCAAACTCTGTTTGTTACGAAGCAAACTTTGTTCGTCACGAAGCAAACTTTGTTTGTCACGAAGCAAACTT
>Ga0137403_10008204_pt1 | contig 11697 bp, 14 predicted proteins | sample CZOMad2_1_16fung_FD_122057 | JGI IMG/M metagenome (GOLD analysis project Ga0137403, IMG submission 122057) | Vadose zone soil fungal communities from Angelo Coast Range Reserve, California, USA - CZOMad2_1_16fungal (Hybrid Assembly) | ecosystem: Environmental > Terrestrial > Soil > Vadose zone...
GTGACGATCTGGGGCCGTTCGAGGTAGCGTGGCAGGTCGACACTCCGGATGCCGACACGGAGCTCGCGCTGCGTTGCGGCGGCCCGCGGCGCGTCGGCGGCGCCGCCACCGGGGGCCAGAACGTAGAACCGCGTCGGGTCCACCGAGCCCGCGCAGCCGACGACACCGAGCATGAGGAGCGCCAGTGCCATGATCCTGATCATCGCGACGGCCGTCCTTTCCCGAACACCAGCGAGCTCGGATTACGCTCCAGAGAGTCGGCCAGCGCGCGGATGCTCTGGGCCGCGTCCGCGAGATCGTCGAGCGTCGTCACGAGGCTGTACTTGACGGGCGAGCCGTCCCCCAGGACGTCCTCGGCGCCGTCCAGCGTCCGGTCGAGCCCGCCGAGGGTCTTGTCGAGGCTCGCCGACAGGCGCCCGAAGCGCTCGTCGAGGTTGCGGGCCAGCGTCTGGTAGTCGTTCAGGGCCGTCTCCACCGTCGGCCCGAGGCGGGCCAGCGTGGTCTGGGCTTCCGCGAGCGCGCCGCGGGCGCTCTTCGCCGTCGCCCCGATCTCCGTCATCAGCGGATCGAGCTGCGAGTCCACGCGCCGCGCAAGCTTCTCGACCGCGGCCAGCGTCTCCTCGGAGCGCTTCACCGCCGCCTGGAGCGACCGCAGCGTCTCCTTGGTCTCCGGCGCCTGGACGAGCGCGCGGACGCCGTCGATCGTCTCCCTGGCCGAGGCCATGATCTCCGCGAGCGGGAGGTTCTCGAGCATCCGCGTCAGCTTCTCGATGTCCGACGAGACGGTCGGCATCTCGACGTGATCCTTGGACAGCCCGGTCAGCTTGATCGGGGTCTCGGGCAGAAACGCCAGCGCGACCCCGACCTGGCCCGTCACGAAGCTCTGCGACTCGAGCCGGGCCCGAAGCCCACGCTGGATGAGCAGCCTCGTCTTCGTAGAATCCTGGCGGAACGAGAACGTCGCACCGCTGGCCTCCGTGAGCCGCGAGGCGTCGATCTCGAAGAACACGGGGGTGGTGATCTTGAGCGTCGCGGGGTCGATGACGACCCGCACGTCGGTCACCGTCCCGACCTTCGCGCCCTGAAAGGTCACCGGCGCGCCGATCGACACGCCCTTCACCGAACCTTCGAAGTACGCGACGAGGGCCTTGGTCTGGCGGAAGAAACGTCCGCCGCCGAACACGACGAGGCCGGCGACGGCCAGCGCGACCGCGCCGATGACGAAGCCTCCGATGAGTGCCGGGTTCGCGCGTCTAGGCATGGGTCGTCTCCCGTTCCGACTCGCCGCGGGTGAGGAAGCGCCGGACCTTGGCGTCCGGCGGGCGCTCGAGCAAGTCTTTCGGCGCACCCGTGGCGATCATGGTCTTGGTCTCTGCGTCGAGGAACACCGAGTTGGTGGCGATCGCGAAGATGCTCGCCAGCTCGTGGGTCACGATCACCACGGTGGCGCCGAGGCTGGCGCGCAGCTCGAGGATCAGGTCGTCGAGCAGCTTGCTGCTGATCGGGTCGAGGCCGGCGGAGGGCTCGTCGAAGAACAGGATGTCCGGGTCGAGCGCCATCGCGCGCGCGAGCCCGGCGCGCTTGCGCATGCCGCCGCTGATCTCCGAGGGATAGAAGTCCTCGAAGCCGGCGAGCCCGACCAGCGCCAGCTTCAACGAGACGAGCTCGGCGATCTGGCGCGCGCCGAGACTCGTGTACTCGCCCAGCGGCAGCGCGACGTTCTCCGCGAGCGTCAACGAGGACCAGAGGGCGCCGCTCTGGTAGAGCACGCCGAAGCGTCGCGTCATGCGCTCGCGCTGATCCGGGTCCGCGGTCCAGAAGTTCTCGCCGTCGTAGAGGACGTCGCCGCGCGCGGGCCGAACCAGGCCGATCAGGTGCCGCAGCAGTGTGCTCTTGCCACACCCGCTGCCGCCCATGATCACGAAGATCTCGCCGACGCCGATGACGAAGTTGAGATCGCGCTGGATCACGCGCTCGCCGTAGCGCATGTCGAGGTTGCGGACGGTGATTCGGGCCTCCGGCTGACTCACGGCACCTTCCCCGTCAGCTCGACCATCTTCCCCGCCCGCAGCACGGAGACGGTGAACGGCTGCCCCGACCGCATCGTCCCGAGCTTCTCCCGGATCCTCGGAAGGTCGTCCACGACCTTGACCCGAATGCCCGCGATCTCGAGGATGACGTCGCCACGAACCACGATCTCTTGACCGCCGATGGTGGCCGTGCGGTCGCCGCCGAGCACGCCGGCATTCCAGGCGGGCGACCCTTTGGCCACGGTCTTGACGAGGTAGCCGACGCCGCCCGGCACGTTGAAGATCTCGGCGAGCTCGCCGCTCAGCAGCGTGCCATCGAGTCCGCCCCACACCGATTTCTGCTCCAGCAGCAGCTCGCGCGCCGTCTTGATCGTCACCACGAACCCGAGCCCCTCGCTGCCCCCGGACTTCGAGATGATGTGGCTCACGATGCCGACGACCTCGCCGGCCAGGTTGAACATCGGACCGCCGGAGTTGCCCGTGTTGATCGTCGCGTTGGTCTGGAAGAACTCCGCGAGCGGCATCGCGCGATACACCGTGTTGCGCGGCCACCTGGCGCTGATCCACCCCACGCTGAGCGAGTACGACAACCCGTACGGCGCGCCAACCACGACCACCTGATCACCGACCCGGACCTTGTCCGAGTCGCCGAGCCGCGCGACCTTCGCACCGGCGGGGACGCGTTCGAGCTGGAGCATGGACAGGTCCGCCGCGGGCTCTGACTCGACGATCCGCGCGGCGACGGTCTCGCCGCCGAGGAACTCGACCTTGATCTCGTCCATCGAGTGCACGACGTGCGCCGCCGTCATGACCTTGCCGTCGTCCGAGATGAGCACGCCGGACCCGGTCTCGCTGAACTGCGAGACGCCTCGCGCGGCCGTCACCTCCCGGCCCTTGGCCCGGACGACCACCACCGAGGGATTGATCTTCCTGAACAGCTCACCGACGTCCTGGGCCCGGCCCGCGGCCGGCGCCGAGACGATGAAGACGCTCGTCAGCATGAAGGTCAGCAGGCGTCGCATGGGGGTGGCTCCTTACAATCCGATCAGATCGAAGATGACCGTGGTCAGCGCGTCCGAGACGATGATCAGCACGATACCGGTCACGACCGCGGAGGTCGTCGCCGCGCCGACGGCGGCTGAGCTGCGGCCGCACTGCATCCCGCGCAGGCAGCCGGCGACCGCGATCAGCACGCCGAACACCGACGCCTTGATCAGTCCGGCCACGCAGTCGGTGATGCCGATGGCGCCGACCGTCCGCACGTAGTACTCGGTCACCCCGAGGTCGAGCATGCCGACGCCGACGGCCATTCCGCCGAAGAGGCCGAGGAGGTCGGCGTACAGGCAGAGGAGCGGCATCATCACCGCGAGCGCGAGCATGCGGGGCAGCACGAGGAACTCGATCGGCGAGATGCCGAGCGTCGTCAGCGCGTCGATCTCCTCGTTGACCTGCATCGTGCCGAGCTGCGCCGCGAAGGCCGCGCCCGTGCGTCCCGCCATGATCACGGCCGCCATCATCGCGCCCATCTCGCGCGTCATTCCGATCCCGACGAGGTCCGCGACGTAGACCTGCGCGCCGAACTGCTTGAGCTGCACGGCACCGACGTAGGCGAGGATCACGCCGACCAGGAAGCTGATGAGGCTCACGATGGGCAGCGCCTGGGCGCCGACCTCCTGGAGGATCAGGAGGAAGTCGGAGCGACGGTACCGGGCGCGGCCGACCACAGCGCGGGCAAGGGCGATGGACATCTCGCCGAGGAACGCCAGCGTCGTGGTCGCATCGCGCAGGCCGTCGAGGGTCGCGATGCCGATCCGCGCCAGCCAGGATGGCCTCGCCTGCGTCGAGGTATCTCGACGCTCCGGCACGGCGGTGGCCAGCGCGAGCAGGCGCCGTACGCCCTCGGGAAGCCCGGCGCGGTTGGCGGCGATGCCGCGGCGCTCCGTCTCGCCGACCACCTGAAGCAGAAACGTCAGCAGCGCGCTGTCCCACTCCTTGAGCCGCTCGGCATCGAAGACGACGCGCCGGACGGGGCCCCCCGCGTCGAGCTGGCGCCGCACGGTGTCCGCGGACGGCACCGCTGCATGGATCGTCCAGCCGCCGGAGAGACGGAGAACGAGCGTGTCGGGATCCGGGCGGCGGAACTCCAGGTCACGAGCGCTGGGCGGCGCGGCGACGGCGGCCATCTAGTCGAGGACCTCCATGCGCCGGTTGACATTCTCGACGACGGTGATGCCGCGCTCACCGAGACGCTGCCGCGCCATCGGCGTCGCCACGCCCAGCAGCCAGGCTTCGGTCTTCCCCGTGAAGCCGGAAGCGCGGTTGGCGGCCACCAGCTCCTGCGACCGCCGATCGAGGGCGGGTGTCCACATGACGTAGTCGATCGGCAGCGCGAGGACGAGGCTGCCGTTGGCCGAGGTGGCGGCGGCGACGCGGCGGTTCATCCGGATCTGGCTGATCGGCGCGACGGTCGTCTGGTAGCCGCGCAGGATCTGCGCCGTGTTGGTGAAAAAGTTCGCCTCCACCTCGTCGTCGGCGAGGCTCGCGACCTCCAGGAACGCCTCGCGGCCGCGCGCCGGCGCCGGTCCGAGCTGGCCGAGGGCCAGGGCGACGACGACGTACTGCCGGGGCGTGAAATGCGGCTGGTTGATGAAGCGGCGAACGACGTCCTCGGGAATCCCGATCTCTTTCAGCTTGTCCGCGGCGATGATCGTGAGCCGGCTCGCCGGCTCGACCTTGAGGTAGTCGTTGACGGCGTTGCTCCATCGCGTGAGGCTCAGCGCAGCCCCCGCGGGTCCACCGACCGGCATCAGGGCGGCGCTCACGGTGAGGTTGCCGATGGCCGCCGCCCAGCCGACGCTGTTGAGCTCCTTCTGGAGCCCCGTGTTGCTGGAGTAGACGTCGACGCCGAGCTGGGCGGCGTAGTCGCGCCTCCGGCCCGAGACCAGGAGCGCCTTCTTGTAGATCGGGTCGTCGGTCGGGTTCCGCTCGGTGGTCACCGCCTCACCGACGTCCTCGAACAACTTGTAGGCGCCTTTCGGAATCCCCGTGGTCGTGTCCACCGGATGCACGATGAGGTTCTTGGCGAACCTCAACGGTCCCGTCGCCGAGTCCATGACGGCACTGGCGAACGCCTTGCTCGCCTTGATCTCGCGCAGCTTCGCGATGGCGCCGATCTCGACGATGAGCTTGCGGAGCGCCGGCGTCCCGGTCACCTCGAACGGGCCGTAGTCCGACTTGACATCGAAGCGAAGCATGTAGCCGTCGGACACGACAGGGCTCTGCACCTGGTAGTAGGAACCACGGAGCAACTCCGCCGGCAGCACCATCGTCGGCCGGAGGTCACCCGGCTCTTCGTACTGCTCGGGCTGCTGGGCGACCGTCGCCCCGGCGGCGGCGAGCGAGAACAGCAGCGCACCGGACAACAGGCGTGCCTTCTTCATCTGCGATCCCCTCTCGACGACTCGATCCACTCGCTGGTTACCGCCACGCCAGCGCGAACGCGTCGATCACGGCAAGCGACCGCGCCGGGCGGCAGGCGGCGAGCACGCGATCGATGGCCGGGCCGGTGGCTTCGGCGTCGAACATGGGGGCGCGGCGACGGTGGCCGTCCGTGCATCCATCACAGTGCCGCATTCAATCAGAGCGCCGGCGCCGGATGAATCAGACCTTGGTCCCATCGGCCCCGGCGGCCGGTCACGGCCTCAGCGTGGCGTGCGCAACAACCTCGCGACGGCCCAGGCGGCGGGCGCGGCCGCGAGCACCGGCGTGGCGCCGAGCGGGGCCAGCGCGGCCGGCATCCGAGCGGAGAGGACGGTGAGGCCGGCGTAGGCGGCGGCGCCGAGCAGCGCGCCGATCGCCTCGAGCGGCCAGCCGAGCACGCGGCGCGCGTCGTTGCCCGCCCCCAGCCGCGGCGCGGCGACGGCGGCGCCCGCCAAGCCGAGCCCCGCCGCCAGCGGTGTCCACGGGTCCACGACCGGCACCGTGGCGGCAACCGCGGCGGTCATCATCGTCACCGTCCACACCGTCGGCCAGCCCGCGCCCGCGGCCTCGCCGACGCGCTCTCGGAGTCCATCGGCAGCGGCGACGAACAGCGCGAGCAGACCGAGCGCGACGAGGGCGACCAGCACGCCGTGCGCGGGCCGCGACGCGGCGCGGGGCAGCGAGAGCAGGGCTTCCGCCGGCGAGCCCGCCAGGCCCGCCTCGGGCGCGGCGAGCGTCGCATAGACGCCCCACGACGCGGCGCCGATCGAAAGCGCGAGCGACAGCGCAGGCGCCGCGGCCATGCGCCGGTCACCGGCGGGGACGAGCGCGCAGGCGCCCAACGCGAGCGTCGCCAGCATGCCGAGCGCCGGAGTCGGCGACGCGCGCGTCGCGGCGTCGGCCCACACGGATCCCGAGGCCGCCGCGCCCGGCACATGCTTGCCGGGCTCGAAGCGCAGCCGGCTACCGGCCTCCGCCGTGAGCGTGTCGCCCGGCCGCAGGCTGACGGCGTCGCCCGCCGCCAGCCGCCAGTCGCGCACCACGCGGCGGGTGCCGTCCGCTTCGATCACGCGAAACGTGCCGGGTGTGACGGCCACGACGCGATGGGCCTCGTCGAAGGCGAGCGTCGCGCGCCGCACGAAGCGCTCGCCATCCGTCACCCACGCGCTGCGGCCGCTGAACACGAGCGCCGGCCGCCCCGCGGCCTCACGCCAGGCGGCCCACGGCGTGATCCCCACCGCCGCGCCGGCGGCGACGAGCACGAGCAGCAGCGCGGCGCCGCCCGCCGCCAGCAGGAGGCCGCGCCGGCGCGCGGCGCCGGGCATCAGCGTGACGAGCAGCGCCAGCGCCGCCGCGAGCACGGTCCCCTGCCAGCGGCGCATGCCGAGCAGCGTCGCGGCATCGGCAAGCAGGGCGAGGTGCGCCCAGAGCAGGAGCGTGGCGACGGCGGCGGCGATGAGGAGCGTCACCGGATGTGATGGGGCGGCAGCGCGGCGCGGCTGCAACAGCGCCAGGAGCGGCGCCACCGCGGCGGCCAGCACGAGCAGCGGGGCGGCGGCGGCGCCCGCGGCGACGGCGGCGACGACGGCCGCCACGAGCGCCGGGCCCGGCCACGCCGCGAGCGCGCGCACCGCGATCATCGCAGGGCGCGTGACAGGACGGCGGTGAGAGCGGCGGCGAGCGGGCCGATGAGCGCCGCGTACCACCAGAGGAGCGTGACGCCGGCCACGCGCACGGCGCCCGGCGATCCAGGCAGGACGCTCGCCAGCGGCGGCAAGAGGAGCACGACAATCAGCACGACCACCGCGATGCGCCGGCCGCGGTCCGCGGACATCTGGGCCGGATTATCGCACGGCGCCGCGGGCGAATCGGTATGCTGGACGATGGCATCTCAACGATAAACCTTCGACGGGAGACGACCGAGCGCATGACCGACCCCATCCGGCGCGTGCTGGTGATCACCGCCCACCCCGATGACTGCGAGTTCGGCGCGGGCGGCACGGTGGCGAAATTCGTCAAGGAAGGCAAGGACGTCGCCCTCGTCGTCGTCACCAACGGCGACAAGGGCTCGAGCGACCGCACGATGACCTCCCCACGGCTGGCCGAGATCCGGGCCGAGGAGCAGCGCAACGCCTCGCGCACGCTGGGCGTCGAGCAGGTCACCTTGCTCGGTTATCCCGACGGCGAGGTCGAGGACACGCGACAGCTGCGTCTCGAGGTCTCGCGCGAGATCCGGCGCTACCGGCCCGACCTCGTCGTCTGCCAGAACCCGCAGCGCACGTACAACCTCGGCGCCTCGCACCGCGACCACCGCACGGTCGCCGGCGTCGCCCTCGACTGCGTCTATCCGCTCTCGCGCGATCACCTGGCGTTCCCGGAGCTGTTGCCCGAGTTCGAGCCCCACAAGGTGCGCGAGGTGTACGTCATGCAGTGGCAGGATCCGCACGTCGTCGTCGACATCAGCGAGGTCATGGACCTCAAGATCAAGGCGCTCGCCTGCCACGCGAGCCAGTTCAAGGACTTCGCGGCGGTGGAAAAGCGCGTGCGCGACCGCGGCGCCGAGCTGGGCAAGCCACGCGGCTACGCCTATGCCGAGGCCTTCGACCGCATCGCCATGGCCTGAGGAGCGCCACGCGATGAGACCCGGCTGGCTCGCCGCGCTCAGCGTCGTCCTCTGCGCCGCCGCGGTCGGCGTCTACACGCAGCTGCTCCGCGTGCCCGCCGTGCGTAACCACCCCGAGGGCTACGTCGCGGCGTTCGCGATCGCGGCCACCCTCGCCGGGCTCGCCGTCGCCCTCGGCCGGCGCTGGTACGCGTGGACGGCGCTGGTCCTCTCGCTCGTGCTCCTGCTCGGCGGCGCGACGTTCAACTTCGTGCTCGCGCGCATCCCGGTCACGCAGAGCAACCTGCACGTCGGCACGCGCGCGCCGGACTTCACGCTGCCCGACGCCGGCGGCCGCCCCGTGTCGCTCGCCGACTATCGCGGCAAGAAGCCGGTGGTGCTGGTCTTTTACCGCGGCTACTGGTGACCGTTCTGTGTGGCGGAGCTCCAAGGGCTTGGAGCCACGCTGTCGGAAGCCGAACGGGCCGGCGTCGAGATCGTCGCCGTCTCTCCCGATCCCAACGAGCGCAGTCACGAGATGGCGCAGCGTCTGCACCTCGGCTACCGCTTCGTCGCGGATCCCGACCTCGCCGTGACCCGCCGCTACGGGCTGGTGCACGCGCGCGGCGGGCAGCAGGGCGAGGACGTGCCGCGGCCCACGACGGTCGTGCTCGACCGCGACGGCGTCGTGCGCTGGCTCTGGGTGAGCGACAACTTCCAGGTGCGGCCCGATCCGAACGACGTGCTCCGCGCGGTGCGAGGGCTCTGAGCGGATGGCCACGGTCAGCGTGCGCTACATCGTCGCCGACGTCGATGCCGCGATCGCGTTCTACAGCCGGCATCTCGGATTCCAGGTCGAGTTCCACCCCGGTCCGGGCTTCGCGATGCTCTCGCGCGGCGCCCTGCGCCTGCTCGTGAGCACGCCGGGCGGCGGCGGCGGAGCGGGCCAGGCGATGCCCGATGGACGCCAACCCGAGCCGGGCGGCTGGAACCGTATCCAGCTCGAGGTCGCGGACCTGGGGTGCGAGGTCGAGCGACTGCGGACGGCGGGCGCCCGCTTCCGCAACGAGATCGTCGTGGGCAACGGCGGCAAGCAGATCTTGCTGGAGGATCCCGCCGGCAATCTCGTCGAGCTGTTCGAGCCGGCGTCGCAGCGGCCACGATGACCGAGCGCGAGCTGACGGTCGCGAGACTCGCCGCCACGCCGACGCTCCTGCGCGAGATGGCCCGCGACGGCGCGGGCGAGGCGTGGACGGCGCCCAAGCCCGGCGAGTGGTCGATCGGCGAGGTCGTGCGTCACCTCGTCGAGGGCGATCGCGACACCTTCGTGCCGCGCCTGCGCCGCATGCTCGCCGAGACGCGCCCCGTCTTCGACAAGGGCCGCCGTACCGAGGGCGACCGCGCCGACCTCGCGACGCTGCTCGACGCGTTCGCCGCCGCGCGCCGCCAGGCGGTGACGCTGCTCGGCGGCCTGGACGACGCCGGCTGGCGCCGCGAGGGCGTGAGCCCCAGCCGCGGCCCGCTCACGGTGGCGACCTACGCGGCGACGATGGACGCGCACGACACCGAGCACCTGCGCCAGATCCAGGACGTGCGCGCGACGCTCGGGCTGACGCCGAAGCGCTGCGAGGCGCGCGTGACGCTCACGATCTCGGAGCTGCTCGGAGCCCTGGCCACCACGCCCGACCGCGTGGCCGAGCAGGCCGCCGGGCTCGACGCGACGACGCTCGTCGCGCGCCCGGAGCCCGGTGAGTGGTCCATGAAGGAAGTCCTCGCGCACCTCATGGAGCTGGACAGCCGCCTCTTCCTGCCGCGCTTCAGACTCATGGCCACCGAAGACCGCCCGCGCTTGCAGGCGTTCGATCCGATCGCGTGGGGCCGCGAGCGTGATCGGCGCCAGGGCCGCTTCGAGGACGACCTCGCGACCTTTCGCCGCGCGCGCGCCGAGACGCTCGCCTATCTCGCCACGCTGCCGCCCGGCGCCGCCGAGCGCCCGGGCCTCTCCGGCCACTTCGGCCCGCTCACGCTCGCGCAGTACGCGACGCACATGGCCGACCACGACCTCGAGCACCTCGCCCAGATGCGCGCCTGCCGCGCGATCGTCACCGCGCATGGCAATGCGAGCTGAGCCGGTGCCTCCGGCGAAGCGAGCGGTGAAATGATCGAACCTGGGCGTGAGCTGCCGGCGAGCGCGCGCCGCGTCGCCGACGCGCTGGCGGCGGCCGGCGTGACCACGGCGATGGTCGTGCTCGAGCACGCGGCGCGCACCTCCGCCGAGGCGGCGGCCGCCGTCGGGTGCGACGTCGGGCAGATCGTGAAGTCACTCGTGTTCCGCCTGCACGGCAGCGGCCGGCCGCTGCTCGTGCTCACCAGCGGCGCCAACCGCGTGGACGAGGCGAAGCTCGGCGCGCTGCTCGGCGAGTCCATCGGCCGGGCCGACGCGGACTTCGTCCGCGCGCACACCGGCTTCGCCACCGGCGGCGTGGCGCCGCTCGCGCATCCCGCGCCGCTGACGACGCTCGTCGACGAAGACCTTCTCGAGTGGGACGCGATCTGGGCGGCGGGCGGGCATCCGCACACGGTGTTCCGTCTCACGCCGGACGAGCTCGTCCGCATCGCCGGCGGCCGCGTCGTCGCCGTGTGTTGACTTTTTCTCAGGCTCGGCTCGGACGGTGGGTCACAGATAACGCAACGCGTTTCGTCTGCGGGCGCGGTGCGAGAACCGCGATAGAATACGCGGGATGAAGCGCCGGCCAGCGACGCTGCTGATCGTGTGCGCGCTGCTGCTGACGTCCACCGCGGCGCTCGGCCGCGCGCCCGTCGTCCCACCGACCGCCTCGGAGCTCCGCGCGCGTGTAGAAACGCTCACGACGCCCGAGATGGACGGCCGTCGCGCGGGCACGCCGGGCGGCGACCGCGCCACCGAGCGTCTCGCCGCGTGGCTGGGCGCCGCCGGCCTGCGGCCCGGCGGCGACTCGGGGACATTTTTACAATCGTTCACCGTCGCGCCGGGCCGTCGTCTCGGCCCCGGCAGCGCGCTCGCGGTCGCTGGCCGCGCGCTGAAGGCCGGCGTCGAGTGGACGCCTCACGGCGGCTCGCGGCGCGGGGAGGTGGCGGGCGCCCTCGCCTTCGCCGACGACGACTGGAGCGGCGACCTGCGCGACAAGATCGTCGTCGCGACGGCGCGCGGCTCGCGGCTCGACACGCTGATCCTCGCGCGGCAGCGCGGCGCCGCCGCGCTGCTGCTCGTCGCCGATCCGCTCCCCACGCTCGACGCGACGGCCGCGCCGGTGGACATCGCGTCCGGCGCGCTGACGCGCGCGGCGGCCGACGCGCTGCGCTCGGCGCCAGCCGAGACGACGGCGCGCCTCGTCGTCGACCTGGCGCCCGCGGACGTTCGCGCGGCCAACGTCATCGGCGTGCTACCCGGCACGGATCCCGCGCTCGCCGGCGAGACGATCGTGCTCGGCGCCCACTGGGACCATCTCGGCTCGTCGGGCGGCGCGACCTACCACGGCGCCGACGACAACGCGTCGGGCACGGCCGTCGTCGTCGGCCTCGCCCGCGCCTTCGCCGCCGCCGGCG
>Ga0137403_10008206_pt1 | contig 11695 bp, 16 predicted proteins | sample CZOMad2_1_16fung_FD_122057 | JGI IMG/M metagenome (GOLD analysis project Ga0137403, IMG submission 122057) | Vadose zone soil fungal communities from Angelo Coast Range Reserve, California, USA - CZOMad2_1_16fungal (Hybrid Assembly) | ecosystem: Environmental > Terrestrial > Soil > Vadose zone...
GAACCCGCCCGGCCATCGCGATGAAGAACCTCGGATTTTGGCCAAACTGGCGCGTGGCGACAAGATCCACCGTCACGAAGCGGTCCATGCCACCAAGGATGGGCGACGGGTTAATGTGTCGGTGACGATATCCCCCACCAAAGACAGCGACGGCAAGGTCGTGGGCGCCTCCAGAATTACGAGGGACATTACTGAGCGCAAGCGAACCGAAGCCGAACTGGAAAGCTGGCGGCGGCAACTCGAATCGCGAGTCGAGGAGCGGACCCTCGAATTGGTCGTGGCGCACAAACAACTCCAGGCCCAAATTGAAGAGCGGAAACGGCTCGAGGGCGAAATGGCGCGCGCGATCGAACGCGAACAACTCCGGCTCGGCCAGGAATTGCATGATGGACTCGGCCAGCAGTTGGCGGGGATCAGTTACATGATGAGCGCACTGCAAGCGAAACTGGCGGGTGCCTTGGCGCCGGTCGCGCGAGAGGCGGAGAAGGTGGAAAAGCTGATTCTGGAAAGTGTCGAGCAGGTACGCCACCTGGCCAAAGGATTTTATCCCGTCGAACTGGAACGGCATGGGCTGCTCTTTGCCCTGGAAGGAATCGCTCGCACCACCGAACAAATCTTCGGCGTGCGCTGCGTCCTGCAACCAGTCGAATCTGATAATGTGGACCGCAAGGATGCTTCGGCCATCCAACTGTTCCGCATCGCCCAGGAAGCCGTGCACAACGCCGTCAAGCACGCCGGAGCGAAGGAAATCACAATCCGTTTGGCCGCGGTCAACGGCGATACGGTCCTTTCGGTCAGGGACAACGGAGTTGGTCTTCCGTCCGGGGTGGTCAATGAACCAAAAGGAATGGGATTGCGAATTATGCAGTACCGCGCGCGAATGATTGGCGGGACGCTGGATATCCGCAATAACCTTGACGGTGGGGCCATCGTCACCTGTTCGTTCCCGACTGCGGAATGGCCCGCGTCATTCCACCCGCAACCGTCAGGCACAGACGGTTCGAATCTGAATCCTCCATCCTAAGGATACGCATTGGCGTTATCGTTGATCATTGCCTCTCAAGCGGGTCCATTCGTAGTTAGGGCGCACTCCTAGGCTATAACCAGTCTTCGGCCCATAGTTTTCCTGCCTCCGGTGGATACAATAGTCTCGTTCAGAAACCAAATGGGTTGAACGCGTGTGTAAACAACCAAGTCAGGAGGCACTGAGATGAATGCGAGAAAGTGGATTGCGGTAAGCGTTGTACTGGGCGTCATTGCAGCGCAAACGTGTGCCGTGGCAGATGATGACGCTGTTCGGACGACCCAAACGACCGAAACCACTCGGGTGACCACGACCACGGTGCCGAAGCCCGCCGCCCCCAAGCCGCCGGCTCTCAAGCCCGTCGCCCCCAAGCCGGTCGTCGTCGCCGTCCAGGCCCCGGTCGCCACTCCGGTCGCCGTCACCCCCGCCCCGACGCCTCCGCCCGCTCCCGAGGTCACCCCGGCCGCTCCGGCTGACCCGCCCCGGGCTCCGTCAGACCTCCTGGTCTCGGTCCTGGAGCGCCTCCGCAGCTTCGATTCATAACCGTTGTGGCCCGGGAGCGGGGCCCGGCACGGTGTAACTTCCCTGCATGTCCGTCCGGGTCTTCGTCGTCGACGACACCGCTCACGTCCGCAAGATGCTGGTCCAGATGCTGGAGCTGTCGGGCTTCGACATCGTTGGCCAGGCGGCCAGCGGCACGGAGGCGGTCGACTCCATCATGGACGCCGACCCCCAGGTCGTGGTCGTCGACTACAAGATGCCCGGCCTCGACGGTATCGAGACCGCTCGGGAGATCCGGGCCCACCGGCCCGATCAGGCGATCATCCTCTACACCGCCTACCTCGACGACACTCTCCAGAAGGACGCCGCCGCCGCCGGTGTGTCGCTCTGCGTCGGGAAGATCGAGGGGCTCCAGACCCTGGAGCGCGACATCCGCCGCCTGGCCGGCGAGCTCTTCTAGATCCCCAGCCCTACCCCATCAGGACGAACTGGATCAGGGCGGCGCCGAGGATCAGGACCAGGAGGGCGCCGAGCACGATGGCGGTGCCCGACCTCATGCGCCGGTCCCTACCGGAACAGGGCCCAGCGTGACGGCTGAGCCGGCGTGCAGGCCGAGCTCCTCGGCGGCGGCCCGCCGGTCGAGGGTCAGCGACACCAGCCCGTAGGAGTCGACCACCACCGCCAGCTCGAGGGGACCGGCCTCCGCGTAGGAGCCGACCCAGCGGCCGGTGCGCCGGTCCTGCCCGCAGCGGATCTCGACGGCGCCGCCCGGCTCCACGCCGAGGGCTACGAGATCGCCGGGGTCGATGTTGAGCTGGGCGTTGCCGTAGCGGTCGACCCACAGCACCTCGCCGACCGCCCGGCCGCCGTCATCCGTCGGCAGCGGGACCATCCCCGGAATCAACGACATCGGATCGACGGGCTCCCCCAGACTCTCCAGGGGCGTGCCGGCGGCCAGGTACCCGGCCGCCGGGGCGAAGATGTCGCGCCCGGCGAAGGTCGCGCCGGGGGCTTCCAGCTGGTATTCCGGATTGGTCAGCGACACGACCCGTGTCGCCCCGCCCAGCATGGCCACCGCCGGGGCCAGCAGACCGTTGTCGGGCCCGACCAGGAACCCCGTCTCGACCTCCACCGCCACTGCCCGCCGGTCGGTGCCGACACCGGGATCAACCACGGCCAGGACGACCCCGGGCGGGAGGTACTGGACCGATCGCGCCAGCGCCAGGGCCCCGGCCCGGACGTCGAAGGGCGTGATGCCGTGGGTGACGTCGATGATCTGGGCCGACGGCGCGGCCCTCAGGACCACGGCCTTGCAGACACCGACGAATTCGTCGATCAGGCCGTAGTCACTGAGGAACGAGACGACAGACGGGTGTTCGGGCACGACGCGCTCCCGGCGGGGTGAATGACCCGTCCGACGCTAGCGGCCGGACGGGCCCGGAAGCGGAAGCCGCGTGCGCCGGTGCTTAGCCGGCCTGGGTATACCGCGACTGGAGATAGCCGTCGACGTCGACGTCCCGGACCCGGAAAGAGCGCCCGACCCGCACCGCGGGAAGATCGCCAGCCCGGATGAGCCGGTAGACGGTCATCGACGAAACCCTCATTAGTTGCGCGACTTCTTGAACCGTCAAGAAGCGCGCCTTCTCAAAAGACTGCGCCACGCGGTCACCCCTATCTCCACCCGCCACCTTCGAGGGTACGCCCTGTTAGGGCAGTTGTCTAGGGCGGGGGTTGCGCCACATGAGCGATTTCGCGTCGCAGAGACGTGGCACGACCACAATGCGTGAAACCGGTACCGTCAGTTGCCACGACGCGCCGTGATCACACCGGCGCCACGGGACGCTCAGTTTCCGCCCAATTCCCGGGATCGGGTGGTAGCCGCCGCCACGGCCTCCAGGAAGGCGGCCCGCACCGCCCGGGACTCCAGGGCGGCCAGACCGGCGGCGGTGGTGCCTCCGGGGGAGGTGACCGCCGCCCGGAGGGCCTCGGGCCCGTCGGGGCCCTGGGCCAGGAGGGTGGCCGACCCGAGGAGGGTCTGGGTGACCAGCGCCTGGCTGACCGGCCGGGGGAGGCCGACGTGGACGCCGGCTTCGATGAGCGCCTCGGCCACCAGGAAGATGTAGGCCGGGCCCGACCCCGAGAGGCCGGTGACGGCGTCCAGCAGGCTCTCGGGGACCCGGGCCACCGTCCCCACGGCCGAGAGGATCGACTCCGCCCGGGCCAGGTGCTCGTCTCCGGCGTGGCGCCCGGCGGCGATGGCGGCCGCCCCCAGCCCGACCAGCGCCGGCGTGTTCGGCATGGCCCGGACCACCGGCCGGCCGGGTACCACCGCCTCGAGGGCGGCGATGGTGACGCCGGCGGCGATCGACAGGACGAGAGCACCCGGTTCGAGCACCGGCTCCGCCATCTCCAGCGCCGCGGCCACGTCGCCCGGCTTCACGGCCACCACCACGACCTCGGCTTCGGCCACCGCCCAGGCCGGGTTGGGCACGACCCGTACCTTGGGGAAGCGGCCCTCGATGGCGTGGCGCCGCTCGGCGCTGACCTCGGCCACGGCCAGGTGCTCCGGATCCCAGCCACCGTCGACGAGACCTCCCAGGAGTGCCTCGCCCATCTTGCCGCCGCCGATCAGAGCCAGTGTCGTCACGCAGCGAGGGTACTTCGCCGCCGGGGGTGCCCCGCCGCCAGAAGCACAGACGCGGGCGGGCCCGAGGAACCATTGGGGTTACTCCGCACTTCCCCGAACGGAGTAGCCCCGCCTGCACCTCGGGCCTCGCCTGGACCGCCACCCGTCGGTTGCGGCGAGGTGCACCCTAACCCGCCATCTCCTTTGCTGGCAAAGGATTTTTCGCCGAGTGACCTAGCGGAAACCCAGAGTGACGGCGGTCTGGAACCACGTCTCGACGGTCTCGTAGCAGACGCCGATCAGCCGGTCGAGCTCCTCCTCGTCGAGGTGCTGGTAGAGCACCCGGCCGGTCAGGTAGATGTCGCCGTCGGGCCCGATCGAGAAGCGGGCGTTGTAGGGCTCGTGGTGGTTGCGGCGCAGCAGCCACCGGTAGAGCGCGAGGCGTTTGCCCTCGGAGGGGGCAGGTGAAGCCCCCGAAGGGTCGGGGAGGAAGTAGACCTCGTACCGCAGCGAGCGGGGGCGAAGGTCGAAGTAGACCGTGGTGGCGTCGCGCCCGTCGCAGGTGAAGCGGAGGTACCAACGGTTGAGCTCGGGGTCGTGCTCGACGTGCTGCACCCAGGGCTGGGCCGCCACCGGACCCGTCAGGTGATCCCGGACGAGATCGGCGGCCTCTTCCGGTTTCACCGAGGGCTCAGCTGCAGGTGACCGGCGTGCGCTCCACCAGGTCGCTGCAGAGGCGCCGGAGGCGGGCGGCGGTCATGCCCCACGACCACTTCCCGGAGCGGGCGGCCGCCTGGGCTCCCATGGCGGCCGCCAGGTCACCGTCGTCAAGGAGGAGCGCCACGGCGGTGGCCCACTCCAGCGGGTCACGGCCCTCGACCAGCAACCCGGTCTCTCCGTCGGCCACGATCGACCGGAGCCCGCCGACCGACGCCGCCACCACCGGCGTCCCGCAGGCTGCGGCCTCCAGCGCCACCAGACCGAAGGACTCCGTGCGGGAGGGAACGAGGCACACGTCGGCCGCCCGGTAGTAGTCCACCAGTTCGTGGTGGGGCCGGGGCGGGAGGAGGAGCAGTCGGTCGGCAACGCCGAGATCGGCCGCCAGTTTCAGCACCCGCTCGAGCTCGCCGGGCCCGTCGGTCCCGCTCGGGCCGCCCACCGCCCACAGCACGGCGTCATCGATCTCGGCCAGGGCCTGCACGGCCAGGTCGAGGCCCTTGAGGGGCTGGATCCGCCCCACGAACAGGAGTACCCGTCCACCGGGGTGGCCGAGCCGGGCCCGGGCCGCCGTCCGGTCGCCGGAAGAGAAGAGGCGGTGGTCGACCCCGGGGGGCAGCACCTCGACACGGTCGGGGTCGGCGCCGTAGAGGGAGTCGAGCAGGCCGGCCTCGTCGGGGGTCGAGGCCAGGATGAGGTCGGCGCAACGCATGATGTCGGTCTCGCCCTGGACCCGGCCGGGCACCTCGTCGGTGCTGCCTGTGGCGGCTCCCGCCACCGTCGTCGAGCGGACACCCCCCGTCCCCCGGGCTCCGCTCTGCTTCACCAGGGCCAGGGTGTGGAAGGTGGCCACCATGGGGAGCGACAGCTCGTGCTTGAGCCGGTGGGCCGCCTGTCCCGACAGCCAGTAGTTGGCGTGGAGGACCTCGTAGTCGCGCCCGCAGGCCCGGATCTGCCCCAGCATCGACTCGGTGAACTCGTCGACGAGACCGGGGAGGCTCTCCTTGGGGACGGGCGCCGCCGGCCCCGCCGGGATGTTGAACACCCGGAAGTTGGGTTCGACCGTGACCACCCGGGGCTGCCCCGGGTGCTCGGCCCGGGTGTAGACGTCGCAGGCGACGCCGGCCCGGGCCAGCGCCGACGACAGCGACCGCACGTAGATGTTCATCCCCCCGCCGTCGCCGACGCCCGGCTGGGCGATCGGCGAGGTGTGGAGAGACAGCACGGCCACGCTCCGTACAGGCATGACCAAAGATCCTAACGCCGGGGTGGGGAACCCCCGGATGGGTCGGGCCAGTTGGCGTCGGCCGAAGTCTGGAATGACCGGTAGATCTCGATGAGGACCTGTTTCTGGCGTTCGGTGATGGTGGTGTCCCGCAGGATCTCGGCCACAAGGTCGGAGTCGCCGTCCCGGGCTTCGAGGATCCCGGCCCGGACGTAGAGCGTCTCGGCCGAGATGCGCAGCGCCCGGGCGATGGCCTGGAGGATCTCGGCGCTGGGCTTGCGCAGGCCCCGCTCGATCTGGCTCAGGTAGGGGTTCGAGATCCCGGCCAGCTCCGAAAGCTTTCGGAGCGAGAGGCGGGCCATTCGACGCTGGTCGCGGATGAACCCGCCCAGGTCGAGCATGCGGTTCTCGACGCCGGGATTGTCGGCTCTCACGCCGCCGTGCGGGGGATCAGGCGCTCGCTGAGGGGGGCGAAGATGCGGACGACCTCGGGGTCGAACTGGGTGCTGGCCATCTTCTGCAGCTCCTCGACCGCCGCCTCGACCGGCAGCGCCGCCCGGTAGGGCCGGTCGGCGGTCATGGCGTCGAAGGCGTCGACCACCGAGAAGACGCGGGCCGCCAGCGGGATCTTCTCCCCCCGGAGGCCGGCCGGGTAACCCGTCCCGTCGAACATCTCGTGGTGACACCGCACGACCTGGGCCGCCGTTCGCAGGAAGGGGATGTCGGCCACCAGCTGGTAACCGATGATCGGATGGGTCCGCATGACCCGCCACTCGGCCGCGGTGAGCGGGCCGGGCTTGTTGAGGACACTCTCGGGGATCCCGACCTTGCCGCAGTCGTGGAGGAGGAAGCCGAACTCGGCCTCCCGGTTGTCGTCGGCCATGCCCATCTCGGCCAGCAGCGCCATGCCGTAACGGCGGCAGCGCTCGATGTGCTGGCCGGTGGTGGCGTCCTTGGCCTCCACGACGAGGGCCAGCGACCGCACGGTCTGGAGGTAGGCGTGGCGGAGGTCGCCCAGGGCCCGTTCCAGGTGCTGAGCCCGCTCCCGTTCCCGTTGATACCCCTCGCCGAGCTCCTTGGCGAAGACGAGGAGCTGCGCCTCGAGGGCCGCGGTGGGGTCGGGGATCGACGACGGATCCCAGCGCGGCGAAGCGTCGCCGGGACCGGTCACTGACGGAGCAGCTCCTCGACCCGGTCGAGGAGCTCCATCGAGCTGAACGGCTTCGTGAGGTAGCCCCGGGCGCCGGCCTCGAGGGAGGCCACCTCGGTGGTGACATCGCCGATGGCGGTCAGCATGAGCACCTTCGTGGCCTGGTGGTCGAGCCGGCGGCAGACCTCCACGCCGTCGAGGCCGGGCATCATCACGTCGAGGATCACCACCCGGGGCCGCTCGGAGGCGGCCATCTCCAGGCCCTGCTGGCCGTCGTGGGCCTCGATGACCCGGAACCCGTCGGCCTCCAACACGGCCCGCACGACCCGGCGGAGCACGGCGTCGTCGTCGACCACGAGGACGCAACGGTCGTCGGCCTCAGCCGACTCCGCCCCCGCCCCGGTGGTTTCAGGCGACGCGTCCGTCACGGGCGAGCCGCCTGGATCCGTTCGGCCAGCTCCATCTCCAGGGTGTGGAGGACGTCGTGGAGGGCCCGCCGCTTGCCCGACACCTCCCGCTCGAGGGCGGAGAGCTGCTCCCGGGCGTCGGCCAGCTCGGCGTCGCTCAGGTCGGGCAGCCGGACGAGGGTCGAGTCGCCGACCAGAGGCTCGAGCCCCCGCGTCCATTCGATGTCGGGCGACGGAGCCATCCGCTGGGGCAGGTGGGCCTGCGACGGGGCCGGTCGGGGGCCGTCGTCGGCCAGGATCTTCGACAGGCTGCCGATGAGGTCCTCCAGCGACCCCCCGTTGGCCCGGCGGTCACGCTCGGCGTCGAGGATGTCGATGCGGCCCTGGGCCAGGCGCCGGACGAAGGAGACCTCGGTCTCGAGCTCGGTGCACTCGGCCTTCATGGACGAGACCTCGTCGACCGGGCGGTCGGCCAGCCCCTCGAGGTAGCCCGGCTCCAGGACACGGTCTAGACGGCGTTGCTCCGGCATGTCACTCCAAAGAGGGCTGGGACGGCTCTGGATGCGCACATCCAGGCTACCGCTCCCTGCCCTTTCGTCAGCAGTGTGCTCGGAGCAACGGGTACGAGTTGACCGCCCGGCCACCGTTCGGGTGGAACTCGAAGTGCGTGTGGGGGGTCGTGGCGTCGCCCGAGCTGCCCGTCAGGGCGATGACCTCGCCCTGGGCGACGCGCCGGTCGGGGCCGACGATCTGCGACAGATGGGCGTAGTAGTACGTGTTGCCGTCGTCACCGTGGAGGTAGATCGACAGCCCTCCCAGACCGGAATGGTGGGTCTCGAAGTCGCCCGACACCACGGCCACGTTCGAGGTGCCGTAGGCGTTCATGAGGTCGGTGCCTTCGTGGCGGCGGCCGCCGCCCCGGGGCGCCCCCCAGGTGTCGGTGAAGGTCAGCGGGCCCCGAATCGGGCACACGAAGTCGGTCACGGCCGGGTTGGGCCCCGACGGCAGGCCGGCGTCGAGCGGAACCCGCTCGCCCCGGCTGGCCCGGCTGATCAGGTGCGACTCGAGCCCGGCTTCCCGTCTGACCATGAAGGCCAGCGCCTGCTCGACGTTGTGGCGCTCGGTCTGAAGGTCGTCGGTGGCCCGCTGCTGCTCGGCCCGGCGATCGGCCAGCTGGTCGCGGCGGCGGGCGAGCTCGGCGGTGGCGGCGCCCACGGTCTTGAGGACGGCGTAGTCGCGGGCACTGACCCCCGAGGCGAGCTTGGCCCCCCGAGCCGACTCGACGATGTCGCCCCCGTCGGCGAAGCCCGCGACGGCGTCGAGCCCCCGGTCGCTGGTGTAGACGGCGACCGCCCGGCGAGTGACCGCGGCCCGCACCGGCCCCATCTTCGACTCGGCGTCCCCGATCCTGCGCTCGAGGGCGGCGATGTCGTCGCTCAGCCTGCTGATCTGGGCCATGGCCCGGTCGTAGCGGGCGGCAGCGTCGTCGGCCCGGCGCTGCAGGTCCCGGCTGGTCGGGGGGTCGCCACGGCGAGCGGCCCCGGCCGGCGAGGCCAGGGCCAGGCACAGCGCCGCCACGATGAGAATACGGAGAGGGGTTCGCATCACAAGAGAAAGGCCACCCTGCGGCGGCTCGGCCCGGGACGCTACGGCGGAGTTCAGTCCCCGGCAACCTTCGCTGGCAGAAGTTTGCAGTTCCCTGACGGAGCGCGCGCGGCGTCGGCCGTTATGAACGCGTGCCGGGCGGTGGCCCCGTCCCCAGCTCGAACCAGCCCTTCCGGTCCTCCGGGTGGTAGCGGTAGACGACCACGCCCCGGAGGGAGTCCGGGCTCACCGGGCCGAAGTGGCGGCTGTCGGTGCTGGCCGCCTCGTTGTCGCCCCGCACGACGACCCGGCTGCCCTCGGTGCCGGCCACCCGTTTGACCATGGTTCGCCGTGGGGAGCGCGGATCCACCAGAGCCACCAGATCCCCCACGTGGATCGCCGGCCGCAGCGGCCCCAGACCGCGCAGGACGAGCACGCGATCCCCGGGCAACAGCGTGGGGACCATGCTCTCCCCCGCCACCTGCAAGCGCAGGAAAGGCAAGTGGTTCACCCCGATCGGCCGGGGGTAGCCTCCGCCCGAAGACGTGACCCCCCGGAGGAGGACCTCAGCATGCCTTTCCTTTCCCGCCTGCTCGCCGCGGCCGACCGGATCAGCCCCCCGGCTCTCGCCCATGCCCACTGCGACCTCCCCTGCGGTGTCTACGACCCGGCACAGGCCCGGATCGAGGCGGAGTCCGTCAAGGCGATCCAGGAGAAGTACCAGGGTAGTGACGACCCGGTCTTCCGCGAGCGCTGCGTGCAGATCAAGGAAGAGCGGGCCGACATGGTCAAGCACCACCTGTGGGTGCTGTGGACCGACTACTTCAAGCCGCCGCACCTGGAGAAGTATCCCGAGCTCCACGACCTGTTCTGGAGGGCCACCAAGGCCGCCGGCGACTCCAAGAAGTCCCTCGACCCGGCCCAGGGCGAGCAACTGCTCGGCCTGATCGGCGAGATCGACAAGATCTTCTGGGAGACGAAGCAGGGCTAGGTTGCGCCGCCGCTGACCGGCGGCAGCACCGCGATCTCGTCATTCGGACCCACCGGCGTGTTCAGCCCGTCGGTGGGTTCGTTGCCGTTCACCCACACCCGGCTGATGGCCAGCACCGCTCCGAACTCGGGGCCGTAATCGGCCACGGCGCGCTCGAGGAGCTCCCCCAGCGTCCCGGCGTCGATGTCGTCGGACTTCCGACCGGCGGCCTCCCGGGCCCGGGCGAACAGGACGAGGCGGCTCATGAATGCAACTCGGCCCGGCCGTCCTTGACCACGGCCTGGCCTTCGGCGTTGAGCGCCTCGAAGCCGTAGGCGCCGTCAGCCTCGGCGGCGTAGATCTGCACCCTGATCTCCTGGCCGGGAAGGACGGGCCGGGAGAACTTCACGGCCAGACGGGCCAGGCGGGCGGGGTCACCGCCAGCCACGGAGTCGATCACCGCCCGCCCGCAGAACGCCATGGTGCACAGACCATGGATGATAATCCCGGGCAGGCCCACGGCCCGGGCGGCGGCGTCGTCGAGGTGGATCGGGACGGGGTCACCGGAGGCCTCGGCGTAGCGGAAGGTCTGGTCGGCGTCGAAGGCGTAGGTCACCTTCGCCACCGGCGCCGAGGCCTTGATGGCGGCCGTCAGCTTGTGCTCGGGCGCGGGCTCGCCGCCACTGTCCCCCTCGAACGGCCCCCGGAAGAACAGCGTGACGAACTGCTCGTTGACCGGCGCGCCGGCGGCGTCGACGGTCTGCGTCCGGACGGCGACGGTGGTGCCGACACCCCGAACGGCGACGAACACCGGCGCCGCCTTCGACCGCAGCACGTCGCCGGGGGCGATCGGCCGGAAGAAGCGCATGTCCTGCTCGGAGTGCACCACCTGCTCGAAGGCCTGCGGCGGTGTGACCAGGCCGGCGGCGGCGGTCATGGCGTCCCACACCGGGACGATGGCGAAGACCGGCGGGGCCAGCTCCCCGGAGGTGTGACGCGGGTTGGTGTCGTTGGTGGCGGCGGCGTAGGCGACGGTGCGGACCGTTTCGACCTTGGGCTCCCGGTCTTCGGTGAAGCGACCGAGAGCGCCCGCGTCAAAGGCCTTCATCGTGCTCCGGCGTGTTCGATGCAGGTGCGGGTGCCGGGCATGGCCTCCAGGCGCTCGGGGTCGATCTCCCGGCCGCAGACCTCGCAGATCCCGTAGGTGCCGTCCTCGATCTTGCGCAGCGCGGCGTCGAGGTCCTCGATTTCGGCCTCGAGCTGCTCGAGGAGCGAGAAGTCCTTCTCCCGCTCGAAGGTCTCGGTACCGATGTCCCCCGGGTGCTGGTCAAGCGACGAGAGTTCGGCGATGTTCTCGGTCTCCGACTCCGTGCCGATCCCCTCCGCCTCCCGCTCCCGGACGAGGCTCTCGAGGCGCTCCCGCTCGCTCACGATCAGCTGCCGTGCGTGATCCGTATCCATGTCGCGGAGGGTACCCCAGCCCAAACGGGC
>Ga0137403_10008207_pt1 | contig 11694 bp, 17 predicted proteins | sample CZOMad2_1_16fung_FD_122057 | JGI IMG/M metagenome (GOLD analysis project Ga0137403, IMG submission 122057) | Vadose zone soil fungal communities from Angelo Coast Range Reserve, California, USA - CZOMad2_1_16fungal (Hybrid Assembly) | ecosystem: Environmental > Terrestrial > Soil > Vadose zone...
GGGTTTCAGCGACTTACCTCTAAAAACAGCCCCGCCGTGTTACCAGTTAGCTACCCCAAGGTAACGTTTACAGTCGGAGCCGCTGCCGCGTTGAGACCCCCGCTGAAGCAGGGCGGAGTATCATCTGTGGCATGGTGAAACCATTCATCCAGCCGGTCAGGCGTCGCCGTGGAAATCCTAACTGGGGAAGGCCGCTTCCGCCCGCTCCAGCTGTTCCTACCGAGTTCGAAACGCAAGTCCGACACTTGGGACTCACGAAGCAGACATGTACCCGTTCAGTGGCGTTACGGAATTGGTGCGAGCGGAATAAGAACCGGTGCTACATACCGGAATGGCTGCTTGAGGAGTGGGGAATCGCTGTGGAGCCCTACGTCAGTGGCGCAGCGTGACCACGGTTGCGAGTGCTGGTTAGCGAAATAATTTTGGAAGCCTTACGGTCTCGGTGTCGCGCGAACACTTTCCCCTCTGCTTGTTCCACCTGGCTTGAGCCGCTTTCCGGGCCCGCTTGCGCTCACGCCCGCAAGACGCCTCAAGTTCGAATCTCTCAGGGCGCGCCATGTAGATCCCTCGCTAACGCTCGGGATTTCGGCTGCGGGCTCCCCGGTTAGTACACCCCCAGAGACGAGACAGTGGGGGCCGCACCCACCCCGTATAATGCCACTTTCTGTGGGCTGCCGGCTGCGCTATCGCTGACGCTCAGCGCTGCTGCGCGTGTCCCTGACGCCGTGGGCTTGAACTTGACATTGATCGCGCAACTTGCTCCCGCTGCCAGGGAACTTCCGCAAGTGTGGGTTTGAGCAAAATCTGCGACATTGGTTCCCGTAATCGCAATGCCAGCGATGGTCAGCGCGCTTGTACCCACATTGGTCAGCGTGACAGTTTTCGCCGCGCTAGCAGTGCCGACTGCGACAGAGCCGAAGCTCAAGTAGGTGGGCGAGAGCTTCGCCGTCGTCCCGATTCCGCTCAGCGCCACTGTTTGCGGGCTGCCGACGCCATTATCGCTGACACTAAGCGCCGCTATGCGGGTACCCGATCCTTTGGGACTGAATCTCACACTTATGCTGCAGCTCGCGCCCGCCGCCAAAGAACCTCCGCAGGTGTGGGTTTGAGCAAAACTTCCCGCGTTGGTTCCTGTAATCGCAATCCTGCTGATAGTCAAATTCTTTGTGCCAGAGTTCTTGAGGGTCACAGTCTTGGCCGCGCTGGTGGTTCCGATTGCCTGAGTCGAGAAGCTTAGACTGTCGGGGGATAAGGTTGTGGCACTCTCGTTCAGGAACACACCCACAGAATGTTGAGTGTAGTCATTGATGCTCACGATATCCAAATAACCGTCGTGGTTGAGGTCACCAGCCGCGAGGCCCACGGGTCCGCCGGGTGCCGCGAACAAATGCTTCTGGAATGTTCCACTCGGTTTGTTGATGTAGACCGCCAGCACGCTATTGCTCCCGAGTGCAACCGCAAGGTCTAACCGACCGTCCCCATCAAAATCGGCCGCAATCACCTGTTTGGGATCAGGGTCGGTGGTGGTGTTGAGACCTATTGGAGTCTGGAACGTCCCGTCGCCATTTCCATAAGCGATGCGTAGGACAGCGTCCGTAGTCACCGCCAGGTCCAGATGACCATCTCCATTGATATCGGCGGCAGTCAGGCTTCTGCCGCGTCCAGTATGGAAGCTGCTCCAAGGTAGGAAAATTCCATTGAGGAACGTTCCATCGCCATTTCCAAGCAGGATATCTACGTTTCCATGCTGCGATTCAATTAGTGCCAGGTCCGTCTTGCCATCACCATTGAAATCCGCTGCGACTACGAGATCGCTGCCATTGCCTGTCAGAAAGAATCCAGATCCGCCACCGAAGGTACCATCCCCATTTCCTTTGAAGATGAGGCCGTAATCGCACGGGGAAAATCCACCATATCCACACCCGGTCTCGAAGGTCGCCGCCAAATCCGATCTTCCGTCACCATCGAAGTCAGCGACCGCAACACTGAAGGCGGCTCCGCCGCCGGAGTAGATCGGGGGTTGGAATGTTCCGTCTCCATTACCGAGGAATACCTGCATTGTCCCAGATGGGGGACAGCCGGGCAGGGGAAACCGGCATGAGTTGAGAGCAACAACATCGAGCTTGCCGTCACCATTGACATCGGCAAGCGCGAAAGCAGTTGGAGCATAACCAGTCTCATATTCTGCTGGCGGTTTGAAAGTCCCGTCTCCGTTCCCCAGAAGGATCGTAATTAGGCCGTTGCCATCAGAAGCCCCGAATGCGCTGCCGACGACGACGTCCAGGTTACCGTCGTTGTTTAAGTCCCCTAATGCGATAAGCGACGAATAACTGCCTGAGATAGGAATATCACTCGGAGACCCAAACAGGGTGTTCGCGAAGAGCTGGCCGCTAATAAGCAGCACAGCAAGGAAGATCAGCAAGGGCGACCCACGATAACATCGCGGGAACGAAGGGCCTCGCATAAAACCTCACAGGTGTCTGAGAATTCGGAAGGGCCACTTGCGCCATTTGAGAGGCGCTCGGATGTTTGCACGCCTCTTTTGCTTTGTCAAGCATCTTAAGAACGCTATGGGAGCGTCGCCGGAGCAAACTTTCGGCTGTAACGTTTCCAGAAACAAAACAAACGAAAGCTGCACACACAACGGGAAAGGAATGATCGCATCCAAGAAGTTGCGCGCTAGAACTGTGCTGGCCTCAATGCCCAGAGGGGTCTGTCGATGGCGAAGGCCGTCTTGATCGTGGATGACAATGCGTTTATCCGTCAGGCGCTCTGTGAATCGACCGGGATAAACGGCTTGTCACGCCATGGCCCGGAGTAATGAATGGCTCGGGCTATCATTATCTTTCCCTGTGCCGGATTCGCCAAGAATCAGCACGGGGTGAGAGCTCTGCGAGGCCTTTGCAACAAGCCGATAGAGTTTCTCCATTTCCGCGCTTCGGCCGATAATGCCGCCAAACCCTTGATCGTTCTTGAGGTTCCCGCATCGCATCCGGTCGTCGGTTTTGAACCTGAGATCTGCGGCGATCCTCTCTAACGTCAGCTTCAGTTCGCTGAGACTGAAAGGTTTCGTGAGATAGTCGCAAGCCCCGGCCTTCATTGCCTCAACTGCTGAGCCGACCGTCCTGCAAACGCTCACCACGATTACTTCGATCCCCGGATGGCGGGCTTTGATGCAGCGCAGCGTTTCGAGTCCGCGGACAATCGGCGGTTTCACATCCAGCAAGACCACATCAAATGTTTGAGAGTCGATCAGGTAGAGCGCTTGTTCGGCAGTACCCGCAGTGCTTGTCGCGTATCCCAAGGCAGATCCTGCTTCGCGGTACACATCGCGGAGTGAATGGTCCGGGCTAATTCGAGCAAGTTGAGAAGACTGGAATTCGGAAGGGGCTGAGGGCGCGAGATTGGAAATGCACTTGTTGCGATTGCGCCTGTCATGGCAAAGGACCTCTGTTTTGAACTTAGCTAAGAGTGGTCTTGATTCTTGCGAGGCAGGGATTACGAAATGTGTTTGGCGAGCTGGATGCGAGACCACTCTACTGCTCCGTTTTCAGATGGAAAACGCAGATTTCGGGTTCTTAGGCCTCTTGAGAGCAGCGCCAGTAGTTGCTTGCGCGTTCCCGTGATCGCAACTCCTTCGTACCCAAACCCAGACAGAGCGTGGATGCGTTTCTGTGACCGCAGTTCGGCAAGCATCCAGGACCCCCACTCAGGTGTAGCGGGTAGTCCGTAATGGCTGACCAGCGCGGACCAGATAAACGTGTCGTCATCACTCACGAGCAGGAGCTTGCCATCGGAGCTCGTGGCGGCCAACTCCTGGGAGCACGCCACGAGATGGCGCAGCGGGCGCTTGCGTCCTGCAACCGCAATCGAACCGCGGAAGAGCAGCGGTTTTTCTCCGAGCGCGACTAAGGTTTCGGCGCCGTTGGGATCTATCACCGTGAACATGTCCCCGTTGCCAAAAGCCGCTGCAATGGCCCCGATCTCATGTTTTTGATATTTCCGAAGTCTATGACTGGCTGCCGATTTCATGGATCGAGATCTTGTATTCCCGAATGATCTCGGCATCGACATATATGATGACCGGCTCGGGTACGCTCAATCCGACCATTCGGGCCAACCGCCAAGTAGTCGTTCGCCAGTACACGCGTGGTTTGCGGATTGCCCTGGAATTTAACGACGTACTCGTGTCCGTCGTCCGCGGCCATGAGCTGAGCCTGCGAGCCGCCGCGGAGGCGACGAATGTGCTTAATTGCCTTGATGTACATTGCGAAATCCCCTTTTGTGGCGGTCACGCAGAGCTAGGGACGGATCAAAGGAGAGATCACGTGCTACGAGGCGGGAAGGAAGTGGAGAGGGAAGGTGGTTTCGTTGCTACGCTAGTGTCGTGTGGGCGGGGGTGAATCGGCGAGCTGTTCGAGTCCGAAGACGACATTACGCAACGTTTTCATGTCTTCGATATCAGCGAGTGGTGGAGCTTGAAGCTTGGCAAGTAAAATCTCCAGCGTTTTCGGATCAACCCGCTTCCTCGCGGCACTTAACCGGTCGAAACCAGGTGCGGCTGATTCGAGGATCTCCAGCACCCTCCGCTTTGTTGAGACATTCCTGATGAGTTTCGGCTGTTCGACGTCACCGTGCTCGCGCAGGACACTGCGATAGAGGGTTGGCCCAACGGCTCTTTCCAGAGCGAGAATTCTGTTATCCAAATCATCCGCGCCCGAATTAGCGCTTGCACTAGCTTGTGTTCCATTCGGCTTCGAAGCGCTATTACTGCCGCCATTTGCGCCATTTGTGTGGACGCCATTGCCGTTGCAGTTTTTCCCGGGCCGAATTCCTTTTCGCCAGTTTTCCGGAATTGCCCATGCCGGAAGTGCAGGTGTTCGCTTTGGTTGCTGGTTCTGGTCGAGATCAACCCAAGAGCCCTGAAATTCGTAGAAGTACCGACCCAAACCAAAACAGGAACAGGCCCGTTTGAAGGCCTGAGCGTCCGCTGAGGTCATTCCGTTCTCATCATCGGCCCACTCTTCACCAGTACCCGAATGCGACCATAGGCCGATGATGGTCACCGTGCACGTCACAAGGATTTTTCCGCTCACGATGCTCTCGCCTTTCTTCATCCTGGTGATGTTGCTCATCGTCTCGATCTTGTATTTGCGGGTCCAACCCTGGGGAGTAAACAGAGCATTCAATCTATCCGCGTAAGCGCGAGGATCAGCGTCGGGGACGATCCGTCCGCGTTTCTTATCCTTTGCCGTATTTGTCACCCGCCACTGGACTTGATCGGGAGAAAATGGCACCTCCAACTCTGCGAGAACGGATTTCATGAGGAGAGTTGAAGCAGAAGTTGGCGCTTGCTCGTTTGCCATGAGAAGCCTCCTTGAGATTTCGGAGAAGTGTGAGTTATCGGTAAGGTAGATTGTTGGGATAAATCGGAATGCGCCTAGAACGGAATTTCTTCGTCTGGAACTGTACTTCCCTCGTTGCTTTCATCGGGCCTGTAAGTTCCATTGCCGTTGCTTCGAGAATCAAGGAACTCCATCCTGTCAATGTAAACAAGATCCCTGTAGTTCTTCCCGCCCGTTTTCTTGTCATCCCACGACTCAGTGCGCTTGCGGCCTTCCAAATACACGCGGCTGCCTTTGTGGAGGTACTCGCCGGCGATTTCCGCGCGCCTCCCGAACGCCTTCATGCTTGGAGTTCGCCGTTCCTGTCCTTCCAACGCTCGGTACTGGCGATAGAAAACTGCGCGATGACCGCGCCTTGCGGGCTGTACTTCAGCTCAGGATCTCGGCCGAGATAGCCGATTATCAGGATTTTTTGCATGGGGGACTCCTCGATTGAAATGAAAAGACAGAAAAGGCATGTCGCGGGCCGCGACGCGACAGGCAAACTTGCTCGCCACAATGGCCAGGATTTTCAGACGTTCTCCGGAGCGATCTGTGGTGGGAACTCGTACTCTCTTATCACCGATGTGTCGCCCTCTAAGTCTCAGTTCCATGATTGACTGAGGTTGCGGTCGGTGACGAGATAGAAGCGCGTGATGAGACTAAGTGCTGACTGCCCAGTTCTCGATGACAAGGTTCTGAACGCGTCCGAACTCGTGCGTGTTGTTCGTGACCAGCGTCAAGCCGAGGCTGCGGGCGTGCGCAGCAATAAAAAGATCGTTTGCACCGATCATCGTTCCACGCGTCTTTAGATGTGCGCGGATCTTTGCATAGTGCGACGCCGCTTCGTCGGGAAAATCCAAAACCTCAACATAGCCTAAGAATGCATCGAGCGCTAACTGATCTTGGTGTCGGCGGGGGGACAATTCAACACCAAAGAGTAGCTCCGATTTTGTGATAACGGAAATACACACATCACTTACGCGAACTTCCTGCAGTCGCTTGAGGACCGCATCGTTCGAGCGTTTCATGATGTAGGAACAAGTATCTGTATCGAGCATGTAGCGCGGCATTATGGCTCGCGCTCCTGCACGGGAAGGTCTTCCACTCCCTCCATGAACGCCTCGGAAGCGACAGGCGCGTTAGTGATGTAGGACGACCAATCTATTGGTCTGGGTGAGAGGATCACGTCATTTCCTTCTTTGCGGATGAATACTTCCCGTGCGTTGAACTGAAATTCTTTGGGCAACCGGACGGCTTGATTTCGGTTGTTCATGAAGATCTTTGCGGTTCGTCGCATGTTCCGGCCTCTGGATACGGAATTCCGAGATGACATATACAACAGTATATGCCAAGCCCGTAGCCGTTTGCCAGCTTCAATCTAAGTGTCTGTGGCTCAGTTGCTTACAATTGGGTATAGCGAATCGGTTTTCCAACTGGCGGTACGTCAAACAGGTCCTCCTAAGGCAACAGATGTGCTTTGATAACCATCAGGCAGGCACTCGTAGATTTTTCAAGCGAAGCGCCGGGGATGGTGCGAAGCGATCAGACTTGCTTTGCACCATCCCGTTCCCGTAGCTCTGCAGGAGCAGATTGTACTCGATCTGAAGTGGATCAAATGGGAAACCACAGGGGACCGACAGCAGGGCCCAGAGGCAGAGCCAACAACGTGACGAACGCTCAGCAGGCAATCATGGACTTCCTCAAATCTTGGCAGGGCTTTAGGAAGGAGAACGATGACCTCTCGACGCGATTTAATTAAAGCGGAAGCAATGGCAGCTATGGCAGGAGCAGTACCATCGTCGGTCACTCTTGCCGAGCCGGCGCCCGAGCTAAACAAACCAGGCACAGGCGCCTTTTGGCCGGACGGCGCGCGCATGGTCATCTCCGTCTCTATGCAAATGGAGGGCGGCGCACAGCCGGCCAGCGGAGCCGAAAGCCCTATGCCGAAGATCGATCCGAAGTATCCAGATCTGCCAGCGAGCAAATGGTACGACTACGGCTACAAAGAGGGTTTGCCTCGGCTCCTCGAAGTTTTTGACCGGCGCAAGATCAAAGTCACTTCCCATATGGTCGGTGCAGCGGTGGACCTGCACCCGGCACTCGCAAAGGAAATCGTACAACGTGGGCACGAAGCAACCGGACACGGATCCATCGGTTGCCGGATTAGTGTACGTCGCGGCCCACATGCCGGATGCTGGAGAGAATGAGGCTGACGACGGAAAGCGTTTCCCAAGTGACCTCAGCAAGTCTACTGCGATAAAGAAGACGGCTGACGGTTTCATTTACCTTGACCCCGCACAGTTTCATGAGTACTTCGCAGCCGACTTGTCTGCTGAGCAGGCCGCTTTCATGGCGCGATCGCAGGTACTCAACGCGGCGGACAATTTCAAAGCAGTGATCACCACGCCTGCGTGGAGAAGCAAACCAAGCTGGATGTTGGTAGCGGTAAAAGATAGAACCATCAATCCAGACCTCGAACGGTGGTATGCCGCACGAGCCAACAGCCACAAGGTTGAAGTCTCAGGCGCCAGTCACTCGGTCTGCGTCTCCAGGCCGAAGGAAGTTGCAGCTTTGATCGAAGAAGCCGCATCGCAGGCTCGGTAGAAGAGGGTGTGAAAAGGTTTGAAATTGTGAGGATCCAATTCCGCCGACAACTCGCGTAGCCGCTTATGGAGAGATAGAAGTGACACGTTTTTGTAGAAAACTGCCAATGCTCGCGGCAGCGTCGATCATCACGATTGCATACACTTTCGCGGCAGACACTTCACTGATTGAGCCACATAGCCTAATCGTCGATCGCAGCTTGCCAACAGGACGGGTCGAGGGTCAGGTCATTGCCGCGCGGCGCTTCGATACTTTCTGGAATACCGGGGACGAAGCTCTAGCGCGTGACGCCCTTGCGCCGAACTTTGTCGACAGTACGCTCCCGACTGGACGCCGCCAGGGAGTTGCGGGACCGCTGGCAGCCTCAAAGCTGATGCGCGCGGCGATCCCCGACCTCAGCTGTAAAATTGAGCAGATGATCGTGGCCGGTGATCGTGTCGTCACGCACTTGCGCTTCCGCGGTCATTTCACGGGACGCTTCGGGCAGATCCAAGGCCATGGCCAGACGATCAATTTCATCGCGACCGATATTTACAGAATATCCGACGGCCGCATCGCTGAGAATTGGCACATCGAGGACAACCTAACTTTACAGCAGCAACTTGGATTAATCGCCAACTGAGAGATGAGGGGGTCGGCGGGCGCAATGCGGCCACTCGCGCCGATGAATGTCACGGTTTGAGCGGCCTGTCTCGGATCAACTAGAATTCACGTTTCGAGACTGGACCCATACCGATGAGCTTTGAACCGATTGAGAACTACGGGGTGATTGGCAATATGCGCTCGATTGCGCTCGTGGGTGTAAACGGTTCAATCGACTTTCTCTGCTACCCGAATTTCGATTCTCCCAGCGTGTTTGCAGCGCTGCTCGATGATGAGAGAGGTGGTTGTTTTCAGATTCAGCCGCAACTCAAAGAAAAGCGGGTGCGGCAGCTGTATTTGCCAGACACGAACATTCTGATAACGCGATTTCTTGCGGAGGAGGGTTTGGCCGAACTGACGGACTACATGCCCATTGGGACAGACGACGAACAACCGAATGAGATTATTCGCACACTGGCGGTGATCAGGGGCCAGGTCGATTTCACGATGCGGTGCCGGCCCCGTTTTAACTATGCGATGTGTGGGCACACTGTGAACATCGAAGAAGGGTACGCGATTTTTTCGCCGGTGAGCGATACTTGTCCGCCGATGGCACTGTACTCCACCGTTGCCCTGCGACAACAATCCCAAGATGCAATCTCCGAGTTCCGCCTTCGAGCGGGCGAGAGGGTGACGTTTGTCTTTGGTGGAGTTCGCGCACAAGGAGAGCAACCCGAGATGGAGTTCGTAGAGCAGCGCTTCCACGAGACAGCACGTTTCTGGAAGGGATGGATCGCGAAATCAAAGTACAAAGGCCGGTGGCGCGAAACGGTTAACCGTTCGGCGCTAATGTTGAAGCTGCTGATCAGCCGGGAGCATGGATCGCTGATTGCAGCGCCGACATTTTCCCTGCCCGAACAAATTGGCGGAGTGCGCAATTGGGATTATCGCTTCACATGGTTGCGAGATGCGGCATTCACGCTCTACGCGCTGATCCGACTGGGTTTTGTCGAGGAAACTGAGGCGTTCATCGACTGGCTGAAGGGGCGGCTGGGCGATGATGCGGAGCGGGGACCGTTACAGGTGATGTACGGGATTGACGGCAGGCAGCAGCTCGATGAGCGGACGCTTGATCATCTGCAGGGGTTCGAACATTCGCGGCCCGTGCGTATCGGTAATGCGGCCTACCAGCAGCTGCAGTTGGATATTTATGGCGAAATGATGGATTCCATCTATCTGGCGAACAAGTACGGGGACCCAATGTCCTATGCCGGGTGGCAGGAAGTTCAGCGGATATTGGAGTGGTTGGGAAAGAACTGGCAACGGCCCGATCAAGGCATATGGGAGGTTCGTGGCGGGGCGCGAGAATTCCTGCACTCGCGTTTGATGTGCTGGGTGGCTTTCGATCGAGCACTGCGGCTTGCGCAGAAACGCTCCCTTTCGGGGCCGTTCGACGCTTGGCTGCGAACCCGCGACGCGATACGAGAGGATATCTTCACAAACTTCTGGGATGACGATCTGCAGTCTTTCGTCCAGTCGAAGGGGACTAAAGACCTGGATGCGTCGGTCCTGCTGATGCCACTCATGAGGTTCATCAGTCCGGTCGATCCGATGTGGCGCTCGACAATGAAAGCGATTGAAGCACGGTTAGTCGAAGACACCCTTGTCCGTCGCTATGAGGCGGAAGGCACGCATGTGGATGGGCTTCCAGGCGGAGAGGGTAGCTTCACTGCATGCTCGTTTTGGTACATCGAATGCCTAGCGCGTGCTGGGGAGTTGGAAAAGGCTCAATTGTTGTTTGAGAAACTTTTGGGATACGCCAACCATCTTGGGCTCTACTCAGAGCAGATTGGTCCAAGCGGGCAACATCTCGGCAATTTCCCACAGGCATTCACACATCTGGCGCTGATCAGCACCGCAACATATCTGGACAGGGTCCTCTCGGGCAAGGATGACTCAGTGTGGCGCTAGCATTTTGGAGAAATGGCCCATCGGTGTGAGGACTTTTTTTTGACAGATATATGTTTGTACATGTACAGCACATATGTATTACATCGGACTGGATCTGCACAAGAATCGGACTAGATCTGCACAAGAAGACGATCGGCTATTGCGTTAAAGGATGCCAGCGGTAAGGTTCACCAACAAGGCAAGATTGGCGCGACGCGCTGGGAGTTGGACACCTGGTTGAAGACACTTCCTCAACCGTGGACGGCTGCCATGGAAGCGACGATCTTCAGCGGCTGGATCTACGATCATCTGAAGCCGCACGCAGCAGCAGTGAAGGTAGCGCATCCGCTGATGCTGCGGGCGATCGCCGCATCCAAGAAGAAGAACGATCAGATCGATGCCGGCAAGCTCGCGGACTGCCTACGCTGCGACTTCCTGCCGGAGTGCTACATGGCATCGACGGGGATTCGCGAGAGGAGGCGAACGCTGCGGTGTCGCCATCTCCTGGTACGGCAAGTGGTGCAGCTGAAGAATCGTGTATCAAGCTTGCTGATGGAAACCGGAGTGAGCTACAACAAGCAGCGCCTGCACCGAGCAGGGTATTTCCCCGAGCTGCTGGCCAGCAAGGATGCGATCGATAAGAGTATCCGACCGCTTCTGCGACTGAGTCGGGACTCAATCACGCGACTACAACGCATCGAATCTGCACTGATCCGATCGCTGCAACGTGACCCGCTGTTGGCGGAGAGAGTACGGCGGCTGCAGACGATCCCCTGCGTGGGCCGGATCACAGCACTGACCTGGGCGCTGGAGATGGGAGATATTTCGCGTTTCCGATCGATCCGACAAGCCATCAGTTATTGCGGGCTTTGCGGCGACGAAAAGAGATCAGCCGAGACCGCGGTACGCACACCGCTTTCCAAGCAGCGGAATAAACATATTCAGCGGGTGCTGGTGGAAGCAGCGAAGCTGGCTCCCCGATATGATCCTGATCTCGCGTTGTTCTATGCAAGAGAGAAGCAGAGCGGGAATGCCAATCGCGCCACGCACCGCGGCTGCCGAGGTGGATGTTCGCCGTCTCCCAGCCCATTGCAAATAGCAGGCAGCACTCATCCCGATTCTTCGGCAATTCATCGAGTTCAATTCGCAAACAATGCGGTGAAAGCCGCCG
>Ga0137403_10008208_pt1 | contig 11694 bp, 10 predicted proteins | sample CZOMad2_1_16fung_FD_122057 | JGI IMG/M metagenome (GOLD analysis project Ga0137403, IMG submission 122057) | Vadose zone soil fungal communities from Angelo Coast Range Reserve, California, USA - CZOMad2_1_16fungal (Hybrid Assembly) | ecosystem: Environmental > Terrestrial > Soil > Vadose zone...
GATCTCCCATCGCCCCCCGGCGCGTTCGACGTGATGCAGGTCGTGCTGGTGATCTGTGCGCTCCTGGCCGACGCCGTGGCGCTGTGGGCCATCGCCGCGCGCGTCTCCGAGTTCGGCTTCAGCCCCAATCGTGTGGCGGCCCTGGGCGAGAACGTGATCCTCCTCGTGAATCTCGGGTGGTCGGCTGTGCTCTACATCCGCTTTCTGCGGGGGGGCGGAGCGTTCACGCACCTGGAGCGGTGGCAGACGAGCTACGTCCCGGTCTACGCCCTCTGGGCGGGCCTCGTCGTACTCGTCTTCCCCCCGGCGTTCCGGTACCTCTGACCCGCCGAGGCGAAAACCCCCGTAGACAGCCGCCGCCCTCGACGCTTCCCCGCCGCCGCACCCGGCGACCTCAGGGTGCGTGTACAGTGCTCGAGGAGAGGAGGCCCTGATGAAACTCGAAGGAGCCTGCGCCCACATCGAGGGGGTGCAGAAGGTCGTGCACGCGAAGAAACGCCAGTGCGACGAGTGCGTGACGATGGGCGGGCGTTGGGTGCACCTTCGCACGTGCCAGACGTGCGGCGGCACCCGCTGCTGCGATTCGTCCCCCAACAAGCACGCGAGCCGACACGCGGCGAATTCTTCGCATCCCGTCGCCTGTTCCGCGGAGCCCGGTGAACGATGGCTGTACTGTTACCCCGACGATGTCCTGACCGAGTACTGACGAGGCGGCCATGACGAGCGAAGGAAACCAGCACGAGATCTTCCCGATCCTCACCCCCGAGCAGATCGCTCGCATCGCGCCGTTCGCTCGTGAGAAGACCTTCGAGGATGGCGCGGGAGTCTGGAATCAGGGCGACCGGAACAACCCCATGTTCGTCGTCGTCGAAGGCGAGATCGCCATCCTCTCGGGCACGGACCATCTCGTGACGGTGCATCGTCCCGGAGCGTTCTCGGGTGACGTCGATCTCCTCTCCGGCCGTCCCTCCGTCGTGAGGGCGCGCGCCCGGGGCGTCACGCGCGTCCTCGAGCTGGGCCACGATCACCTCCGCCGGCTCGTCCAGACCGATGCCGAGCTGAGCGAGATCCTCCTCCGCGCGTTCATCCTTCGCCGCATCGCGCTCGTGGCGCGGGGGTACGGGAACGCGGTCCTCATCGGCTCGCGGCACTCCGCCGGGACCCTCGCGATCCAGGAGTTCCTGACCCGCAACAATCAGCCCTACGCGTACCTCGACGTGGACCTGGATGCCGAGGTCCAGACGACGCTCGACGGCTTCGGCGTGGGGGTCGGCGACGTTCCGGTATTCATCTGTCGAGGCGAGCGTGTCCTCAAGAAACCGACGACCGACGAAGTGGGAGAATGCCTCGGCTTGAACCAGGTGAACGAGGAGGTGCTCCGCGACCTCGTTGTAATCGGGGCGGGTCCTGCCGGTCTCGCGGCCGCGGTCTACGCGGCCTCCGAGGGCCTCGACGTCCTCGTCGTGGAGTCCAGCGCACCCGGCGGCCAGGCCGGATCGAGCTCCCGCATCGAGAACTATCTCGGGTTCCCGACGGGGATCTCGGGGCATCTCCTCGCGAGCAATGCCCTCGTCCAGGCGGAGAAGTTCGGCGCGGAGCTCGTCGTCGCCCGGACGGCGGTGCGACTCGGATGCGAGCGCCTCCCGTATCGAGTCGACGTCGGCGGGGGCCATACGGTCCAGGCGCGCAGCCTCATCATCGCGACCGGCGTCCAGTACCGGAAGCCCGACATCCCGAATCTCGCGCGATTCGAAGGGCTCGGCGTCTACTACGGCGCCACTCAGGTCGAGGCGAAGTTCTGCCAGGGGGAGGACGTGATCGTCGTCGGAGGAGGGAACTCGGCCGGGCAGGCCGCGGTCTTCCTCTCGGCTCACGGGCGACAGGTCAACGTCCTCGTCCGCGGACCCGGCCTCGCCGAGAGCATGTCGCGCTACCTCATCCGGCGGATCGAGGAGACGCCGAACATAAGGCTCCGAACCCGGGTGCGCATCGAGGCCCTCGAGGGAGAGACCCGTCTCGAGCGCGTCACGTGGCGCGAGGGAGACGGAAAGCCTGCGACCGTCGACATCGGCCACGTGTTTCTCATGACCGGCGCGGACCCGAACACCGCGTGGCTCCGCGATTGCGTGGCGATGGATGCACGGGGGTTCGTCAAGACGGGTCCCGAGCTCCTCCCGGGCGATCTCGCGGCGGCGCGGTGGCCTCTCGCGCGTGCGCCGCTTCTCTTCGAGACGACTCTTCCCGGAGTCTTCGCCGTGGGCGACGTGCGGGCGGGCAGCGTCAAGCGCGTCGCGGCGGCCGTGGGCGAGGGCTCGGTCTGCGTTCAGCTCGTCCACAAGGTGCTGGCCGCGTGAGGTCCGCCGTCAGCGCGCGAGAAACTCCTCGGCCACGGCGGCCGGGCTCTTCCCGTCTCGGTCCACGGCGACGTTCATCGCCCGCATGCGTTCGGCGTCGATCGTCCCCTCGAGGTCCGTCAGCGCACGGACGACGTCGGGTCGGCGATCGGCGAGGCTGCGGCTCACGAGCACGACGGCGTCGTACGGAGGAATCGCCTCGCGGTCGTCCTCGAGCGCAATCAGGTCGTAGGCCGAGACCCGGCCATCCGAGGAATAGGCCGTGATCACGTCCACCTGATCGCCGGCCACGGCCGCGTACAGCAAGGACGGATCCATCACGCGCCGCTCGGCGAAGTCCAGGCCGTACACGCGCCGGACGTCGGTCCACTCGCTCCGCGACCAGAACTCGTAGTCCGCGGCGGCGCGGAGCCGTGGGGCCTTCGGCGCCAGCTCACTCAGGCGGCGAACGCCGAGCTCATCGGCCCGGGCGCGGCGCAGCGCGAACGCATACGTGTTCTCGAAGCCCAGGGAGCAGGCGACGCGCACGCCCTGGCTCTCGCGGAGCCAGGCGCTGACCTCGGCCAGGACGGCGGCGCGGCCGCCGCCCGCTCCGGACCGGTGCATCAGCGTGGAGCGGATCGTGCCGGTGTACTCGACGTAGGCGTCGACCTCGCCGCGGGCGAGCGCGTCGAAGGCGACCGTCGAGCCCAGCGAAGCCAGTACCTCCGCCGGCGCGCCCGTCTTCCGGTCGATCTGGCGGGCCAGCACTTCGGCGAGGATGTACTGCTCCGTGAAGGTCTTGGCGCCGATCCGGAGCGGCCGCGCGGCGCCTGCCGGGGAGACCCCCGCGAGGCTCGCGGCCCCCATCGCCACGAAGATCGCGCCGCCGGCCACGATGAGGGCGGGGCGGCGCTCCGACCAGCCCCTCGCCAGCATGCGCAGCAGTCCGTCGAGACCGAGGGCGAGAAACGCCGCCGCCGCACAGCCGACCAGGACGGCGGCGTCGTTGCGGGTCTGCAGGCCGCTGAAGATGTAGTTGCCGAGACTTGGGGCTCCCACCGGCGTCGAGAGCGTGGCCATCCCCACGCTCCAGACCGTGGCGGTTCGTAGTCCCGCCATGATCACGGGCAGGGCGAGAGGCAGCTCGACCATGCGAAGGCGCTGCGCCGGCGTCATGCCGACACCCTCGGCGGCCTCGCGCACGGCCGGGTCGATCCCGGCGAGACCGGTGACCGTGTTACGGAGGATCGGCAGCAGGCTGTAGAGCACGAGGCCCAGGAAGGCGGGCAGGAACCCGATGCCCGACAGACCGGCGCTCGACAGCAGCGGGACCATCACGGCGAGAAGCGCCAGGGCGGGAACGGTCTGGATCACGCCGGCCAGGCCCAGGACCAGCCCTTCGAGCCGGGGCGCGCGGCTCACAAGGACCCCGGCGGGCACCGCCACCGCCGCGCCCAGGAGCAGCGCGCCCAGAGTGAGACGCACGTGGGCCGCGAGCAGATACGGGAGAAGGGCGAGCTGTTCCCTCACCCCCCTCCTCCCAGCAGCTCGTCGAGCCGCCGGGCCTGCCGGCGCGGCGTGGAGAGGAGCAGGGCCACGTGATCGTCGGCGGGCGCGCGGAGCAGCTCCGCCGGCGTGCCGACCTGCACCAGCCGGCCGGCGTTCATGACGCCCACGCGATCGGCGAGCAGCAGCGCCTCCGCCATGTCGTGGGTCACGAGGACGGCCGTGAGGTCGAGCCGCCGCCGCAGCTCGCGAAAGGACTGCTGCAGACGATCGCGAGTGAGCGGGTCCAGAGCGCCGAACGGCTCGTCCAGGAGCATGACTCGCGGCGACACGGCCAGGGCGCGCGCGACCCCGACGCGCTGCTGCTGCCCGCCCGACAGGTCTGAAGGGCGCCGGCCGGCGAGCTGCGGATCCAGCTCCACCAGGGCCAGCAGCTCCGTCACCCGCGCTTGCGCGCGGGGCTCCTTCCAGCCTGCGAGGCGCAGCGGCACGGCCACGTTTTCGCCGACGCTCATGTGCGGGAAGAGACCGACGCCCTGGAAGACGTAGCCGATGCGGCGACGCAGGCGGTGCGTCCCGATCGTCGCCGCGTCCTCCCCTTCCACCCTCACGCGGCCGGCGGTGGGCGTAACCAGCCGGTTGATCATCTTGAGCGTGGTGGTCTTGCCCGAGCCGGAGGCCCCGACGAGGGCGAGGAGCTCTCCCGCCTCGACCCGGAACGAAACGCCGTCCACGGCGAGCCGCTCCCCGTACCGGCGCGTCAGGTCCTGCACCTCGATCATCGGTCCGGGTACACGCGGCGGAACTTGGTGAAGACGTACGGGTAGTGGGGCTGAAACCAGTTCCGAAAGCTGCGCCGCACCAGGCGGTGATCGGTGGCCCACGAGCCGCCCAGGAGCACGAAGTGGCGATCGTCGAAGAAGTCCGCCGAGTAGCCGCGGTAGCGCGCGAGGGGCTGGAATCCCGGGAACGGCCGGAAGGGCGTCGCCGTCCACTCCCATCCATTGCCGACCAGCTCTTGAACGCCGAAGGCGCTCGCGCCCAGGGGATGCGACCCCACGGGCGTCGGGCCCCCGTGGTGCATCCCCAGATTCGCGCGCTCCGGAGCCGGCGCCGCGTCCCCCCAGGGATGGGCGCGGAGCCCGCCGTCGGGCGCCGCGAAGGCCGCGCGGTGGAACTCGTGCTCGGCTGGAAGTCTTGCGCCGCTCCAACGCGCGAAGGCCTGCGCCTCGCAGTGGCTCACGCTCGCGGGCCATTCGGCGGCGGCGGCGAACGGCACCTCCCCGAAGAGGGTGGCGACGCGCACCTCCTCGTCCCCGCCCTTCCAGCCGTGGGGCATGGCGCGACGCGTCCGCCTCAGCCAGCGCCACGCGTCCTCGCTCCAGAATCGAGGGTCGGCATAACCCCCGGCCGAGACGAACTCGCGGAACTCGCGGTGCGTGACGGGCAGCGCGTCGATCGCGAAGGCCTCCGTGTGCCGTTCGAGCTCCGGCCTCTCGTTGTCCCAGGCGAATCCACCGGAAGGTGCGCCCAGATGCGCCGGGCCGGCGGAGACGCGCACGCGCTCGCGCACCGCCGGCGCCGCCGGTCTCAAAGGCGCCGCCCCCAGGGCGCCGGGGGGTCGCTTCTCCGCGGCCGGGAGCTGCGTCAGCATGTACATCAGCGTTTCCTGGTGCATCAGCTCGTGCTCCAGCACCATCGACACGATCTCGGCCAGGCCCGGGTCGCCGAGGGCGCCGCGCAGCTCGGCACGGACGCGATCGCGGAAGGCGAGGACCCGATCGAGCGGCGGCCACGAGGCGGCGTCGTCCCGGCGGGACGGCTCCGCATCGTCGGGGGGATCGATGCCCGCTTCGAAGAGCGCGTCGAGATCCGGGGCGAAGGCGGGGAGCCCCAGGGCGCCGCGCCCCAGGTGATTCCAGGCGAAGGCCGGGAGATGTCCGACGTAGAAAAGGAACGGCTGTCGCAGCGGAATGGGGCGCGCGAGGAGCGCGCGATCCGCCACGAGGCCGAACGTCCGATCGGTGCTCTCCCAGGCGGCCTCGAGCGCGGTCATCAAGCCGTCCGCCTCAGAAGGGCCAGGGCGAACGACGACTCGGCGTCGCTGGCCCAGGATTCGAGCCGAAGGGCCGTGCGAGGCAGCCGCGCCTCGAAGGTCGGGCGGGTGTACTTGCACGAAATCTCCGTGCGAATCTCCTGGCCTCGCCGCAGCGTCAGCTCCAGACCGGCGCCCGGCACGCGCACGCGCTGGTCGCGTCGGGCGCGCAGGCGCATCTCAATCCACGCGTGATCCCGGTCGTAAAAGGCCACGTGCTCGTACGCCTCGGGATTGAAATCCGCGTCGAGCGCCGCGTTGACCACCCGCAGGATGTTCCTGTTGAACTCGGCCGTGACCCCCGCCGAATCGTTGTACGCCGCGTGGAGGCGTCCCTCGTCCTTCACCAGATCGAGCCCCACGAGGAACGCATCGCCCGGACGAAGCTGGCGCGTCAGGGCGCGCAGGAACCCGGGCAGCTCGCGGTCGGGGTGCAGGTTGCCGATGGTACCGGCCAGGAACAGCGCCAGTCGACCCCCTCCCGGGCCCAGCGCCTCGAGGTCGGCCTGCAGGTCACCCACCACGCCGCGCACGCGCAGACCGGGGTAGCCGTCCGAGAGGCTTCGAACCGACTCGGCGAGGAAGGTCGCGTTGATGTCCAGGAGAACGCACCTCTCGAGCGTGCCGAGGGCGCGCCCGGCATCGAGGAGGAGCCGCACCTTCCGGCCGACTCCCGATCCCAGCTCGCAGAGCTCGACGGGGCGCGTGGCCGCGACGACGTCCTCCGCGACCCGCTCGAGGATCCCCTCCTCGGTGCGCGTCGGGTAGTACTCCGGAAGGCGCGTGATCCGCTCGAAAAGGGCCGAGCCGCGGTCGTCGTAGAAGTACTTGCACGGCAACCAGGGGAGCGGCCGGGCCGACAGGCCCGTGCGAACCTCCGCCGCCATCCGGGCCACCGCCGTGGCGTCGCGTCCGGCTCGGCCCGATCCGCGCGACGCTCGAAGTTTGGACGGAGCGAGCATGGCCTCAGTCTAGGCGCCTGGTGCGGTGGGCGTCCAGACCGTGGAAGTGGATCCGACGGCTTCCCGCGGGCCGTCGCCCGTGCCGGGGATGTCCATGAGGATGGCATCGGCGATCTTCCGATCGGCGCGTTTCTCTCGCTCATCGAGCGGCCCGGCCGCTCCTCGCGGTTCGCGGCGCTTGCCCGCCTCCCCCGGCATCGAGAAAGTGCGGGGCGCCGGCACCCCTTCGATTCGCCGCGCCGCAGACGACGTTCGCGGCGGCCGCGCCGCGCCCATCACTCATGAATTCCCTCGTCGCCGCGATCGCGAGCCCGGAAATCCGTAATCCGACGCTTCGACGGCTCGTCGAGAAACCCAAGAATTCCCGGCGTTCGCGCCGAACCTGACTTCGCGTCCGCGCCCGACAGCGAGAACTTGACGCCGCGGCGATCGAGCTCAAGTTGTCACAATCGCCGAACGCCGGTCCCCGCAGAAATCTTTGCCGGCTCGATCGCAAGGTGACACAAGCGAGGGACCCGATGGCTCGACGCAACCGGATCACGAACGGACTCCTCTCCGGACCCGGTGGGAACCCCACGCATCTCGCGTCCGACTCTCGGACCCGGATGCGTCGCGAGCCGATCCCGTCCGCGCTGCGAATCTCGACGTCATCGCCCCCGCGTCCGTGCGGCACTCCATTGGGCTTCAAGTCACGCGGCACAAATCCTGGAGTCAACAGATGCCACTGAACACACGCAGGGTCCTGCTCGTGCTCCTGCTCGGCTCGCCGGCCTTCCTGCTCGGCCCGGGGAGCGCCGGCGGGGGGGAGCCGCAAACGGACCAGCAGCAGATGAGGGGCCTCGACGAAGAGGTCCAGGAGATCAAGTCCGACGCCCTCCGCATCGCGGAGGAGCTGCGCCGGCTGGAGGAAAAGCTCCTCTACCCGTCGGGGACCCAGGTCGCGATCTTCGTCGCGCTGGCCAAGGGCGACACGATGCGGCTCGACGCCGTGCGGCTCCAGATCGATGGCCAGCTCGCGGCGCACTACATCTACAGCGCCAAGGAGCTCGAGGCCCTGCGCAAGGGCGGCGTGCAACGGATCTACGTCGGCAACGTCGCGACCGGGGATCACCAGCTCGAGGTGCTCGTCGACGGAAAGGTCGAGGGCGGCGCGGACTTCAGCCGCACGGAGCACTTCACCTTCCACAAGGAAGTGAAGCCCAGGCTCGTGGGACTGACGCTGGCCGGGCCGAACGGCGCGGCCGCTCCGATCGCGCTGGGGGAGTGGTAGGCGATGACACGACGGCTGAGGCGGTTGCTCGGGCTCGGCATGGCCGTGGGACTCGCGGCCCTTCCGGCCATGGGCGCCGACCTGAAAGACCCCTACTTCGGCGAGGCGCTCTATCAGGCCTACCAGGGGCAGTATTTCGACGCCCTGGAGAGGCTCGACACCGAGCTTGCCCAGTACCGCGGTCTGGACGAGCCCGAGCTCGATACGCTTCACTTTCACATCAACGGCGCCGAATTCTCGGTCGGCGACTTCGAGCTCGACTACCGCATGCACCTGCGCGCCGGGCGCGCCATCAAGGCGGTCCTCGAGGGCGCGGTCGACGAAGCCGTGCGCAACGAGGCGGGCAAGAAGATCATCCAGAATTACACCATCGATTTCGGCAAGTGCAACTGGTGCCGGCTCTGCGAAGAAGCCTGCCCCACCAACCCCAAGTCCGTCCATCACACGAATGAATACGAAATGATGTTCATGTCGCGCGACGATTTCAAGATCACCTGGCTCAAAGACGATAAAGGCACGCCGCTCGTTCCCGTGAACGCCGCTGGCAAGCCGATGGGCATATACTAATTCGTTAGTATGCGACTGGACCTCTTGTGGGCTCTCCGTTGGCTGCGCCGCGACCCGTTTCTCACGGCGGCGATCATCGTCATTCAACACAGATCGTGTCGATCACATTTACGCGCAAGGCGGCGAGTGAGATGCGTGAGCGGCTGGTCGGAGCGTTACGCGCGGCTGTACAAGGTGATTCGATCGATTCCGGACACGCGCGGTCAACCCGCGATTTGGCGTTGGCGGTACTCGAACGCGACCGTCAAGCGGATTGGCGTCTGCTGGAGCATCCGTCGCGGCTGCGGATCGAAACAATCGACGCCCTCGCAAGCGGGCTCACTCGCGCGATGCCGTGGCTATCGCGATTTGGAGCGATGCCGGAACCGGTGGAAGACGAAGAGGAATTATCCGGCGACGAGAGCGTAACAGAGGAGGATTTCACAAAACGGCCCATTCGCGTCGCCATTGTCGGCCGTCCGAATGCCGGCAAATCCACGCTGATCAATCGTCTGCTCGGCGAGGAGCGGCTGTTGACGAGCCCCGAGGCCGGCACCACGCGCGATTCCATCGCGGTCGAGATCGGCTGGAAGGGCCGCGCGTTTCGGGTGTTCGATACCGCAGGGCTCAGACGGCGCTCGCGGATCGAGGAAAAGCTGGAGAAGCTCTCGGTCGCCGACGCGCTGCGCGCGGTGCGTTTCGCCGAGGTCGTGGTCTTGATGTTGGACGCGCAGAACAAGTTCGAGGAACAGGATCTGCGCATCGCCGACCTGATCGAGCGCGAGGGCCGCGCGCTGGTGATCGCCGTCAACAAATGGGATTTGATGGACGGCAAGGGTGGGCAGATTTCGGCGTTGCGCACCGAGGCCGATCACTGGCTGCCGCAGGTTTCAGGCGTGCCTGTTGTCGCGGTGTCGGGGCTGATGGGCGAGGGCATCGATCGCCTGATGGAGGCGATCGTCGCGGCCTATGCGGTGTGGAATAAGCGCGTGCCGACCTCGGCCCTCAATCGCTGGTTCGGACAGGCGGTCGACGCCAATCCGCCGCCCGCGGTGTCGGGCCGGCGGCTGAAGCTGAACTACATCACCCAGACCAAGGCGCGCCCGCCGAGCTTCGTGCTGTTCTGTTCGCGCGCCGACGCCGTGCCGCAATCCTATTTGCGCTACCTCATCAACTCGCTCCGCGACGTGTTCGATCTGCCGGGCACGCCGGTCCGGATCACGCTGCGCGAAAAAGCCAATCCCTTCGCCCACAAGCGCAAGCGGGCGTCGTGAGCCGAGCGGCGTCGGAAAGCGCTGTCGATGCTTCGCCGGCGCGCGGCGCGGCCGTGGCGTTCATTTTCGTCACCATCCTGCTCGATACGCTGGCGCTCGGCATCATCATCCCGATCCTGCCCAAGCTGATCGAAAGTTTCGTTGCCAATGACACCGCCAGCGCCGCGCGCATCTTCGGCCTGTTCGGCACCGCCTGGGCGTTGATGCAATTCTTCTTCTCGCCGGTTCTCGGCAGCCTGTCGGACCGTTTCGGACGGCGTCCGGTGGTGCTGTTGTCGAATTTCGGGCTGGCGGCCGACTATGTGCTGATGGCGCTGGCGCCGTCGCTCTCCTGGCTGTTCGTCGGGCGGGTGATCTCCGGCATCACCTCCGCAAGCATCTCGACCGCCTTCGCCTATATTGCCGACGTGACTTCGCCGGAGAAGCGCGCGGCGGTGTTCGGCAAGATCGGCGTGGCATTCGGGGCCGGCTTTATCCTGGGCCCGGCGCTCGGCGGGCTATTGGGCGATATCTCGCCACAGCTGCCGTTCTGGGCCGCGGCGGGGTTGAGCCTGGCCAACGGGCTGTACGGTCTGTTGATCCTGCCGGAGTCGCTGCCAAAGGAACGGCGCGCGCCGTTCCGCTGGACCAGCGCCAATCCGATCGGCGGATTGCATCTGTTGCGCTCTAATCGGACGCTCGCCGGGTTGTCGATCGCGAACTTCTTTGCGCAGCTTGCCCATGTGGTGCTGCCGTCCACCTTCGTGCTTTATGCGACCTACCGCTATGGCTGGAGCGCGCGGACCGTCGGCCTGACGCTTGCCCTGGTCGGGGTCTGCGCGATGGTCGTGCAGGGCATCGGTATCGCTCCGATCGTGCGGCGCTTCGGCGAGCGGCGGGCGCTGGTGATCGGGCTTGCGTTCGGCGCCGCCGGCTTCCTGATCTTCGGCGCGGCGCCGACCGGCGTGCTGTTCTGCGTCGGCATTCCCGTGATGGCGCTATGGGGCGTTTCGGGCGCGGCGACGCAGGCGCTGTTGACGCAACAGGTGGCGGGCGATCAGCAGGGGCAGTTGCAGGGCGCGACCTCCAGCGTGCAGAGCCTCTCCCAGCTCGTGGGGCCGTTCCTGTTCACGCTGACATTTGCGTATTTCATCGGCGCGACCGCGCCGGTGAAATTGCCGGGCGCGCCATTTCTGTTGGCGTCGCTGTTGCTGCTGCTGGCGCTGGTGATCGCTGTGCGAACGCTGACAGCGGGAAAATCCACCGGCGTCGTCCCTGCGAAAGCAGGGACCCATAACCACAGGCGTTAGGGATTACACGAGCGGGAGCCACAACTCTCGTAATCAGAAGCGTCGGTGGCTGGGTCCCTGCTTTCGCAGGGACGACGCTGCAATAGAAATTGATCGTAGAGTGGGCAAAGCCACCGGGTCGAGCGCAGCGCGCCCGATGACAGGCGCGGCGTGCCCACCGTCTCGGTCGCGGTGCGGAGAGATGGTGGGCACGGCGCGAGCGCGCCTTTGCCCACCCTACATTTGTGCCTCTATTTCTTCACCAGCGGGCACTCGCTGGCTTCGAGCGGCTTGGCGGCGTCCTCCGGCGAGATCGTGGCGATCAGCTTGTAATAGTCCCACGGATATTTCGATTCCTCGGGCTTCTTCACCTCGAACAGATAGGCCGGGATGATGCGGCGGCCGTCGATCCGCAAGGGACCCTTGCCGAACAGCGG
>Ga0137403_10008209_pt1 | contig 11693 bp, 11 predicted proteins | sample CZOMad2_1_16fung_FD_122057 | JGI IMG/M metagenome (GOLD analysis project Ga0137403, IMG submission 122057) | Vadose zone soil fungal communities from Angelo Coast Range Reserve, California, USA - CZOMad2_1_16fungal (Hybrid Assembly) | ecosystem: Environmental > Terrestrial > Soil > Vadose zone...
CTTTCAGAGAGTCGAACCTCAAACCCACGCGGGCGAGGGCGCCCGCGCCACACGAACTACGCCTTGCCAAACTTCCTCATCAGCGCCTGACTCAGCCCAACCAACCCCAGCCCAATCAAGGCCAAGCTAGCAGGCTCCGGCACGCTGACGTGCAGCCCGATCCAAGTCGTAGCACTCGCCACGACGGAACTAGCCATCGCCGCCGGTGCCGCTACTACCACCGTCGCCGCCAAAATTACGAACCCGCGCCACACAGTTTTCGATACCATTGCTGCCTCCTAGGGGAATCCACCGAGCCGTAAGTCCTTTCCCGCCAAGAGCCTGGGGAGAAATCGTATGAGGCCAGAGGTCTAAATCGATGTACTGACAATAATTCCGCTCACCGGAATCACAAAGTTACCGAAGATATGCCCTAACCCACACCAGCAGAATCACTTACATCGTTGGAGGTCAGGGTAACCACACTGTCCTAAAGGACAGGCCCAAGAATTGCCGAGGGGACACGAGGGCACAGGAAGACCACAGGCGCAACCTTTAAACGAATCAGGAAGTCGAATCAATCCGCAAACACGTAGGCCCAAGCACCTCGCCTGTGCAGTCGAGCAATGCTCGACAAGTTCTACTGCCCAAATACCGTCACAACGCCAGAGGCGCCAACCCTATGGCGCCTCAATCAATTCCAATTTCCCATCCCGCGTCCGGTGCAGCACTTTCACTTTCCCCTTGTTATCCCGGAACACAAACACATCCCGATCGCGAAAGTGCGCCTCTTTCACTGCCTCTTCCAGAGTCATCGGCCGCATCGCCACCGAATCCGCCGCCGGCACAACGTGCACCTCGGCCGACTTCGATTTCGCCTGAAACTTATGCACCACCAAGGGCACAGTCGCCCCATTCTTCCCCGCCGGGACGATCCCCGCAATCGTGCTATCCCCGGCACCATCGCGTGCCACATCGGTGGCCAAGTCCCAATCCTTGCCATTTTTCGGATGCCGCTTCTTGGTCCGCGAGCGCGCCCGATGCTTCAGGCACTGCTTCTCCAAATGCTCCAGCGCTTCACCGACGGCTACAATCATCTCCGTCGACTCCGACGCCCCAACAATTGTCCCATTCCGCGGCGTAATCGTAATCTCCGCCCGGTGACGATGCTTTTCCAGCGCCAAAATCACGCTGGCTTCAAACGCTCCACCCAGGATTTTCTTGATTTTATGCAGGCCGGTTTCGACGTTCTTCTTGATGGCAGGAGTAATCTCAAAATGCCTGCCGGTGTATTCCACGTTCACGGCGTCCTCCGTTCTTGTTGGATCTCGGACTCAAATCGTGATGCCAAGTCAGGATTCGCCACGGCACGGTGACACCTGTAGAGTACACGCTTTTCCACAACGCGGGAGGCTCGTTGGTGCTACTTCCAGAGATTGGCAACGGATCTTTGGAAGCCTCCTCATCCGCTCAAGAATTGAGCGGACCCTGCCGAAGGAATCTGGTCAGCAAATCAGCTTCGCAGAGAACTGAACTTGGCGCGACGATCCCGCCGTCTTGCTAATGATTCCGAATCCGCTGCCGCTCGTGATCGAGATGCAGATTATGAACTCGGATGGCAATTTTGAGCCGGTAGGGCTCTGCCAAGTCGAGGACGTCTTCTTGTAATTTCTTAGCGCGCCTATCGTCAAGTTGGACCCATTTCTGGCAGTCGCGTGCGTTATGCGGATTGATGGCGCGTTGACCGGGTCCTGCGCCTTCGCGGTGAAATAGTTGTAAGTCCACCCTATCTCCAATTCAGGACTGCGGAAGGTGCCCGTCTGGTTCAGACCAACGAGGATGGGCCAGTGTTTTGGAGCGACGACGTTGAATGCTGGGGAACGAGGGATCGCTTCCCGCCCTTTTGAGGATGGGGAGCATACTCGCTTCAAAGAAACGTTGAACGCAGCCAGACTCAATTATCCGCTGTGCCGGTCCTTGTCGCGTCAACTACAGGGAGGGCGGTTTTCCCTAAGTCCATGGATTGAGCACGGCCTTCAGTAGCGAGAAATCCGAAACATCGCGTGTCACCAACGTCATGTCATGCGTTTCCGCGGTGGCCGCCAGAAAAGCGTCGATCGTACTGATCGGATGGCCTACCTGCTCGTTGCGAGATACCGTGCGGCCCCAGGCGTCAGCTACAACGGCATCGACAGGTAGGAGTCTGCCCTCAAATCGCAGTGGCAATTCACCTTGCAGCCAGTGCTCAAGTCGGCTACGGCGCTTGCCATCGGCCATACGCTCGATCCCGTACCGCAGTTCAGCCACAGAAACTACACTGAGAAAAAGCCGATCTTCATCGATCGCTTCCAGCCAAGCGATCAGACCCGCATTCGGTTGTGGCTTCATCAATTCCGAAACCGCATTTGTGTCCAGAAGGAAGTTCACAGATCAATCTTCCGGGGACGATCCTTGATCCGCCGCAGCTTGAGACCCGATCCTCGCAGCGGGGAGTTCGCAAAGAATTCCACCAACGTGCCGACGCGCTTGGTTTTGCGTCGCCATTCCTCCGTGCCCACCACCACGGCGGCTTCGTGGCCGTTGCGGGTAATGGTCTGCGGTCCTTCGGACGCAGCGCGTTCGATGACTTCACTGAATTTCGCTTTGGCTTCAGCTACGGTCCACTTTTGTGTACCCATTTGCATCCTCCGATTCAAAAGATCACCATAGTCATTATAGTCATATTTTTGAAATTCCGTAATAAAATGCGTGGAGCGAAGAATCCCGGCACCTGCATATCGGCGAAAATAGGCTCTGTTCAAGAAGCCCTCGCCAAGGCGAGAACGAAACTGACCGAGCTCGTCAGTGAACGCACCCGAATCGACAAAGAGATCGTCGATTGGAAGCGTGTTGCCGATAGCTTGATCGTCGTCGCCGAAGAACGAAGCGGCGAACTGCCCACCGACCTGGATCTCAGGGTGAGTCCCCAAATTGCGTCAGCTATGAAACTTAGTTTCACGGACGCAATCCGTAACGTGCTCCAAATATTTAATTGCCCTCTTGCTGCGCCTACGATACGAGACCGATTACTGGAGATGGGATTCGATCTTTCGAAATATAAGCAAGAGCTCGTTCCAATTCACAATACATTGAGACGCCTGGAGGAACAAGGCGAAGTCCGAACCGTCAAGAATGAGCAAGGACAGACGGTTGGTTACCAGTGGATGAGCCCGCTTCAAAGAGCGCTAGCTGAAAAGCCCTTTGACCCAGCGAAAACTGCGGCAGTTATGTATGGGGATACTGAAACTGCTTCTGCGGACAATCAGCCATTCTCCGCGAAGCTCGGGCACCACAAACTACCTGGCCAGATCCGCGACGGGAAGAGATGAGTTTGGATGCAAATACGAACCGCGCAGTGGGTTAACACTGCGCGGCAAGAGAAAGGCGGAACACAATGAAGATCGTAGTTACTGTACGCTTCACTGCTAACGGTCCGACGGTGGAAGTAACCGTTGTACCGCCCTAACGGCTAAACTCAGCAATTCAACACCCCGTCTGCGGCTCGAACCGTGGACGGGGAACAATTCTAAAGATCGCAGGTTTCCGCACGAAATTCAAGGCTGAAGCCCTTGTCCCCTCTTACTTCTTCTTCACCCGCCGCTGATGCGTGCTGGGAATTTTCATGTCCTCGCGGTATTTCGCAACCGTCCGTCGCGTGACCTGAATTCCCTGCCCCTGAAGAATCGCCGTTATCTGGTCATCGGTAAGCGGTTTGGCGGGGTCTTCGTCTTCAATGAGTTTTTTCACGCGGCGCTTCAGGATGAGCAGCGACGTCCCGCCGCCTTCCGGGCCTTGCACGCTTTCCGAAAAGAAATAGCGCAGCTCGAAAACGCCTTGCGGGGTGTGGACATATTTGTTGGCCACGGCGCGGCTTACGGTGGATGGATGCACGCCAATCTCTTCGGCGACTTCCTTGATCATCATCGGCTTCAGCATATCGATGCCGAGGTCGAGAAACTCGTGCTGTCGTTCCAGAATTGAGAGGCAGACTTTGAGGATGGTCTGCTTGCGCTGCTCGATGTTCTTGATGAGCTGAATCGCCGACTTGTAACGCTCTTTCACGTAGTTGCGGACATCGCGCTCGGCCTCGTCACGGTTCATCAGCTTCTTGTAGCCGGGGTTGAGGCGCAACTGCGGCACGTCGTCGTCGTTGAACATCACGAGCCATTCGTCGCCTTGCTTCACAAATGCAACATCGGGCTCGATGAGACGGGCGTTGACAGCGTTATAGCGCAGCCCTGGCCGGGGATCGAGCGTGCGGATCAGTTCCAGCACCTGCGTAATGGCGTCGGCGGGACGGCCAAGGGCGCGGGCGATTTCTTTGTAGTTCTTAAGCTGCATCGCATGCAAATGCTGGTCGACGACGTTTTCAGCGTCGGTGAGCAACTGCGCGTGAGCCGCAAAATCTTCGTCTTTGTGCTGCCCCCGGATTTGCTGTAGCGCGTGAATCTGCGCCAGGAGGCATTCGCGCAAGTCGCGAGCACCCACGCCGGGCGGATCGAGCTGCTGTACGACCGCGATGGCTTCGTACAATTGTTCGCGATTGAAGTTGACACGGAACTCGTGTTTGAACGGCGCTTTGCCCGCAGCGGCGGCTTCTTGCGCAGGAGCCGTCGCAGCTCCGGCTTGCGCCGAATTCATTTGTGCAGCAACGGCGGTTGCGGCGTTCATGTCGATCGCCGGAACCAGGACACCCGGAAAAATCGCATCGGCGGAAACGGCAGCATCGAGCGCGGTCTGAGCGGAATAGTTCGAAAGATAGTCAAACGCCGACGACGCGGCCAGATCGGGAATTACTCCGCCTTCCGCTTCGGCCAGCTCAGGATTCGCTAACGCAGGGTTCCCTATTGCCGCTTTCGCGCCGCCTCGAACTTTCTCCTCGGGAACAATCTCAAACGAAGCTTGTTCCAAACCCAATAGCTCTTCGTCCGTACCCAGCAAGTATCCGTCTTCGTTCAGATTGCCAACGACGGTTTCCGCAGCTTCACGAACAGGCGGGCTCAAGCTCAGCGAGCCGAGTTGCCACATCAAATGGTCGGTGAGATTGGGCGCTTTCGAAAGAAAGGCTTCAAACGAGGGCCGCTCAATCTCTTCCATTTCCGCACGGCTCTTGTAGCCGGGGTCGAGGTAGTCTTGGAAGTACGAGCCAAAATCGATTTCATCAAACGGGTCTTTCTTTTCAGGAACGGTCTCCGCAGCCGCGGCCGCAGCCCGTTCCTCCTCGCGCCCGGTGGCCTGGTCGAGCAGTGGTACCGAATCCTCCAGCTCTTCCAGAACGGGATTTTCCACAATCTCGGCGTTGATCATGTCCTTCAGCTCAAGCTTATTGAGCGCAAGGACGCTGACCATCTGCACCAGCCCTGGGGTCAGGATTTGCCGTTGTGACACCCGCAGGCTCAGATTGTGTTTCAGACTACCCATTCAATCGCTATGCCTTTCGATTTTCGCTTTCCTCTTACGACCATTCTCAGCATATCTTCCCGCCGCCGGTCGCGACACTACCCAAAGTAGCGTGACTTCTTGTTACTTGTGGGTGGGAATGAACAATCTGCTTGTTTATGCTGCTGAGAAACCTTCGCCCAGATACAGGCGCCGCACCTCCGGGTCGCTCCCCAAAGCTTCTGGCGAGCCCGAACGAAAAATGCGGCCCTCAATCAGGATGTACGCGCGATCTGTAACCGAGAGGGTCTCGCGCACGTTGTGATCCGTGATCAAGATGCCAATGCCGCTCGCCTTCAAGTCGCTGATGATCTTCTGCAAATCCAGTACGGCAATCGGGTCGATTCCCGAAAATGGTTCGTCCAACAAAATAAAGGCGGGATTGATGCTGAGCGCACGCCCAATCTCAACTCTTCGCCGCTCGCCTCCCGACAACGCCCAGCCTTTACTCTTGCGTACATGCTCCAGGCCCAGCTTCTCCATCAACTGCTCTAGCTTTTCGCGACGTTCGTGCCACGAAATCGGCTGAGCTTCCAGCACCGCGAGGATGTTCTCCTCTACGGTCAGTTTGCGAAAGATCGAAGGCTCTTGGGGGAGATAGCTGATGCCGTATTCCCGCGCCCGTAGATACATAGGGACGTCGGTGATGTCCTCGTCATCCCAGAGCACCCGGCCAGTGTCTGGCGGAACCAAACCTACGATGGAGTAGAACGATGTAGTCTTCCCTGCGCCGTTCGGCCCAAGCAAGCCCACTACCTCGCCCTGCTCGACCCTGAGACTTACTCCATTGACCACCCGCCGGTTGCGGTAGGTCTTACCGATCTCGTCGGTGGCCAGGACGTGCATTTAGTGTGCCACTCGTGTCTTAGTGATTACAGGGGAGTTAGCCCCGCCTTCCACAAGGACCCTATCATCGTGCCTAAAGAAAGTCAACGAATCGCCCGTAATCTGGCCGCGTTCGGCATCAAAAATGCTCGGAGGTCCGCCTTCGAGCGTGAACTTGTCTTCAGCAGCGACGTAAGTGAGTGTTTCGCCCGCAGCTCGGCGAGTAGGTTGCGCGATTACAACGTTACCCTTTGCAATGGCTCTTTCCAAGCGGCTCGGCGTTGCAGACTGTTGCGTAAGTACTTGATTCGATGTAGCTTGCTTGCTTTGAGCGAGGTAGACATCGAGGACTTGGCTGGTGATCGTCGCGTCGGTATTGTGCATCGTGACGGCGCCGTCGAAGTGGATGCGACGCTCGGAATCGGTGTAAGTTAAATTTCTGGATGTAATTGTAACCAGGGTGGTTTTGGCGTCGGTGCCGCTTTGGACGAGAACTGTCGTAACTGAGCTTGCAGACGGCCTAGTCCCGTCCAGACCTTCCGCGACCATTGACCCCGCAACCGCTGATCCTGCGACCATTGTCCCTGCGATCATCGACCGGTGGTCGCGATCAAAGCTAATGCTGGACGCTTGGACTACATTAGGCCCCTGCCACAGGCGGACATCGCCGGAGTAGCGCGCCACGCCGGAATCCCGGCGTGCCTGCATGGATTTCGCTGTGACGTGGATGGGGTCGGAGGAGGCAAGCAGCGCGCCATTGGGTTGCGGTTTGAGCTCGCTGTAGGTGCTCTTCACATTACCCTCGGCGGTGGCTTCACCGGACTCCCGATTGAGGCGAACGCTGTCAGCCGTCGTGGTTAAGCCCTGACCCGTGACGCGCGGCGAACCCGTTAGCACAATGAAGTGATTGGCAGGCGTGAAAAGGCCTTTGTCGGCAAACGCCTGACGCTGGCCATCGTGGTATCGGACGTTGCCTCGCTGGACGATGCTGTCAATGCCTCCCTGTGGCCGGAAGGCAACATCGAGGTTGTCGCTGGTGCTGACGCGGTCAGGCTGGCCCGGGGTGACGCTGGTGATGACGGCATTGGGAGCGCCGTGGAGCGTGTGCAGGCGTTTGGAATCGTCGAGCGTGGCGGTGAACTGACCTGCCGTGACGTGCGTGACTTGGCTTGTAACGCCTTGGCCGGACGCGCCGTTCGCTGGCGAGATTGTGATTTCGGCTGGACCTGACGTTTGCGCTTCGGAGAGCCGTCCGTTTTTCGTGAGGAAATCCATAGCAGAAGCGGTGATTTGGACTTGTTGCGAAGTAGAGGAACGGGCCTGAACGTCCTGCTGCATCGCGCCCTTCTGGACTAGTTTGACGTTCCCTTCGGCCCGGGCTTTCGAGAGCAGCGTGCCGCCAGCGAAATCCAACACAGTGCGATCGGCGAAGCCTTCAGTATTTTGCATGCCCCTGGTAACGATGTGGACGTTGCCGGAAACTACGGCCTGCCGTAGTTGGGATTTTTGGCCAGCCAAAAATATCTCGGCCTGCTCGGCGTGGAGAGCAAGCTGGGTCGGACCATTGGCTGTAACTCCCACATTGCCCTGGCCTAGGACCCGTTCGATGGTGTTGGCTTCGGTCAGGAAGACGGTAGCTTTTTCGGCCTCGACCTGTTGCGGCCCATGCGTGAGATGCACATGCGCGAGAAAGACCTGCGGCGGGCTTTTGGTGATCAATCCATGAGCGGCGGTTAGCTCGGCGGCGCTGGGTGACGTCGTACTGATGCGGATGGAGCGTTCCAGAGTCAGTTCGCCAGAATGTGAATCGTAGCTCCCGCCGTCAGCCCAGCCACTGGCCGTGTTCATGCTGAATTCAACTTTGTCGTGAGTGAAGCCGTTGCCAGTCTTCTGATTGAAGACGAGTCCGCTGGTGCGGATGTGAAGCGGCTCCTTAAGATTCTCCGGCGGAGCCTGATCGGGGTGCAGCAGGCCCTTGGGATTTGCAACGAGATCAATCGTGACCGGACCGCGGGCCGCGATATCACCCGAGTGTGGATCGTATTCGAAATCAGCGCCGGAGATTTGGTCATAGCGCGCCGCGTCGCGGCCATAGACCGTTATGACGACATTGTGCAGTTCGACGCGGCCTCCGTCTTTCAGCTGTACGGCCCGGCTGGCGCGTGCGGTGAAGATGGTGCGTCCCTGTTCTGATTTCGAGACAGAAAAACCTTCGGCGGTCTGTTTGACTTCCACTCCGAGCTTGGTCAGCTTGCCAGGCAGACCCTGCACTACGCTGTGAATTCGCCAACGCCCATATTCGTAAAATCCCGCTATGACCGCCAAAACCAGGAAAGCGGCTACGGCGATCCAGCGGCGCAGACGGGAGACCACGGAGGGCATGTACAAAGTGTAGCGGAAGGCGGGAAGGGCTCGTTAGCGGCGCAGAAACCCGTTAGCCGCGCAAAACGAAGGTTCCAGCGATCATATCGTGCAAGGCCTGCTTGCGCTCCGTGAAACCGGCCATGATGTAGCCGATGTTCAGGATCATCCCGGAAAGGATCTTGGCAAAGAAGCGGCCCGTGGCGCGCGCGAAGGAAATCCGAGCGCCGTTGAGGTCAACGACCTTCAGGCGAAAGACCATCTTCCCTAGTGTGCCTTGCTTGGACGAACTAGTCATGAGGGCGTCGTAGAGCCACACCGACAAACTCGCAACCATCGCGATGAGCGCAATCAGGACGAAAAAACCGGCATCCGGTGGTTGATTTCGTTCGAAGGAATGGTGTGCTGCGAAGTAGGTGGTCATGAGAAGAACGAAAATCGGACCGAGAACGATGGACACTACCGCCCCGTCGATGAGACGGGCGACGAACCGAATCCAGAATCCGCCGTATTGGACGCCGCCTGGAGAGGCGATTGTCACGCCTGGAACAGCCGGCGTTAAAGTTCCGCCGCAGCGCGTGCAGAAGCTGGCGGCGGCATTGACGGCTTGGCCGCACTGGTTACAGAAAACCGTGGCATCGGTCATGGGGCAAGAATATATCGCAACTGAAAAGGTTGGGAAGTGGCAAAGCAATGCCCGATCAAGAACTGCCGAGCTTCGCTGGCCAGCCGCGGGCCTGCCTCCACGCGAGCCTAAGCTAGAAATGCTCGTCGAGGTCGATGCCCTCGATGAGCTTGTCCAGAGCTTCTTGTGCCTGATTGCGTTGGGCCTGGACGTCTTCCGTCCCCTTGCGCAGAGTTGCGAGGCGGTCTTCCTGCGAATTCAGCTCCCCGATGTAGCGTTGCAGCAAAATCTTTTCCTCCGCGCCCCCCTTGAGGGCCTTCATATTTTCGCGAAGCCGCGTTTGGTCGGTATTGATTTTGCTGATTTCCCCGTCGTGTTGCTTAATCTGCAAATCTAGAGCGCTGACTTTGGTCTTTTGCGCTAGCACATCGTCGAAGGCTTTTTTCATGGCGGGCGTTAGGCGGTTCTGATCGACGAGGAGCGTGACCTGGTCGTCGTCGAGATCCGAGAGTTCCGTGGTTGCGCCGAGACTGTGAGATTCCTCAACGGTGAGCTCGGCCGTTTTCGCGGCATCCACGCCAACGCGGAAGCGGTGGAACGAGGCGGTGGTTTCTTCCGGCTTGGGCGTGCTGGGGCTAAGCTTCCAGCCTTCGCTTTCCTGCGAAGGATGCTCGACGACTACGACACGCGGCTTGGAATCGGCGTTGCGCAGAGTATATTTTATGCTCTTGCGCTCTTCGCGGACGAGCGTCATATTGCCTTTGAAAATACGCGCGCTGGTGTACGGCGAGGTGCTGGAATCGGCCAGCGTCTTGACGTGCAAAGCGGAGTCGCCGGCATAGGAAAGCAGTCGGCGCTCGTCGGGGTGGAGAACTTCGAGAACACCTTCCCCCGCGAAGGTGTTGCCTTCGATGATATTGAAACTGCCGGAATCGAGAATCTGCCCACTTGTGTTCTTGATCCAGAGCGCCAGCAGGGGAACTGACTCCGCGTTCCAGAGCGTGACCTTTTCGGCGTCCACGTGGGATTGAACGATGGGAACGAGCGCGGATTGGTTTTGGCCGATGGTGATGTTTTGCTTGAGGTCGTATTCGAAGAAGTCGCCGATAGATTTACCTTCGGCTTCGACGGGTTGTTTGTCAGCTCTTGCCTCGACCTCAATCGTCTGGCTCACGGCGCCGGCCTGCGTGCTGTAAGTTTTCATAGATTGAGGCAATACCGGCGACGCGGCCGGCGGAGTACCGAAACTCCCTCCGATCACGCCTCCCAAGCTCCCTCGTGAAATGCCTCCAGCCACGCCCCCTGCAACCCCATTGCCGTAACCACTGGCAGTTGCAACCTTGTGTTCGACCTCCTCCTCCACCGTTGCCTCGTGCGACTGCGGCGTGAGTTGCACGGACAGGGGCAGCGGGACTTCTGGCCGTCGCGCATAAAACGGCTGCGAAATGTTTTGCACGAACGATTGCGGTGCTCCCGCCACCAAAGATAGACGTACGTCCTTCCAGTCTTCGCCAATGGTGTTGTCAACGATGGCCCAACCTTGCAGCAGTGTCTTCTGTCCAGGCTTCGCGGTGGCTTCATCGGGCAAGATAATGCGGTAGGTGCTCTTCCAGATGGGCACCTCGCTGATGTAGCTGACGAAAATATTGCGCTCGCCGGTGCCTGTTGCGGTGATCGTCATCTGCCGAAGGTCTTTCGCTCGAGAAGAGCCCACGAGGTCCAGATAGCGGCCCACTTCGGTGGTCAGCGCGTGGTCGGCGAGGTGAACGGAAACAAGAGGGCTGAGCACGAAGCTGCGCATTTCGCCGGAATCGGTGACGATAGCGAATTCGGTAGTCTCGTAGAGGTCTTCGCCTTTGGCGTTTTGATGTTTCACTTTCTCGACGCTTAGGAGCTTGCCGGCGGAAGTTGCGGCGCCACTGCGCACATCGACGCGAGCGCCGCGCATGGCACTGAGGAAGTCATCACGCCCCACATCTTCACCGAAAGGCAGGCGGAGGCCTTTGAGGCGCTCGCCGAGCGGGGCGATGGAGTTGTAGCGGACGGAGGAAATGCGGCCTTCGCCGAGATCGACGACCGTCAGCGACTTGAGCACGTCGTTCAGTTGGGCGGTCGTGAAGTCGATGTTGAGTTCCTGCGTTCCTTGAACACGAGCTGAATGCTCGAAATATCCGACACCATTCTTGTAGAGGACAACGCGCTTGACGGGCAAGCGGCCGGAGTCGTGGGATTGGGCGTGGCTGGAAACAGTTAGCAGAATCGCTAGCGAGATCGAAGTGAGTAGGCGCGGCATGAGGTTCCTCCAAAAACGTCTGATGCTGGGAATGGAACGAAGCTGGCCGGGAATATTGCACATGTTTGTAGCCCGGTAAGCTCAGGTCTTGTGACGAACACCGGTTGCGCGCAGGCCCACCCCTCCCGCCTA
>Ga0137403_10008210_pt1 | contig 11693 bp, 10 predicted proteins | sample CZOMad2_1_16fung_FD_122057 | JGI IMG/M metagenome (GOLD analysis project Ga0137403, IMG submission 122057) | Vadose zone soil fungal communities from Angelo Coast Range Reserve, California, USA - CZOMad2_1_16fungal (Hybrid Assembly) | ecosystem: Environmental > Terrestrial > Soil > Vadose zone...
GTCACCACGCCTAAGTATGTGCGGGCTAACCGCCATCGACCAATTCGCCGTTCGTATCGATTTTTCTTGGAGCGCTCGAAAATTCATTGTTCCTCGCCCGGGAAACGCCTATTTTGGCAGGCAAGAAAATGCCGTCCCTATGTGAGATAGACTGCGCAATGCAGTCGGATCCTTAGTTCGGCAGATGAAATGCGCATCAAGATTCTCTATGGGTCTAGCCAAGAGTCATCGCCTGAATCACACTATTTCCCGTTAGAATCCCAGAATGAAGGGGTTTTTTGGATAGAGGAGCCCCACGGTATTGTTCGCGCTCTTCTAGTTCCTCAGCCTCGCTTCGTCCTTTTACACGACTTGGGAGTTGCTGCTTTTCTCGACGGTTACCATCGAGAGGCAGTTATAACCTTGGCTGCCTCTATCGAGAGATTCTACGAGTTTTACATTCATGTGGCGTCCAGTCATCTCGGTATCGATCCTGGTCCTCTCGCTGAAACATGGAAGAAGACAGCGAAACAGTCAGAAAGGCAACTTGGCGCATTTTTATTTTTATACCTGGCTGTTATGAAGCAGGTGTGTGATTTGCCCATATCCATGTTAGCGAAGCTGAGAAACAAAGTTGTTCACAATGGCTACTTCCCAACACAAGCAGAAACAATTTCGTATTCATTCCAAGTTACATGGTGGATATCTAAGCTCTACACAGATGCCTTAACCGTTTTTAAGAACGAGATGGTTTTATACCAGATGAGCCTTCAGGACTTATCGCGGTTACCGGCCCCTCCAATTTCCATTCACTCACTCCCTGTCGGGAAGCCACTTAATCATTTTATGAGTTTAAGTGTTTTTGGAGAGGCGGATTTTGAGACTGGGTGTTCTAAGTTCCATACCCATCTTAAGGGAATTATGTGGGTCTGTTGCGAAAACTCGTCGACCGCAGCAACGCTTCTTCAACGAATTGTAAAAGGGGAAGGCGAATCTATGTACGAGGAAGCCCATTCGCGGGTGGAGGCCTTCATTACTCGGTTTAGGCAGGGACAATGCGTACCAGGCAAATACGAGATTCCGCTTTCCCACACTTCGATTGTGATAAAGGTTCGATATCCTATCCTGGACAAAACAAGGCGCAGAATCAGGCAAGCAGCAGCTAATCTTCGCTCGCGCTGGAGAAGCCTCTTACCTCGAAGGCGGAGCCAAGTCGACCGCGCTTCATCTTCATTTCCTGCAAAAGCTTCTTTGGGTCTTGCGTGACGAGGTAGACAGCGCGAGGAAGCTAATTTCCCTTTCACGCCTCGGCCATAGGAGATTCGGTCAGAGAATCGAATGATTCCACTTCCTAAATTCCGAATAATTCGGCACAATTCTCGGTCATGCGCGCCGCAGCATGAAATCCATTATAAATGCACTAAAAGATGCAGCGCTGGTACCTGTCGCGAGAAGGATCATCAAGAAATACCTTATCAAATACCACCTCCAAAAAATAGTACAAATGAACAGACTGCAAATTGACAGCGAAAAACAGGAAATCTTCATGGCGTTGGATTTACAGGGGGAGCCGACTTCAATCGAGCTGACGATTCACTACCGTGTGCTTAGTTCCACCTGCATCGAGATTACTGATGTGCGTTCGTCCAGAGAGTGGATCACGACGCTCCTGAATGACATCGTGCCCGCCGAAAAAAAGCAGAGGACTGTTCCAGCGATCGTCACTACCGTTCTATCGAAGTTAATTCACTGAAATGCTTGTTGCACTTATGCCAATGAAGACAGCACGATTACTACCGGGTGAGTCTTTGCAGTCAGGCTGAGGTCAGCGAGTCACACTTTTACGCCACGCCGCGAGGCAACCCGGTTGGCAAGTTTACTCGGTTAAGACAAAAAGCCGGTCAGCGGACTGGTCGCGGCGGCTGCGCTCAATTTTTCGGCCAGGCCGATTTCGCGGGCTTCGCGTCCTGCTTCAATTGCTTTTTTTAAATGCCTTTGCCATGCGAACACGGCCTTCTCAGCGACTGTGGGTGCATAAACCGATGCGTATGCTACGTTCAACCATGCCTAGCGACCAGCCAGAGAAATCCAGACGCGATGACGAAACCGATCCGAGCGGGGACAAAGCGCAGGCCGGCGACAAAGACAGAGTGCGGCCGGCCGAAGAAAAAATTGGGGAAGGCGCCGACAACCTGCGTCGCCGGGCGGATTGGTTTCTAAAGCGTACGGGACAGAAACAGTAACGCCATCTCGTGCAGCAGTATGGACTCGGCGCGATCGTTTCGCGCGCTGCTGCTGGCGAGACAAACGGCTAGCTCAGTTGGCGCGCACCTTCAGCCGCCAAAGACTGCGACCATAAGTGGCGGTGGTCAACGTCCCCGCGCCCCGATGATAAACAAGATCCACGCACATCGTATTGGGCAGGTTCCGTTTCAAGCTTCTCCAGGCGCCGCCGAGATCATGGGAAACGTGAACGCCGGCATCATTGCAGACATAGACAGTCTTAGGTTCGTCAGGCGGAATCGCGATCGCATGGTGAGGCACATCGGGCAACCGGCCGCGATCGACATCGCGCCAGGTCGCACCACCGTCATTGGACCGGAAGACATGTGAGTTGCCGAAGTTTGCAACGCTGACGAAGAGCACGTCTGCATTCACGGGACTGCTTTCCAAACGCGTGATCGTCACCCCGGGAAGTTCGGGGCCTGCCATGTTTGGGCTCCAGGTCGCGCCGCCATCGAGGCTGCGAAAAAAACCGCCGTTTTCCGTGCCGACATAGACGCGTTGCGAATCCGCCGGCGCAACTTCGATCGCGCTGATCGGGCTCCCGTCGAGGAAGCCGGAAACGGCTTGCCAGGAGTTGCCGTCATCCTTCGAGCGCCAGACTCGGGTTGAGCCGGTGAAAATGGTGGACGCTTTATTTGGATCGAGCGTGATGAAAACCATCCACACGTTTGCCTTCTCCGCTTTCGGAGCTGGCGGCGATATCTCCCGCCAGTCCTGCCCGCGAATTCGAAAGATGTTCATGTTGTAGTAGGAAGCGTAGATCTGGTTCGCGCGCGCCGGATGGTAAACCATCCAACCGCCATCGCCGCCGAGGATCTCGAAGTGGTCGTTGCCGCCGCCAGTGGTCGTCACGAGCGTGCCATTGTCCTGTGCACCACCGCCAAAACTCAACGGGTCGCTCGGCGCGACATCGAGATCGTAATACATGGTGATCGCCAGACCGGCGCTCCGGTTCTGCCATGTCCGCCCGCCGTCGTCGCTCACATCGAGGCCACCATCATTGCCATCGTAGACGCGCCCGGGCGCCGCGGCAGGCATAAGCAAAGCGTGGTGATCGGCGTGCGCGTAATCCGGATTGCCCCGGTCCGCGTTCCAATGCGAAACCTTTTGCCACTTGCCGCCGCCGTTCGTCGTCAGATGCAGATCGACTCCGCCGCACAGGACGTGGTTGGGGTCGTTCGGATGGACGACCATGGAATTGCCATAAGTCATCTGACCTTCATCAGCGAAATGGGTCCCGGCGATGTTTTTCCAAGTATTGCCGCCATCACTGGAACGGAAGATGCCGAGCACGCCTTCACTTTGATCAGCTACCTGCAAATAGAGAACGTCGGGATTGGAGGGCGCGAGGGCGATAGTGGCGCGATTGAATTTTGTCGGCGCAGGCAAACCGTTCGTCAGCTGCGTCCAGGTCGCGCCGCCATCCGTCGTGCGCCAACAACCGTTGCTCGTTCCTTGCGCCGTGAAAGTCGCGAAGATTCTTTGCGGCTGAGTCGGATGAAAAACGATCGAGTGACACCAATAGTTCTGTGCAGAGATGAAAGTCTCGCGCGTCCAGGTCTTGCCTGAATCGCGCGAGGTGTACATTCCGCCAAACCCCGCCTCGTCCGGGCTAACGCGACCAAACCCAATCCCGCCGATGCGAATATGATGGGGATCGCGCGGGTCGATCGCGATAACGCCGATGCGGCTCGGAATTCCGGTCTTCTTCGACGAAGCGAAAAGTCGCCAAGTCTTGCCGCCGTTGGTCGTACGATAAATGCCGACCCCGGCATAGGAGTCAGCCGAGAGATTCGCTTCCCCGGTACCGCAGTAGAGGATTTTTGGATTTGTCGGATGAATAGCTAACGAGCCGACATTAAGAACGCTCTGATGATGCCAGAGACCTTTCCAGGTGCGTCCAGCATCAGTGCTTTGCCAGACGCCTCCGCCAGCCCCACCAGCCCACAAAGAATCAGGCTTGGCCGGATCGCAAACCAAGCTGGTGATGCGACCGCCAATATTCGTTGGGCCGATATTTTCCCACTGCGCAATTCCCGGGGCGGGCGCAAGAGTGCTCTCAACACGATCGCGTTCGCGCACGAGAGCTTGGACTGGCGCTTCACGCAAGGGCCATGCTGCACGCGCTTGGAACCAAATACTGCGGCGTTTGTGATTACGCGATATGCGGCCCAACTTTGTCTTGAGCCGTTCCTTGCGAGGGCCGGAGAGGATCCTACCCTTATCCTGGCCAGGTTTGCGGGAGGAAACTCCGCGTGTTGTTCGCCGTGACTTGGTTTTTGCCGGCTTTCTTCGTTTAGCCATTGCGATATCTCCTAATCTTGAGTTTCACGGCTCGCTTGCCAGAGCCAACTAAATGCCCAACTGAACGCATACCACGTCGCCAGGAATGCCAGGCACTCCAACGTAAACGAGTGGAACTTGTAATACATCTCGGCAACGCCGAGGGCGCACGTTGCCGCGGGTGCTTCTTGCGCGACTATCCTAATGCCGCGTGACTTGATCACGTGATACATGTGATTCCTCCGAGGGTTTATGGGGTTATAGCTTTTGTGCCATGGAAATGGCCAATGCAAGCGCATGTTGCGGCCAAGCGGAGCAAAATGTCAACCCAAAATCTAAGACCGACCAGTACCGCTTATCTCGTGAGCCGGCGGCGGAGCGTGGTCTGATTCGGCGAGCAAGAATCTGAGGGCCTTAATTATTACAGGCACCCACCCTAGACGCTATTGTTGTGATGACATGGATGTGTCGTCAGCTCCCTCCGGACTCCGTGCTATCGTCTTCTCCAAGCTCGCGTCGCTCGCGATTCCTGCTATACCGAAGTTGTGGCGATCAGTCAGATCGATCGACCGGAGCCACGCTGGCCGGTGATCCTCGCGCTCGTTGCGGTCACTGTCATTTACATGGCGCTGCCGAAAGAGTTGATCATCGGACCTACCTGCCTGCTGCCGGTTCTGGTCGTGATGCATTTCGTGTATTATCAGAGCGGCGACCCGGAGAATTCAGAAGCGGCGCGAGTCTTTTCCAGGGTCGAAGGCGGTCAGCCGAGGCTCGTCTTGAGTGGCGCTGATCTATAGACTGGTGCTGCTCGTACACCGGAGGAGCTAGCGACGCGCATCCTGGAAGGCAAGCTGTTCGATGACAAACCCTTTATTTGGTAATCACGTGAGCAGCATACCGTTTCGCCTAACCCCTATGTAGGGTGTCAAGGGGTGTGCGGGTTCGATTTTGTTTAGTTCATTTGTTTAACGTCGTTGATGGGAGTGCTTCCTCTTCCGCTGGCTCGTCGGCCTGTTCGGTCTTTCCGCGGCTCTTACTCCTATCCGTGCGTGATATCTCTTTTTCGTCTCAGCGCCATTTGATCAATGCGATCAGGTGGAAGAGGAAACCTTGCCGTGGCGCTTAAACCCTTGGCAAATTCACTCGGTTAAGACAAAAAGCCAGTCAACGGACTGGTCGCGGCGGCCGCGCTCAATTTTTCGGCCAAACCGATCTCGCGTGCTTCGCGCCCAGCTTCAATAGCTTTTTTGAATGCCTTGGCCATGCGAACAGGATCGGATGCGATCGCAATGGCGGTATTGACCAGCACGGCATCGGCGCCCATCTCCATTGCTTCCGCCGCCTGACTCGGCGCGCCGAGTCCTGCATCGACAACCACGGGCACGGTCGCTTGTTCGATGATGATCTCGATCTGTGGACGCGTTTCGATTCCGCGATTGCTGCCGATTGGTGAACCGAGCGGCATCACCGTGGCGGTGCCCACATCTTGCAAGCGTTTTGCCAGAACCGGATCAGCATTGATGTAGGGAAGGACCGTGAATCCTTCTTTCACCAGAATTTCGGCGGCCGCCAGCGTTTCAACCGGATCGGGAAGCAAATAGCGTGGGTCCGGATGGATCTCGAGCTTGATCCACGTCGGCAAGCCTGCGGCTGCAGCCAGCCGCGCGAGGCGGACCGCTTCGGTTGCATTGCGGGCGCCGCTCGTGTTCGGCAAAAGAAGAAAACGTTTCGGATCGATAAAATCGAGAATGTTCGCAAACGGATCGTGTTTGCCGGAAAGATCGGCCCGACGCAACGCGACCGTCACCAGCTCAGTGCCGCTGGCGATCAGCGCGTCGCGCATCAGCTCGTTCGACGCGAATTTTCCCGTGCCGACGAGCAGGCGCGAGGTGAATTCGCGATCGGCAATCTTCAGTTTGGAAGGCTTGTCCGCCATTTCATCAATCTATGACAAATCCCCGTGATGCAAAATTGGCAACACTGCGATCAAATGAATCAGGAAAACAGGAAACCAGGAAAAGGAACTCAGACAGAATCAGCAGAATTTACAAAATCGAGATCCGTATTTCCCCTCTTCCTGCTTTCTTAATTGATTTCTCTGAATCTATGAATTCCGCTCCGTCCACCCTAATTTGAAGCAGGAAATCAGGAAAAAGAGGCAAGGTCTTCACGAATCCAATCGGTCCATTTTGTTGATTCTGTCGAAACCCGGAAGGTCCAATCTTTGTTATCTTCTAATTTCAATTTCCCAACTCATCCCGCCGTGAATTGAAAGGAGGCAACGAAGTTAGATATCCGGACTGGTGGGGCGCGACGGCCGGGCGCGCCGATTTGTCTTGTACGCAAGGGCACTTGATGAGAATAGGCGACGATGACCGAATTCGATCTTCGCCGGAAAGATTGCGTCAAAGGAATGTCGCGGCTCCCGAGTGAGCATGTCGATCTTGTCGTGACGTCGCCGCCCTACAATCTCGGCGTCGACTACAAGAGGTATTCGGACCGGCAAGATCGCGAATCGTATTTGCGGTGGTGCAGAGACTGGGCTTCACAAGTCCAAAGAATTCTGAAATCGAGCGGCTCGTTTTTTCTCAACATCGGCTCTGCGCCGTCGAACCCGATGCTACCGCATGAACTCGCCTTGCGATTACGCGACTTATTTGTTTTGCAGAATACAATTCATTGGATCAAATCGATCACGATTCAGGATCGAGAGGGCGATCTCCAATCGCACGGCCATTTCAAGCCAATTAGCTCGGAGCGATTTCTAAACGATTGCCACGAATACATTTTCCATTTCACGAAAACCGGTCGCGTCGAAATCGACCGGCTCGCGCTCGGAGTTCCGTATCAGGATAAGAGCAATATTTCGCGCTGGCGACATACGCGCGGGAGCGATCTGCGTTGTCGTGGCAACACCTGGTTTATTCCATACGAAACGATCCAGAGCCGCGCGAAGGAACGTCCGCATCCAGCGACGTTTCCAGCAAAATTGGCCGAATGGTGTATCAAGCTGCACGGCGTCTCACGCGTTCAGACCATGCTCGATCCATTTCTGGGGATCGGAAACTCGGCCCTTGCCGCGCAACGCTGCGGCGTGAAAAAATTTATCGGGTTCGAAATCGACGAGACCTATCTCGCAGAAGCGCGGCGACGCCTTTCTTTGTAGGGGAAGCAGTCTGCTTCCCACGGGACGCCAACGGCGTCTCCTACAGCAGCGTTCCGCCTTTCGGTGGCGAATTGGATGAAAATTTCTCGAGCGACTTCACCAAATTCCCCGGCAGCGGCCGGACACGATCGAAAATGCGCGCCGCCAGCGGTTTGGCCGTTGTGTAGCCAGCGGCGAACATTTCCAGGCGCGCATCGAGATTGTCGATGTAATGCAGCGCCATCGCTTCGGGCGTTTTCGGGCTGACCGGTGAACCGAATTCCCGTTCGCCGTGATGCGCGCCAATCAAATGCAAAAGATGGAGGCGAACATCCTCCGACGCGGGCACGAGGTTCTTCCACGCGTCGGCCTTCTCCGCGCTGAGTTTTCGCCAGAGCGAATTGACCAGCTCAAGGCCGATGGAGATATGGCCCATGAGCTCGCCGCGTTCATCGTAGCTCATGTTGAAACCATTCTCGGGCATCTGGTTTTCCCAGAGTTTTCCGCAGTCGTGAAACAGAATGCCGGCTAACAAAAGATCGAGATTCAGTTCCGGATACAACGGCACGATTTCTTTCGCCACGCGCATCATCTGCGCCGTGTGCTCGACGAGTCCGCCGCGGCGGGCATGATGATAGTTACGGGCCGCGGCGGTGCGGCGAAAACGATCGCCCCACTCTTCTAGAAACGCGTCGCACAACGCACGCAAACGAGGATCGGCAATTGTCTGGATCGTTTGCGCAATGAATTCCCAGTCTGCGCCCTGTTTCGCGCGCAAATCCGCCGGACCCTGCAGCAGTTCGTTTTTCTCCTGATCGGTGAGCGGACGCACAGTCCATTTGCGCGCTTCGAGCCCGTATTGCTGATGCCGATAAAACTCGCCGGCGCATTCACCACGCTTTCTTGAAACCACAGCGGCTCAGTCGCGCCAAGGCCGCCGGTCGTTATCGCGGTCAGAGCGAGTTCGGTAAGGGAGACCGGACCCGTTCCCGTGCCGTACACGATCGCGACGTCATCCTTGCTGAAGTTGCTCTTGTCGTCGAGTCCGGCTTGCTCAATCGCCTGCACCGCCGCAGCCAGAGCATATTGCGAAGTACGCGGACGCCGATTCCCATTCGGAATCTGCCGAAAGCGTCCGAGATCGAAATTCGTCAATTCGGTCGAGAGCGGATGTCCTGGAAGCGTTGTGCTCGGACGGCACAGCGGCTGTGCATTCAAAAGCATTCGCCACAGATCGGCCGCCGAATCGCCGAACGCCCCGACCGCACCTACCGCCGTAATGACAAGGCTTTGAGACGTCATGACCATGCTTTCACTATTCGTGTGTATCGGTGGAACGACTTATGCGCCATACGTTATGCGTTGCACGATTGTCTGAGCTCATCGACACGGGGCACGATCTGCGGACGTAAACGGCCGGCGAGTAATCCGGGCAAGATCGCTTCCGCCGCATTGGCGCCGGAGATGACGGCCGCTTCGACGCCCGCGCCTTTGCATCCGGAACCCGCAACGAACAAATTGTCGATGGGCGTCCTGCCGAGTTCCAAACTATCCAGTCGCTTGTCGAATCCATAGACAGCGCCGTTCGTCGCTCCGGCATAGCGGGCGTAAGTGACTGGGCTTGCGTCGCAACGGTAAACGATGTGTTTACGCAGGTCGGGGACGACTGCTTCGACTTGCTTCAAGAGATGATCGCCGAAGATTCTCTTGCGCGTGTTGTACGCAATCGAACGGCGCCAGTCCTTAGCGGCGTTAGGATCGCTGACCGGATCATCCGGAAACCAGTTGTGCATTCCCTTGTTTGCCAGCAGTGTTCGAATCTCGAACGCGGCATAGCCCGCGGGCGCTGCCGAAGCATCGACGATCGAAGGCACGTGAAACGCGAAGTTTGGGAACCCGTCCTTCGTTGAAACCGTATAGGACTTTACTTCGGGTGTGAAATCGACCGCGAGGTAGACGCAAAAACCCGAGCACGCGGGCTGCAACTCCGCAATTGCGGTGCGAAAGTCGTTTGGCAGAAACTCCGGTTCGATGAACTGCGCAAAGGTGCGCTTGATATCGACGTTGGACACAACATGGCGGGCCGCAAGACGGCGCCCGTTCGCGAGCGCGACTCCGCAAACGCGGCCGCGTTCGGTCAGTATGCGTTGCGCCGACGATTTGAGCAGCACGGTGCCACCCTGCGTTCGCACTGCTCGCATGAGAACATCCGCGAAATGGCCGGTGCCGCCTTGAGGATAGAAGCCGCCGTCGAAGTAGTACGCGTAAATATGGGCCATTTTCTTTACGCTGATGACGCTGTCGTAATCGCCGAGATAGTAGGAGAGGAAAAGCAATATTGCTTGCGCCTGACGGTGCGCGACAAAGGTCCGCAGCAGCTCTACGACCGGCTTGTCTTCCCAGCGAACCACGAACGGATGACTTGCGGCGTAGGCGGCGCGTTCTTCGGCTGTGCGAGCCACTCGGCGTATGCCGCCATTGGTTGCCGCGAAATGATACTGCGCCTCGTAGACGGTGCGCATCGCGGCAAAAAAACCTTTGATCCCAATCGAGCTTTCCGGAAACCGCGTACACAACTCTTGGATGTAAGTGTCGCAATCGTGCGCGACATCGATCGATAAAGCACCGTACCGGTAGGTGTGCTCCAGCGGCAGCCACACGACTTGTTCATTGATTCCGAGCCGCTTCATCATGCAGCCGATCGCTCCGCGCGCGCCGATGCCGGAAATATCCATGGCACCGGCGTCAAAGCGAAAACGATGCAAGACACCGCCGTGACGAACACCGCGCCACCAGCTATGGCAGAACCCGCCCGGTACGACGTGCTGTTCAATCAGCACGACTTTTGCACCGGCTTGCGCGAGCAATGCGGCCGCCGTTAAACCGCCGATCCCGGCGCCGATGACGGCAACGTCATAAGTTTGTTCCGGGAAGTCTTCCGATGCAGCGCGACTTGTGGATTGCTCCTCCATCGAATCAGGCACTCCGCGCGGTCTTCGTCAAAAAGAGCGGTGCCGAAACGGCGCGCGCCTGAGCGCTGCCGCTCTTGCCTTTGACCTCAAACGGCACACCGACCCACGCAAGCTCGGATTTGACGTAGGCGAGGCCGATATATTTCTCCAGCGTCGGCGAAAACGCCGTGCTTGCCAGAAACCCCACGTCTTCCCCGTCGATGTGCAGCCGATCGCCGCTGTCTACCGCGTCATCCGATTGCAAGCGGACCATGACTGCGCGGCAGCTGGGGCTGCGCTTGTGTGAGTGCAAAATTTCACCTGCGCGCAGTCCGGATTTGCGGAAGCCGATCATCCACTGCAGGCCCGCATCGATTGGGCTAGTGCCCGCGGGCAGATCGCTGGCGGCGAGCGAGCGCATCTCCAGCATCAGCGTTGCCAATACATCGGGATCGCCCTTGCCAATCTCGAACTCGGCACCAGCGGCGAGTGCTGCGCCGCCAACGCGGGCCGAAGGGACACGGGCAGACAAGTTCCGACGTTGGTGCAACATCGAGGACTCCATGGTGAGGGGTTCAGGTCGAGCTGCGGGGGGCGTTACTACGGCATCGGTGGAGACGAGGCAAGCGGATATTTTGATGACAAACGAAAGGGGGGAATCCGCTCGTTACCGCGCGGTCAGCGAGCCCTTCGGGGCGGAGCTCTCGGCGGCCTTGCTCTGCAGCTCGATGTACTCAAGGACGGCGTCCACCTCTTCCGCGCTCATGTCGAGGTTGGGCATCCGCACGCTCTTGTACTTGGCGAACAGCTCCTTCGCGATGGGATCGCCGGCGGCGAGCAGGCGGTCGGGCTCCGCGATGTAGCGGGACAGCCAGGCGCGATCGCGCTGCTTGGTCACGTTCGACAGGTCCGGACCCACGCCGTCGCCGTGCCCGACCGTGTGGCACGCGGCGCAGCGGGACTTGAAGAGGTAATCCCCTTTGCGGACGTCGCGGAGGGGACCCATCTCCGCGTAGCTCTTCACCGGGGCGGCGCTCTTGTAGCCGTCG
>Ga0137403_10008212_pt1 | contig 11693 bp, 9 predicted proteins | sample CZOMad2_1_16fung_FD_122057 | JGI IMG/M metagenome (GOLD analysis project Ga0137403, IMG submission 122057) | Vadose zone soil fungal communities from Angelo Coast Range Reserve, California, USA - CZOMad2_1_16fungal (Hybrid Assembly) | ecosystem: Environmental > Terrestrial > Soil > Vadose zone...
ACTGACAGCGACGCATTGCTTGCCGCCGGCTGCAAATGTCACCGGGAACCCGCTGACCGGCGCCCCGAGATTCGTCTCCCACAAGACCTTGCCAGTCTTGTCGTCGAATGCCCGGAAGCGCCCGTTGTCGTCGCCGCCGAACACCAGCCCGCCGCCCGTCGACACCAGAGACAAGGTTCCCGCGCGCTGCTCATACTTCCACATGGCCTGGCCGGTCTCCACGGAGATCGCCCACACCGTGCCGACTTTGTCCGAGCCCGGCGCAAGCTGCTGAACCATGCTGATACCGTAGACCTTCGACGGATCGCGCTGGTCCGTGGTGGTCGTGGCCGTGTTGCACAGGTTTTGCAGCGGGAAGTACATCATGTTCGTCAGCGGGCTGTACGCGCCGGCGGGCCAGTTCTTTCCGCCGGTGCTGCCCGGGCACACGACGCGGCTCTGGTTGATCGCGTTGAAGGTCACCTCGCCGTTGACAGTCACTTCACCCGTGTTGCCGTCGATCGCACTGATCACGTTCTGGTAGACCGTGGGCCGCGCCCAGAGGAATTCACCGGTCTTCCGATCGAGCGTGTACACGACGCCGGTTTTGCCGGGAATTCCGGTGATCACTTTGCGCCGCTCGCCAGGCTTGATCTTCGGATTGATCCACATCACGTCCCGCGCGCTCGGTGCGACCGCGGTATCCACCAGCATCCGCTCGAATGGATGGTCGAGATCCCAGTGATCCACGATGTGCTGGTAGTACCACACGATCTTTCCGGTGTCGGCATTCAGGGCGAGCGTGGAGTTGTGGTAGAGATGCTTGTTGTTGTTGCCGCCGAGAATGAACTTCGGTGCCGGTATCGTTACCGAGGTTCCGAAGTAGATCAGATTCAATTCCGGGTCGTAGCTGGGAACCATCCATGTGCCGATATGCCATCGCTGCTCCATCGGCACGCCGCCCCACGTTTCGTCGCCGGGCTCGCCCGGCTTGGGAATCGTGCTCGTGCGCCACAGTTCCTTGCCTGTCTTCGCGTCGTGCGCCGTCATGATGCAGCCTTCGTAGGTGGCGCCCGGCTGGCACTGGCGGCCGGCGATGATTTTACCGTTCGCGATGATCGGTCCGGAACTCGCGTTCGCGGGTTTCTTCGGATCGAGAATCTGCGTTTCCCACGCCAGCTTTCCGGTCTGCGCATCGAGAGCGTAGACGTAGTTGTCCATGCTCGTGTCGATGATCAGGTTTCCGTAGATCGCGATGTTCCGGTTTCTGTCGCGCCGCGCTTCATTCAGGAGTTTGCGCTGGTAATCCCAGATCAGGTCGCCGGTCTTCGCGTCGAGGGCCTGGATGTAGTCGCCCGAATGCGGCAGGTACATCACGCCGTCGTAGACGAGCGGCGTGGACTCCTGCGAGGAGCCGGGGGCCATGCCTCGCGTCCAGACCAGCTTGAGCTGCGAGACGTTGCCCCGGTTGACCTGATTGAGCGGGCTGTAGCCCCAGCTATCGAGCGTGCGCCGCCACATCATCCAGTTCGCGGGATCGGGCTTCTGCAACATCGCGTCTGTGACTGGAACGAACCTGCGGGATTTTTCCTGCGCGCGAACCGCAAGGGCACTGAGGACGATCAGTGCAGCCAGAGCCATCATCGTCGGGAATCGCTTCATGAGATCTCCTTGGAAACGAACACGAATTTCATAACAGCGGTAGGGGTGAGCGCAAGGTTATTCAGGGGAGGTAGGGAGAGAGGGAGTGTGGACGTCTGTATTCCCCTCCTGGTACGAGGGTGTTGCAAAACTATTGAATCGAGCGTTTGCTTCTTACTGTAGCGGCGCTCTATGAGCGCCGGTTTTACCGGCGGTCATAGACCGCCGCTACAGTAATCAATTTTCAGTTCTCATCCGAACGACGCTCACCTCGGGCCCGCCAGCCTCACCAGGTAATCCAGGAACGTTTCCCGATCCTCCTGCCTGACGCGCGCGCCCCAGCCTGCCATTTTGTTGAGCTCGCGGTCCCACTGAGCGCGAGTAAGGCGCTGCTGGCGGATCACGTCGTCCTGGTGGCACGTGACGCATGTTTCGCGGAAACCTGCGGGCGGAGAGAGCACGACCTCAGATGCATCGGGCGCGGCGGGTGGCGCCAACACGGCGTTCCAGAGGTACCCCGAAGGGTTCCATTCCTGCGCAAGAGGCTGAACATCGCCGCCGGCATCCCGCGCTCGCGCCAACACCGTGGTGTGACGTTCATCCGAAGGCATCCACGAAAACTCCCACAGACGCCAGCCGTAGCGGGTCGCCTCGCCGCCAAGCCGCGCGGGTTTCCACGAGCGGCCCTGGTCGACGCTCACGTCCACGCCCGCGACCGGGCCCCCATCGCCGCTCCACGCGGCTCCCCGCACAACACGACGTGTTCCCGCAGTCTCGACCCCGGCAATCACACTCTTCACTCGAAGGCTTGTTACCGGAGTCATCGCCTCCGGCGGAACGACCGTCCCCGGCGCCACCGGCTTCCCCGGATGGAGATACGCATTCTTCATCCAGAATCCGCCGAACGGCTCGTTCAGGACTCTCACCGAAGTCACCCACTTGACCCACGAGCTGCCCGCCCAGCCCGGAACGACAGCGCGCAGCGGAAAGCCGTGTTTGACAGGCAACGACTCGCCGTTCATCGAGTAGGCGAGAAGCGTGTCGCGATGCAGCGCTTTCCTCATCGGGATGGATCGCTGGAAGTCCGCCATCGTGCCCAGCGGCACGTCGGCTCCGTCGAAGAGAACTTCCACGGCGCCCGCTTTCACACCCGCGCGCTGCAGCACATCCGCCAGGCGCACGCCGCGCCATCGGCCGTTTCCGACGGCTCCATTCGTCCACTGCAATCCCGCAACAGGCGGCTCGTAAAACGAGCGCCCGTTGCCGGAGCATTCCAGCACGCCAACCAGCTCGGCCGGCGGCATCTTTTGCAGATCGTCCATCGAGAGGGTTAAAGGCGTCGAAACATGCCCCTCAACTTTTAACCGCCAATCCGCGATCTCCACTCTCGGAACGGCAACGTGCGTTCGAACGAAGAACAGTTCGACCGGAGTGATGAAATCGGCAAATCCGGAGGGCGGCATTTCCAGGTCCTCCGGCCGTACGGACCGGACCGTCATCTGAGCGGCCGCCATCGCCAGGAATTGTCTCCGCGAAACCAAGATCGACTCCTTTCTTGCCAAAAGACGTATTCTCCGCCTTGAAGAGACTAGAAGTCTTCAAATTACTGATCACTGATGGCCACTGACCAATGTCCAATGGACTTAAGCCATTAACAATGACTAATCACTAATGAAATTCAGAATTGAGCATTGAGAAATCGTGCATTTCTCAATCCTGAATTTCATTCGTCATTCGTCATGGCTCAGGTCCATTAGACATTGGTCAGTGGCCATCAGTGATCAGTAATTTTCTTCTCCTCCAATTCCGCCCAGCGCGCATACAGCGCATCCACCGCTTTCTCCGCCTCTTCCACTTCCGCTGACGCGGCCATCAACCGCGGGCCATCACTCGCGATCGCGGGATCCTCCAGCGCCGCACGCCTGGCCTGCAGCGTCCTCTCAGCCTCTGCGATCCGCTCTTCCATCCCCTCGAACTCGCGCGCTTCAATATACGACAGCTTCTTCTTTCCAGCCGCCGTCCGCGCCGGCTGTGCTCTCACAGCCGCCGGCTTTGCCTCCCGTGTTCGCTGCCAGTCTTCCCACTGCGAGTAATCCGCAAAAACCTCGGATCCCCCAAGCCCATCCAACCCCAGCACGACGGTCGAAACCCGATCCATCATGTACCGATCGTGCGTCACCAGCACCAGCGCTCCGCGAAACTCCGACAGGCTCTCCTCCAGGATCTCCAGCGTAGGGATATCCAGATCATTCGTCGGCTCGTCCAGCAAGAGCACGTCCGCCGGCTGCAGCATAAGCTGCGCAATCAAGACCCGCGCCCTTTCCCCTCCCGACAACCGGCCGACCGGTTGTTCCAGCGCGTCACTCGAAAACAGAAACCGGGCCGCCCACGACGCGACATGAATCACCCTGTCCTGATACACCACCGAATCGCTGTCCGGCGCGAGCGCGCGCCGCAAAGTGATCGCCGGATCCAGCTCCCGGCTTTGATCGAAATAGACAATCCGCAACTGATCCGCCCGGCGAATCTCGCCGCGCGTGGGCCGCATTTCCCCTCGCAGCAGCCGCAGCAAGGTCGTCTTCCCGCTCCCGTTGGGCCCAACCAGGCCCAATCGCATTCCGGGCTTGATCAGCAGACGGATGTTTTCGAACAAAGTCCGGCCGCCGATCTCGAATGCAACATCATCCAGCTCGATCAACTGCCGGGTCCGCCGGTCCGTCGCCGAAAAATCGATATTAGCCGTACTGACGCGGCTCCTGGCGTTCAGGTCCGCGAGTTCGCCGATCATTTCCTGGGCATTATCGATTCGCGCCTTCGCTTTGGTCCCCCGCGCTTTCGGCCCGCGCCTCAGCCATTCGATCTCCCGATGGACACGGTTCTCGAGCGACTCCTGCCGCTTTCCTTGCGCGTGGAGGTAGTCTTCCTTCGCCTGAAGAAAACTCCTGTAGCCTCCCTTCACGCGGAGCAGGCCATCCTCGTAAACGCGGCTGAGCTCCACCACCTCGCTCGCGACATTTTCAAGAAGGTAGCGATCGTGACTCACCACGACGCACGCGAACGCCGCCGTCTGCAGGACGCCTTCGAGCCATTTGATACCGGCGAGATCGAGATGATTCGTCGGTTCATCGAGCAGCAGAATGTCCGGCGCCCGGACCAGACCCTCGACGATCGACAGGCGTTTGCGCCATCCTCCGGACAGGGATCCGGCCTGAACGTCAAAGTTCGTGAAACCCGCGCGGCCAAGGGTTTCGGCCATCAGGGATGGGTGTTCGGGCTCCGTGGCCGGCTCGATGATGGATCGTACCGTCTGGTCGGCCGGAAACTCGGAGTGCTGCGCGACATAGATGAGTCGTGTGCGCTTCCGGATCGCGACATCCCCGGCATCCGGCTGCACACGGCCCTCGAGAATCTGAAGCAGCGTGGATTTGCCCGAGCCATTGGGGCCGATCAGGCCGATCCGGTCCCCTTCATTCACAATGAACGAAATGTTTTCGAACAGCGGCGCGATGCCGTACTTCTTGGACAACCCCTGCGCATTGATAATCGGCGGCATGAACTTTTGAGAATATCAGGTTTCCCAACGGCCCGCCGATTGCAGCAACTCTTATCGTCAACAAGCAAAGCACAACGTTTTCGGCCCTTTAGTCCTCGCCAGGAGGAACGCAGGGGGCACACGGGGGCTTTGCATTCCATTCTGTGTTTTCCAGATTTCCTCTGTAAAAAAAAAACGAAAGGAAGGTTCCATAGTGAACATTTTTCTAAGATCGACGTTAGCGGTTTGGATTCTATTACTTGCTTCAGGCAACGGATTCTTGCTGGCGGCCCAGAACACGAACCGGCAAACCACTCCGCCGGACAATACCAGGACCAATCAGCGGGATCGCGACAAGAGCCACCCCACAGCAGGCCAACAGTCGGGTAATTCTGCCGACCTTCAGATCACCAGGAACATTCGCCGTGCGCTTACAAGCGACAAGTCTCTTTCGACGTACGCGAAAAACATCAAGATCATCACCCAGAACGGAAATGTCACGCTGCGCGGACCCGTCCGCTCAGAGCAAGACAAACAGGCGATTGAGTCCAAAGCCAATGAAGTGGCGGGCCCAGGCCATGTGAAGAGTGAAATTCAGATTGCCGCGAAAGCGAACGGCAAGAAAACCGGTAAACGCACAACCAATTAGCTAATTAAGGAGTGATTTCAATGGCAGGAAAGAATACAGCAGTGTTTGGAATCTACAGCGATCGAATGCGCGTGGAAAAGGCGGTCGATCGGTTGAAGGCTGACGGCTTCCGCAACACGGACATCTCGGTCTTGTTCCCGCAGAATGCAGGAACCAAAGACTTCGCTCACGAGAAACATACCAAGGCTCCGGAAGGCGCTACGACCGGCGCCGGTACCGGTGCCGTCGTCGGTGGAGCGCTAGGCTGGCTGGCCGGAATCGGCGCTATCGCGATTCCGGGCCTGGGCCCGTTCATCGCGGCCGGTCCCATCGTGGCGGCCCTTGCTGGAGCAGGAGCCGGCGGTGCTGTGGGAGGTGTTGTGGGAGCCCTCGTCGGACTGGGCATTCCCGAATACGAAGCGAAGCGATACGAAGGCCGTATCAAGAGTGGCGGTATGCTTCTTTCGGTTCACTGCGACGATTCGAAATGGGCCGCAAAGGCCAAAAAGATTTTGGAAGAAACCGGGGCCGAGGATGTGTCCTCGACCGGCGAGTCCTCTGCGGATTTCTCCAAATCGGATCGTCCCATGCCTCGCGTGGATGAGGAGCGGCTAGACGGGACCACCGGCCGTCCGATTCCGAAAACATCAAAGAAGTTCTAGCAGCTGCTAGTGGCGGAGAGGGGGAATTTTGAAATTGGACGAATCCTGCATCTCAAATCCGAAATCCGAAATCTCGAATTGGACCCAGTCCAATCTGATATTCCGGATTTCGGATTTGAGATGCAGGATTCGTCCAATTTCAAAATTCCCCCTCTCCGCCGCTACAGTCAAGATGACTTCAACCGGTCCAGCACGTGTTCCCTGATCCACTTGGCATCCCACCATTCCGTCGGGTTCACCGGCACACCCTGCAGGAACAAGCCAAAGTGCAAATGATCTCCGCCCGCCAGTCCGGTGGCGCCGCTACGTCCGAGGATGTCCCTCTTCTTCACCATCTGTCCCGGCTTGACGTCAATCGAGCTCATGTGTGCATACAGTGAAATCAAACCCGTGCCATGATCGATGAGCACCGTGTTGCCGTAAATACCGAAGTACTCCGCCAGAACCACCTTTCCATCGTTGCCTGCCTCGATCGGGGTTCGCTGCACCACCGAGAGGTCAAACCCGACATGGTCCTGCTGATCCACTTTGTTCCCCTGGTAAACGTACGTCCGATGATCCGCAAACAGCGACTCCACCTTGGAGTTGCTCAACTGCAGGAACGCGTCATTCCATAGAAACTTCGGCGGCGACTCCATGGACAGCTTCGCAATGGTGTCGTGATTCTGCCGGCGCAACTTACTGTTGATCTCCACGAACGTCTTGACCAGATCCCCCTGATCCTCGATCCCCGGCGTGTGCGACATGATTTCAGGAACCACTTTCTGCAGGAAACTGTCTTCGAGGACGCTATCCCGGCTCCGAAACGTGTGGGGAAAGACTTTCTGCCACGGTCGCGCTTCGGCTTCATTGCCCGCCGCGTCGCGCGCCACCACCTTCACAGGCGTGTCCGCCGGCAGATCATAGGCAAAGGCGAAGAGGCTGAAGCGGACATTCTTGTCGGGAAGATTCGCAGGGAAGCCCGGGAAGAAATGCGGTCCAACCTGGACACCAGAGACTTCGGTATCATCCGAAACGCGGTACAGAACACACTCGGAGCCGCCTTGATTGATGTAGTGCTGCCCGGAGAGCACTTCCAGCCGCGGAGGATAGATGTCGAACGCGAAATCCTTGCTGAGCTCGTTTCGATTTCCTCCGAAGAAATTGCGGAACGCGTAGTCCGTCGCGCTGACGCTCAGAGTGGCAGGCCCTTCCTGCACCTTGGATTTTTCCGCGATCAGCTTCCCGACATCATAGACCTTGGACTTTTCCGCCCCCGCGCGATCAAACGATTCGTCCGCCAGCACGATGTCCTGGTCTTTTTGCTTGAGTCGAATGATGACCTGCCTCAATCCGTTCCCGGGGTCTTCGACTTTCAGGTGCAGAGCCGGCGTCCGTCCCAACGCCTTGAAGTCATGGTCGAACGCGACCTGAGGCGCCTGTCCTTCCCATCGCCTGTAGGTAAGGGCAAACCCGGCCACGAGGATTACCAAAACCAGGAGGAGCAGGACCACCCAAATGGAGACTCCCCCAGTGCTTCTGCTGATTTTTGCCATGAAAATACTCCAGAACAAAATTGTATCCCCGGAGCGGGGAAGGAAATTTGAAATTGGACGAATCCTGCATCTCAAATCTGAAATCCGAAACCGCAAATTGGACTGTCTTGGGCGCCAGATCCAATCCGATATTTCGGGATTTCGGATTTGAGATGCAGGATTCGTCCAATTTCAAAATGTCTTCACCCGATTGATCAGTCAAGTCCCTCCTGAAATATAACTATCCCCAGCGCCCTCTAAATGTTGGCTCGGCCGAAGCCAGAGCAATCCCGCCAGCGGGTGGAACAGAACTTCCTCTGCCGGTGACTTTTTCCCTTATTTTCCGTCCTACACCGTGGCACTTATGTTACCGTGCCGATGGAGAACAGAGAAATATGTCCGAGGAAATTGCCGAAACGGAGATCGGCACCGGCGTAATCGCCGGAATCGAGAAGGAATCCACAGGAAGAAACACTGCCAGAAACCTCGCTCTGCTCGGTCTGCTTGCGGCTCCCTGGGTCGGTTTTCTTGCGATTGCGCTCAAGCCCAGTCCCCGCCAGATGTGGGCTCAGCGCTGGCCGACGATCACATTTGTAGGTCTTTATCAAATTGCTCTGGACCGCTGCGTCGAGGTTATAGGCCTCGAGCACCTGCCGAAAACCGGTCCGGTGATTCTGGCGGGCAATCACATCAACAAAACAGCCATGGACGCCATGCTCATGGGATCCCGACTCCTCATCGAGCGCCGCGGCCTGGCCAAGTTTGTCTCGCAGTCCGAACCGAAGGATCGGGTGCTGAAGCGCTTCATCCGGCTCATGGGAACCACCGAAGGCGTCATCCTGCCGGTCCAGAAGGGCATGACCACCGACACGATGATCGACTTTCTGCGAAATCCCGGGGCGTTCAACCGCGAGCAGCCGATCCTTGGTATTTTTCCGGTAGGCGAGTCCGACAAGGATTTTGACGTCCACATGAAAAAGCCATGGCACACCAGCGCCGCGGTCGCTTCACTGGAAGCGGGCGCTCCCATCGTGCCGTTTTTCATCGAAGGCCTGCCGCCGTTCTGGGGCCCGTTCGACATGCTGAAGGCGGTCGCGCTCTCCCTCGTCGGAGAAAAAGCGTTCGAATTCAAGATTCACCTCGGCCCGCCGGTCTCAAGCGACGGCCTTAGCGAAGAACTCAAATACAGCGAGCTCACCGAACGCGTCCGCCAGGCGGTTCTCCAGCTTGCCATGCATTCGAAGGATTCCAAGGCGCTCAAGAGCTGACCCTGTGTGAAGCAGGGGATCGTAGCCGCGAATGACGCGAATTTGGCGTCATTCGCGGCTACGATCCCTTGCTTCAGCTATTTTTGGTCCCGGACTTTCCATTTTCCGAGTTTCCATGATTCAGAGAACGTGCCGGAAACCCGCCTCGACGCCTGCATCGACTCGTCCAGGGCGCGTATACCTTCCGCCTTCATGTAGTAAAAGCGTTTGGGTTGCCCGCCACGTTCAGGTAGCGGCTCCGTGAGCTTTGAACTCACGTAACCTTTAGCCTCGAGCCGATCCAGGGTGACATATACCGAACCCAGGTTCGTCGGCCTCCCGGCAATTTCGCCGACCTTTTCATTGATCGAAACGCCGTACGCTTCCTCGCCCAGCCTCATCACAGCCGTGAGCACCATCTGCTCGAAATTTCCGAGTTGATCCGTCTTCTTCATGAAGCCCGCCAAGGATGAAAGAGTGTGAACAAAGTAAGTGAGCCTTGGACTGCCCGTCAATGTGTTTCTCTCGGAAACCGGTCTTGCGAAGCTGCGGGCATGTTCCCGCAGGGTTCGAATCAATCGCTAATTAATATCGGTCGCGTCGGCCACCGCCACCGCCCCGATAGCCGCCGCCACCGCCGGAATCTCTTCTGACCATCGGTTTAGCTTCATTGACCGTCAAAGCGCGGCCACCGAGCTGAGAGCCGTTCAACTGAGCGATCGCCTTGTCGGCCTCTTCTTCGCCCATGACTACGAAACCAAAGCCCTTGGAACGGCCGGTCTCTCGATCTGAGATGATCTGAACCGACTCGACAGCTCCAAACTGCTCAAAGGCGGAAGTGATATCGCTTTCCGTCGTTTGGAACGACAGATTGCCAACAAACAATTTCTTCGACATTGGGTATTTACCTATCTGTAAGGGAACTTCTGGAACTTGGCGGCAGGGATTAAAGATCCGACCGGTCAGGGACAGGAGCTTCCGAACATTTGAATTTTGGCGACTTGAGTGTCGCCTCTTTAACGATACTCTAACAGTTACAATTGTCAACCACCACGTAGTGCTTAACCAACACGCAGTTGCGTGAGCGATGCGACCGCACCACCCTGCCCGATATCCGGTGAAATGATTAATTCCAAAGCGGCAACGCCGGAAAGTTCAACGCGGTAGTCCTCCAACTCTCTTACGGTATCAGGTGGGCTGAAATTCCATTGCTGCCGGACAATCTCGCGATAAGGCGCCCCACCTCCCGGCGACCACCGGAGGACGAATTCTTGTGTCCGCGCGACTTCGTGTTCGTCAAACATCAGCAGGACCCGACTGAGGCGTTGCAATTCCTTGAAGAGGAGCCGGATCGTTTGATCGCCAGGCCCCGACGCCCGCCAGCCGCCCTGTTCGCCCGGCACGATCGCGCACTCGATGGGATGTGACTGCGCCTCGGATGTAACCTCAACGTCTGCCAGGGCTTCGAGGTCCAGCCAGTGATCATTGCTGACCTCAGTTGTCGGATGGGGAACAATAATGCGTTTTCTCATCTCCTACTACCCTTTCGCAGGTTTGGCGTTTGCCGCTCAAATCGGATGCAACAATGTATCCCGCACACCTGCACTTAAACTCTAACAGTTGCCGTTCCAGACCCATAACCTAAAGCCACGGCGACACCGCGTCGTGAAATCCGCGCCCAATTCGCTCCCGTCGTTCGGTTCTGATACAGTGCCTTCCATCGATGCCCGAGCTAGACACCCAAGTCCGTCTGCGGGCCTTCGCGTTTTTAGACCAGCAGACTTCCTTGTATCCGGATGGTGTTCCGTACACCATCCTGTTAAAGGGCTTCGAATTCGAAGGACAACGCGTCCCGCTGATTAACCCACGAGGCATTTTCAAGCCTAAAATCCTTGAGTTGCCGCTGAGCTTCAACACCACTCCGGTTATTGAGGGCAGGCCCCGCCCGTATGAAGACGAAGTTGGCAGCGACGAACTGATCCACTATAAGTATCGCGGCACCGATCCAAACCATCGCGACAACGTGGGTCTTCGTCAGTGCATGGAGCGCCACATTCCGCTGATCTACCTCTACGGGATATCGAGGGGGCTGTACAGCCCGGTCTGGCCTGTTTACATCGTCGCGGATAGTCCTGCTTCATTGAGTTTCACCGTCGAAGTCGGCGAACCGAAAAGCCTGCTCGTGTACGAGGACGTTTGGGTTGCGCAGGAATCCAGTGCGAAGCGAGCTTACGCGACGGTCTCGACCCAACGCAGACTACACCAGCAGAGCTTTCGGATGCGCGTCATTCGTGCTTACCGCCACTGCGCCATTTGCCGACTGCGCCATATAGAACTTCTCGACGCCTCGCACATTCTCCCCGACGGCCATCCGAAAGGTGAACCCTGGGTCTGCAACGGCCTGTCCCTCTGCAGACTGCATCACGCCGCCTTCGACGCCAATATTATCGGCGTCCGTCCTGACCTGGTCGTCGAAGTCCGAAAGGACGT
>Ga0137403_10008213_pt1 | contig 11692 bp, 4 predicted proteins | sample CZOMad2_1_16fung_FD_122057 | JGI IMG/M metagenome (GOLD analysis project Ga0137403, IMG submission 122057) | Vadose zone soil fungal communities from Angelo Coast Range Reserve, California, USA - CZOMad2_1_16fungal (Hybrid Assembly) | ecosystem: Environmental > Terrestrial > Soil > Vadose zone...
GACATATCCGAATTGACTGATGTCGACGGACGCCATCAAGACGCCGTCGGGATGAAAGCCGAGATCGGCGCGCTGGGCTGTCTGCAGGCTGCGCATGAAAAGACCAGCGACAATCAAAACGATGCATGCACCGGAAACCTGCGCGACGACGAGAACTCCCCGCAGACGGCTGCGGCTGCCTCCCGCGGAATCTGATCGGCCACCTTCGCGCAATGATTCGTTTACGTCAGTGCGTGAGGCGCGCCATGCGGGAATCAGGCCGGCCAACAAGCCACAGGAAATGACGACGACGCTGATCGCCGCAAACACGCGCCAATCGAAACTGAAGTCAACGTGGAGCGGAACGTCACCCGGGAAGCGAATCGACGCTGCTAAACGCGAAAGCCATGCGCCGACAAGAGCGCCGGCAGCGCCGCCCACCAGAGAAAGAAGCAAACTTTCCGTGAGGAGTTGACGGACAAGGCGCGCGCGGCCTGCGCCGAGTGCAGCGCGAATGGAAAGTTCTTTGCTTCGTCCCGAGGCGCGAACCAGCAGCAGATTGGCAAGATTGACGCAGGTGACGACGAGCACGAGCGCGACCATGGCGAGAAAAACAGAAACGACCAGCGGCATCGCCGTAGACGCGTTCGCCTGCGGGCGAGCCATGCGTTCGGGAATAACGGATACCGTCATGTCTTTGTTGGTGGCGGGATACGCACGCGCGAGATTATCGGCAACAAGTTGCACGGACGCACGCTGCTGCGATCGCGAAACTCCCAGACGGGGACGCGCCAACGCGTAAAGCCCATGATGACTGCGGGAAGTTAGTGCGTCTGTGGAGTCAAAACCGAATGGCAGAAAAACACTTATGTTTGCGGGTGTATAAGGACCGAAGAACCCTTTTGGTGTGACGCCAATAATTGTGACTGCCTTTCCGTTTATTGAAACGTTCTTACCGATGACGGCGGGATCGCCGCCAAATCGCTGCTGCCAGTACGGATAACTGATAATTGCGGCAGGTGGTGGCGGAGATTTGTCGGGCTCGCCGGAAAAATGCAGAGAGCCGAGTTCGGGCTGCAAGCCGAGCACGGCGAAGAAATCCGCACTGACGTAATTGGCGAAGACGCGGTCGCTGCGGTTATCCGCGCGAACGCCGACGAAATCCATGTCATAAGCAGCCATTTCCGAAAATGCGTTTGAGTTTGCGCGGTAATCCTGGAAGTCCAGAAAGGATGGGCCGTGGGGATCAAAATTTCCAGGGTGGCGAATGGCGATGACCTGCAGATCGGCGTTGTCCTTACCGGGCAATGGACGCAGGTAAAAGCCGTTGACGACGCCAAAGATGGCGGCGCTGGCGCCAATGCCGAGGGCGAGCGTCAGCACGGCGAGGATGGTGAATGATGGGCTCTTCAAGAGCATACGAACTGCGTAGCGAACGTCCTGGATAAGGGTGTGCACAGGTATCTCCCGCAACCTCACTGTAAGATACGACGAGCAGGCGCGGAATGTTCCTCGATAACCTAAGTGGACCTAATTCAGGAAGGATCCGGTCACGGTTTAGCTCGGTTTGTCGCCGGTGGGCCGCGCACCGGCAAGTTGGAATGGAATCTGAACGGCGGGATCGATTTCCGGTGCGGTGCGCTGGCCGGCAAGGGTCTCGATCGTAGCAAACATCTCGCTGGTGCGGATCGGTTTTGATATGTATCCGTCCATACCTGCGGCGATGCACCTTTCCTGATCGCCTTTCATCGCATGTGCGGTCATCGCGACAATGGGGACGTGGCCTCCTTTGGAGTGTTCTTTTTCGCGAATGGCCACTGTTGCTTCAAACCCATCCATTTCGGGCATCTGCACGTCCATTAGAATCGCGTCAAACGGTTCGCGCTCAAAGGCTTCCAACGCAATACGGCCGTTGGCAGCGACCGTGACGTTGTAGCCGCGTTTTTCCAAAAGGCGCGTTGCCAGTGTCTGGTTTACAACATTGTCTTCGGCTAAAAGAATCCGCAAGCGATTCCGATCCTCCTGCAAGCTGTGTCGCGTGACGAGCTGAGTCGCGGGTTTCTTCACAACTTCTTTTTTCGACGACTCTTTCAGGACGAGGCAGATTCCCGCCAGCAGGTCGGCTTGCCGAATAGGTTTGACGAGATATGCAGAGATGCCGAATTCACGGCAGCGAGCGGCGTCGCCCATGTGGCCAGCGGAGGTTAGCATCATGATTGCAGCGCCGACCAGTCCGGGATTATTTAGGATCTCCGCTGCTAGCGCGAACCCGTCCATGTCCGGCATTTGACCGTCCAGCAAAATCAGCGGGAAAGGGTGTCCTGTGCTTTTGGCAATTTCGAGCGCTTGCAAGGCCGGGCGGCCGCCTTCGACGGCGGTTGGACGCATGCCCCAGCGAGAAAGCATGCCATGGAGAACCCGGCGGTTTGTGAGATTGTCGTCAACAATCAGGACAGGCAGATCTCGCAGTTGATCGGGCGGCAAAGGCTCTGTGCGGGAAGACGGCGCATCCTGAACGCTCAGTTGAACGGTGAAGTGGAAGGTACTGCCACGGCCAAGTTCGCTTTCCACCCAGACTCGACCATTCATCAACTCCGCTAGATTTGCGCAAATTGCCAGACCGAGACCGGTGCCGCCGTATTTTCGGGCCATCGATCCGTCTGCCTGGGTAAAGGGCTCGAAGATGGATTTTTGTTTATCGGCGGCGATACCAACGCCCGTGTCCTTAATCGCGAAATGCAACGAAGAGATTTTCGACCGCTGATATTCTTCTTCGACGCGCACAAAAATTTCGCCGCGCGAAGTGAATTTGATCGAGTTGCCGATTATGTTGATCAATATTTGACGGATCCTGCCGGGGTCACCCATCAATGCTTCGGGGACATTCGGCTCAACGTCGTAGATTAGTTCCAAACCTTTCTGGTCGGCGCGGAAGCTAAGCGCCTTCATGGTTTCACCCAATGATTCCCGCAGATCGAATGGAATTGATTCGATTTCCAGCTTGCTGGCTTCGATTTTGGAAAAATCCAGAATGTCGTTGATGATCGAAAGCAAGGACTCCGCGGACAGACGGACCAATCCGAGATTTTCGCGCTGCTCGGATGTGAGTTCGGAATCAAGAACCAGTTCCGTCATTCCCAAGATTCCGTTCATGGGAGTGCGGATTTCATGGCTCATCGTCGCGAGAAAAGTGCTCTTGGCAATATTTCCGGCCTGGGCAGCGTCGCGCGCCGCGACTAACTCCAACTCCGATTCGCGGCGGCGAACGACTTCAACTCTCATCTCACGCCATCGCCGGAATGAGAAGATGGACACACATACGGCCAGGACCAAGCTCACTTCGGAAAATTCGTCAATCCAATCAATGGCGCGCGTCTTGAGATAGATCCACTTAAACGTATCGTATCGCTGAAAAATTACCCAAGATGCGGCGCAAATGACGGCGATGATAATCAGTTCGACGATGCTCTTGAGTTGTGAGGAGGTGATTGAAGAGTTTTTGTTGGTCACAAGCATGCTCACTTTCTCTTATCCTGCGAGTAGGCAAGATCTGTGCGAAATACTTCCTGAAGAGGACGTTCTTGATTGGTTTGCGCGAACGTAGACGTTGTCCAAGAGAGGGTGGACAAAACACAAAGACACATCCATCGAGATGGACCGATGGCAGGCGGACGGATGTCGGAGCGGCGGAATCTGTTCGTGATTGAAGGCACGCAACCGCTTGTGTTGCACGCCAACAACCCTTTTTTCTAAGAGACCGACGTGCTAAATCAAAGGATTACGCGAAGCGAAATTCGATCCGCGTAATCGGCGTGTTCCGTTTTGGTTTGGGAAGCGCCAAAATGAAATATGCAACGGCGGAAGAAATGTTCCGAAGTGAAACGCGCACCTAGTTCAACTTCAGAAGCAAAAAGCGCCCCAAGGATTTCCCTCGAGGCGCTTCCCGTTTCTGGAACAATCGGTTTCAAGAACCACAGTGATTTCGTCAGCTATTTCTGTTTTTCCTGTTGAGTCTTTACTGGAAAAGCTGGGCGAGCCGGCATCGGCGGCATTTTCTTTAAACCTTCCAATGCAAGTTCAATCGCTTTTTCAAGTTGAGGATCGTGGCCGTTGACGACAGCGTCGGGCCGTTCTTCGACAACATAATCCGGATCCACACCTTTATTTTCGACGATCCACTGGCCGCCCTTTTCCGCCGGCGTCCAGAAAGCGAATTCGGGTGCGGTAACGGAGCCTCCATCCATCATGGGAATGTTTCTGGAGTAGCCGACGAGGCCGCCCCAGGTGCGTGTTCCGACGATGGGGCCGATTTTCTGTAGATGGAAAAACCATGGAAACGCGTCACCGCCAGATCCCGCGAGTTCATTGACGATCATAACTTTCGGGCCGTAAATGGCCTGGGTGGGAAAACCGTAATCGATGCCATTGCGCGGCGTGAGGATGGCGAGCAATGAACGCTGAAGTTTTTCGATGTAGAAATCGGGAATCGAGCCGCCGTGATTGTAGCGCTCATCGACGATCAGCCCGTCTTTGCCAATCTGCGCGTTGAGATATTTGTCGAACATGATGACGCCGGCGATGCTGGTGTCCGGCACATGCATGTAACCGACGCGGCCGCCGGTAGCTTTCTCGACAATTTTTCGGCGCGATTCGACCCAATCGATGTAGCGCAACTGCGTCTCACTACCGATAGGGCGAACGATTGCTTCCCAGGCGCCATCGGGACCGGGCTTGTCATTTATTTTGAGAGCGACGGTTTGCGCGGCGAGTCCCTGGAAATATGAGTAGACGTCGTTCTTGGCGCTAACAGGGACGCCGTTGACGGAAATCAGATAGTTGCCTTCTTTCACTTTCAAGCCGGGCTCGGTAAGTGGAGAGCGCGTTTGTGCGTTCCAATTTTCGCCCGCGAATATTTTCTGGAACCGGTAGTAGCCCTGATCGACGGAAAAATCCGCACCCAGCAGGCCGACGCTGATACGCGGAACCGAAATGGTTTCTCCCCCGCCGACGTAAGTATGCGAAGTGCTGAGCTCGGCGATCATTTCGCCCAGCAGATAGCTCAGGTCGCTGCGATGCGCAACGTACGGAAGCAGCGCGGCATAACGCTTTTCGATTTTCGGCCAATCGAGTCCGCCCATTTTGGGATCCCAATAGAAATCGCGTTCGATGCGCCATGCTTCGTGCAACATTTCGGCCCACTCCGCTTTGGGATCGACGAGAGTTTGCATGGCGGCAACGTTCAAACGGCCGTCGCCAATTTTTGCCTTGCCGGGAATCGCATCCGTGATGCCCCAGGTCGGTCCGGTTGCATAGAGGATTTTGGTGCCGTCGGTATTCAGCTCATAGAAGCCTGCGAACTGATCGAGCAACACTTTATCCTCGCGAGATTTCAAGTCATAGACGTGAAGAGTTCCACGCCCGCGGTTAGGAGTGGGATTCGCCGCTTCGAGAGCTTCCTGCGGAATTGCGACGTAGAAGATTTTTCCTTTTCGAGCGTCCAGATGATTGTAGAGGCCTGCGGGAATTGGGACCTGCACAACACGATTGCCCAGGCCTTCGATATCAATCTGAATCGGCTTGGGCGATTTGTCTTCCGGTTTTGCTTCTTTGGATTTGTCAGCGGCTTGAGCGGGCGCGGCCTTGTCAGCAGGCTTGTCCGCCGGCTTGTCGGCAGGTTTTTCTCCAGCTTTGGCTGCGTCTGCCGGCTTTTCTTCATCGCTTTGCGGAGCGAAGGGAGAAGCTTCGTCCGCTTTCAGTGTCAGCGCGAAAACTCCAGTCGGATCGTAATAGTTGAAGCGCTGATCAAATATGCCAGAGCTTGGATAGAAAAACCGGGCGGAAATGAAATAGAGATATTTTCCTTCGGGATCGAAAACGGGATCTGCGTCATTGTAGAAACCGTTGGTGATATGGAAGGCTTTTTTCTGTTCAACAGAATAAAGATAAATTGAATTTGCGGTGTTGGATCCGGATTTCGTGTATGTGATCCAACGGCTATCCGGTGACCATTGGCCGTCTCCGATCTGGCCTCGATCGTCGTGATCAACTTCCACGGGCTGCTTCTGGTCGATATCCACATAGAACAGGCGCAGCGATTTATCCCAGAAAAGAATTTTCTTGCTGTCCGGCGACCAACGAGTGCCGTAGCGATAGACGGCGCCGTCCGAAGTGACTCGGACTTCGTCACCGCCCATTTGCGGGCGCAAATAAATTTCAAACTCACCGGTCTTGTCTGAAAGATAGGCAATCCATTTGCCGTCGGGCGACCATGCGGGATCCTGTTCGTGAACTCCCGGAGACATTGTGATGTTGCGCGGGCTGCCATGTTCGGCCGGAAGAGTGAAGATATCGCCGCGCGCTTCAAATACCGCGCGAGCGCCGCTGGGAGAAATGCCGGCGCCGCGGATTTGATCCGCAACGGTACGTACTTCAGCGCGTGATTCGACGTCGTCTCCCGCCACGGTGATGTGAACCTGAGTTTGCTTTTCGGAAGCAAGATCATAGGTGTAAAGCAGGCCGCCGTTTTCAAACACAATGGCGTCGGGGCCAAGACTGGGCCACTTGACGTCGTATTCCGCGAAGTTGGTGAGTTTGCGAGTTTTCTTCGTGGCGAGATCGTAGCGATAGAGATTCATCACGCCGTCGCCGTCATTGATAAAATAAATTGTATCGCCGTGCCACATGGGAAAAAGATCCATGCCGGCAGTCTTCGGAAGTTCCTCGTAAGCGTTCTTTTTCAAATCATAGATGCCGATGGGCGGCTTCCATCCTCCGCGATAGCGCTTCCAGGTGCGGAAGTCCTGAGAACTGGGAAGGTAAGCGATGCGGTTTCCGTCCGGCGAAAAACTGGTGAGGCTGGCGCGAGGAATCGGAAGCATTTCAGCGCTGCCGCCTTCGGGCGAAACAGTGAAAAGGCGGGTGATGTCGGGCGGCTGGCTGTAACGATTGGAACGGAACAGGATCTTTTTGCCGTCAGGCGTCCAGCCAAGGACGTTATCCGCGCCGGGATGGAACGTGAGGCGCCGCGGTTCGCCGCCGGCGGCTGGAATCACGAAAACGTCGGTGTTGCCGTCGTAATCTCCGGTGAAGGCGATTGATTTTCCGTCCGGAGAAAACTTCGCAAAAATTTCTTCGCCGGGATGCGCGGTCAGGCGATGCGCGTGGCCGCCTGCGCGAGCGACCGTCCAAAGGTCGCCTGCATAGCTGAAAACAATCTGATCTTTCGATACATCGGGATACCGCATGAGGCGCGTTTCCTGCGCGGAAGTTGACGCGACAGCGTAGAACGCGAGCGCGCAGATGAAAATAAATTTAGCAGCGCGGCTTTGCATGCGCTTGGACACAGTCGTTACGGAAGTGAGATTCATGGATCTCCTTAAATTTGGCCGGTTCTGGGAAGGCCTGTTCGCTTGCTGAGAATAGCGGCATTCTACCACCGTTCGCAGGGCGTTTCGTTAGAACGTCGCATGATATACGTAATGCGACGACGGGATGTTTCGTTGCCGCGGGCGTTTGGTGCATGGAAACGCGTGGTGGACGAAGGAATTTGCAAGTAAAAGCATATGCTAGTATCAGATTTACCCACGTGAGACGCTGGACTTTGGCTGGAATTTGGGCTCGAACGCCGCGCATTTCAGTTGCGACAATCTTGATTTGTTTTCTTTCCACATTGGTTGCCGGGCCCTGTAGGGCGGACGAGGCGGCGACGAAGGCTGCGCGGGAATTGGCACGTAAGATTGCCGGGCAGATTGATCATAAGAAGACGGTTTTCGTGGAACTTGGCGAAGTGACGAGTGAGCTTCGACCGGCGGACCTAGCTGAAATAAAAAAGGTGATTGTCAGTGAGTTGCGGGCTCACGACCTTTCCGTCTCCGATGGAGCCCAGGCTGAAGTTAGAATTCGAGTGACACTTTCCAGCAATAATCTCGAACGCCTTTGGATTGCGGAATATGACAGCGAGGGTGCGCACGCCGTGGTCATTTCGCCGTTCGAGCAGTCGAGTTTGGACTTAAAACCGTGGCTCGCCCGCGTGCATCTGGATCGCGAACTTGTATTTGCCGGAAACTCACCAATACTTGATTTCGCATGCACCGACACTTCGGTGGCGAAAAATTGCGGTCCGGTGCTGGTGTTATACTCCGACGTAGTCGTTTTGATGGCAGCCGATCAAAATTTTCCGCGGATTTCCATCCCTCACGAGAATTCCTGGCCGCGCGATCTGCGAGGGCGGCTGAAGATTTCGAGGTCAGACTTTCAGGCGCGTATAGAAGGAGTGGAGTGCACCGGGAATGTTGCCAGGGTGCAGGCGTCAAAATGTACTCCGGTGAGCGGCCCGTGGATATTTGCGGGGCCGGAAGAGATTTCATTCGGATCTCTCACGCCATCGAGGAATTGGTTTCAAGGATCAGCCGTGGGTGCACCGAATGCCTCCCGAGCGAATCGAGATCCATTTTTCTCCCTCGCCGGTCTGGAACTGACCGGCGACATGGGATGGATCGTGACTGGCACAAACGGCGAAGCAAGTCTATTCGACCGGAAAAGCGGAAACGTGCTTGGAACAATTTCAACCTGGGGCTCGGAATTGGCTACGGTGAAGTCCGACTGCAGTAGTGGCTGGCAAATTCTGGCAACAAGCAAAAAAGATCACACGGAATTAGATTCGATCACCGTTTATGAATGGACTGGGACTGAATTCCGCACGTTAAGCGATCCGTTGGACTTGAATGGAACTGTCGTGGCGATGTGGTCGGCTGAAGATGGTGGACCAACTCGCGCTGTGGTGCGAAATCTGAAAACTGGAAATTATGAAGCGTACCTTCTTAAGGTTGGTTGCTCTCAGTAGCGTTGCTGCTGGTTTGCTGACTGGATTGTTGTTTGTCCCGGCGCACGCGTCGGAACGCGCGCGATATGGCGGCGTACTGCGCGTTGAAATGCGGACGCGGGTGAACTCGATGGATCCACGCGGATGGAATCCGGATGCTGCGGATTCCGGTGCGAGCGAGCGGCTGTTGGGGTTGATTTTTGAGCGACTGACGAAAATGAGCGATACGGGTCAACCGCAAGCTGCGCTGGCAATTTCGTGGCAGCACGATGCGAATTTCACTCGCTGGCAATTTCAAATTCGCACGGGTGTGAAATTTCATGACGGGACTCTATTGAACGCGGACGCCGTTGCGGCTGCGCTGCAGGCGGATGACGCCGCGAGATGGTCAGCGTCTGCGACGGGCGCGACAGTCGTGTTTGATTTCAAAGCGCCACGGCCGAATTTGTTAGTGGAACTCGCCACCGAGCGCAGCTTTGTTTTTCGAGCCGCGCAGGACACGGTCTTCGGCACAGGCCCATTTCGCATTGCTGACTGGCAGCCGCAAAAACATCTGGCGTTGATTGCGAGTGAAGACAATTGGGCGGGGCGTCCGTTCGTGGATCGAATTGAAATCGGGCTGGGAGTTTCGCCGCAACAGCAGGTTACGGATTTGGAATTGGGAAAAGCGGACGTGATTGAATTGATGCCAAGCTTGGCGCGGAGAGCATCACAAGTTACGGGCGTGCGAGTTTCGGCGTCGTCGCCTTCGGAATTGTGGGCGCTGCTGATCACTCCACGCGGATCGGCGTCATACAATCCCCGATTTACGCAGGCGCTTTCACTGGCGATTGATCGCACGGCAATTGTGAACGTGCTGTTGCAGCGCCGGGGTGAACCGGCGGGAAGCCTGTTGCCACAATGGCTTTCCGGCTATGCGTTCTTGTTCCCAGTAGAGCCGAACATTGTTGAGGCGCAGAAAATTCGCGCGCAATATTCCAACTCGCCGCTTCAGGCGTTGGTTTATGATGGCGCTGATCCATCGGCAGCGCTGATTGCGCAGCGAATTGCAGTAAACGCACGCGACGCGGGAATTAATTTGAGCGTAACGGCAGAAAACGCAGCGGGCGGGGCAAGTGCCGGAGATGTGCGGCTGGTTCGCTGGCGAATTGCGGCGCCGGACGCGCGAGAAACCTTGACGACGTTTCTGAATCAGTTGAACGGAGCGCAAGCAGAGGCGGCTTTCATGCCGATGGACACGCCGGAGCAGCGCTACGCGGTGGAACGCACGGTGCTGGATCGCGGCAGAATTGTTCCGATCGCATTTACGCCGGAGATTTACGCGCTCGGGGCGACGGTGAAAGATTGGATGCCGCCTCGCTGGGGAGGATGGAAATTGGAAGACGCGTGGATTGACGCGCCGCGTCCGGCGCATACTGGGTCAGGAAAAGGAACAGGGAACAACTAAGTATGAGTTTTCGCGTAAAACTCGCACTGGTCTTCACGCTGACGATTGTGGTAGCGGTAGCGCTTGTGGCGTGGGGAGTTTCCACGTACACGCAAACTGAATTTGAAAAGATCGATCAGCGGCACACGGAAGCTTTGACGGAACAATTTAAGCAGGAATATGCGCAGCGCAGCGAAGAAGTTGTGCACCGTGTCACGGCCATCAGGGAGTCTAACGCATCGACGACTATGGCGATCGAGATGACCCGGCCAAGTTGGGATGTGTCGCGTTACGTGTTTGATGCGGATGGACTGGCGAAATCCAACCGACTCGACTTTCTGGATTTAGTGGGCACTGACGGCTCGGTGATTTCGTCGAAGGAATGGCAGGCGCACTTTGGCTATAAAGCAGAATGGGTGTTGGGCGGAACCGATTGGAACCAGCAAGGCGCGTTTTTGGCGCGAACAGAATTGCCGGATGGCGTAGCGCTTTCGTTGACTTCGGTGGGTGTCGTCTCCGTGAACGACAAAAACCTTTATATTATCGGCGGCGTGCAGCTCGACAAGGAATTTCTAAAGACTCTGGTACTGCCGGAAGGAATGCGCGCGCTGCTTTACAAGAATTTGCAGCCAACGTTTGATCCGGCGATGCTGACCGATGTGAATGGTCCGGTTGCGCACGCCGAGCAGCTTGGCGCGCTCATCGAGAAAGTAAAAAAACAGGGGACTCCGGATCAGCTGACCGTTCAGTGGACCGCTGATGTGTCCAGCGCCGAAAATTTTCACGCGATTCCGCTGACGGGACGCGGGAATCAGCTACTGGGAGTTCTGTTGGTTGGAAGTTCCCGGGCAGAGCTAGCGACGCTGACGAGCTTTATACGGCAGTTGGCTGTGATTGTCGGCGGAGCGGGAATCCTGCTTGGCGTATTCATGAGCGTGTGGTTTTCGGCGCGAATTACACGCCCTTTGGCAAAACTGGCGACTGGCGCACGAAAAGTAGCGGCGGGAGATTGGGCGGCGCGCGTAGATGCACGTTCGAGAGATGAAGTCGGGCAACTGGCGCGGGACTTCAACGAGATGACGCGCCAACTTGCGGAGCAGCGCGACCGGTTGGTGCAGGCGGAACGCGTCGCGGCATGGCGGGAAATTGCGCGGCGGCTGGCGCACGAGCTGAAAAATCCTTTGTTTCCCTTGCAATTAACTGTGGAGAATCTGCAACGCGCACGATACCAGACACCAGAGCAGTTCGACGAGATTTTCGCAGAGTCTACGGGAACTTTGCGCGCCGAACTGAATAATTTGAAAACGATTGTCACGCGATTCAGCGATTTTTCAAAGATGCCCGCGCCTCAATTCCAGTCAACGAACCTGAACGACGCGGTGCGAAATGCAGTGAGAGTTTATGACGCGCAGTTTAACGTGATTGGCCGGCCGCCGGTGACGCCAGAACTTTATCTGGACGAAAGC
>Ga0137403_10008214_pt1 | contig 11690 bp, 8 predicted proteins | sample CZOMad2_1_16fung_FD_122057 | JGI IMG/M metagenome (GOLD analysis project Ga0137403, IMG submission 122057) | Vadose zone soil fungal communities from Angelo Coast Range Reserve, California, USA - CZOMad2_1_16fungal (Hybrid Assembly) | ecosystem: Environmental > Terrestrial > Soil > Vadose zone...
GCCAGGCGATCGAGCGGAATGCCTGCAAGGAGACATCGCCGCCAACCGGATCAAAAATCACATCTGCGCCATGACCGTTGGTCAGGCTCTTGATCGCGTCGCGCCAATCGGCCCGCGTGTAATCCACCGTCGCGTCGGCGCCGAAGCGGGTCGCAAACTTCAGCTTTTCCTCGGTAGATGCCGCAGCGATGACGCGGGCGCCTAACAGTTTACCAATCTGAACCGCGGCGATCCCGACGCCGCCGGCGGCGCCCAATACGAGCAGATATTCCTCCGCGCACAGCACCGCGCGCTCACTCAGCGCATAGAGCGACGTCAGGTAATTGGCGCGGAACGAAGCGCCGACTTCCGGCGTGATGCCTTCCGGCAAGATCTCAAGTGCCGCAGCCGGCACGGCGATATATTCCGCCAGCCCGCCCGACCGCGCCATTCCCATGACGGGCATGCCACGCGCAAATCCCGGAACATCGGCCGCAGCCTCGTCAACGACGCCAGCGAATTCCGATCCAGGCGTAAAAGGGAGCGGATCCTTGGTCTGGTAAAGCCCCTGTACCTTCAGGCCATCGACAAAGCCGACACCTGCGGCCTGGATCCTGACGCGCACCTGGCCGGCAGAAATGTCCGGCCGGCCAACATCCCTCAGGAGAACGTTATCGATGGAATCGTACTTTTCGACCACGACGGCTTTCATTCATTTCCCTTGAGGGTTAGCGCGCCAAGGCAGTTGCGAGCTGCCTATTTCGCTAGATCGCTGCCCCGGTCGTCAAGAACAATCGGAATAATTTGACCGGCTGTCCGGATTATAGTAGATCGCTCCGGTCTGGCAATCCACAAGCTGAGGCTTCCCGCGCATGAGCGACGCTTACGTTTTTGATGCCGTCCGAACGCCCCGCGGCCGCGGCCGCTCATCGGGCTCGCTGCACGAGGTGTCGCCGTTGCGGCTAGCCGCCGGCGTCCTAAGAGACATCCGCGATCGCAACGACCTGGATACCAGCCAGGTTGATGATGTCATTCTCGGCGTTGCAGACCCAGTGAACGAGCAGGGAGCGGACATCGCTCGCACTGCTGTTCTGGTCGCGGGTTACGATCAGGGAACGCCGGGTGTGCAGATCAACCGGTTCTGCGCATCGGGCTTGGAGGCCTGCAACATGGCGGCCGCACAGGTGATGTCCGGCCAGTCCGATATCGTCATCGGCGGCGGGGTCGAGAGCATGTCGCGGATCGAGATGTTCTCTTCGGGTGGCGCGCTGGTTTCGGACCCGCATTTTACGCTGCCGAATTATTTCGTTCCGCAGGGAATTTCCGCCGACCTCATTGCGACTATCCATGGCTATTCGCGTGCCGACGTCGACAGCTACGCGGTCGAAAGTCAGAAACGAGCGGCTGCGGCCTGGTCGGAAGGCCGCTTCGCGCGCTCGGTCGTTCCGGTTCGCGACGACAATGACATCGTTATTCTCGATCGGGACGAGCATCTGCGACCAGAAACCACGCTGCAGACGCTCGGCGCGCTGGAACCGTCCTTCGCGATCCAAGGCGAGAAATTCGGCTTCGATACCGTTGCGCTTCAGCGTTATGCGCAGGTAGAGCGTATCGACCATGTTCATCACGCCGGGAACTCATCGGGGATCGTGGACGGCGCCGCCGCCGTCCTGATCGGCGGCACCGAGGCCTTGGCGATGCTCGACTGCAAGCCTCGCGCGCGCATCAAAGGTTTTGCCTCTGTTGGATCCGAGCCGACCATCATGCTGACCGGACCGTCCTTTGCCGTCGAGAAAGCACTGAAGCGCGCCGGCATGAGGGCCGGCGATATCGACCTGTTCGAGTGCAACGAGGCGTTCGCCGCGGTGGTGCTGCGCTTCATGGAAGCGCTCGATGTCGGTCACGACAAGGTCAACGTCAATGGCGGCGCGATTGCGATGGGGCATCCGCTCGGTGCGTCCGGGGCGATGCTGCTGGGGACGCTGATCGATGAGCTCGAGCGGCGCGACCTGACCACGGGCGTTGTGACCTTGTGCGTCGGCGCGGGAATGGGAACCGCCATGATCGTCGAGCGCATCTAATCAGTTTTCTTAAGACCAGGTTTGGGAGTGTCCAGTGATTGACCTCAACTTCGACGACGGCATCGCGACCATCATCTGGAACGTTGCCGATCGCCCCATGAATGTTCTGAACGACGCATCGATCGCGGCGTTCGAATCTGCGGTGCGACAGGTCATCGCCGATCAAGCGGTCAAGGGCGTTATCATCTCGTCGTCGCGGCCTGAGTTCGTCGTCGGTGCGGATCTCGACACGCTGCGCGGCATCGATGACCCGGCCAAGGCCATGAAGATTGCTGGACGGTTGTCGTTGCTGTTTCGCGAGATTGAAACCGCCGGCAAGCCTTTTGTCGCCGCCATCAATGGTTCGGCGCTCGGCGGCGGCTACGAGATTTGTCTCGCCTGTCATTACCGGCTGGCAGCGGACAACGCAAAAACCCAGATTGGACTGCCCGAAGTCACGCTGGGGCTACTTCCCGGCGCCGGCGGAACGCAACGTTTGCCGCGGATGATCGGCTTGAAGAATGCGCTACCGATGCTGATGGAAGGTCGCAAGGTCGGCGTCGCCAAGGCCAAGGAAATGGGGCTGGTCGACGAGGTAGTGCCTGCCGACGGCCTGATGGCGCGCGCCAGGCAATGGTTGCTCGCTGATGGTGCGGCCAATGTCGTCAAATCGTGGGACAAGAAAGGCTTCCGGCTTCCCGGCGGCAACGTGCAGAGCCCGCCGTCATGGCAGTTATTCTTGGGCGTTGGAGCAGCACTTCGTGGCAAGACCGCAGGGCTTTATCCCGCGCCAGCCGCGATCATGGAAAGCGTCTATGACGGATGCCATGTTGATATTGATACTGGCCTGAAAATCGAGAATCGGCAATTCGCGCGACTGGCGGTTTCGCCACGGGCGCAGAACATGATCCGCACGCTATTTTACGCAATCGGCGACGCCAACAAGCTGATCGGTCGACCCGATGCGGTTCCGGATAAGGCCTATCGCAAGATCGGCGTTCTCGGCGCTGGCATGATGGGCGCCGGCATCGCGCATGTCTCGGCCGAAGCCGGGCTCGATGTTATTCTCATCGATCAGTCCCAGGCCGCCGCCGAGCGGGGCAAGAGCTATTCTGCAAAGCTGCTGGACAAACAGGTTCAGCAGGGACGACTCACGGCCGACAAGCGCGATGGCTTCCTGGCCAGGATCACGCCGACGACGGGCTACGATCAGCTCAATGACGCCGATATCGTCATCGAAGCCGTGTTCGAGGACCGCTCTGTGAAGGCCGAGGTGACCCGCGCCGCCGAAGGCGTTCTGCCGCCGTCAGCGATTTTTGCCAGCAATACGTCGACGCTGCCGATCACGGGCCTGGCCGAGGCGTCACAGCGCCCGGCAAATTTCGTCGGGCTGCATTTCTTTTCACCGGTCGATCGAATGCTGCTGGTTGAGGTCATCCGCGGCCGTGAAACCTCGGAGACAACCATCGCCCGCGCCATGGATTTTGTGAAACGCATTCGCAAGACCCCGATTGTCGTCAACGACGGCCGGGCCTTCTACACCAGCCGTGTGTTCGGAACCTATGTGTACGAGGGAATGGCGCTATTAAACGACGGCGTTCATCCCGCGTTGATCGAGCGCGCGGGTACGAACGCAGGGATGCCGGTAGGACCGCTGGCGCTGATGGACGAGGTATCGCTCGAGCTGATGCACAAGGTGATGCGGCAGACCGAGGCCGATCTCGGTGCGGCCTACAAGACCCAGCCGCAAGATCCTGTGTTGATCAAGATGGTCGAAGAACTCAAGCGCCTCGGCCGCAAGAGCGGTGGCGGGTTCTACGACTACGCTGCGGACGGCAGCAAACGACTGTGGCCCGAACTCGCGACGCATTTTCCGCGTGCCAAGGACCAGCTGCGGGTCGATGAAGTGCAGAACCGCCTGATGTACATCCAGTCGATTGAGGCCTCGCACGCACTCGCCGAGAATATCGTCTGCGCACGCGACGCGGATGTCGGATCGATCCTCGGCTGGGGATTTCCGGCCGCGCTCGGCGGCGTCGTTAGCCAGGTTGATACCATTGGGATTGCGCGCTTCGTCGCTGAATGCGATCGCATGGCGCAGCTTTACGGCAGCCGCTTCCTGCCGCCGCCAACTTTGCGCGAACGTGCCGCCCGCGGCGAGTTGCTGCGTGCGGCCTGACAATCTTCGATTTGCGAATAACAGAGCGCCGCCAACGGCGCCTTGCAGGGAACGCTTGAAAGGAGTCCGGCATGTTGGACAAATCCAAGACTGATCCGCGATTTCCGTGGGTAACGCAGTATCCGCGCGACGTTCCGTCCGGGCTTGATGCCAGCCCGCCGCTCTCGATGCCGGACATGCTGGATCATGCCGCGCAAAAATTCGGCGGCAGCGCCGCGCTGTCGCTGGGGGATCAGCGCTGGACCTATGCGGAGATGCAAGCGTTGGTAGCCCGTGCCGCACGTGGTCTGCAGCAACTGGGTGTCGGCCAGGGTGATCGCGTCGCGGTCATGATGCCCAACCATCCGGCGGTCCCGATCTGGTTTTTCGGCGCGCTGTCGACCGGTGCGGCGCTGGTTAGCATTAATTCGTTGTTTCCGGCGGGTCAGATCGAGCACATGCTGACCGACAGCGGCGCTCGCATCCTGTTGACGCTGGACAGCCCCGATACGATCGCGAAGGCGACGCCATTCCTCGAAAAGGGACTGCTGGATCACCTCGTCACAGCCTCAATAGAAGGAAGCGAACTTGCGCCAGCGGCCGCGGGCTCCGTTCCCAATCTGGGCGCGCGCGTTCTGCCGTTTATGGCGTTGCTGAACAATGATGGCCGCTACGACAGACCTTCCTTGAATCCGGCCGAGACGCTCGCGGTACTGCAATACACCGGTGGCACCACCGGCGCGCCCAAGGGCGCCATGCTGACGCATGCCAACCTCACGACCAACGCGCGCCAGATACGGATGTGGTTTCCATTTCTTGCCGGCGGATCGGAACGCCTGCTGATCCCGCTGCCGTTCTCGCACATCACGGGAATCACGGTCTGCATGACGTTCGCCGTGCTGCTGGCCGCTGAACTGATGGTGGTGCGGCGGTTTGCGCCCGACGAGGCGCTTGCGTTGTTGCGCCAGCGCCGGCCGACCTTCTTCGGGGGCGTACCGACCATCTTCATCGCGTTGCTGATGACCAATGCGATGACACCGGAGGATTGGAAATCCGTAAAGGCGATCCTCTGCGGTGGCGCGCCGCTGCCGCCGGATGTGCTCGGCAAATTCGAGAGCGTCAGCGGCGAAAAGGTGCGACAGATCTATGGTTCGACAGAACTGTCACCGGCCGCGACCATCATGCCCGCCAACCCGGACGAGCCGCGCGGCTCCGTGGGGCTGTCGATCCCGGGCACGACGATTGAAATTCGCGACACCGCAGATTCGGCCAAGCGCATGGCGGGTGGTGAGTCTGGCGAGATCGTTGTCGCCGGCCCACAGGTCATGAAGGGTTACTGGAATCGCGAAGAGGAGACCGATCGTTCAATGGTCGACGGGTTCTTTCGCACCGGCGATATCGGCTACCTCGACCAGAAAGGCTATCTGTTCATCGTCGATCGCCTCAAGGACATGATCATCGCCGGTGGCTATAATATCTATCCGGCCAACGTAGAGAGTGCGATTTACTCGCACCCGGGCGTCGCCGAAGCCATCGTGATCGGCGTACCCGATTCCTACCGCGGCGAGACGGTCAAGGCCTTTGTCGTTCTGCGCGGCGACGCGACGCTCACTCTGGAAGAGCTTCAAGCCCATTTGAAGGACAGGCTGTCGCCGATCGAGATGCCGCGGCAGCTCGAGATACGCCAGCAATTGCCGAAGACCGTTGTTGGCAAGCTCTCGCGCCTTGAATTGCGGCGCGAGATTCGCGATGGCGCCTGAGACCCCCGGGAAGCTGCGATGATTCCGCGCACTATCTTTGCCGAGGAGCATCGCATCTTTCGCGAGCAGTGCCGGTCGCTGTTTGAGAAGGAGTTCGTGCCGTTTCACGCGGAATGGGAACGAGACGGCATCGTTCCGCGGGCCGTATGGAAACTGATGGGCGGCGCAGGATTGCTGTGTACGTCCGTTCCGGAGCAAGACGGCGGTTTGGGCGCTGATAAATTGACGGCCGTCGTGATGCTCGAAGAACTCAGCGATCTCGGCCTCATGGGCATGGCGTTGAACTTCGCGATGCATTCCGAGATCGTCACGCCGTACCTGCTGAAATACGGGTCGCAACAGCAGAAGGAGCGTTGGCTTCCGGCCTTGATCGCTGGCGAGCGCATCGGCGCGCTCGCAATGACCGAGCCTGCGGCGGGCTCCGATCTGCAGCGGATGAAGACCGTCGCACGCCGCGAGGGCAACGGCTTCTGTTTGAACGGCCAGAAAACCTTCATCAGCAATGGCCAGCACACCAATTTGACCATGGTCGCGGCCAAAACGGATCCAGCCGAAGGCGCGAAGGGGATCTCGCTGTTTCTGGTCGAAGGCGAGCGGGCCGGTTACGGCAAGGGCCGCAACCTCGAAAAGATCGGCCTGCATTCGGCCGACACCTCGGAACTGTTCTTCGATGATGTCCGGATTCCGGCTGAAAATCTGATCGGAGAGGAGGGGCAGGGGTTCCGCTATCTGATGCAGGAATTGCCCTGGGAGCGGCTGCAGCTCGCGATTGTCGCGGTTGCCGCCTCCGAGGCGGCGTTGCGCTGGACAGTGGACTATTGCCGGGAGCGTCAGGCCTTCGGCCGGTCCATCGCCTCATTTCAGAATACCCAATTCAAGCTCGCGGAACTCAGGACGGAAACCCAGATCGCGCGCGTCTTCGTCGATCGTTGCATCGCGTTATCGTTGGAAGCGAAGCTGGATGTCGAGACGGCGGCGATGGCCAAATACTGGACCACCGATCTGCAATGCAAGGTGATCGACGAGTGCCTGCAGCTCCACGGCGGTTATGGCTACATGCGCGACTATGCGATCGGCCGCGCCTTTGTCGATGCACGCGCGCAACGCATTTACGGCGGCACCAACGAGATCATGAGGGAAATCATTAGCCGGACGAATTGACTTTGAAATTTGACCGCCCCAAATGCTGACAACAACTACCAAGGGAAACACCATGGTTGACGCGCTGATCATCGACGCATGCAGAACGCCACGCGGCATTGGCAAGGCCGGCAAGGGCGCGCTGTCAGGCATTCATCCGCAGCATCTCGGCGCGACGGTGTTGCGGGCATTGGCGGACCGCACCGGGATCGACACAGCCGATGTCGATGACATTATCTGGGGCACCAGTTCCCAGCGCGGCCAGCAGAGCGGCGATATCGGCCGGATGTCGGCGCTCGATGCCGGCTATGATGTCCGCGCCAGCGGCGTCACCCTCGATCGTTTCTGCGGGTCCGGCATCACCAGCGTCAACATGGCTGCCGCGGCCATCATGTCGGGCTCCGAGGATCTGGTGGTCGCCGGCGGAACCGAGATGATGTCGATGGAAGGCCGTCGCGGCGAGGGCCCCTTCATGATGGATGCCGGAAATCTTCGGTTGCGCGCCAGGCATCCGCAATCGCATCAGGGCGTCTGTGCCGACGCGGTAGCGACGCTCGGAGGCATTACGCGGGAGGATGTCGACAGGCTTGGGTTCGAGAGCCAGCAGAAGGCCGCCAACGCCATCAGGAACGGCCACTTCGACAAGAGCCTCATTCCGGTTCATCGTGAGGATGGGAGCCTCGCGCTTGACCGCGAGGAATATCCACGGCCGCAGACCACGCTCGAAGGGCTTGCAGTGCTGAAGCCTGCCTTCACGGCGGTGGCGGATTATCCGCTCGATGACACGGGCACGACCTATCGTAACCTCATTCTGCAAAAATATCCCGACCTGGATATCGATTTCGTCCATCACGCCGGCAATTCGTCGGGCGTCGTTGACGGATCGGCGGCAATTCTGTTGGCATCGCCCAACTATGCCAAGGCGCACAGCCTGAAGCCGCGCGCACGCGTCGTCGCCATGGCGAATATGGGCGACTCACCCACCTTGATGTTGAATGCTCCCGTCCCGGCGACGCGCAAGGTGTTGGCTAAGGCCGGCCTCTCGCTGGACGATATCGACCTGTTCGAGATCAACGAGGCCTTTGCGGTGGTGGCCGAGAAGTTCGTCCGTGACCTCGGTCTCGACCGCAACAAGGTCAATGTCAACGGCGGGTCGATCGCGCTCGGTCATCCCATTGGCGCGACCGGCTCGATGCTGATCGGGACCATTCTCGATGAATCGGAACGTCGTGACCTCAAACGTGGCCTCGTGACTATGTGCGCCGCTGGAGGAATGGCACCGGCGATCATCATCGAACGCGTTTAGGCGAGGCGGTCTATTCTGACTGCGTCTCTAACCTATTGAGGTATTTAGGGGTAAAATCCGCTGTTTCGTCAGAAAATCCCTTGAAATCATCGAGGAACCGGGCTGATTTTGATTCCACCATGCGGAGGTTCGAATCCTCTCGCCCCAGTCAGCTTTTAGCCAATGAAATCAAGCACTTTTTTAAATCTCTTGTTTTTTATTATGATGCCCGTCCAATACTTGGAATTTTCCCGGCCACGACAAGAGAGTAAAAAGCTGCATCACATCGCCTTTGTCCAGAAGTTGAAGGAATTTCGATTTGCCTGACGCCGAATCCGTCGAGATGATGCACGCAACCTCCGACGGATAGCCTCCAGCGCTGTAGGCACCTTCTTAATGAGCGCGTGGAGTCGAACGACCATTTCGGCTGAGGGGTCTACTCGTTAGTCGGTTCTGTCATGTGTATCGAATAGTGCTTGGGCTTAGCTTCACTGCGTGGTGACAAGGCCCAGGGTCTGCGCGCGTGATACCGCTTGTGCGCGCCTTTCCACGCCCAGCTTGATGAAAACGCTTTTGAGGTACGACTTCACGGTCTCGGGACCAATATCAAGGCTGCGAGCGATTTCCTTGTTGGACAATCCTTTGGCGATCAGCGTGAGAATCTCAGTCTCGCGGGGACTCAATGCGCTTAGAATCCGTGCACCGGAGGTCGGCGCCAAACGATCTTGTCCTGCTCGCTGCAGACCCGCCACCAGTCGATCGACATAGGGAGTCAAATCCGCCTTGACCTTGCCACTCGCCTGGGTCGTCTGCAGAAGCTTGGAAATAACTGGACCCTCGTCCAAAACGGTCTGCCATCATTGTCGAGCGGCGTAAGCAGCATTTGGCGCTGGGCAAGCGATACCAGAATTGTGCGGCTCGAACTCGAACCGGTTACGGCTTCGCATAAAGGACCGGAGAGCCGACCAAGAATGGCCGTTCGCAGCATGAAGTCGACCAATTCGACCGGAAGCCCATCTAGCATCTCCGTCAGATAGGCTGCAATTGGACGCTGCGAACCTGAGAGCTCGTGTACGTACTTTCTCAGGCTGAATCCGGAGGGCCGGCGCATGGATGAGATAATTCGCAGGGCGGCAGGCCACCCTTCAGCATCCCTGAATAAGCTGGAAAGTCGGCCGATGAATCCAATCTGCGAAAGAAATGAATATGAATTTATTTTTGATTTTGTTCATTCGGCTGAAATCCCGCGCGCTGCGGCCGGCGTTCCCGTCGAACGGGCGAAACCGCAACAACGCACCTATCGAAGCACAACTTGAACCATTCCTTGAGGGAGGACATCCATGATCAAGCGTTTTGCAATAACCGTCGTCGCGGCGAGCGTGCTGCTACATTCCGCCGCGGTCGCACAGCAGGCGCCGTTGCGTATCGGCCTGGTCTACTGCTTTTCCGGACCGTTTGCGCTCGCGGGCGCTCAGGTCGATGCCGCCATCAACCTGTTCATGAAGCGCCACGGCGACGTTGTGGCTGGACGCAAGGTTGAGATTGTCCGGCGCGATACCACAGGTCCGGCTCCCGATGTTGCGCGCCGGCTCGCGGGCGAGTTGGTCACGCGGGAGAAGGTCGACGTTCTGACCGGCATCGATTTCACGCCCAACGCGGTTGCCATTGCCGCGGTTTCCACCGAGGCCAAGATCCCAGTTTTCAGCATGAACGCCGGTTCGAGCGTCTTTCTGCCGAAGGCACCTTATGGCGCGCGGTTCTCCTTTAGCATACCGCAACTGGCCGTGCCGTTGGCGACCTGGGCTGCAGGCAACGGTATCAAATCGGTGTATTCGCTGGTGGCCGACTACAGTCCGGGCCTGGACGGCGAGAAGGCGTTCCAGGGTGAATTCAAGCGCGCCGGTGGTCAGATTGTGGGATCGGTGCGGGTCCCGCTCAACAATCCGGATTTTGGGTCCTATCTGCAGCGGATCAAGGAAGCCAAGCCGGATGCTGTTTTCGTGTTCCTGCCATCCGGTGGCGGCGATCTGCCGGTTCTGTTCTTGAAAGCGTTCAACGAGGCCGGCCTTGCGGCTTCAGGCATCAAGATCATCGGAACCGGTGAAACCGACGAGGTCTCGATCGATGCGCTCGGCGACGCCGCGCTCGGGATGGTCACGGCCTCGCACTATTCGGCGGCGCATGACAGCGAATTGAACAAGGCGTTCGTTCGCGATTTTGAAGCCTTAGCCGGCGGAAAGCAACGCGTCAGTTTTGCCGCGGTCGCCGCCTATGACACGATGGCTGCGATCTACAAGCTTGCCGAAGCCCAGAACGGCCGGCTGGATGCGGAAAAAACCACCGAGCTTGTCAAAGGTTTCAAACTCGACAGTCCGCGCGGTCCGATCGAGATCGATGGATCGAGGGACATCGTACAAACCATCTACATCAGGCGCGTCGAACGGCGAAACGGGCGGCTGGAAAATATCGAGTTCAGCAGCATCCCCAACGTGCCGGCCACCGAGCCACGTTGATTGCATTGATCGTTGAATATCGAAAGGGTGGACATGAGCTTCGATACCAAACCAATCCCGAAAACGATTGCCGTTTTCGGGGCAAACGCGCACATCGGAAATCCCCTTGCGAAGTTTTTGCGCTTCAAGGCTCCGCACGTGAAATTGAGGCTGATCTCAAGCAATCCGGCAACGACGAAGAATCTTGAACAACAATTCCCGGAGGCGCAGGTATGTCGCGCCGACTATTTCGATCCGGTATCGCTGGACGCTGCGCTACGAGATGTGGAAGGGATCTTCGTCGTCACGCCAACCTACCTGGATGAAAAGGCTGCGATGACCAACCTCGTCGCTTCAATAAAAGCGGTTGGCTCGGCGGTACACATTGTTCGCATCGTCGGGCACGAGCCGGAACAGACGATCGACCGAATTCCGCAGCGGCTGCGTGACTTCGGAACCGGCACTGCGACACAACATTTCATCGCACGTGAGGTGCTGGGCGCAAGTGGACTTCCGATCACTTACCTCAATATCGGTGCCTCCTATATGGATAATTTCATCAGGATTGCGGAGATCACCCGGCGGACGAAGTCCCTGGTTTGGCCGCAACGCTATATTCCATACATCGACCCGCGGGAGGTTGGGGAGATTGCGGCCCGTCTTCTGCTGTCTCCCGATCGTCGGTACTTGCACCAGTTTCTCACCATCAACAACGGCCATGATTTGCTCACCTCGGATGCCGTCGCGGCGATCATGAGCGATGTTCTGCTGGAGCCGATTTCTCATGACGGATCGAAGGAGACGTTTCTTCGCGAA
>Ga0137403_10008216_pt1 | contig 11689 bp, 6 predicted proteins | sample CZOMad2_1_16fung_FD_122057 | JGI IMG/M metagenome (GOLD analysis project Ga0137403, IMG submission 122057) | Vadose zone soil fungal communities from Angelo Coast Range Reserve, California, USA - CZOMad2_1_16fungal (Hybrid Assembly) | ecosystem: Environmental > Terrestrial > Soil > Vadose zone...
GGGACGGCAACGCGGCAGGGAATCGTACAAGTATCAGCTTTACAATTTCCGGGTTAAGCATAGCCAACGGTGCTTCGTTCTTTATTCGCTGGATAGATTTCGATGCGTCAGGGGCTGACGATGGGCTGGCGGTGGATGACTTCTCGCTCACGCCAAACCCGGTCGGTCAGCCGATACTATCGATCAACGACGTCACGGTGTTCGAAGGCGACGCCGGCGCAACGATCGCCAGCTTCACGGTAAGTCTGTCCGTGCCGGCGCAGGCCGGAGGCGTTACGTTTGATATTGCAACCCAGGATAATTCGGCCACCACGATTGACAACGATTATGTGGGGCGAACTCTCACGGGACAAACCATCACGCAAGGAAACCAGTCATACACGTTCGATGTTACGGTCAACGGCGACACTACCATCGAGCCAAATGAAACCTTCTTCGTTAACGTCACCAACGTTGTGGGCGCAATTGTGTCCGACGGGCAGGGCCTTGGCACCATCACCAATGACGACGTGGTTCTCACGCCCATTCACCAAATTCAAGGCTCGGGGACAATTTCACCGTTTGCCAGCATGGTGGTCAGCACCAGAGGCATAGTAACTGGTGTCAGGAGCAACGGTTTCTACATTCAGGAGCCTGACGCCACAATTGATGCCGATCCGAATACTTCCGAGGGCATCTTCATCTTCACTTCAAGCGCGCCGCCAGCCATCGCCGCAGTCTCCAATCTAGTGCAGGTCACGGGAACGGTGCAGGAATTTGTCCCCCCGCAAGACCCGCTCAGCCCGCCTACGACTGAATTCGCCTCTTCGCCGACGGTGATTTTGGTATCGACGGGCAATTCTCTGCCGGCGCCGATTGCGCTTACTCCTGCCGACACCGGCACAGGCGGCGTCAACGTTGGTTCGATAGAGAATCTTGAACGCTACGAAGGTATGCGCGTGAGAGTCGGGTCGCTTACAGTGGTGGCGCCAACCGGGGGGAACCTCAACGAATCGACCGCCACCTCAAGTTCGAATGGCGTTTTCTACGGCGTGATCACCGGTGTAGCGCGGCCATTCCGTGAGCCTGGAATTCAGGCGAACGATCCAGCGCCAGCCGGTAGCGGCGTGACTATTCCGCCAGTTCCACGGTTCGACTTCAACCCGGAGAAACTCCGCGTCGACAGCGATGCCTTGACGGGTGCTGTCGCGCTGGACGTCACGTCCGGCGCCGTCGTGTCGAACCTCGTGGGACCGCTCGACTACGCTTTCCGTAGCTACACAATCCTGGCCGATCCGGCGGCAGTCTCTCCCATCCCGGTCGTGAGCGGCAACATCACCGCGATCCCTGTGCCTGTCGCAAGAGGGGACGAGTTCACCATAGCGTCGTTCAACATGGAGCGCTTCTTCGACACCGTCAATGACCCAGGCGTGGACGACGTCGCGCTGACCCTCACAGCTTTCAACAACCGTTTGAACAAAGCATCGCTTGCGATTCGAAACGTTATGCGCGCGCCAGATGTGATTGGTATCGTGGAGATGGAAAACCTGACGACACTGCAGGCCGTGGCCAACAAGGTGAACAGTGATTCGGTAGCAGCGGGTCAGCCGAATCCTATGTACCAGGCATACCTCGAAGAGGGCAATGACATCGGCGGCATCGATGTCGGCTTTTTGGTTAAGCAGTCGATCGTGTTCGGCAGCACGCAGCGCGTGACGGTCAATGCAGTCGTGCAGGAAGGGAAGACGGCAACCTACATTGACCCCAACACCGGCCTTCCTGCGCTGCTAAACGATCGCCCGTCACTCCGACTGATGGCGGTAATCAATCACCCGGATGGCCGGAGCTTTCCGCTTACGATTATCGTAAACCATCTGCGCTCGCTGAGTGGAGTAGATGATCCCGCCGATGGCAACCGGGTCCGCACAAAACGGAGGGCGCAGGCGGAGTTCCTGGCGAATTTGATTCAAGCCCGCCAGATGGCCGATCCGACCGAGCGGATCGTCTCAGTCGGCGATTACAACGCGTTTCAATTCAACGACGGATATGGCGATTCAATCGGGACGATCAAGGGGACGCCTACGCCGGTTAACGAGGTCGTGCTCGCGAGCGGCGATCTGGTCAATCCTGATCTTACCGAATTGATAGAGATGGTTTCGGCCGATCAGCGCTACTCGTTCTCTTTCGACGGCAACGCCCAGGCGCTTGACCACGAACTGATCACCGGCAATCTCCTGACGGCATTCAGCCATCTGGAGTACGCACGCAACAATTCGGATTTCCCTGAGGTTTTCCGCAACGACCCGAGCCGGCCCGAGCGCATCTCCGATCACGACATGCCAGTGGCATACTTCACTTTCGGTTGCGCGATCACCTGCCCTGCTAACGTGAGCCAGGCGAATGATGTCGGTCAGTGCGGGGCCGTAGTGAATTATCCGGCTCCCACGGCAAGCGCCAGTTGCTTCGAGGTGAGCTGCACGCCTGCCTCCGGCTCTTTCTTCCCGATCGGGACGACAACAGTGACCTGCTCTGAATCTCTTAGCGGTGGAACTTCTTGCTCCTTTACCGTGACCGTCAACGACACAGAAGCTCCAGTCATAACCGGCGCTTCTGCGAATCCATCGGTTCTGTGGCCGCCGAACCACGCGCTGGTTCCGGTGACCGTTAACTATACCGCCTCAGACAATTGTGGCTCGGTTACGTGTACGCTGACCGTGATTAGCAATGAACCTATCAATGGCACAGACGACGGCGACACATCACCTGACTGGATAATCGTGGATGCACACCATGTGAATCTCCGCGCCGAGCGTTCGGGCGTGGGCAGTGGCCGCATATACACGATCACAATCACGTGCGCGGACGGGGTAGGGAATTCCTCCAACCATACTGTGTCGGTAACCGTGCCTCTTCACAAGTAAATCCAACCTGCTGCTAAACAAATTCAGGGACCATAGCTTGTATATGGTCCCTGTTTTTTTACGCTTCGCCCGTGCGATGGGAACCGCGTACACGTCTGGAAATCAAAGGCACCAAGATTGAATGGTGACAGACGTTCGAAGGGGAGGAACGCCTCCGACCTTCGCTTGGCAGGGCAGGCCCACAAAAAAAGGGAGCCCGAAGGCTCCCAAGGAGGTACTCACACGAGGAAGACAGAAATCGTGCTAAGGATCAGAAGCTGTAGCGCAACTGAATGCGCCCGTATCGCCCGACCTGCGTGCCGACAGGTCCCGTGATTCCGCCGTCGTTCAACCGGACGTTGTTGAAGAACGGATTCGTCACATCGCCGTTGCTATTGTCGGCTCCCAGGAAAGCCCAGGTGAAGTTGGGGTGGTTGAACACGTTGAAGAAATCAAAGCGCACTTCCAGCTTGTGACCTTCAAACGGCAACCTGAACCCCTTGTTCAAGCTCAGGTCCATGGTGTTGGTTATGTCCCCGCGCAAGGTGTTGCGCCCCGCAATGTTAGTGCGAATAGCCGGATCCACGATGTATCGCACGTTCGCTGGATTCACCGGGCTCCCGTTCGCATCAACGTAGCCAGTCGGCGAAGAGGCGCCCAACAACGAAGCGAGGATGGCTACCGATGTCGGAGGCGCGTTGAGGTTCGCGATAGCCGGGCGGTCATTGGTGTTCTCCAGATCGCCGTTCAGATCGATTCCTCCGACGAACGGCGTCTCTACCGACCCGGACTGGATCCGATAGATGCCTCCTAGCGACCAGAGACCGGCGACCTGTCCGAGAAACCCGCGCTTTGGACCCGGAACATCGTAGATGAAAGACAACACGCCTCGATGTGGAACATCGAAGCTCGCCACACTGCGGTCCGTCCTGCGATCAAACGGGTTCGAGGCCCTGCTTGCGCCGCCTGAGGTGACGAAGACTTCGCTGTTCACATCGTCTATCGACTTCGAGTAGGTATAGGCAAAGCGGAAGAGCAGGCCGTTTTTGAATCCGCGCTCGACACGCGTTTGCAGAGAATGATAGATCGAGTCGCCGCCGTTTGTGCGAAGTACGATCGATCCGCGGTCGGGGTGCAGGCGCACGCCATTCACTCCGGGGTTCAACTGCTCGTTGATGAACAGTCGAATTCCGCGTGTTCCAACGTACGCAGCATCGACGATGAAGTTGCCTGGCAACTGGCGCTGGACGTCCAGGTTCCAGGTCCAGGTCATCGGATTGACGAGGTTGGGGTCGATGCTGGTCACCGCGGCTCTCGGATTTGGAGAACCCGAAGTCGGCAGTGAGTTGACCCCGGCGTTCGCGAATCCGCGGCCACCTACGGTTGAGCCAAGAAGACTGACGCCAAACGCGTTGGGAGGCGACGCTGCGGTGTTGCTCAGGATGTTGTTGAAGAAGACATCGTAGCCGACTCCAACGCCGCCCCGAATCACTGTCTTGTCTTCGCCGAACAGCCAACTCGCTACGTGCGGAGTGTACGCGAAGCTCACTCGTGGAGCGAAGTTGTTGTTGTCGCCCTTCTGCTTCGCCACAGCGTCAAACGGTTTATCAAAACCCGCGAACGCCGGGAACTTCACGACGTTGAAACGTGTCCCGTAGTTCTCGTATCGAAGGCCCAGATTCAAGCTCAAGTTCGGCTTCACCCGCCACGTGTCGTTGACGAAATACGCTTGCTGAAACGCGTTGGGATGATCCATGGGGCTGCCGAACGTGATCGACGCAAACGTTCCCTGCGTGCCGGAGAAACCATCAACGAAGTTGCCAAATGCCGGGAACCCGCCGCCCGCGGAAAAGGTCAGCGTGCCCTGAGCGTTGAAGGGAATGAACTGCTTAGCTATCTGCCGCATCATGTCCGTTCCAGCTCGGATTGTGTGCGCGCCGCTGGTGTAGGTGATCGTGTCCTGAATCTGATAATTGTTGAACACGCGCCCTTGTGGGAAGAAGGTGGTCGTGAGACCCCCCAGTATGCCTACGCCGCTTATGGATGCGCCTGAAAACAGGAACTGCGGTCCAAAAGTGAGAGCCGCCGGATCCTGAGCGCCGAACAGCACGTTGAACCGTCCGTAAGAAAACCGCAGCTCGTTGGTCATCCTTGACGAGAGAATGCGCGTGTAGTTGGCGTAGAAGTTCTGCACGCGCGACGGTGTATTAATGGCGAAGCCCTGAAACGGCGTGGGGAACTGGTTGGTGACCAGTTGGTCGTTAAAAATATAGCGCGCCGCGAAGTTGTCCCTCTCATTCGGGGTCCAATCGACACGCGCCAGGAGATCATAGGTGTTGATGGGCGCGGGCGCGGACGCCGTGACCGTGCCGAACTGCACGTCAGGCCGTCCGCCTCCCAGAGGCACATTGAACGCGTTGGTTGAGCCGCGAAGTCCGCCAACAACGCCAAGGTAGCGATCCAGGTTCGCGCTTGCGCCTTGCGGGAAAAGCGAGCGAAGGGTGTTGAAGCCCTGTTCTGTGGGAATGACCGCCGATCCGTTTGCCGCTCCGATGCGCGTCAGCGTCGGCTGGAACGTTCCGAAGAAGAACAGCTTGTCTTTCTTAATCGGGCCGCCAAATGAGAAGCCGAATGCGTTCTGGATGTACACCGGCACAGAAGTTAGACCTTCGTTAGACTTCTGACCTGCGCTCAACGACGAAAGCGCGCTGGTGTCGATCACGTCGTAAACAGAACCGTGGAACTGGTTGGTGCCGCTCTTGGTGACGACGTTGATCACCGCGCCGCCGGCGCGGCCATATTCGGCGGAGTTGTCGCCGCCCAGCACGGTCACTTCTTTGAATCCGTCGCGCAGCCCCGGTTGAATCTGTTGGCCGGTGATTGAGTTGTCATTGTTGTCGGCGCCGTCGATCAGCTGATTGTTCGCTCGCGCTCTCAACCCGTTGATGTTGAATTCCGTGCCCTGGACGAATCCGCCTGCGAGCACTCCGGGATTGGTGACACCCGGAAGCGTGAAGACAAGATTCACCGGATTGAGTGCGGCCACAGGCAGATCGACTATCTGGCGAGACTCGAGCGTGCTTGCACGCGCGCCGTCCTGCTTTTGCAGGATGACGGTCGAGTCCGCATTCACATTAACCACTTCAGTCTGGGCGCCTACTTCCAATGCGAAGTCGGTCGTCGTGGCTTGCGCCGCTTCTACTGTGACGTTGTCGCGCGAGATGGTCTTGAATCCTCCGGCGCTGACGTCGATCTTATATGAGCCCGGATCGACCGCATCGAGGCGAAAGCCTCCTTCGGCCGACGTCTTTGTTTCGCGGGCGACGTTGGTAGCCTTGTTGGTTATCTTGACGGTGGCTCCATCGACGACCGCGCCGGACGGATCGGTTATGGTTCCAACGATAATTCCTTTGCTGGACTGTGCAAGAACTGAGTTACTGAATAGTGGCAGCAACAACCCCGATGTCATCAGAAGCGCCGCCATGTATGCAAGCGGTTTCATGTTTCTAAGGTGCCTCATTGTTTCTCCTTGATCGTGAGAGGTGTTTCTCTTTCCAGAGCTCGGCTGTATAGCTCAGCGATCCGTTGATCGCTGAAGCGGCTGACAAAAGCGCCTTGTCAGTTTGTTTCGTCATCATCGAACTCGTATCACTGTCGCGATGCCGTCGTACGCGCTGAATCAGTTCCGATCCATTCAAGAATTTGATTCACTCATACTCGCTTCGCGGAACAGTAATGTGCTGCTGCGAGTTTAAGCGTGGTTATAGAGACGCGTAACAACTTTGGGGTGAAGGTACATTGTCGAGGGACGGAGTGGACTAAAAGACTGACGAGGACAAACGAACAGCAGAGGACTTCGCATAGACTCAAAAGTTTGTAGTTCGGCCATCAGGGAGGAGAAGGCGCATTTTTCATTTTTCATTTGATATACGCCATCGACTGAGTCTCGTCAGTGACAAATAGAAAATGACAAATGACAAATGGAAAATAGAAATGGCCCCTCGGCCTGAAGGCTGAATTACAGTTTAGCAAACGGCCTCCTTCTCCAATTCGAGACGTCGAGCCAGTCCAGATTGCTCATAACTTTGCTGAGCTTCCGGGCGCCTGGGTCATACACGTACATTCCTCTACTGGTAATTGTGAATATGGGCACCCGGTACTTGTTGGCTACCGCTATGTCTTCATCCTGCGGCTTTGGGTCGGATGCGTTTGGATGGGTGTGCACGATTGCAATCGTTGCCGGGTGCCAGCTAAACGTGAACTGTCTGTTCTCATTGGTTGCGCCCATCTCCTTGGCGCTGTAGCCGCCATCGGCCATTTTCAGGATCAGCACCACGCCTTCCTGAGGCAAAGTACCGTTGCCCGAGTGCCTCCACGCCTTGCCAAAAGCTTCGACCATTTGCCTGTCGATCTTCGAAATTGCGAAGTCGGCGCCCCGCAGAACCCGGGTCCCGTGCGCTCTGGACGCCTCGACCGCATCCGAAAGCGCCGCGGAGAGACTGGCTGTTAGGTTAAAGCTGTGGGCCGGCGCTGCTGCAGCCGCCAGCATAAGGGCGGATGTGAGGAATTGCACAATCCTTTTCATGACCAACTCCAACAGGTCAAGCTCTGCCGCGCTGAACCAGGTAGCCGCCTCCGCCGTGGCGCGGGCTTAACAACACGCGCGTTCCCGCCCGAACGCGCGCCTGTTACCGTTGGAGTTTAGGTGGAGTGCTTTCCTGGAAGAACGACTTTGGGATGAAGCTGTAGGACTTTGTGATGGCCTGACCGAAAAGCGTGACGAGCGTGGCCACTTCTCAGAGCGGTCTACCCAACAACTCGTGAAGCTTTTCTCTGTAGGTGCGCGATAGCGTCAATTGAACGCCTTCGCTGAGGATGATGCGATATTCGCCGTGGAACCAGGGCTGCAGTTCGGTGATGCGGTCAATATTGACGATGGCAGACCGGTGAACGCGTATGAATCTCTTCGGATCGAGTTGCAACTCCAGCGCGGATATCGTGTCTCGCAGTAAATACGATTCCTTCCCCGCGTGAAGCCGCACATAGTTTCCTTCCGCTTCGAGCCAGTCTATCTCCTCGGCCTTTATGAAGAACACATGGCCGTTCATTTTGATGACGAGCCGTTCCAGATGAACGGGCCTGGTCTTGATCTCCTCGAGAGCGCTCAGGATCCGCTGACTCAAAGCATCGCTCCGTTCGCTCGAGATCTGAGCCTTGGCGCGATCGAGCGCTTTGTCGAACCGCTCCTGATCGAACGGCTTCAACAAATAATCCAGCGCATAGACTTCAAACGCACGGACGGCGTACTGATCATATGCGGTCACGAAAATGATGGTCGGTATTCGCTCAGGCGGGAGCGCTTCGAGCACACCGAAGCCGTCGATGCCCGGCATTTCCACATCCAGAAAAACAAGGTCGGGTGAATGCAGTTGAATAGCTTCAATTGCTTCCTGCCCGTTGGCGCAATCAGCGATGATCTCGATTTGGGGTTGGGAGGCGAGCATGTCGCGAATCCGCTCGCGTGCAAGGGATTCGTCATCAATTATCAGAGTGCGGATACACGCCGAGCCTGACATCGACTTCTCCTTTACCGCTTTAACGCCGGAACGTCGCTGCAGGTTCAATTTTGCGTGGAGATCTGGTCTCGGAAGGGAATTTCCAGGATGACCGTGAGTCCGCCGCTCGCCGCATTGGCGAGGTCAAGCCGGTGTTCGTCGCCGTAGAGTTGCTTTAAGCGAGCTTGCGTGTTGGCGAGTCCTACCCCCGCTTTCACTATGCTGCCGGAGCTTGAATCGGAAGGGAGCCCCGGACCGTTGTCAGTCACTTGGACTTGAAGAGTACCGTTCAATCGCCGCGCTTCTATCTCGATGCGGCCGGCGCTTGTTCGCGGAGAAATGCCGTGACGAATCGCGTTCTCGACGATCGGCTGCAAGATCAGGTTTGGCAGTCTTGCGTCCAGAGTCTGGGGCTCGATGTTCATTTGGACGGTCAGGCGGTCTTCGAATCGAATGCGCTCAATTTCCAGATAGCACTTCAAGAATTCGAGCTCCTGCCCCAGCGAAACCTCCTGAGCTCCCGAGTTCTCCAGTGTGAGCCGCAAGAAGTCACCCAGACGCGCAATCATCTTGTCGGCCGCATCAGCGTTCTTGTGTACGAGCGCCGAAATTGAATGAAGCGTGTTGAACAAGAAGTGAGGATGAAGCTGCATCTTGAGCGCCTGGAGCTGGGCCTGCGCAAGCTGGGCTTCGAGCCGCGTCGCGCGCACTTCGCCCTCTCGATAACGCCGCTGATAATTGAACGAGTAGCTGATAAGCAGAATCAGCCAGTAGAGCATCACGCCGTAATCCGTCATGAAGTAGACGTTCAACAGCAGCTTGCTTACCGAGAGCTTCCATCCGGAATCGCCGACCAAAGAATAGAGCATCAAATCGTGAAGCACCCTCGTCGCAAAGCCGATGAACAAGGAGGCAGCGAGATGAACCAGCAGGCTGCGAACCCAATTCCATCGCTCGATCGGATAACGGCGCGCGAGCCACAAGATCAATGGAGTGAGCGCCGCCCAGATGTACGCGTAGAGCAGTTCAACGGTGAATATCCTCTCCCAGCGGATGGGTATATCGCGGCGGCTGTAAGCCAGATACATCTGGCTCGCCAGGAACGAAGCCAGGACTGTCCACGCGGCGACTATCAGGGCCGCGCGAACCCAACGACGTTGTAACAGTCTGCCAGCCTTCATTTCCGCGTCATCTTCTCTGTGCGTTGAGGTCTGCTCTTGATGTGCAAACACGATAGCACAATCCATCGAAGTCGGCTCCTGTTATTGCGCCGCTCGAACGGGTCGAAGGACGCGCGTACGCCTGTGGGCAAAAACCGCAAGACTTACTTGTTTCCCCTTGAGATTGGTCGTTTGCGAACGGCAAGTGCGGGCTCGCCGGCTTAAAGATCGAGACTTCCAGCATCAGATGTAGAGCGGCCATTCTATGCCAACCGTCCGGTCAGGGAACAAGATTGTGACGAACCGGCCTTACGGAGTGACAGACCGGCCAGAATGTCGGGGACGCTTCAGAAAATGGCGGATGGCAAGCTTGAGCCGAGGGGCGTAGAATTGAGTCAAGCAATAGAAGGAACGGTGTGGATCGCGGGGTGAGACCTTAGAACCGCTGAAAGGAACTACCATGAAGGAGAATGTGCAAAGAGGGACTCAGTTTGTGGAGGAGCAGATTAACAACCTGGGGCGCGAAGCCTCCCGCTTAAGAGGCGTGGTAACAGATGCCGTAGACGACTCGCTGGTCAATGCCCGGCGGGCGGCGAGGCGCGGCTACAATTCGGCGGAGGACCTGATTGATGATGTATCTCATGAAATCAAACGTCACCCGCTTCGCTCGGTGTTTTGCGCCCTGGCTGTCGGCGCGATTGCAGGGTGGCTGCTCTTTCCAAGACGTAGATTCTGAGGCGCGTGCGCGCCAGGTCGCCAGCTATTTCACTCTCGCTCTTTCGAAACGCGGGACCAGGGCATAACCGTCGCTCTGAAGTTTGGGCAAGACCACGCGGGTTGGTCTTGCTTGAAGAAGCACCGCTCGATGTCATCGGGAGGATAACATCGTGAAAATACTTCTTGCGATTGATTCGTCCGCGCTTTCCGAGGCGGTCGTGAGCGAAGTCGAACGCCGGCCCTGGCCGACTGACACCAGTGTGTGCGTGCTTACCGTGATCGACTTGCTGGCATTGACCTCAGCCGTCGGATATCTGGAGCCCTTTATCAAGAGCGAGAATGACGCTGCGAGGGCGCTGGTGCACTCGGTTGCGGAGCGACTAGGCGGGCGCGGCCTTCAGACCACTGCGCTTGCGGTCGAAGGTTATCCAGGTACAAGCATCGTCGAGGAAGCAACGAAGTGGGGTGCTGACTTTGTGTTCGTTGGCTCGCACGGACATGGCGGGTTCATTCGGTTCCTGCTTGGAAGCATCGCCAAGGCGGTTGTGCAAAACGCGCCTTGCTCGGTCGAGATCGTTCGGCACCCCAGGCACGACAAAGATCATCCCGAACATGATAAGGCTGCAGAGCTGCCCAATGTCTTGAGGATATTGCTCGCCACCGATGGCTCGGACTATTCGACCGCCGCGGCGCGTTCGATTGCCGCGCGCCCGTGGCCCAGTGGCAGCGAGGTCAGGATCATCAGCGTGGTGGAGCAAATCGTGGCCGCCGCCGATCCGTGGTACTCAGCGGGAGCAGTTTCGGAGCGCATTCGCGAGGACAACACAAAAGCCAGCACCGAGGCAGTCAACGCCGCTGAAGAGATAGTCGCTAGCGCAGGGATGAAGACGGAGACCGCAGTCCTGGAGGGCAGCCCAAAGAGACGCATTGTCGAAGAGTCGAAAGCGTGGAGCGCCGACCTGATAGTGGTTGGCTCACACGGCCGGCGCGGACTGACGCGTTACTTGCTGGGCAGCGTCTCTGAAGCGGTAGCGATGCACGCGCACTGTTCAGTTGAGGTGATCCGCGACCACGCGCTCCTGGGAGCCGCACCGTCTTAGTCATGTAGAAAGCACCCTCCGCCGCATCGAGCGAGTTACGAAACACGCTCCCGCCGCCTCGCGCCCAACGAATTGTTCGGCGGCGTCGGCACCAAGAAACCCTCGAAGGCCTCTCACTCTGGCGTCGTCATCCCCCGAGCGCACTTCCAGGTCCCGTCCGGCTGCTTCCTCAGGACAGCAAGTACTTTCGCGCGGATGCGCTTCTCCTCACCGCCGGAGGACTCCACATAGCTCGCGGTGAAGTAGCCCCAGTAGAAGGCCCAGTCGCCAATGACCGT
>Ga0137403_10008218_pt1 | contig 11689 bp, 9 predicted proteins | sample CZOMad2_1_16fung_FD_122057 | JGI IMG/M metagenome (GOLD analysis project Ga0137403, IMG submission 122057) | Vadose zone soil fungal communities from Angelo Coast Range Reserve, California, USA - CZOMad2_1_16fungal (Hybrid Assembly) | ecosystem: Environmental > Terrestrial > Soil > Vadose zone...
CTTTACCCCGACTGGTGTAGGCACGATTGTCGCTGACGGAAAAGAGGCGCGCGAATTCGATGGCCGCCCCTACATCATGGAACGCGCGCTGAGAGCCGACTTCGCTTTCGTTAAGGCCTGGAAAGGCGACAAGTGGGGCAACTTGACTTATCGCAAGACCGCGCGCAACTTCAATCCGATGATGGCCACCGCCGCGAAGATTACCATCGCGGAAGTCGAGCACCTGGTCGAACCGGGAGAACTCGATCCCGACACGGTTCACACTCCCAGCGTCTTCGTGAAGCGCATCTTCCAGGGTGAGTTGTTTGAGCAGAGGATTGAGAAGAGAACGGTAAGGAAAGCAGCGGCCAGTTCGTAGCTCGACTAGATATGCCGACAGACGCCAAAACTACAAAAGATGTTGACAAGCGCGAACGCATCGTGAGGCGCATTGCCCGCGAGTTGCGCGATGGCTTCTACGTCAACCTCGGAATCGGGCTGCCAACTCTCATCGCCAACTACGTGCCGGCAGGTATGGATGTGATCCTCCAGAGCGAGAATGGCATGCTGGGTATCGGACCGTATCCCGTCGAAGGGCAGGAAGACGCCGACCTGATCAATGCTGGCAAAGAGACGGTCAGCGAACTTCCCGGGACCGCATACTTTTCAAGCGCCGACTCGTTCGCCATGATCCGCGGCGGGCACGTTGACCTGAGCGTGCTGGGTGCGATGGAAGTGGATGAGCAAGGCAATCTTGCGAACTGGATGATCCCCGGCAAGATGGTCAAAGGTATGGGCGGCGCCATGGATCTGGTCGCGGGCGCGCGGCGCGTCATCATCGCGATGGAGCACACGACGAAAGACGGGCAGCCGAAGATTCTGAAGAAATGCACGCTGCCCCTGACGGGCGTGGGAGTTGTGCATACCATCGTCACGGACATGGCCTACATCAACGTGACACCGCAGGGACTGGTGCTGGAGGAAGTTGCATCGGGACTAACGGCTCAGGTTGTACAGCGTGCGACCGATGCGCAGCTGCGAATCAGTCCGGCCCTGAAAGCCATGGAGGGGTAAGCATTTGGAATTCGCGTAAATTTTATTCTCAACATCGGTCCGAGAAGCCCGCCCAAGCAGAGCTTGGACGGGGCGCCCTTCAGATTATTGCTAATCATCAAGTGTGGCGCAGTCTGAACGGCGCGCTGAGCAGCCTCGCGGGCAGCATCACGACCGCCCATACCAGCGCGAGCACACCGTGAACTGCAATCCCCACCAGACGAAAGGGCAGCAGCAGGAGCCACACGATTGGATACAGCACCAGAGCCAGCAACGCCAGAGGCCAGCACAGCACGAACAGAAGGCACCAGAGCAGGAACGCGAACATGGGACACTACCTCCTGAGTGTGATACGGCGGCCAAGCGAAAAAGTTCGGAGCGGTCAGAGTATCTCAGGACCGGCCAGGTACTTCTTCAGGAATTGTGAGGTCCGCATCCCGGCGTCGCGCCAGTCACCATTCTTGAAATCGTGTCCGGCACCTGGATAGATCTTGATCTCGTAAAAAATTCCTTTTTTCTCCAGCAAGTTCTGCAGATCATAAGCCTCCTGAACCGGAACGGTTGGATCGGCCTCACCGTGGAGGATGAGAACGGGACACAGCCGACGCATGAAGAGCCTCATCTCTTTTGGCAGACCTCCGAAGAATTCGACCACGGCCTGCACGCGCGGATCGACGGAAGCCACGGAAAGCGCGAGATAGGCGCCGAGAGAAAATCCGAGAAGTCCCATCCGCTTGGCATCGACCTGCGGATATTGCTCGATGTAGCTGATCGCGTCCCACACAGTCTTTCCCCAAGTCGGAAAGTTGCGGAAGATAGTCTGCTTGTCGGCGATTTGCGTGGTGCCGGTGCGGTCAAAGTAGTGCAGCACGAAAACGGCAAAACCTTGCGAGGCCAGCACGGTGGCGGGTTCGCCCATGCCGGCAATGCCCCCTCCGGAACCGTAGAGGGCGAGGACGGTGGGAAGTTTTTCGGGCGAGTCGGGGAGGTAGGCGTCGAGGCGAATGGGTTTGTTGCCGCTCTCGAAGGTGAGTTGAGATTGTGAGGTTGACGGCATCTTCGATTAGACGCGGTTTGGTGGCGCCGGCGGAGACGCGGCACGCCGCGTCTCTACGAATGGGTTTTCATGGACTCCTGTGCTAGCCGGTGCAACGATTCAGTATATGGGGCGCGGGCAATGCCGCGTTCCGTGATGATCGCGGTCACGTACTTGGCGGGAGTCACGTCGAAGGCTGGATTCTCGATCTCCACGCCATCGGGGACCATTTGCTGGCCTGCAATATGCGTGACTTCTCTTGGGTTGCGCTGCTCGATCGGAATCCTGCTGCCGTCGGGTGTATCGAGATCGACAGTGGAGATGGGGGCGACGACGTAGAACGGAATACTGTGCTCCTTCGCCAGTACCGCCACGGTGTACGTGCCAATTTTGTTGGCGACGTCGCCGTTGGCGGCGATGCGGTCGGCGCCCACAACGATCGCGCCGATCTTGCCTTGCTTCATCATAGCGCCCGCCATGTTGTCGGAAATGACCGTGGTCGGAATACCGTCTTTCATCAACTCCCACGCGGTCAGGCGCGATCCTTGCAGAAAGGGACGAGTCTCATCGGCATAGACGTGGATCTTCTTACCTTGTTCCACAGCGGCGCGAATCACGCCGAGAGCGGTGCCGTAGCCGGCGGTTGCCAGCGCGCCTGCGTTGCAGTGAGTTAGCACGCCGCCGCTTGCGGGCATGAGCGCGGCGCCGTGGCGTCCCATGGCCTGATTGGCGGCGATGTCTTCGGCGTGCATGCGCTGTGCTTCTTCGACGAGCGCCTGCTTGATCTGCGCGACGGGGCGGATGCGGAGCGTTTCAAGCTTCCCTTGCATGCGTCGAATGGCCCAGAACAGATTGACCGCGGTCGGACGCGTCTGGCGGATGATCTCGCAGATCTGGTCGAAGTCTTTCTTGAGGTCGGCGCCGTTTTCGGCTTTGGAATTCTTCACGCCGAGCGCGATGCCCATAGCGGCGGCCACGCCAATTGCGGGCGCGCCGCGCACCACCATGTTGCGGATCACGTCCGCGACCTGCTGGTGGGTCGTGCAATTTACATACACTTCTTCAGTGGGCAGCTTCGTCTGATCGATGAAGCGCACGCCTTGGTCAGTCCATTCGAGGGTTTGAATCATGAAGCAGTTCTCAGTTCCCGGTTCTCAGTGGCACTTAGCATTTAGCCTCAACAGCTCCGTCAAAGATCCAGAAAGGAAGATTCGGCACCTGATGTTTTGGCCAAATGCTAAGTGCTAAGTGCTAAGTGCTCCCTTCTCACGTCGTCTGCCGTAAATATGGAGATAAACGGCGCGGGTGCCGCGGCTTTCTCCACATCCGGCCGTCCGTGCGCTTCCTGGCGTTCGACCAGACACATTACGCCAATCACTTCGAATCCGAATTCGCGGGCGGCCTCGATCGCTTGCACCGTCGAAGACCCGGTCGTGCAAACGTCGTCGACGATCACCACGGGGGCACCCTTTTCAGCGAAGCCTTCAATGCGACGGCCAGCGCCGTGCTGCTTTTCCGACTTGCGCACCAGGAACCCGTGAATCGTGCCACTGGTCACGGCGACCGCGACTACGATTGGATCAGCGCCCATTGTCAGTCCACCTATGGCGTTGGCTTCCCATTCCTGCTCACGGATCTGCTCCAGAAATACCTCGCCAGTCAGTTGTGCGCCGCGGGCGTCGAGAGTCGTGGTGCGGCAATCGACGTAGTAGTCGCTGCTTGCGCCAGACGACAACTTGAAATCGCCGATGCGAAACGACTTTTGCGCGAGCATCTTTAACAGGTCTTGGCGTGCGATGGACATGAAGTTTCCACGATAACAGCAGTTGTCGGCTCCCAGCAGCCAGTCCTCAGTTCTCAGGTCCGCAGCTACGGCATTTTCTGGGAACGGGGAACCTACTGATTCAGCCTTTCTAGATGCCGGAAGCCGTCAGTGGCTACAAACATCAGAATCGAGATGGTCGCGTTGTAAGCGACATGAACGAGCAGGCCGGCGGCCACTGAATTTGTCACGGCACGCACGGCGGTTAGAACCACGCCCACCAGGAAGATCACCAGGACCGGACCCCAGGAAAACCTTAACTGTGAACCATGCAGCAGCGCAAAGGGGGCAGCAGTCAGCAAGATGGCAACTGCTACGCCGATTCGCCGATCCACCTTTAGGATGGCAGCGGCCACTCCGAACAGCCGATCTAACACTGGATAAAGGAACCCTCGGAAATAAAGTTCCTCCATCAAGGGGGCAAGTGTGATGCCGAAAATCGAAAGCGTCCAGGCTTCCGCCGATGTCCGGAAGAAACTGTCAATGGGCAGGTTCTTCGGAATGGGCAGTAGATGGGCCACGCCCTGCAGTGCCAGAGAAAGCACGAATCCCGCAAAAAAGTAACGGCCGGGCTTGGAGGGCCAATTCCAATGGATCGCGGCGAGGAAGTCCGGAAGATTTCGCACGCGCGTCACCAGCAAATACATGCAAGGAAGAATGAGAAGATAGCCGACGGCCTCTCCGAACACTGCAACCAGCGGCATGCGCACGATCTCTGCCATTCCGAGATGTGGGTAGATCCATCCCATAGTGATCACGACCGCAGCGACCATGCTGGCGAAGAGAAGCATGACGGAGATGACAGTAAGAACCGCGAGCACAAAAACATCCCACCAGGGTGGATGCTGCGGGGTGGCTGGAGCAGGCTCGGCGAGCGGGCCGATCGGTAAATCGAAGGCCGAACTCGACAGAGTCTCCGGCACCAATTCCGGGTTCTCAGGCAAGGGATTCAATGGACTTCCTGCGGGCTGAGTTGTGCGATCACACCCGACTTCGCGCCGTTAAAATATGAGGCTAGTGCTTGTCCAGTGTAGGACTTTTTCACGCGCGCGACCTGTTCCGGAGTGCCTTGCGCGACGATGCGACCCCCCTCTTCTCCGCCCTCGGGTCCGAGATCGAGAACCCAGTCGGCGTTGCGGATCACATCGAGATTGTGCTCGATGATGATGACCGAGTTTCCGAGATCGGTGAGCCGGTGCAATACGTCGAGCAATTTGCGGACGTCGTCGAAGTGCAGGCCGGTGGTGGGCTCGTCGAGCAGATAGAGCGTCTTGCCGGTCTGACGCTTACTGAGCTCCCGAGCCAGCTTGATGCGCTGCGCTTCTCCGCCGGAGAGCGTGACGGCGGACTGACCGAGATGAATGTATCCCAGGCCGACATCGACCAGCGTTTGCAATTTTTGTTTCACTTGCGGGATGTTCTCCAGAATCTGCAGCGCATCAGAGACCGATGACTCGAGCAAATCAGCAATCGAGTAACCCTTGTAGCACACGGCGAGCGTTTCGTGATTGTAGCGGCGGCCGCCGCAGACTTCGCACTGCACGTACACATCGGGCAGGAAGTTCATCTCGATGCGGCGCTGGCCTTCGCCCTGGCAGGCTTCGCAGCGTCCGCCGGGGACGTTGAAGGAGAATCGTCCCGGCTTGTAGCCTCGTTCGCGCGACTCGGGCAGCATGGCGTAGAGATCGCGAATCTGCGCGAACATTCCCGTATAGGTGGCGGGGTTGGAGCGCGGCGTGCGGCCGATGGGCGACTGGTCGATGCGAATGACTTTGTCCACCAGTTCTGAGCCGCTGATCGATTTGTGCAGACCGGGCTCTTCCCGTGAGCGGTAAAGTTGCTTGGCGAGAGCGCGGTACAGGATGTCGTTCACCAGCGTTGATTTGCCCGATCCCGATACACCGGTCACAACGGTCATCACGCGGAGGGGGAAAGTGATGTCGAGATTCTTGAGGTTGTTCTCTCGTGCGCCCAGGACAGTGATCGCCTTGCCGTTGGGGCTGCGGCGCTCAGTCAACATCGCAATCCGTTGGCGTCCGGCCATGTAGGCGCCGGTCAGAGAGTCGGTGGAAGCGATGATCTGCGCCGGCGTCCCGCTGGCGACGAGCGCTCCGCCGTGGCGGCCAGCGCCGGGACCGAGATCGATGACATAGTCGGCGCGGCGAATAGTCTCCTCATCGTGCTCGACGACCAGCACGGTGTTGCCGAGATCGCGCAGGTTTTCGAGAGCGGCCAGCAGGCGTCCGTTGTCGCGGTGGTGAAGACCGATGGAAGGCTCGTCGAGAACATACAATACGCCGCGCAGCTTGGAACCGATCTGCGTCGCGAGACGGATGCGCTGGCCTTCTCCGCCGGAGAGCGTTGCTGCCGAACGACTGAGCGAGATGTAACCCAGGCCAACCTCGTGCAGAAACTGCAAGCGCTCGGTAATCTCGTGCACGATGCGGCCGGCAATCATCTCTTCGCGTCCAGCGAGCTTGATTTTTCGCGCGGTCTCCAGGGCGCGCGAAACGGGCAGCGCGGTAAAGTCCGCAATCGACATGCCGTTGACTTTGACTGCAAGACTCTCCGGACGAAGCCGGTTGCCATGACACACCGGACACTCCGTGGCCGACATGTAGTCGAGTAGATATTCGCGATAGTTGTCGGAAGTGGACGCTTCCAGATTCTGCTTAAGGTGGCCGAGAATTCCCAGAAATCCGGTCTTGCCACCGCGTCCCGGTTCGCCGTAGAGCAGGATGTTCTGGATCTTGTCGGGAAACTTCTCGAAGGGCGTGGCCAGATCAATGCCATATGCTTCCGCCACCAACTGCAGCCCGTGATTCAAATTTTGCGAGGCCGATCCGGGTCCGAGGCCGCCGTCGAGCAGCGGCTTTGACCAATCCACGATCACCTTGGCGGGATCGAAATCATAGCGGCTGCCCAGGCCGTGGCACTCGGGGCAAGCGCCATAAGCGCTGTTAAACGAAAACGACCGCGGCTCCAGTTGCGGCACGCTGATGCCGCAATCGGGGCAAGCGAGACGCGAGGAGTAAAGCGTCTCGTCGCCGTTGACCACCGCCACCAGCACTAGTCCGCCGCCGAGTTTCATCGCGAGACCGACGGAGAGTTCGAGGCGGTGCTCGATTCCGGGCTTGACCAGCAGGCGATCAATCACCACTTCGATGGTGTGATTCTTGCGCTTGTCGAGGTGGATATCATCTTCCAGATTAACCAGTTCGCCATCGACACGGGCGCGGCTAAAGCCGTGCTGGACGAGTTTCTCCATCTCCTTCTTGAATTCGCCTTTGCGGCCGCGCACGATGGGCGCCATGATCATGACGCGGTCGTCGGGCGCAAGCGCCATGACGCGCTGCACGATCTGTTCCGCCGACTGGCGTGTGATGGGCTTGCCGCAATTCGGGCAGTGCGGCACTCCAATCGAGGAATAGAGCAGTCGCAGGTAGTCGTAAATTTCGGTGATGGTGCCGACGGTCGAGCGGGGGCTGCGGCTGGTGGTTTTCTGCTCGATCGAGATCGACGGGCTCAGGCCGTCAATGGCGTCCACGTCGGGGCGCTCCATCTGGTCAAGGAACTGGCGGGCATAGGCGGATAGAGTCTCGACGTAGCGGCGCTGGCCCTCGGCGTAGATAGTATCGAAAGCAAGCGAGGACTTGCCCGACCCGCTCAACCCAGTGATAACCGTCAGCGTGTTACGTGGGATTTCCACGTCGATGTTCTTTAGATTGTGCTGGCGGGCACCCCGCACTGAGATTTTTGTAATCGCCATCAGACGTAAGAATTCAGACGCAAGATTATTGGACTTCCGTAACGTGGACGGGGTCCCCAGAAATGTTGGAGAGTGAATGTACGCAGTGCGACTACCGTATCTTAGTTGCTAACAGAGGCGGTCGTCAAACGCGGATAGAGTAGACGTTTGGCAGCTGGCCGACATCTAATTGGCTGCAAGTTAAGGTACTAAACAGTGAATGCCCTTTTGATTGTTCTTCTTATCGGTGGCACGGCTCTTCTGTCGGTGGCTTTCGGCGTGTTCAGCGCCTATTGGGTTGTGACAAGACTGTTGGAGGCCTGCAATCCTTCCCGGCCCACCACCCGCCCAACGCCCGTCTTGGTGCCTCACCAAAGCTCGGTAAGCGGCGACTAGGGCGCTGGACAGGATCGCCCCACTCAATCCAATCCAATCGGTCTAATCACTTAATCATTGGTTGTTGTCAGGCGGCTGCTGGTTGGGCGGAGGTATCTGTGCTCCTGGTCGGATCTGATTTTGGCCCGGCTGGTGCTGCCGGAGCATTTCCAGAATCTGCTCGGGAGTCTTCGGACCGCCGTTAGGGGGTTGAGAACCATCCTGCGCCGTCGGACTAGTCGTGCCATCCGCTTGATCCTGATCAGCATTCTCTTCCGCGTCGGCATCCTCGGCATCGGCCTCTTCATCGTTGGTGGGTGGCTGCACGACCGGCCCGCCCGGACCCATCCCAGGCGCCATTTGTGCCCGCTCCGGCGACGCGTATTGCTGGGGAGGCTGATTAACGTTGGCGACTGTCTCGCCTGCTCTCCCGGCTGACTTCGTGGTCAGCGTTATGCTGGCCACGCTAGTCGGGTCCGACGTGGACCCTACCATCACATAATTGAAAGCGGAGCCATTGAGCAGGCTGGCGAGCACGTCCCGCGCCGGCCCCGGGCCGAGCCGGGTTGCCACCACCCGCTCGGTAGCGTTGGGGGGGACCTCGATCGTCGCTCCCGTGTGTTTGTGCACCTCGCGCAGGATGTCTCCCAGGCTCGAATTCTGCGCTACGATGGTGAGCATCCCTCCCTGATAGCTGACTTGCGGGGGGGTTGATGGAAGCTGGTCCATCGGAACCTGGGGCAGAGTCCCGCTGGGCATGGCCGGCATTGCGACTCCGGGACGTGCTACCGGCTGACGCAAGAGTTGAATTTTTGGATGATGCGACGGAGTTTGTGCGAAAGAAGCAGCTGTCAACAGGGGAAGGCCCCAGGAAATCAATGCAATCCATTTGCCTGTTCGCAGCATAGAAACTCCCAGATCTGGCGCGCCTAATGCCGTTTGGCAACTGGTCACGCTTGAAGTAAATCTTAGCACTGTTGGAGAACGCTCGAAGGCGTTATTTCTTGCGTGACAGGCCTTTCCTGGCCTCTGTTGCAGGTATAACTTCTGTAAGCAGTTAGGGACGCACCGGGCTTAACCGCATCGTAAAATGCAGGGGGAGGCTGGGAACTTGATCAAGGTTTCACGAAAAGCGTCCTGGGATGGCCTCTTATGGCACGGAGGGTGGTGGCTTGCGCTGATCTGGATGGTAGCGAGCGCGGAAGCTCAGACCTGCCACAGCGCCGCCGATATGGATGCCGCGGTCCGCAGCGCGTTGGAGACGACCGGCAGGCGTTACTTCGATATGGCCGCACACGGCGATTCTGCTGCCTTGAAACAGAATGCCATTCCCACGTTGGCGTCGAACTTTAGCGGAATCGAGGCCGCCGTCAAGGAGAACCAGTCTGCCTTCGCAGCGGGGCAAGTGACTGTCCGCCCACCGTTTCTGCTGGCGGCCGGCAACCCACCGCAAGCGCGCACCGAGTTTCTCTGCGGTGTTTTCGGATCTTCCGGCCAGACCAAAGATAGCGCTGTTTTCATCCTCAACAATCTACCGCCGGGTAAGTATGGCGTCGCCATTGTTGACGCAAAAGGAAATCCGGACACGCGAACGCTGACCATGATTCTCCAACAACTGGGTTCGGACTGGAAGCTCGCTGGGTTCTACGCCCGGTCCTCGCAGATCAACGGTCACGATGCTTCCTGGTTCGCACAGCGCGCCCGGGAGTTCAAGGCCAAGGGCCAGAATCGCAATGCCTGGCTCTATTTTCGCGAAGCGATCACGCTCACCACCCCGGCCCAGTTCATGAGCACTCTCGCTACCGACAAGCTTTATGACGAAGCGCAGTCGGTGCAGCCCACTGATCTTCCGGTAAACGGGAACATCGTGGACCTGAGCGCGGCAGGTACAACCTACAAGCTGATCGCGATATTTCCGCTGAGCGTGGGCGGCGATCTCGACCTGTTGGTGAGATATCAGGCTGCGGATATCTCTAACACTCTGCAAACGTTTCAAACGAACCACGCATTGATCAAGGCTCTGGTGGCAAAGTTTCCCGAGTTCCGCGATGCGTTCGCGGGAGTGGTGGCCCGCGCGGTCGACCCTTCCGGGCAAGACTACGGTTCCATGCTGCCGATGAAACAGATCAAGTAGAAAACCAGGTCTCGGGTCTCAGGTGTAAGGTCTCAGGAAAGAAGCTGGCAGATGTTAGCTCTCAGCTCTCAGCCAATCGATTGACATACACCGAGTTACTGAACGAATTCGAAATTACCGCAGAACTCCTTCGGTCGCGTTTAGATCGGAAACAACCGCAATCGGTAGTGAACTTTCTCAGCAGAGCCGCCTGGGCAAGTTAAAGAGTGAATCCAAATCCTGTGACCTGCACCTGACGCCTGTTTTCCCATGTTCGCCTGTCTCTTCATCCCGGACTTTCCCGTTGAAGCCATTATCCGCTTCGAACCGGAGTTGCGTGGACGCCCCGTAGCCATCCTCGCCGGGCGACCTCCACTGGAAAAAGTCGTAGCTCTAAACCAAAAAGCGCGCCAGATAGGCGTGGAGGCAGGCGCTACCAAGTCACAACTGGAGCCATGGGGAGACCTCGTCATCCGCGCGCGTTCGGATTTGCAGGAGACTTCCGCGCACGCCGCCCTGCTCGATTGCGTACAGTCGTTTTCTCCGGAGATAGAAGACACGGCGCCCGATACAGTCTTGCTGAACCTTGCGGGACTAGCGCCGCTGCTTGGCCCGTTGCCGAAAATTGCCAGCGAGCTGGCGCGTCGTGTGTCGCGAATGGAACTGGAAGCGAATGTCGCTGTCGCTGTCAATCCCGATGCGGCCGTGCTCGCCGCTCACGGCTTTCCCGGCGTGACTCTGATTCCCCCAGGGCGCGAAGCGGAATGTTTCGGGGAGTTACCCGTAGATGTGTTGATGGAAAGTTTTTCTTCCGCCGCGGACGAAGCCACGCGCTGGCTGGAGACGTTCGATCGTTGGGGCGTTCGCAATCTGCGCGCCCTGTCGGCGCTTCCCGAAATCCCCGTCGCTGAACGTTTAGGCCAGCCCGGCATTCACCTGCTGAAACTGGCGCGGGGCGAGATTTCTCGTAGCCTGCGGGTGTTCGAGCCCGTGCCTGCATTTGAAGAAGATATTGAACTGGAGCATCCGATTGTCCTGCTGGAGCCGTTGGCTTTTCTATTGAATCGCATGCTCGAGCAACTCTGCGCGCGCTTGAGTGCGCGAGCCTTGGCAGTGCAAGAGTTGCGTTTGCGTTTTGAACTGGTGCAGAAGGCGGAAGAGTGCGATCCCCATCAGACGTCCACCTTCACGCGGATCTTGCGGCTGCCGGTGCCGATGCTGGATGCCAAAGTTTTTCTCAAGCTGTTGCAACTCGATTTGCAGGCGCATCCGCCGGGCGCGCCGATTCTGAAGATCCATCTCGCCGCCGAGCCCGCGCGCCCACGGTCCACGCAGAGCGGATTGTTTCTCCCCGTGTTTCCGGAACCAGAGAAGCTGGAACTCACGCTCGCGCGAATTGCCGGAATCGTCGGCGAGGGAAGAGTAGGCGCGGTCGAGTTGCTCGATACCCACCGCGAAGGCGCTTTCCAGATGCAGCCTTTCGCGCCCACTCAGCTCGAAACAAAAAAGTCGACCAAGAAGAAGAATTCTATGTTTGTGCAGGAAAACGACAGCACAATCCGA
>Ga0137403_10008219_pt1 | contig 11688 bp, 9 predicted proteins | sample CZOMad2_1_16fung_FD_122057 | JGI IMG/M metagenome (GOLD analysis project Ga0137403, IMG submission 122057) | Vadose zone soil fungal communities from Angelo Coast Range Reserve, California, USA - CZOMad2_1_16fungal (Hybrid Assembly) | ecosystem: Environmental > Terrestrial > Soil > Vadose zone...
GCCAGCACCAGCGCCAAAAGGCCGAAGAAAGTGGAAAGCTGTGCCGTGATGCGTTCACTTGACAGTTGCCTGTCCATGGTCTGTGTCTGGGTAGAAATGCGGAAAAGCGCAAGGTCTTCACTTTCGCGGCTCACAATGTTCCTGACCGCAGGTACGATCGCCGTCGGATCGCTAGCCGTGCGCAGCTCAAAGAAAGCATCGCTGCCAGTGTTCGGTATGTAAAACGTCGGTTGAACCTCGCGGCGCAGGCTGTTGTATTTGGCATCGGCTACTACCCCCACGATCTGGTAGCCAGTACTTTTCGGTTCGCCGGGATCTCCAGGTTCCGCTTCGGCGAATCTCTCGCCCAGCGGATTGGAATTGGGAAAATAGCTGCGCACAAATGCCTGGTTCACAATCGCGGGAGTGGGCGCCGATCCTGGTTTATCTCCTGAATTTACCGCTGCCGCGGCAAAATCAGCGGGAGTGAACTCATGGCCGGACTGCAGGGGAATGCGCAACGTGGGGAAGAAATTGGGTCCGACGGGCAACACATCGCCGTCAACCTGGTCCTTGGAATCTGGCGGGGTTCCTGGTTTGTGAAAGCTCTCGGTACTTAGCGCTCCGCCAAGTAATGGCAGCCAGGAGTAGGTTGCCGAAGCGACTCCGGGAAGGGCAGAGAATTTTTCCTGTAAATCGCGGTAAAGATTATCGATTTGCGGGCCCTTGTAACCCGCCAGGCGCGGGTCCACGTTGAACAAGAGCACGTTCTGTGTCTCGAAGCCGGGATTGAGGTGCCTGAGATTGGTGAGGGTTCGTACCAGCAGGCCGGCTGTAACCAGAACAACGATTGCCAGCGCCATCTGCACGGCAACCAGCGCGCCACCAAGGGTGAATCGGCGGGACCGCAAACGAGACCCGCCGTTAAGGCCGCCGTCGCCTGATTTGAGCGACGATGTCAGGCCAATGTCGGAACCACGAAGCGCGGGTGCAAGACCGAATACAACGCCAGTCAGGATGGAAACACCTGCAGTGAACGACAGCACACGCCAATCAAGCTGTGGACCAAATCCCGGAGGGTTTAAACTGCCGGCAGTAACCAACGCCATCAGCAAGCGTGCGCCCCACACGGCCAGCAAGAGTCCGAGCGTGCCGCCCATCATCGAGAGCAGCAGGCTCTCCGTGAGCAGCTGCCGGACAAGACGGATGCGACTCGCTCCCAACGCCAGACGAACCGCGATCTCCCTTTGTCGTGCGGCGGACCGGGCCAATAGCAGGCCGGACACATTGGCGCAAGCAATCAGAAGTACCAGGCCCACACACATCATCATTACGTAGAAGGGTTGCAGAGCTTTTGTTTGCGAGTTGGCGAATTCCCGTGCCGCTGAAGCCAGCTTTATCGCCGGTTCGTGCTCGGCCTTGAAGATAGGTTTTGCTCCCTTGACCGTTTCATTGCGGAAGATGAGGCTCGCCGCAGCCTGCGCCTGCGCGACCGGGACCCCCGCCTTGACTCGGCCGATGATGACCAGGTTCCAGTGATCCATTTGCTCGTCTTTGGCGCTCCAATGTGGGATGAGACTGGTGCGGGACGTCAAGGGAACCCAGACGTCGTATTTGTTGGCCAGCGTCAGCGCGTCAAAAGCAGGCTCGGTCACGCCAATGACAGTGTAGGAGACTCCATTCAAGCGTATTACCTTGCCTAGCACCGAAGGCGAACCACCGAAGGCGCTTTGCCAGAATTCGTAATTCAGGACTGCGACCGCCGGAGCTTCCGGTATGTCATCGGCTTCAGTCAAAAGCCTCCCGACATGGGAGTGAACGCCTAACGTCGAGAAGTAATCGCCAGAGACGAATTCTCCGCGAACAATTCGCGCCGGGCCGCTACCGCTTAAGTCGAGTAGTTGGGTGCCCGTAAACGCCGCCAAGTGGGAAAAAGCGCCCGTTTGGGCATGAACATCCTTAAAAAAAGGCAGCGACAAGGAGCAGCCAGTGCCTTTATCCATGTTGCTCCGGCAATCGCCTCCGCTTCTGTATTCATGGGTTTCCGGGCGATGGTGTGCCTGCCACCGAAGGATCACCAGGCCTTGTGGATCTGGGATCGGCAAAGAGCGAAAGGCGACAGCGTCGATCAGGCTGAAGATCGCTGTATTTGCGCCGATTCCCAGCGCCAGGGTCACCACTGCGATGATGGTAAACGCGGGCGATTTGCGCAGCATGCGCCAGCCATAGCGCAAGTCTTGAACCAGCGCTTCAATGAACCGTCCACGGTGTACTTCGCGCAAAGATTCCCTGGTTTGCGCTACGCCGCCGAAGGCGATCAGCGCCTGTCGGCGGGCCTCGGCCTGGGACATCCCCGAGGCAATATTCTTCTCGACTTCTTTTTCCAGATGGAAGCGGAGTTCTTCATCGCTGTCCTGGCTTCCGGGGCGTGTAAAAACTTTGCGTAGTTTTCGCAGGATCATGAGGATTCCTCAGCTTTGCTGCAATACCAGTGCAATGGCAGCGGAGAGCCGCTCCCATTCGCCCAATTCCTTCTCCAATTGGCTACGCCCGGCGCGCGTAAGGGAATAAAACTTTGCCCGGCGATTGTTATCGGAAGTACTCCACTCAGAACCAATCCAGCCGCGTTGCTCCAGACGGTGTAGCGCCGGGTAGAGGGAACCCTGGCCAACCTGCAACACGTCCTGTGAAATCTGCTGGATGCGCTGGGCGATCCCCCAACCATGCATTGGTTCCAGAACCAGCGTCTTCAGAATCAGCAAGTCCAAAGTTCCTTGCAGCAGTTCGATCTGATTTCCCATGAATACTCCCCTCGAACGTCGACAATAGTGTAGACGGGTCTCCCTGTCGAATGTCAACAAGAGAAATTGAAGGTTGTGACAGTTTTCAGCAATTTGGGTGGCGATTGTCGCCGCACTATGTCAAAAGATTGAGAGTTGCACACTCTTCGGTGCAAATCGGTGGGAAAAACTGACTAAAAATGGTGCATGAGTGATGCAATTCCATTCTGGATCATCTAACATAGTGCCCCTTCGTCTGCACAAGATTTGCAGTTTTCTTAAGTTCGTCCTGGCCGGATGACTGGTGAAGCCGCCACTTCCCAGGAGAACCGCGATGTTGAAAATCAACAAGGCTGACTACGATTTGATTCGCTGGGAAGCCAAGCGCAGCTATCCGCACGAGTGCTGTGGAATTCTTCTTGGCAATGTGGTGGAAGGGCACCGTCTGGTGACCATGACCCTAACCTGCGAAAACATGCGGGTTGATTCCCCGGCGGACCGTTACAGCATCAATCCCGGACAGGTGATTGCCGCCTTGAAACTGGCGCGCAGCCGGGGAGAGAGCATTATCGGGTTCTATCACTCGCATCCCGACCACTCGCCCAATTATTCTTCTACCGACCTGGCCGAAGCCCACTGGTTTGATTGCTCTTACGTCATTACGAGCGTTGAGCAGGGATTGCCCACCTCGACGGCTTCGTTTGTGTTGCTTGGGTCCGAGGACAAGAAGAGCTTTCAGGGAGAAAGCATAGAGATTTTGGCCAACCAGCGCTCGCTGCAATACGCCACGTAACATATAATAAGTCGATGGTCCCTCGCGCACCCTTGCCGCAACCTCGAATGCCTGAAATGGCCCGATGTTTCATGCGGGCGGCCTCCCGCCGCTAATTTCTCGAAAAAAACCTGCTGCGACACTCATTAGAGTATTGTTTTTAAAGGAAAGGAATTTCCCATGGCTACAACAATTGCCCCCCACGAGCCACCCGCATTGAGCAATGAAGAAGTACTCCGCTATTCGCGGCACCTGATCATGCCGGAGGTGGGGATGGAAGGCCAACAGAAGCTCAAGGCTGCGCGCGTGCTTTGTATTGGAACAGGCGGGCTCGGATCCCCGCTGGCGCTGTATCTTTCCGCTGCCGGCGTGGGGACGCTCGGGCTGGTCGATTTCGACGTTGTCGATTTCACCAACCTGCAACGCCAGGTCATCCACTTCACCAGTGACGTCGGCCGTCCTAAACTGGAGTCGGCCCGGGAGAAGATTGCAGCCATTAATCCTTACGTCGACGTGAAGACCTTTGAGACCCGGCTAACCAGTCAAAACGCGCTGGAGATCTTTTCCGACTTTGACATCATCGTAGACGGCACCGACAATTTTCCGACTCGCTTTCTGGTCAATGACGCCTGCGTGTTTACCGGCAAGCCGAACGTTTATGGATCGATCTTCCGCTTTGAGGGCCAAGCCAGTGTTTTTGCCACCAAGGATGGACCGTGCTATCGCTGTCTGTATCCTGAGCCGCCGCCGCCGGGCCTGGTTCCTTCCTGCGCGGAAGGCGGAGTGCTCGGCATTCTGCCGGGCCTAGTGGGCCTGATCCAGGCGACGGAAGCCATTAAGTTAATTCTGGGCGCGGGCCAATCGCTCATTGGGCGGCTTCTACTGGTAGACGCGATGGGCATGAAGTTTCGCGAACTCAAGCTGCGCAAAAACCCTGACTGCGTAGTTTGCGGAACTCATCCCACTGTGACTAAACTCATTGATTACGAAGAGTTCTGCGGATTGCGAGGACAAGAGAAACCAGTGAGCAACGGCGTACCTGAAATCAGCGTGGAAGAATTAAAGCAGCGTCTTGACGCGAAAGAGGACTTTATCCTGCTTGACGTGCGGGAGCCGCATGAGTACCAGATCTGCAACCTCAACGGCGTTCTGATTCCTTTGAATGATCTTCCTCGACGGGTGCATGAACTGGATCCCAGTAAGGAGATGGTTGTGCATTGCCGCTCCGGCGCCCGCAGTGCGAAGGCCGTGGGCTTCCTGCAACATGCCGGATTCACGAAGACCAAGAACCTGGCCGGTGGCATTCTGGCGTGGGCGGACCGCATCGATCCCAAGGTGCCGAAATACTAGGCAACACCTTGTGAATGGCGCAGTTGGGATGGCTGCGCCCGAGGTTTGATCAGGCAGGAACCGTCAATGCCGCGAAGCTAAATTGCAGGTTCGTCGTCTTCCTTTGAATCCACGATTTCTTCGTCGCGGGGCGGAAGCTCAATATCTTCCATCTGCTTCTTCTTGGCCTTGTTGTTCAGCTCGTTGCGTCGTTCCTGGGACTGCCGGATTACTTCAGCAAACCGGTTTTTCGAATCGTCGAGGGGCGGCTTCTTTTCCATCCCAGTAGGATACACGTACACAAGCATTTTTGGCTGCCCAGATGTTACTCTTCCCTTACTTCTCCGGCTGGAATAGATAACGGCCTTTCGATTTCTCACCGATCGATTCCGCTACCTGCAAAAATGCGCGTGCCGCGTGGGATAGCTGCCCGCCTTTACGATAGACGAGCCGCAACTTGCGTTCCAGTTTGAGTTCCTTTACCGGCACGGCGACCAGTTCGCCGCGATTTAATTCCGGCTCCACGGCAATTCCCGGCACCAGGGCCACCCCATTCCCAGACGCTACAAAACGCTTGATGGCTTCAATGGTCGGCATTTCCACGCCGATATTCAGCGGCGTCTTATGCCGCTTGAAGGCTTCCAAAACCTTCAATCGATAAGGAGAAACCACGTTGTGCGCCACAAAAGATTCGGCACCCAGCTGGCGTATGCTTACGCTTTTTGCCTTGGCGAGGGGATGCCGCGGAGGAACCACAAACGTTAACTGGTCGCAAAAGACAACGACAGATTGCAATCCAGGATCTTCCGGACGGAACGACAGCACGCCCAGCTCAACTGTATGCGCCGCCAGTTGCTCGGTGATCGAACTGGCAAGGGAACGATGCACGGCGATCTTGATCATGGGGCAGAAGCGCCGGAATTCTTCCAGCACCGGAAGCAGATAGAGCGCGGTGAACTCATTGGCGGCAATGGCCAGCGTCCCGCGCTGGAATTGGCGTAGCTCCTCCAGTGACGCGCGGGCTTCACGGCGCAGATTCAGCAGCTTTTGTGCGTATTCCTCAAGTACCCTACCCGCGTCAGTAAGCATGCCATCACGCGTGGAGCGATCAAAAAGCGCCTCGCCGACTTCTTCTTCCAGCTTGCGGACCATCTGGCTTACCGCCGGCTGAGTGCGATGCACCTGCGCGGCTGCCGTAGAAAAACTTCCGGTCTGGGCCACAGCCAGAAAAGTTTCCAGTTGAAAAAAGTCCATCGTTTTTCCGCTCCCTGCTGCAACAAGCGCAGCTAATAGAATAAGAAAATATGATGATATCAGAAGAATTATAACTTTGACTTATCCAGTTGCCAGGGACCAACATAGATCTTTGTTGTTCTCGGGAGGGAAGCACCCATGGAGAAACCCCACATCACCTTTTTTGATACCACTCTGCGCGATGGCGAACAGGCCCCCGGCTGCAGCATGGGCGTTTATGACAAGCTACGCATGGCGCGCCAACTGGATGATCTGGGTGTGGATGTGATGGAAGCCGGTTTTCCCATTGCTTCTGAGGACGACTTTCGCGCAGTAAGGCTGATCGCCACCGAGCTTAGCCGCCCGATCATCGCCGGCCTGGCCCGCGCCAGTGAGCCGGACATTCGGCGCGCCTGGGCTGCACTGGAGACTGCCCAACGCCCGCGGATCCATGTTTTCCTCGCGAGCTCTGACCTGCATCTGCAATGCAAGCTGAAGATCACCCGGGAGCAGGCGCTGGAGCAGGTTGACCGCGCGGTGGCCTTCGCCAAGTCACTTTGCGGCGACGTGGAGTTCTCTCCAGAGGATGCCACCCGCTCTGACCTGGATTTTCTTTGCCGCGTTGTGCAGACCGCGGTGGATGCCGGAGCAACCACGATCAATATCCCGGATACCGTGGGTTATTCCATCCCGGATGAGTTCGCGGGGATCGTCCGCATGGTGAGCGAGCGCGTTCTCGGCATTGAGAACGTGACCATCTCCGTCCACTGCCACAACGATCTTGGACTGGCTGTCGCTAACACTATCGCCGCCATCAATGCCGGAGCACGGCAAGTGGAGTGCACCATCAACGGTATTGGTGAACGCGCGGGCAATGCGTCACTGGAAGAAATCGCAATGGTGTTGAATGTGCGGCAGGCGCAGCTACCATACCAGACCGGAATCAACACACAGAAGATTTATCCAACCAGCAGTCTGCTCTCAGAGATAGTCGGCTTTACGCCGCAACCGAATAAGGCAATCGTCGGGCGCAATGCTTTTGCGCATGAAGCCGGCATTCACCAGCACGGAGTAATCGCCAATCCGCTGTGCTACGAGATCATGACGCCTGAATCGGTAGGCGTGCAGGGAAACAATCTGGTGCTGGGCAAACATTCCGGACGCCACGCTCTGAGCAAGCGCCTGGCCGAACTGGGCTGCCCGGCTTCTGGTCCCGAGCTTGATTCTGTTTACACACGCTTCATGAAGCTGGCGGAAAGCAAGAAGAAAATTTATGACCAGGACTTGCTTTCGCTGGTTCCTGTAGCCACGCGGCAGCGCGCGTCCGCGCACGCGGTAAGCTAATCCGATATTTTGAAGGAAAGAGTTGGTGCCGAATCCCATGCGTTTTAAATTGACAGTCCTCCCCGGTGACGGTGTTGGGCCGGAAGTGACGCGCGAGGCATTGCGCGTGCTGCGTGCTCTCAGCAATTTTTCCGAAACTGAGTTTGTATGCGAGGAGAAGCTTATTGGCGGCGCGGCCATTCGCGCTCTGGGCACGCCCCTGCCGGAAACCACGCTGAATGCCTGCATGAACAGTGATGCGGTCTTTCTGGGCGCCGTGGGCGCGCCGGAATACGACCATCTGCCAACGCAGCAAAAGCCCGAAGCAGGGCTGCTGGCGCTACGCACGGCACTGGGCGGCTTTGCCAACCTTCGGCCCGCGGTTTCGTTCCCGGCAATCGCTGATTGTTCACCGTTGCAGCCTTCGCGCGTGCAGGGCGCGGACATCCTATTTGTCCGTGAGCTGCTTGGAGGACTTTATTTTGCCGAGCCGCGCGGCTTTGACCACAACGGTGACAGCGCTTTCAACACTATGCGCTACTCCACGGAGGAAATTGAACGCGTTGCTCGCGTGGCTTTTCAGCAGGCGCGGAGTCGCCGCAAAAAGGTGACATCAGTAGATAAGGCCAACGTGCTTGAAACGTCCCAGCTCTGGCGTCGCACGGTGACCCGCGTTGCCAAGGATTACCCTGACATCAAGCTTGACCACATGTATGTGGATGCGTGTGCCATGCATCTGATTACCAATCCGACGCGGTTTGATGTAGTGCTTACGGAGAACCTTTTTGGCGATATTCTTTCTGACGAAGCGGCTGCCATCACGGGGTCGCTGGGCATGCTGGCTTCGGCGACCGTGGGAGGCGAGGTAGATCTTTACGAGCCGGTGCATGGCTCCGCGCCGGACATCGCAGGAAAAGGCATAGCTAATCCGCTGGGCGCGATCGCATCGGCGGCCATGCTGCTGCGCCTTTCGGCGGGCATGGACCATGCAGCCGCCGACCTTGAAGCCGCAATCCGGCAAGTATTGGACGATGGATATCGCACGGCCGACCTGGCGGGACCAGGCGAGCACGTTGTCAGCACCAGTGAAATGGGAGACCTGGTGGAGCAGAGCTTTGTGGGGATGTTAGACCGGCGCTTTTCCTATCACGCGGTATGAAGCACATGACTGCACGAACTTTATTCGACCAAATATGGGACCGCCACGCGGTCTGCACCGGACCGGAAGGCTCGTCCATTCTTTATATCGATCTGCATCTTGTGCATGAGGTCACCTCACCGCAGGCGTTTGAAGGCCTGCGGCAGGCGAATCGCAAAGTCCGGCGGACTGATCTGACTTTTGCCACGCTTGACCACAATATCCCCACAACCGGCGACCGCATGCTGCTGGAAGACGCACTGGCGCGCACACAGGTGGAAGCATTGCGGAAGAACTGCCGCGATTTTGGCGTCCCATTGTTTGACCTGGACGCCCCGGAGCAGGGAATTGTTCATGTGATTGGCCCCGAGCTGGGACTGACGCAGCCGGGTGCGACGATTGTCTGCGGTGACAGCCACACCAGCACGCATGGAGCTTTCGGCGCTCTGGCCTTCGGCATCGGCACGTCAGAGGTGGAACACGTTCTGGCCACGCAGTGCCTGGTGCAGAAGAAACCGAAGTCGATGCTGGTGCGCTTTACCGGACTGACGGGCGCGGGAGTGACCGCCAAAGACTTGATTCTCGCGCTGATTGCGCAGATCGGAATCGACGGGGCCACCGGACATGTAATTGAGTATGCGGGCGAGGCCATTCGAGCGCTTTCCATGGAAGCACGCATGACCGTCTGCAATATGAGTATTGAAGGCGGCGCGAGAGCAGGAATGATTGCGCCAGACCAGACTACCTTCGATTATCTGAAGGGCCGCCGCTTCGCGCCCCAGGGCGAGGCATGGGAAAACGCACAGCGACAGTGGTCGACTCTTAAAAGCGATGCCGCAGCAAAGTTTGATTCGACGGTGGAAATCAACGCCGCGCAGATCGCTCCCTTTGTGACCTGGGGGACCAACCCGGGAATGGCCGCGCCCGTGACAGGCGAAGTCCCCGACCCTGACCAGGGCGCGAACGCTTCCGAGCGTAACGGCATGGCGCGGGCGCTGGAATACATGGGATTGAGCGCGCACACTCGCATTGAGGATATTTCCGTGGACCGCGTATTTATCGGTTCCTGTACCAATGCGCGGCTGGAAGACATTCGCAGCGCGGCACGCGTGGTGAAGGGCTACAGGATTTCCAAGGGCGTGCAGGGAATGATTGTTCCCGGGTCGCAACAGGTGAAGCGCGAGGCAGAAAAAGAAGGTCTGCACCGTATTTTTACCGATGCAGGGTTTGAATGGCGGGAGTCAGGCTGCTCCATGTGCCTGGGCATGAATGCCGACCGGCTCAAGCCGGGCGAGCGCTGCGCTTCCACCAGCAATCGTAATTTTGAAGGCCGACAGGGAGCGGGTGGACGGACGCACCTGGTGAGTCCGGCCATGGCCGCTGCGGCCGCGGTGGCCGGACGTTTTGTCGATGTACGCAAATGGCACTATAAGGACTGATATCCAAATGCAGAGTTTTACTGTCCATACCGGGATTGTTGCATCGCTTCCGCGCGAGAACGTCGATACTGACCAGATCATCCCCAAGCAGTTTCTCAAACGGATTGAGCGCACTGGTTACGGCAACGTGCTCTTCTTTGACTGGCGTTATGACAAAGAAGGCAAGCCGGATGCCACATTCCCACTGAACGAGCCGCAATATTGCGGGGCGACCATTCTGCTGGCGGGCAAGAATTTTGGCTGTGGCTCGTCACGGGAGCACGCAGTCTGGGCGCTACGCGATTACGGTTTTCGCGCGATCATTGCGCCCTCGTTTGCCGACATCTTTGCTAACAATTGTGTGAAAAACGGCGTGTTGACCGTGGCACTGCGTCCGCCGGAGATCGCACAACTGCTTGCGCGCGACGCCGCGGGATTGTACCGGCTGAAGATCGACCTGGAGCGACGCCAGGTCTCGTGGAATGGAGGCTTTCAGGCGCATTTCGATATCGATCCATTCTCCCGAAGTCTGTTGCTGGAGGGATTGGATGAGATCGGAACGACGTTGAAGCGTGAAGCAGAGATCGAGAAGTACGAGCAGAGGCGACAGGCAGGGTTGTAAGTCCCGGCGCAGCCTTCTATCTTTGTTGTATGCCGCAAGTGCAGAATGCGCCCGCCATTCCCGGACTCCAACCCGGCAAAAAGGCCGTGGTGGTCTTCTTTGAAACCGACTGTCCGACCTGCCAACTGGCATTGCCCTATCTGAATGCCCTCAAGCACGATTCCATCCAGGTGATTGGGCTTTCGCAGGACGATGAGCGCGCGACACGCGAATTTGTAAATCAGCTAAAAATTTCCTATCCGATTGAGCTGGATTCAGGCCTGAAGATTTCGCGGGCGTACGATCCGCCCAACGTCCCAACGTTCTACCTCTTTGACGAAAGCGGCCAGGTGCAACAGACGTTAGTGGGATTCGATAAACAAGGCTTAAACAGGCTGGCTGCGGTGTTGGGGTATCCGCCCATTGCTCCGGCCGACGATGGCGCGCCGGCGTGGAAGCCTGGATGCAGTTCGCGACATCTGGAGCCAGAGGCGCAGAGCAGTGTCCAGCCAAGAACCGAGGAAAAGACCGAGCACAGTGGCGCCAAGTTCTTGCGTCACACCGGAGATCCGGCCACTCGCATAACGCTGCGGGACGAAGAGGATTCTTTCGAGTATTGCCGTAGACAATTTGGCGACGCGCTGCCGGTAGTTCCACCGACCGTCGAAAAAGTTGAGACGATGGTGAAAGCTTCGGGGCTGGCGCCAGAGACCGTGATTGCGCGCGTTCCACCTTTTTATGGTGAAGCGACAGTGGAGAAGATCGCCGCCAACGCGGTGATGGCCGGATGCGTGCCGGAGATGATGCGCGTGCTGCTGCCGCTGCTGCGCGCCGCGTGTGATGAGCGATTCAATATCCACGGCGTACAGGCGACCACGCATTTTGCAGCGCCGCTGGTGATGATCAACGGGCCGGTGCGGCAGGAGTTGGGATTCTGGTCAAAGCAAAATGTTTTTTCCAACGTGGCGCGGGCCAACAGCTCGCTGGGCCGGGCGTTTCAGTTGATCCTGCTGAATATCGGCGGCGGGCGGCCGGATGGGATTGACATGTCGGCGCTGGGGAATCCAGGGAAGTTTTCTTTCTGTATCGCCGAAAACGAAGAAGAGAATCCGTGG
>Ga0137403_10008220_pt1 | contig 11688 bp, 13 predicted proteins | sample CZOMad2_1_16fung_FD_122057 | JGI IMG/M metagenome (GOLD analysis project Ga0137403, IMG submission 122057) | Vadose zone soil fungal communities from Angelo Coast Range Reserve, California, USA - CZOMad2_1_16fungal (Hybrid Assembly) | ecosystem: Environmental > Terrestrial > Soil > Vadose zone...
ATGCCAGAAAAGCCCGCCACCACGCCGATTCCCGTACAACTCTCCGAATCTGAGTTCACTGAATTTATCTTACCGCACCTCACCATGCCCAAGCGTGGACCCAGGTGCAAACTCGGCTACCATCGCGTCTTCAACCTCATCTTATGGGTCCTGTATACGGGCATGCAGTGGAAGTGCTTGCCCGTGCCCAAAGACACCCACGGCAAGGCTGCCATCCATTACACGACCGTTTACAAAGTCTTCGCCAGATGGTCCGACGACGGCTCACTTGAGGACGCCTTTATTGCCAGTGTGGGGCATCTGTCGGACCACAACCACCTCGATCTGCGCGTGCTGCATGGCGACGGCACGAACACGGTGGCCAAAAAAGGCGGCGATGGCATTGGCTATTCAGGCTACAAACATCAGAAGGGGGAGAAAGTCATCGCGATCATCGATAACAACGGCTATGTGCTGGCTCCCCTGCCGGTAGCGCCGGTCAATGAAGCCGATACGGTGTTGTTGCCGGAAGGCTTGAAGGGATTGAAGCGTATGGCCAAGCGCACGGGGTTGGTGCTGGAAGGTTCGTATCTCAATCTCGATGGTGGGTTCGATTCAAAGGCGAATCGCAAGGCGATCTTCAATGCGGGGATGATTCCGAACATCAAGGAAAATCCTCGCCATCGCAAACGTCCCAAGCGCGGGCGCCAGCGGTTGTTCAATGAAGCAATTCATGCGTTACGGGAGCGAGTCGAGCGGACGTTTGCGTGGGAGGACAAATTCAAGCGGTTGCTCCTCCGTTTCGAGCACATCCAGCAGCGCCACTACGGGATGAAATTGATGGCGTACACCTTGATCAATGTGAGGCGTTTCTGTCATGCCTAAAACTTGCAACCACTTAATAGCGATTCCCACCGTAAACCTGGGCCGCGATCATCTCACACGGGTATTCCATCGCTCGATTATACTTGTAACCCATCACGGCAGTTCCGGGAGAACCTGAATTCATCCTGCAGGGTCCGGTTAAATCGTTCGTTAACCGCGTTGTCCTTGGGCGTCTTGACCCGGGACCAGTAATGCTCAAGGCCCAGATCCTGGCACGCGGTCTCGAAGTGTCGGTGGAACTCAGATCCATTGTCAGTCTGAACATTCTCGATTTTCCCGTCAAGCAGGATATACAAGCGGTGGAGAAAATCCCGGGCGGACGCTGAGCTGTGGGTGGTGTACATCCGGGCAAAGGCCACCTTGGTGTGCCGATCAATGGCGGTGAGGATATAGCGCTTCTGGCCGTGCCAATACCTGACGACGGTGTCGACGCACAGCAGAAAGCCGGAAACGGGCTTTCGCTTGAGCTCGGTGATTTTCTTCCGGCTCCGGGCCACACTCCGTTTCCGGTTGATTCTCGCTTGTTTTTCAGGCTCGTAATACAGACCCGATGCGTGAATAATACACTGGATTTTCCAGGCAGAGATGCTGTGGTCTTCGGCGTGTCGCCTCCGATACAGCTCCAGGAGCTTCATCTTGCCGTAGCGCAGGTGCTGCCTTCGGAGGAGCACCACCCCGCTCATACTGCCGAGCCGTGTACTGCCGCCGCCTCCTCCGACGTGGCGTCCGGGATTCGTCTTCCAGACCGCGCAGGAACTCCTTGTCAAACCGGGCTGACCACTTGTAGAAGGTCTTGCGTGAGATGCCGAAGTGTCGGGCGGTGAGGGAGACGTCCTTGCCGTTCTTCTCCCAGAAGATGATCCACTCCAGCCGGCCACGGGCTGCCCGGGAGAGGCGGAGAAGTTCTGCCACACGCCGCCACCTGGTGTGTGCATCTCTGAGCTTGTGCCTGCGGGGGAAATAGCGTGGCTTGAACGAGGCCCAGAGCCACGCTCGCTGCTCCTCATTTTTGGGATCGGATTTGAGAGCTGTTGGCATAAATACGATGAGTTAGATGGGTAACACTATCATTCTACGACAATTTTGACGTGTTACCGATGTATCTCATCTTCTCCATGGTGGGTGGGGATGGCGGCGTTCTGGCGGGATCAGTGGATCACCTTGGCCGCTTGCGCGAAGAGCGTCGGCGGGATCGTCAGGCCGAGGGCCTGGGCGGTTTTCACGTTGAGGACCAGCTCAAATGCCGCCGGCGGTTCAACCGGCAGATCGGCGGGCTTCGCGCCCTTGAGGATTTTGTCCACGTACATGGCGGCTTGCCGGAAGAGCTCGGTCGTATTCGGCCCATAGGTCATCAGACAGCCCGCCTCGGCAAACTCCCGGATCGGACCGAGCGTCGGTAGCCGGCTCTGCACGGCTAGCGCGGCGATGCGACGAGGATCCATCGCAAACAGCCCGGACGCTGGCACGATGAGGGCATCAGCCTGCTCAGTCCGAGCCGCGGCCACGGCTCGCGCGAAGTCCTGCGGCCCCTGCACCTCCACCAGTTGCAAGTGGATCCCCGTCAACCGAGCGGCCAGCGTGAGCCATGTCTGCCCGGTCCTGGGGCTGTGGGCGTCCCAGAGGATGGCCACGCGGGAGAGGCCTGGTACGACGGCTTGCAGCAGCGTCTGTGCCCGGCGATATGCCTCCTCCCCGCCGGTGCCGACCCCGGTTAGGTTCGCCGCTGGCCAGGTGAGGCGGGTGAAAAGCCCCGTGCGGACCCCGATGCCGACGATGGGAATGACGGTGGTCGCCTGCGTGGCCGTCCGGATCATGGCCGGACTGCCGGCCAGCAGCACGTCCACCCGGAGCCGCACGAGCTCCGTGGCCAAGGCCGGCAGGCGCTCATACGCCCCATCCGCGAAGCGGGACTCGACGACATAGCTCTGGCCTTCCCGATCGCCGCGTGCGTCAAGCGCCTGCCGGAAGGCCTGCAGCGCCGGGGCGGCGACCTCCGAGGAGGTGGGCATGAGGATCCCGATCACTGGGATGTCCCTTCGGAGAGCTTGGGAAGCCTGCAGCGATGCCAGGATGCCGAGGACGAGGATGACCAGGATCTCCACGTGGCGGTGCTTCATGGTGATGGCCTCAAGACAATCGATGGAGGGAGAGCCAACGCGAGCGTGTATGCACACGAGTGTAGGGGGATTGGAGAGGGGTGTCAATCAGCATGGTGTGATACGTGTCGAAGATGGGCATGGGAAAGCGTCGAGGGCGGGGAGATGGAACGGGCGCCGAGGATAAGGAGACATAGCTGGCAACGGTGAGGAGGGATGCGGTGCATTGGAGAGCGGGTATCATTCATCCTGCTCGGTGCCGACATCCTTGTCGGCTCTGGCTGTCTCTGTGCCGCTGCGGGCGCGATTGACTTGCAGCCACGTACCTGTGTTGATTTTCATATGGCAAGTAATCAAAATTGATATATACTGATAATCATCTTAGCCCTTCCCTCAGACCCCCCCGCTCGCAGATGGGGAGATCTGGCCGGAGCTTTGCCGATCTCTCGTATCTGCGAGGCTTAGGGGGAGTTACTCCATACCTGGGATTCCATCGTATCCATTAGTCCCCCTCGTGCACATTCCCGTACTGGTATATCTGCAGATCGTCTCCACGGATTGGCCGGTTTACCTTGCCAAACATATCTCGCCGTGAGGGCGTTAGACGTCGCGTCTCAGCGGATGACCTCATCGGCCTCGACGAGGAGCCATGGAGGCATGGTGAGGCCCAGGGTCTGAGCGGTCTGCAGGTTGATGACCAGCTCGAACGCGGTGGGCTGCTCCACGGGGAGGTCTGCCGGCTTCGCCCCGTGCAGAATCTGATCGACATAGCCAGCGACGCGCCGGATCCGCTCCTCGAAGCGCGAGCCATAGGCCATCAGGCCTCCGGCCACCACAAAGGCTTTGAGGTCATAGATCGCCGGCAGCCGGTGCTGGGCCGCCAGGGCCACAATCTGGGTCCGATGCTGGAGGGTAAAAATCTCGCCCACCGTGATGAGCGCCTCGACCCGCTCCTGGCGCATCGTGGCGAACGCCCGCTCAATGGCGGTGGGGTCTTGCACTTCCAGGGGGAGGAGCCTCACCCCCAACATGCGGGAGGCCGCCTGGAGCTGGGTAAAATCGAGGGCCTTGCTCGCATCGACCGGATTGAAGAGGACGGCGACGTGGGAGGCCGTGGGGAGCACCGCTTTGAGCCACGCGAGCCGTTTGACGCTGAGCTTCGAGGAAAGGCCGGCCAGGCCGGTGAGGTTCCCCCCAGGCCGCGTGAGACTGGAAAGGAGCCCCGACCCGATGGGATCGCCGCCGATCAGCATGACGATCGGCAGGGTGCGGGTCGCCTGCTGGGCAGCGCTGACAGCGGCGTATCCTGTCGCCACGATGACCTCCACCTCGCGCCGCACAAGCTCGGCCGCCAGGTCGGGGAGGCGTTCGGCCTTCCCCCCCGCATCGCGCGCCTCCACCACGAGATTCTCCCCATCGACATAGCCCAGATCGCGCAGGCTTTGCTGCAGGGCGTCGCGCAGGGAGGCGCTCGCCCCCACCGTGAGCAGCCCGATCCGGCGGAGCGTCGCCGTGGGTGGTGGGTCAGCGGCGAGCGGCCCCACGAGGCAGCCGAGGGTCAGGGTGACCAGGAGTCCGATGGTGCGGCGCGTCATGGTGTCGTCCTCAAGCCTCAGCGGGAGCATGTCACATACCAGGATGCTGGGAAGCGAGTGTAGTGAGGGTGAGCGGGGGTGTCAACAGGAATAGTGGGACAAGTGCCGAGAACGGGAAGGGGGCAGGTACTGGGACTGGGCATCATGAAGTGCCGAGGGCGGGGAGAGGGAGCAGGTGCCGAGGATGGGGATGTGTGGTCGGGAAGGGTGAAGAGGGGTGCGGGGGATCGAGGGATGGTGCGCTGCGGATAGGGGGGCGGGAGCGACGCGGTCTCACGACAGTACGCACACGGGTGACGTTGTGACACGACAGTACGCATGCGGGTGTGGAAGCGTGACGGTGGGTGATTGCTACCGCTTTAAGTGGTTGCGAGTTGTACCAATTGACCTAACATCTTATAACATTTGAAGATACCGTCTCCAAAGGACGAGCGCAGCCCTCTTCACATGAGGCCAATTGATGATGCCCGCAATGCCAGAAAAGCCCGCCACCACGCCGATTCCCGTACAACTCTCCGAATCTGAGTTCACTGAATTTATCTTACCGCATCTCACCATGCCCAAGCGTGGACCCAGGTGCAAACTCGGCTACCATCGCGTCTTCAACCTCATCTTATGGGTACTGTATACGGGCATGCCGTGGACGTGCTGGCCCGTGCCCAAAGACACCCACGGCAAGGCTGCAATCCATGGCTTTGTGTGGACGCCCACGTCGGCTGCTTGATATAGACAGCAAGCGACCATCTCGTACGCATGTGCTGCTCCTCCCCCGAGCCTGATATTGACTGGCGAACGCTCGACGTTCAGCCCTGGTATTGCATAGGACGGTATGAGGGCACCGAAGAATTTCTAGGGCGCAGCGGTCCTCAGAGCTGTCTGCTGCAATCGCTGCCTGAGCAGCGATAGACCCTCGATAAGTGTCTGGTGCAGCGGCGCGGCTTGCACTCAGATATAAGTGGTTGCAAGTTTTAGGCACGACAGAAACGCCTCACATTGATCAAGGTGTACGCCATCAATTTCATCCCGTCGTGGCGCTGCTGGAGGTGCTCGAAACGGAGGAGCAACCGCTTGAATTTGTCCTCCCATGCAAACGTCCGCTCGACGCGCTCGCGTAACGCATGCATCGCTTCATTGAACAACCGCTTGCGCCCGCGCTTGGGACGTTGGCGATGGCGAGGATTCTCCTGGATGTTCGGAATCATCCCCGCATTGAAGATCGCCTTGCGATTCGACTTCGAATCGAACCCACCATCGAGATTGAGATACGAACCCTTCAGCACCAACCCCGTGAGCTTGGCCATACGCTTCAATCCCTGCAAGCCTTCCGGCAACAAGACCGTATCGGCTTCATTGACCGGCGCGACCGGAAGGGGAGCCAGCACATAGCCATGGTTATCGATGATCGCGATGACTTTCTCCCCCTTCTGATGTTTGGGCTCTGTCGCAAATTTTCGTGTGGAGACGATGTGAAGAGAGTTGACCCTGTCGGTGGGCTGATTAGGCGGCCAGGGCGTAGAACTGTTGGGATACCGTGAGGCCTTTGTCTCCGGCCTCCACCATCAGCTGCTGTTTCTTGAGCATGTGCATCAGCTCAATCCCGGCCAGCGTCACCTGTGCGGCGTCGAATGATTTGAACCCCAGCATGGGACACGTCACCCGCTTGACGGCTCGATGGTCCTGTTCCACAAGATTATTGAGATACTTGATCTGGCGAATGATGATCGCGGTGCCATGCTCTTCGTTATAGCGCTTGATGGCGGCTTCATTGGCCTCACTGCCGTCAATGGTGATCTTCTCAGGCACGCCGTGGCGGCGGATCGCCTTCTTCAGAAACCGCAGCGCCGCCTCCTGATCCCGGTGCTCCGTCAGCAGAAAGTCAATCGTCTGGCCGGTCTTATCGACGGCGCGGTAGAGGTCATACCATTGCCCTTTGATCTTGATGTACGTCTCGTCCATGCGCCAGCTGTGCCCCACCGGGCGCTTGCGCTGGTGAAACGCCTCTTCCAGCTGGGGACTGTACTTTATGACCCAGCGCTGGATGGTCGCATGGTCGAGCAGCACCCCCCGCTCCTCCATCAGTTCTTCAACATGCCGATAGCTCAAGGGGTACGCCACATACCATCGTACACCCATCAGCATGATATCCTGCGGGAAATGGGCCCCCTTAAAGCTGATCGCCATGGTCGCTCTCCCTCTCGGTGTCCTGGATCATCTCGGCGGGAGATCATACCTCAAATGTGCCCCAAATGAAACTTGCGACAGAACCAAGAACGCGTCGGCTGGCTTGCGATAGACGCCACGGTTGGGGCACTGCCCTTGTGGTCCCAGCAGAATGCCAAACCAACAGCGCGCGTGGTCGGCCCTCTCCAGTGGTTCCCTCAGTGAGCGAGCGCTCATGCGCACCTCTGAAGGCATCGTCGGGCGCTCACGGCTGACCACCAGGAGACGCTCGATCGACGGGCGTGTACCCTCTCCCCTGCGACCGGCCCCGTCGCTGGACGATTGCGGCGCGACCGTCCCTGAGACGTGCATGCCGCCAGGCCCGAACAGGCGCCTTCCGTGCCCTCACACAACCGTTGAAAGGGCCACCGCGTTCATCCTGTGGCTCCAAGAGGAACAACGGCCTTCACCCGTGAGTCCAAATGAGTATCCCCGACGTGCGTGCGTCCTGGGTGTTCGTATCCGTGATCACCACACTTGCGCTGACGGCCCGCAGCGGTCGGATGTGATCAGGAGGCAGCGATGCGACACGGCATACGGCAGATGATCGTGGGCGCCATCGTACTCTGTGGGATCGGGCTCGTGGCCCTGGGGATGGTTGAAGGACGCCTGCTGTTAGTGATAGGCGCAACGCCTCCGGAGGGGTTACACTCGCAGGTCACATGGACGGTCGCCCCGTTGGCGGTCGGCCTCTGGCTCGTGGTCTGGGGCCTGACGGCAGGTCGCAGCTGGGTCCGCGGGAGGCGTCAGCCACCCACGACAGGAACATAGAACTTCCCAAGGCGAAGATTGGTGATGCTCTCATCAAAGAGCACGGGTCAACCATGACGTGGCTCACCCTGTCAACGCTCGGTGGTGAATGGTCTCAAACAGGTAGCCCACCGAGCGATGGCCCAGATGCGTTCGGAGCTCCTGGGCCAGTTCGGGGAGAATGGGCACATACCGACTCTTCCTGCCCTTGGCCTTGGCTGCGGCGCTCAAGAACGGCCAGGTACAGGTCAAGAAGCGGGCATGAAGGGCGCAGGTCTTCCGCGATCTTGAGCAGCATCCGAAGATCGTTCGGATATCGTGATGGCGAACCACGGGATGAGGCAGCACACGTGACGCAGCATTTTTCATAGCGTCTCTATCCTCTCACGGCATCGGACATCATCGCGCGCAGCGGAAGGAGGAGCACGATGCGGATCGTCGACCGTCGAAGGCAGATCCTCATCTGGGCGCTCCTGGGGGTGGCATTTGGGAGCCTGAGTCTTGCCGTGGCAGACCCGTCCCCTGCGTGTCAGGCGCTGGCCAAACAGTTCGCCGACTCCCCCGACGCACTCAACGCGGATGCCCTCATCCACCTCCAAACGTGCATCCATACTGAGCTGAAAAAACGTGGGATGGATGAGGTAGACACACGGCCGCAGCCGTCGCCCCCGTCTAAAGGCTTCATTGGGCCCGGCGGGATTACGATCCCATTTCGATAGTGCGACACCGGTCAGACGCGCGACACGATGCTCTGCGACGGTTGGTCAAACACCGGTGCTCAGAACAGAGCTCCACCGCCGTGCAGGACGGCTTCAATGAGCCAACATGGTTGCGGTATGTTGGGCAACCATGCACCCAGAGGAGGCGAATCCCATGACCCACCAACCCCCTACCGCCCATCTGCTCGATGACGCCGCAGACCTCCGCTTTGTACGGGATTGGGGAGGGCACGCGTCCATTGGTCACACGGTGATCTATGAGCAGCTTACGAGGAGACGGCGGGATGAAGAAGCCCGCAAAGTCTTTGCGAGCCAGTATGTCGTGTAACATAGGAACTGATTGTGAGTTTTGCAAACGGGCCTAACCTCTTGTCGTATGTGGAGAAATCTGATTCTTCCGTCCGGATCAACATTCTGCCCATGAGGCCCGCATCTGATGAGCATAGCTGCCAACAATCCTGACACAACGCCCATCCCTGTGCAATTGTCTGAACCCGAGTTCGCCGCATGTATCTTCCCGCACCTCTCGATGCCCACGCGCGGGCCAAGGTGCAAACTCGGCTATCATCGTCTTTTTAACCTTATTTTGTGGGTGCTTGATACGGGGATGCAGTGGAAGTGCTTGCCAATCCCGAAAGGTCCCACCGGCAGCTCTGAAATTCACTACACCAACGTTTACCGAGCGTTTGCCAAATGGGCCGATGATGGGTCGCTCCAGCAAGCGTTCATCGCCAGTGTAGCCCATCTCTCGGACGAGAAGAAGCTCGATGTACGTATGCTCCATGGCGACGGGACCAACACCGTGGCCAAAAAGGGGGAGACGGGATTGGTTACTCTGGTGACAAACACCAGAAGGGCGAGAAGGTCATCGCCATCACTGACAACCATGGCTATGTGTTGTCTCCACTCCCTGTGGCTCCCGTCAATGAGACGGACATGGTGTGGCTGCCGGAGGGTCTCAAAGCCTTGAAGAGGGTGGCCAAAACGGTCGGTTTGGAGCTTGGAGGAGCCTATCTGAATCTCGATGCTGGCTTTGATTCCACGCACAATCGCAAATGCATTTTCAATGCGGGCATGATTCCCAACATCAAAGAGAATCCCCGCAACCGCAAGCCAACCAAGCGAGGGCGCAAGCGGTTCTTCAATGCCGCCATTCATGCGTTGAGGACGCGTGTCGACCGGACCTTTGCGTGGGAGGATACATTCAAGCGCGTGCTGCTTCGGTTTGAACACCTGTAGCAACGACACTTTGGCATGAAATTGCTGGCGTATACCTTGATCAATATGCGGGAGTTCTGTGGTGCCTAAAACTTGCAACCAGTTCAGTACAATCTCGCAAGGGCCGCAGCATTACCTGTGTAGCACTACCTCGTTTCGAACACATGCAGCAACGACATTTTGGCATGAAATTGATGGCGTACACCTTGATCAAGGTGCGGGCGTTCTGCGGTGCCTAAAACTCGCAACCAGTTCAGTACATGGAGTGCACTACCGTACCGGAAGCACCACATCACCACGAGGCAGATGACATCGGTTCGATCGTGGGGAGAGTTGAACGGCGTGCCGGTGCGCTCATGAATCCCGCCTGTGCAGGCCCGACAGCGAACACAGCGATAGCCCATCGCAGTGCGATCGGGACGTTCGGTGGTCGCAGTTGACCCACAGTGCGGGGCTGGCATGGGGCATCCTCCTTTTGGAGACATGAGTCTACCCCTCAGCCGTATCAATCCCAGGTCACGCGAATACTGACAGAGCGTGTGGAGACGTTGGGCAGACACCCCACGGTCGTGTGGGCGGCCCCGCGTGGAGCGGCCCGCACGACACTGGTCTCCTACGGGGCCAACGTCGGGATCACACGCTGCCAGGAGAATGGGGCGCCCTGCTGGCGCGGGTCAATCGTGACCCTGAGGTACTCGAACGGGAAGTGGGCCGAGCCACCCTGGACGACGATCCGGGTCAAGTTCGGCACTGGCGTCGTAACGCCGTGGTCTGGATCGCCATTGGCGAGCGGATGGTCAACCGTGAAGTCGTGAGAGTCGCCCTCGAGCAGGAGCACAGGCTTACCGAACTCGAGGATGAGGCTCGCGAGCTTCTGCACGACCTGGTCGTAGCCGGTGAGCTCCGCCGCGCCCGCCGCGGGATCCCACATATCCGCCTGCATGCCGAGCACGACGGCGCGCGCCTGGGACTCGTGGGCGAGGTCGAAGATCCGCTCGAGCCAGTCAAGGTCTGCGGCGAGCCGCGTGTCGAACTCCTGCTGCTGCTCGGCCGCGGTGCCGACGCCATTCGTCCACGGGTCGAGGTCGTTGTTACTGCCGGGCACGTTGAGCACGGCGAAGACGGTCTGCGATTCGACCCACGCCTGGTTCTCAACGAAGGCAGTGTCGCTGCCCTGGGTGAGCACCTGGCGCGGCTGGTGCCCCAGGGTCATCCCGGGGGTGAAGAAGAACTTGGCGCGGAGGAAGTCGAGGCGTTCGACCGGGTGCTTCGGGTCGCTGCTGGCGCGGTGGCAGTCGGTCCACTCGTTGTCGCCGGGCGTGTACACGAGCGCTCCGGCGTAGCTGTTGAGCGCGTCCCGAATAGCCTTGATGTACGCGTCCGTACAGGCGCTGCTGCCCGACTTGATGTCCCCGAGGTGAATGGCCAGCCGGACGCTCGCGCCGACGGCGGTCACGACCGCCGCCGCGGCCACAATCGTGCGCCAGAGCCTGCTCGTCCGTTGGCTGTGCATGATGTGCCCTCCTCGTGGGTGTGGATCGCCCGTCCTCGCCGCCGATGACGCATGGGAAGATGTCTGCTCACCTGCATGCCAGGCGTCGTTCCCATGTCAGGATGCCGATCCGTTGAGGTGTCCCGGCATGGGTGACGCGTGGATCAGGGCTGCCGCACGTGCCCGGTCACCGGATCAAGCCACAGGGGTGGGGTGCGGTGATGCGCGCTGAAGGTGAACAGATTCAGCAACGATCCGGCCGTTTCATCGAAGGATTGCTCGCCGAGGCGCCCCAGCTCCCAGTTGTCCTCAATGAAGCGCAGGATGGAGGCTTGATCGGTCACACTATGGTCCATAAAGTTGACCTTGGCGAAGGGCGAAATCACCAGCAACGGGAGGCGGGGGCCGTAGCCGCACCGCCCCTGGTATCCCCCAGGGGCGGTGGTGCCGCAGCGGCCGGCGCCGGTCAGCCCGTCCTCGCTCGTATTCGACTGGCTGACGATCGGCCCCATCACATGATCGTACCACCCGTCCGAGTCATCATAGGCGATGATCACGGCAGCCTTCTGCCACTCCGGGAGCCGCTGGAGGCGGTTCAGGGTCTCCACCAGAAAGGTCTGCTCGGCGAGGGGGTCCGAGTAGTCGGCATGCCCGTCCTGATACGCCGGGGCCTTGAGGAAGCTCACCGCCGGCAGATGCCCCGCCTCCGCCGCGGCCCAAAAGTCGCTGAGATC
>Ga0137403_10008221_pt1 | contig 11688 bp, 10 predicted proteins | sample CZOMad2_1_16fung_FD_122057 | JGI IMG/M metagenome (GOLD analysis project Ga0137403, IMG submission 122057) | Vadose zone soil fungal communities from Angelo Coast Range Reserve, California, USA - CZOMad2_1_16fungal (Hybrid Assembly) | ecosystem: Environmental > Terrestrial > Soil > Vadose zone...
CGGACTCGGTTTTTCCCTGGTGTGGACCATCGTGCGGGGGCTCCATCCGCTCGAGCGTGACGGTCACCCCGTGACCGCCGCCGGCCGCGGGCCGAACGGCAACCACGCGTTGCCCATAATGCGGCTCGAGCCTCGCGGCCGATCGGCGCATGGCATCGAGATAGAAATCATGCACGCGCGCCTGGTTCAGGACCACGTGTGGAAATTCCGACAGCCCGTCTTCGACATCCTGGATCCTGCCGTGCCGCACGATTTGTTCGCGATGGGCGTCATCCGGCTTCCAGAACGTCGTCTCATTGACCCAATGGGCTTCCTTCAGCACGCGGTCGCTGAAGCCGAACGCCTCGAACATCTCCATGGTCCGGCAGGCAATGCCGTCAGCCTGCCCGAGCAGCAGCGGACCGGATTTCTGCTCGACGATCCGGGTGCTGATATCGGGAAAGGCCGCCAGTTGGGTTGCCAGCGTCAGGCCGGCGGGCCCGCAACCGACGATCAGGACATCGACCGCGTCGGGAAGCTGGTCCGAGCTTGAAGCGGCTTTGCGATCGGTGACGTCTGGGATTTCCGGATCGCCGGCCCTGAACCCGTTGAGATGGAATTGCATCGTGTCATGACTCCAAGCTCTTCACTTCAAGTTTTCGCAGCCGGGCCCCGGCGAGGAAATTTCTTATATTCTGCCGGGTCTGACCGCCTCTGTCCCGCGCCGCCGTCAGCCCCACAGCTCCTTGGTCGCGAGCTTGGCACCCTCCGACAGGGCCGCGAGCTTGGCCCAGGCGATCTGCGGATGCACGCGGCCACCGAGGCCGCAGTCGGTCCCGGCGATGACGTTTTCTCGCCCGACGACGCTCGCGAACCGGATCAGCCGGTCGGCCACCAGCTCGGGATGCTCCAGGACGTTGGTTGCGTGACTGACGACGCCTGGAATCAAAATCTTGCCCTGCGGCAGCTTTGTGTCCTTCCAGACCTTCCACTCGTGCTCGTGGCGCGGGTTCGCTCCAGCGACCACGATTCCGTTCGGCCGCGCCTTGATCACCACGTCGGCGATGTCCTCGAGAGGCACGTCCCGATGGTTCACGAGGCGCTCACGGCGACTTGTGCAGGTGGCCGTCCTTCATGATCACGAGCAGAGCGTCCCGGTCTTGCAGCCGCTTGATATCGGTGAGCGGGTCGCCGTCGACCAGCAGCAGATCGGCGAGGAAGCCCGGCTTGACCTGGCCGAGCTCGTCCGGACGGCCCATGATCTCGCCGCCCAGCCGGGTGGCCGCGACGAGCGTCTCCATCGGCGTGAAGCCAAGCACGTCGACGAAGAGCAGGAGATCGCGCGCGTACGTGCCGTGCGGGTTCCACGCGAAGCCGTAGTCGCCGCCGGGCAGGACCCGGATGCCGCGCTTGCGCATCCGCCCCATGGTGTCGACGGAGGCTTCCAGCTGGCGAACGAGGCCGCGCTCGCGGACCCGCTCGGGCGTGAATCCCCAGTCGCTGGCCGCGTAGCAGGCCTGGTACGTGAGGCCCAGCGCCGGGACGACGAAGCACCAGTCGCGGTTGGCTTCGAGCAGGTCGAGGGCCTCCTCGTCGGCGAAGTTGGCGTGGTAGATGATGCCGAGGCCGTGGCGCACGCACATCTTCACGGAGTCCGCGCTGCGGGCGTGCGCGCACACGCGCACCCCGGCGGCCCGGGCGATCTCCATGGCCGCCGCCACCTCGGCGTCGGTCATCACCGCGCGGTCGGCGCGGCTGTCGGGCGGCCCCGTGTGGCCCGACACGTTGAGCTTCAGCAGATCGGTACCCTCGCGGACGAGCAGGCGGCAGATCTTCCGCACCTCGTCGGGCCCGTCGGCGACCCACGCGAACGTCGGCGTCTCCAGATGGGGCAGGTGCAGCTCGTTCTCGTCGCCGAGCCCGCCGGTGACGGTGATCTCCGGGCCGTTGGCGAGATAGCGCGGACCGGGGATACGGCCGGCGTTGATCTCGTTCCGGATCACGATGTCGAGCCGGGGCTTGGCCGAAGCGCCCGACAGCACGCTCGTGTAGCCGCAATCCAGCATCGTCTTGGCGTTGCGCACGGTGATCAGGACGTGCTCTTCCGGCGGCAGGCTCGTGAAGGCTGAGTTCGAGGGCGCGTCGGGGTAGCTCACGTGGCCGTGCGGCTCGATGAGCCCGGGCATCAGCGTCGCGCCGGCGCCGTCGATGACTCGCGCGTCGCCACGCGGCAGCCCCCCGCCTCGCTGCACCGCGACGATGCGCTGGCCTTCGACCAGCACGTCGCCGGAAAACGGCGCGGCCCCGCTACCGTCGAGAATCGTGGTGCTGGCGATCAGCGTTCGGTCCATGGCGTCCTCCGCGAGGCCCCACGATAGCACGCAGGGCGCGTGGCCGGCGCTCGGCGTGCCTGCGTCCCAGAAACGGCAGCAACTGGGCATATGAAGGGCGGCCGCCTGCCCGATCGCTTCGGGCAGAACGCCGTGGCGGGGCCCCCAGGAGCGCTGCCCCGACTGCCCCACGCAACGGCTAAGTGCGCCAGCTCGAACGCGCAGCCCGCGTTCGATCACTTGGCACCAGGTGAGCATTGCACGAGCGCGGACCGACTCGAACCCTGTGGAGGTGATGAGCAGCACCGAGCGAGATCGAACCGGAACAGTGGTCTGTTTCAACCGTGTCCTGGCCGAGTAAGGAGGATCGCGCCGATGATGAAGGGCTTTCTGATTCTGTGTCTGAGTGTTGCCTCGCTAACGCTGCCGGCCGCCGCCAACGAGGTCGTTCAGTGGAACGAGACGACGGTGAAGGCCCTCGAAGCGAACGGGCAGAGCAACGTCGTGGCGACGCGCACGCTGGCCATGGTCCAGGTGGCGGTGCACGACGCGCTGAACGCGATCAGTCGCCGCTACGACGCCTACTACTTCGAGGGGCCCGCGGACCCAGCCGCGTCGCCCGATGCCGCGACCGCGGCAGCCGCTCACACGGTGCTCGTCGGAGTGGTCGGGAGCTTCGGCACGCCCGCTCAGAAGGGTGCGACGCTCGCCCTGGTCGACCAGGCTTACGCCACGTCGATCGCCAGCGTCACCGACGGGCCGGCCCGAAACAAAGGCGTGGCGGTCGGCCGCGCTGCCGGCGCGGCGATCCTGGCGCTTCGCAAGGACGACGGGGCCACCCGCGACGCGCCGTACACGCCCGGTATGGGGCCCGGCAAGTGGCGCCCTCATCCGAATCCAGTCCCGGCCAACCCGCCCATCGCCAACGCGGACCTGGCTCGCGGCTACCTGCCCTCGGCGGTGCCGGGCTGGGGGAACGTCACGCCGTTCACCTTGCTGTCGGCCTCACAGTTCTGGCTTCCCGGGCCGCCGGCGTTGACGAGCGCGACCTATGCACGCGACTACAACGAGGTGAAGGGTATCGGCGGCAAGGTCAGCACGGTCCGCACCGACGAGCAGACTCAGATCGCGCGCTTCTGGTTCGAGGGGCCGGGCGCCTGGAACACGATCGCGCGCACGGTCGCCACGACGCGCGGTCTCGACACCAGGGACAGCGCCCGGGTTCTGGCCCTGATGAACATGGCGATGGCGGACGCCTACATCGCGGGCTGGAAGATCCGCTACGTGTACGATTCCTGGCGCCCCGTCACCGCCATTCGCGAGGGTGACAACGACGGCAACGACGCGACCGTCGGCGACCTGACCTGGGACAGTCATCAGAACACTCCTGCCGTCTCGGACTATCCGTCGACTCAAAGCACCTTCAGCGCGGCGGCCGCCGTGGCCCTCGCGAGTGCCCTGGGCGGCGACCAGGCCAACTTCACGGTCACGAGCGGCAAGCCCTTCGAAGGGATCACCCGATCGTTCACGAGCTTCTCTCAGGCGGCGCGGGAGAGCGCCGATTCCCGTGTCTACGCCGGGATCCATTTCCGCAGCGCCTGCGAGGACGGGCTCAGCCTCGGGCGAAAGGTCGGCCAGCGGGCGGCAACGCTCTACCTGCAGCCTGTCCGGAAGTGAGAGCCGCGGGCGCCGACGGGCGACTCGGCAACGCGCCGCTCGTCGGCGCCCGCGGCTCTTCGACTCGTGGGACCGCGCCGGTGATCCGAGATCACCCGATCGCCTCGTCGACCTCCGCGACGCTGCCGGTGAACCGATATGGGAGTTCATCGAGCGGGGCGGCAGCGACGGCGCGCCTCTCAGCGAGCGGGCGGGACGATGACGACTCGCGTGCGGCGGACTTCGAGGCCTTCGGTGGGGCCCTGGTCGGGCCGCGCGACGACCAGTCGCAGCCGCCGGCGCGCCGTGACGATGACGGGCTCGATGTGTTCGGACAACACGAGCCAGGCGCGGTCGCCCGGCCTGAGCCGGCGGCTCACGGACAGCGACACGAGCGCGCTGACCGGCCGCCAGCGCCGCCGCACCGGGTGCGCGAGCGCGGCGAGGCCGACCAGTGCCAGCGCGGCGACGGGCAGCGCGACGGGTGTCGCGTGCTCCAACCAGAGCGCCAGGAACAGCCAGACCACGAGCCAGGCGACCAGCGCGTCGAGCCACCGGAGCCATCGCGCGCGCGAGATCCAGCGCTCGACTGTCGGAGGGAGGGATCTGAGAGGCGTCCGCATCGACTCTCACGGTACCACTTACCGGGCAGCCTCCAGCGCCACCTCGCCGAGCCCGTCGATGGCAAACCGCACGCGATCGCCCGGCTCCGGAAACTTGGTGGTGATGCTGCTTCCGGTCATCACGATCATGCCGCGCTCGAGCCGGCCACCCCGACCGTTGAGCAGATTCGCTAGCCACGCCACGGCGTCGAAAGGATGACCCATGGCGTCGCCGGTCTTGCCCTGGCCTCCGGGTTGATCGTTGACCCAGCAGCGTGTCACCGCGCGCTCGAGGTCGACGCCGCGCCACTCCGTGACCGCCGGCCCGAGGACTACCCCGCCGTTCCACGTGTTCTGCGCGATGAGCGTGAAGGCGTCGAGCGTCTTGTAGTCGGCGCCCCCGTCCTCGACCAGCTCGAAGGACGGCAAGCACGCGGCGACCCGGCCGGCCACCGACGCGCGTATCCACGGCACGCCGGTCGCCGGCAAATCGTCGCCGAGCCGCACTGCCACCTCGAACTCCACACCCAGGTGATGATAGGAGGCCAGATCGACGCGCGCCGGCGAAGCGTGAACGACCTTCGAGAAGATGGCGCCGGCGGCAGGCTGGTCGACCCCGGTCATCTGCTGCATCGCCTTGGACGTGAGCGCGATCTTCCAGCCGGCGATCTCGCCTCGCCCGGCCTCGGCCATCAGCCGATGCAGCGCGTCCTGGATGCGATAGGCGTCGTCGAGCGGCGCTGCCCGAAGCGTGGCGTCGAGCGGCCGGTAGCGGGCGCGCGTTCGGTAGGCGTCGAAGCTGGCGCGGGCGGCCACGGCGATGGTCTCAGGTGTCAGCATCAAGGAATCCTCCTGTTCATCTTGTTGGATCGCGGCGCCTTGTTGGATCGCGCCGTCCCGAGCGATTCCCGCAAGCGTGGCGGCGCCACCTCACGCCCACCCAGCCTCGCGGCCCCACGTAGGGGGCCGGAAGAATCGCGCCGGATCCGTGAAGATCATCGCCTCCTGCTCCCCGAGCGGCGCGGGTAGCCACACGGCCAGATGGTCGGCCCCGTGATGGTGATCGTCGAGCTGCGCGCGGACCTTCGGCGATGCCTTCGCGGTCGCGATGCCATTCCCGAGGATTCTCGCCGAGAGAGAGAAGGTGGCGGCTCTTGCTCGGAGAGCCGGTCACTCGTACATCGGCCGGTGGTCGAGCAGGCGGAGCCAGCCGCTCGCCACGCGGTAGACGAACCACAGGCCGACCACGCCGAGAGGCAACCAGGCGATGAGCAGACCGATCCCGAGCGTGGCCACGACGAACAGCAGGCAGAGCGTCACCCACAGCAACCCCCACCAGAACGTGCGGATCTGCCAGCGGAAATGCGACTCGAGCCACGTTCCGCGCGCCTCGCTCCGCTTCACGTAGTTCAGGATGACGGCGATGATCGAAGGCCAGCCGGTGAGAAAGGCACCGACCACGGTGGCGGCGCCGATGATTCCCGTGATCAGGCTGAAGGCGTGCAGACCGTAGATGACGTGCGTCACCGTGATCAGGGACGGGCTTGGCTCGGCGCGGGCGCCCGGCGAGATGCTCACGCTCGGAGTATAGGGCGATCCGGGTGACGAGCGCTGGCGGCCTCGACCGATGGACGCTGTCATGCTATAAGACCGCATCCCGTCCCAACCGAGGAGAACGATGTCGATTCCGCGCTTCGTCACCCGCCGCCGTCTGTTTCCGGCACTCGTCCTCGTCCTGAGCCTGGCCGGGGGAGCGGCCGCGGTCCGAGCGGCCGCGCAGAGCCAGCCGATGCCCAAGTCGGTCACCGTCGGCACCAATCCGGCCGGGACGGTCTACTTCGCGCTGGCGAGCGGCATCGCCAAGGTGGTGAGCGGCGGGGCCGGCTATCAGATGGTCGTCCAGCCTCACGCCGGGACGAGCACCATGCTGCCGCTCATCAACACCGGTGAGATGGAGTTCGGCATCCAGAACGGCGTGGACCTGTGGCTGGCGTACCGCGGACCCTCCCACCAGATCGGCGGCCGCAACCCGTTCGCGCACACGCCGAACGTACGGCTGGTGATGCGCGGCGCGCCCCTGATGGTCGGGCTCCTCGTGCGGAAGGACTCGCCGATCAAGAGCATCCACGACGTGAAGGGCAAGCGCTTCACCGGCGAGTACCGCGCGCACCTGGCCGTCTGGTACAACATGTTCGGCCATCTCTCGAGCGCGGGCCTGGCCTGGAGCGACGTCAGGGTGATCCCGGTCAACACCGTCAACGACGGCGTCGACGCGCTCGTCCAGGGCCGCGCCGACGTCACGCAGCACGCGCTCAACTCGGCGAAGGTCAAGGAGGCCGACGCCGCCGTCGGCGTGCGTCACGTCTCGGACGACTGCACGCCCCAGGGCGAGGCGCGCCTGCGGAAGGCGGTGCCCGGCTACTACCCGCGCGTCGTGAAGCCCGGCGCGGTGACGGGCGTCGCCGAGGATACCTGCGTCATCGCGTACGACACGTACTTCTTCGTCGGTAAAACCGTGCCCGATCACGTCGTCGAGGCGGCGCTGAAGGCCGTGTGGGAGGGCAACGACCAGCTCGTGCCGATCCATCCGATGTTCAAAGAGTGGACGCAGGACCGCGCGGTGGATCCGGACGTCGCGATCCCGTACCATCCGGGCGCGATCCGCTTCTACAAGGAGCGCACCGTCTGGAAGCCCGGGATGGACCAGGTGCAGCAGAAGCTGCTCGCGGTGAATCCGTAGCCGACGCCGGCCGCCAGCGCCGTCGTCTCCGATGACCGAAGTCCTCCCGAAGTTCCGTGGCCTCGGCGGCACGGCGCGCGTCGTCGAGCGGCTCGTGCTCATCGGAGTCACCGTGGCGGGCGCGTTCTGGGCGCTCGGCCTCCAGTATCACCTGCCCGTCGCGCTGTTCAACGAGCAGTACCTGGGCCTCTTTCTGGGTCTCGGCCTTGCCGGCGTGTTCATCGTCGTGAAGGCGCACCCGGCCGCGCCCCACGACCGCGTGCCCTGGTACGACTGGGCCGCGGCGGCGGCCGCGCTCGGCGTGGGGCTCTACATCACCATCCTCTACCCGTCGCTCTCGTACTCGCTCGCCAGCCTGTCGTGGGACCGGCTCGTGCCGGCGACGCTCGCGCTCGCGCTGATCCTCGAGGCGACGCGCCGGATCGCGGGTTGGGCGCTCATGTGGATCGCGGTCGGCTGCGTTCTCTACGCGAAGTTCGGCTGGCTCCTGCCGGGGTTGCTCTACGCGAAGGGCTCGAGCTGGGGCCGGATCGCGGTCTACCTCTACCTCGACTCGAGCGGCATCCTCGGGATCCCGCTCGGCGTCACCGCGAGCATCGTGGTCGCGTACATCTTCTTCGGCCAGGCGCTGACCGCGGTGCGCGGCGACGCGTTCCTCACCGGCTTCGCGCTGGCGCTGATGGGCCGATACCGCGGCGGGTCCGCGAAGATGGCCGTCGTGTCGTCGAGTCTCTACGGCACGGTGTCGGGCAGCGCCGTGGCCAACGTCGTCGTCGACGGCGCGGTGACGATTCCCATGATGAAACGCTCCGGGTACCCGCCCCATCTGGCGGCCGCGATCGAGGCGGTGTCCTCGAACGGCGGCCAGATCATGCCGCCGGTCATGGGCGCCGCGGCCTTCCTCATCGCGGAGTACCTGTCGATCCCCTACGGCCAGGTCGCGCTCGCCGCCGCGCTGCCGGCCGTCCTCTACTACCTGGCGCTGTTCGTCCAGATCGATCTCGAAGCGGCGAAGCTCGGGCTCACCGGTCTGCCGCGCGCCGAGCTACCGCGGCTGCGCGACGTCATGCGCCAGGGTTGGGTGTTCCTGGTCCCGCTGGGCGTGCTGCTCTACACGCTCATGATCGGCGACTGGGAAGCCGGAAAGGCCGGCATGCTCGCGGTGGGCGTCACGCTGCTCGTCGGCTGCCTGCAGAAGGCGACGCGGCCGAGCTGGCGCGACGTCATGGACGCGATCGAGGGCACGGGGCGGACGATGCTGGACCTCATCGCGATCACGACCCTCGCCGGCATCGTGATCGGCGCGTTCCAGCTCTCCGGGCTGACGTCGAAGCTGCCGATCGTGCTGACGAGCGCCGCGGGCGGCAACGTCGTGCTCCTGCTCGTCCTCACCGCGGTGGTCTCCATCATCCTCGGCATGTCGCTGCCGACCACCGTGGTCTACGTCACGCTCGCGGTCCTGATCGGGCCGGCGCTCACGCAGCTCGGTATCGTGCCGCTGGCCGCGCACCTCTTCCTGTTCTATTTCGGGATGCTCTCGCTGATCACGCCGCCGGACTGTCTGGCCACGTACGCCGCCGCCGCGATCGCCAAGGCCGACTTCTGGAAGACGGGCTGGGCGGGGATGCGGCTCGGCGTCGTCGCCTACGTCGTGCCGTTCGTCTTCGTGTTCCATCCGGCGCTGATCGGCCTCGGCACGCCCGCGGAGATCCTGGTCACGATGCTCACCGCGTCGATCGGCGTGGTGCTGCTCGGCGTCGGGTGCGCGGGCTACCTCTTCCGCCCGCTGTCATGGACGAAGCGCTTGTGGGCGTGGGCGGCGGCCGCGCTGCTGATGATGCCGCCGCTGGTCTGGCTGCCGCAGGTGGTGGCCGACGTCGCGGGGCTCGCGATCGGTCTCGCCTTGGTGGTGTGGGAGCGACGCGCGCGCACGATCGGCACCGCCGCTCGCGACGTCGCGGCGTCACCGACCCCGCACCGCTGACGGCCATCCCCCCAAGGAGGGTTGCGATGCGACACGTTCGTCTCGGCGGCACGGGGCTGCGCGTCTCCCAGCTCTGCCTCGGCACCATGACCTTCGGCCTGCAGTGCGACGAGGCAAGCTCGGCGGCCATTCTCGATCGGGCCGCCGCCGGCGGCATCACGTTCCTCGACACCTCCGACGTGTACCCCATCGGCGGCAACCTCGGCACCGTCGGCCGCACCGAGGAGATTCTCGGTCGATGGCTCGAGGGACGCCGTCACGACTTCGTGGTCGCCACCAAGTGCTTCGGCGCCATGAGCGCGCGGCCCTGGGACCAGGGGCTCTCGCGCAAGCACATCCTCGACGCGATCGAGGGCTCGCTGCGCCGGCTCCGCACCGACTACGTGGACGTCTACCAGCTCCACCATCCCGATCCGTCGACACCGATCGACGAGAGCCTGCGCGCGCTCGACGACGTGGTGCGGGCGGGCAAGGCGCGCTACATCGGCTGCTCGAACTACTTCGCGTACCAGGTGGCGCGCGCGCTGGGACGGAGCGAGCACCTCGGGCTGGCCCGCTTCGACTGCGTGCAGCCCCGCTACAACCTCCTCTTCCGCCAGGTCGAGCGCGAGCTGTTCCCGCTCTGCGAGGATGAGGGCCTGGGAGTGATCGCGTACAACCCGATCGCGGGTGGCCTGCTCTCCGGCAAGCACCGGCGCGAGGGCGGCCCGCTGCCGGGCACGCGCTTCACGCACCCGACCGCCGGCGCGCGCTACCGGGAGCGGTACTGGCACGAGCGCGAGCTCGAGACCGTGGAGGCGCTCCGCCCGCTGGCCGCGGAGGCCGGCACGTCGATGGTCCAGATGGCCGTCGCCTGGGTGCTGGAGAATCCGGTCATCACGGCGCCGATCGTCGGCGCCAGCCGCCCCGAGCAGCTCGACGACGCGCTCGCCGCCGTCGACAAGGGCCTCGACGAGGGCCTCAAGGCGCGCCTGGACGAGCTCACGCGCGAGTACCGCTGGGGCGACGACATCCGCTGAGCAAGAGAATGCCGGGGGAGCTTGAGGGGGGTCGCCCCACTCAACCACAAGAAAGGAGCCGACCATGGCCCGTGTCGCGATCCTGGACGACTATCAAGGGGTAGCCCGTCGCATGGCCGACTGGGCGAGCCTCCCCGCGGGGACCGAGCTGGTGGTCTTCGCCGATCACCTGAGCGACGCCGCCGCGGTGGCCGCGCGACTCGCCGACTTCGACGCGGTGGTGGCCATGCGTGAGCGCACGCCGTTTCCCCGGGCGCTCCTCGAGCGGCTGCCGAGGCTCAAGCTCCTGGTGACGACCGGAATGCGCAACGCGGCCATCGACGTGGGCGCGGCCGTGGAGCGCAAGATCGTGGTCTGCGGGACCGCGGGCCTGCCCTATCCGACGGCCGAGCTGACGTGGGGGCTCATCCTCGCCCTCGCTCGTCGCATCCCGGTCGAGGATCGCGCGACCCGGGAGGGCCGGTGGCAGGTGAGCTGCGGGCTCGGGCTGAACGGCAAGACGCTCGGCGTCGTCGGGCTCGGCGGGTTGGGCTCGCGCGTCGCCAAGGTCGGCCGCGCGTTCGAGATGGAAGTGATCGCGTGGAGCCAGAATCTCACGGCCGCGCGCGCGGCCGAGGTCGGCGCCACGCTCGTGGGCAAGGACGAGCTGCTGGCTCGCGCCGACGTGGTGAGCATTCACCTCGTGCTGAGCGACCGCACGCGGGGGCTCTTTGGAGCCGGCGAGCTGTCCCGGATGAAACCGACGGCCTACCTGGTCAACACCTCGCGCGGTCCCATCGTCGACGAAGCCGCGCTCGTCGCCGCGGTCCGTCGGGGAACGATCGCCGGCGCGGGCCTCGACGTCTACGACGAGGAGCCCCTCCCCCTCGACCACCCCCTGCGCAATCTTCCGAACACGGTGATCACGCCGCATCTCGGATACGTGACCGAGGAGGGCTACCGGATTTTCTACGGACAGGCCATGGAGGACGTGAAGGCCTGGCTGGCCGGCCAGCCGGTGCGAGTGCTGCGCCCGTAACGGGCACTCCCGAGGAGTAAGCCTTACAGGCGCGCCTCGGCCTCACTTCATCGGGGAGAAGGCCGTGGGGCGCAGGATCGTGTTGGCCACCTGCTGCACGATGGGGCCGTTCTTCTCGCTCTCGGCGAAGACACGGGCCCGTTCGGGGTCCTTGGCGAACGTGTCGAACTTGGCCACGCGCTCGTCCAGGCCTTCCCAGGCCAGCATGTAGATGAGCTGGTGATCGTTGCCGCCCATCCGGTTCAGCCAGTAACCCACCTGGCGGAAGCCGTGCTTCTTGAAGGCGCCGCACGTGAAGTTGCCGAACCGGTCGGTGATGTTGGTGATCTTCCCGGGCATCGCCTGGTACTCGCGCAGCTC